>Ga0196970_1001617_pt1 | contig 14222 bp, 12 predicted proteins | sample S1v_513CmetaG_FD_148672 | JGI IMG/M metagenome (GOLD analysis project Ga0196970, IMG submission 148672) | Soil microbial communities from Anza Borrego desert, Southern California, United States - S1+v_5-13C | ecosystem: Environmental > Terrestrial > Soil > Desert | place: USA: California... | reverse complement strand
GCCAGCCACGACAGGGAGTCAACGATGGTCCAGGACACGCACGCGGCGCCCGCGACCGGCCGCCAGGGGTCTGTCACCCCGGCCGACGTCGCGCGGGCCGGCAGCCACGCCGAGACGATGACCGGCGCCCAGGCGGTCGTGCGGTCGCTCGAGCTCGCCGGGGCCGAGGTGGTCTTCGGAATCCCGGGTGGCACGATCCTCCCGGCGTACGACCCCCTCATGGACTCGGCCAAGCTGCGGCACATCCTCGTGCGCCACGAGCAGGGCGCCGGGCACGCGGCCGAGGGCTACGCGTACTCGAGCGGCAAGGTCGGCGTCATGATGGCGACGTCCGGCCCGGGCGCGACGAACCTCGTCACCCCGCTCGCCGACGCGAACATGGACTCCGTCCCGGTCGTCGCGATCACCGGTCAGGTCGGCGCGAGCGTGATCGGCACCGACGCGTTCCAGGAAGCCGACATCGTCGGCATCACGCTGCCGGTCACCAAGCACTCGTTCCTCATCACCAACCCGGCCGACATCGCGCCGGCGATCGCGAGCGCCTTCCACATCGCGCGGACGGGGCGTCCCGGCCCGGTGCTCGTCGACATCGCGAAGTCGGCACTGCAGGCGACGGCGTCGTACCAGTGGCCGTACAACGCCGACCTGCCGGGCTACCACCCGGTGACGAAGCCGCACGCGAAGCAGGTCCGGGAGGCGGCGCGTCTCCTCGCCACCGCCCGGCGCCCCGTGCTGTACGTCGGCGGCGGCGTCATCCGCTCCGGCGCGTCGGCCGAGCTGCGCAAGCTCGTCGACGAGTCGGGCGCGCCGGTCGTCACCACGCTGATGGCCCGCGGCGCCCTGCCCGACACGCACCCGCAGCACCTCGGCATGCCCGGCATGCACGGCACCGTCCCCGCCGTCGCCGCCCTGCAGAAGGCAGACCTGATCATCGCCCTCGGCGCGCGGTTCGACGACCGGGTGACCGGCAAGATCTCGTCCTTCGCGCCGCACGCCACGATCGTCCACGCGGACATCGACCCGGCGGAGATCGGCAAGAACCGCCGCGTCGACGTGCCGATCGTCGGCGACCTCCGGGAGGTCATCACCGACCTGCTGCCGGAGCTCGCGCGCGAGCACGCCCAGCACGGCAAGCCCGACCTGGGCGCCTGGTGGCGGCAGATCGACGGCTGGCGCGAGACCTTCCCGCTCGGCTACACGGACACCGACGACGGCCACATGGCCCCGCAGTACGTGATCCAGCGGCTGGGTGAGATCGCCGGCCCCGAGGCGATCTACGTCGCGGGGGTCGGCCAGCACCAGATGTGGGCGGCGCAGTTCATCAAGCACGAGCGCCCCGGGCAGTGGGTCAACTCCGGTGGCCTGGGCACCATGGGCTTCTCCGTCCCTGCGGCGATGGGTGCGAAGGTCGGCGACCCGAGCCGCACGGTGTGGGCCATCGACGGCGACGGCTGCTTCCAGATGACCAACCAGGAGCTCGCCACCTGCGCGATCAACGAGATCCCCATCAAGGTCGCGGTGATCAACAACTCGTCCCTCGGCATGGTCCGCCAGTGGCAGACGCTGTTCTACGCCGAGCGCTACTCGAACACCGACCTGCACACCGGGCACGGCACGGTGCGCATCCCCGACTTCGTCAAGCTCGCCGAGGCGTACGGGTGCGTGGGCCTGCGGTGCGAGACGGCGTCGGACGTCGACGCGACGATCAAGCGCGCCATGGAGATCGACGACCAGCCCGTCGTCGTCGACTTCACCGTCTCCCGCAACGCGATGGTCTGGCCGATGGTCGCGGCCGGCGTCAGCAACGACGAGATCCAGTACGCGCGCGGCATCAGCCCGGCGTGGGACCGGGAGGAGTGATGCGTCGGATCGGTCTCCTCGGGGGCACCTCGTGGGAGTCCTCCGTGGACTACTACCGGCTGCTCAACGAGGGCGTCCGGGAGCGGCTGGGGGGCACGCACTCCGCCGACCTGCTGCTCCGGTCCGTCGACTTCGCGGAGATCGAGGCGAAGCAGGTCGTCGACGACTGGATCGGTCTCGGCCGGCGGTACGCGTCGGAGGCGAACGTCCTCGTGAACGCCGGTGCGTCGGTGCTGGGCATCTGCGCCAACACGATGCATCTGCTGTACGACGACGTCGCGGCGGCGGGCGCTCCGGTGGTTCACGTGGTCGACGCCGTGGCTGAGGCCGCCCGGAAGGCCGGGATCACCACGGTGGGCCTGCTCGGCACCCGCTACACGATGGCCTCGGCCGACCTGTACCCGGCGCGCATGGCGGCCCACGGCATCGGCGTGCTGGTGCCCGAGGTCGACGACGCCGCCGAGGTGCACCGCATCATCTACGACGAGCTGGTGGTGGGGCAGGTGCTGCCGTCGTCGGCCGAGCAGCTCCGCGGCATCATCGCGCGTCTCGTCGACCGCGGCGCCCAGGGGATCGTCCTGGGCTGCACGGAGCTCGGCATGATCGTCGAGCCGCCGCTGTCCGCCGTACCGCTGCTGGACAGCCTCTCGCTCCACGTCGACGCCCTCCTCGACGCCGCCCTGGGCGCCGACGCGTCGTCGCCCGTCCCGTCGGAAGAACCACCCCTGGAAGAAGGTGCAGCATGAGCAGGCACACGCTGTCGGTGCTCGTCGAGAACAAGCCCGGTGTGCTCACGCGGGTGGCCGGCCTGTTCGCCCGCCGCGCGTTCAACATCCACTCGCTCGCGGTGGGTCCGACGGAGCACGACGACATCTCCCGCATCACCGTCGTCGTCGACGTCGACGAGCTTCCGCTCGAGCAGGTGACGAAGCAGCTGAACAAGCTGATCAACATCATCAAGATCGTCGAGCTCGAGCCGGACGCCTCCGTGCAGCGGGAGCTGCTGCTGGTCAAGGTCCGCGCGGACGCGAGCACGCGGTCGCACGTGCTCGAGGTCGTCCAGCTGTTCCGGGCGCACGTGGTCGACGTCGTGCCCGACGCCGTCACGATCGAGGCGACCGGCGGCCCGGGCAAGCTCGACGCCCTGCTGGCCGCGCTCGAGCCGTACGGGATCCGCGAGATCGTGCAGTCCGGCACCGTGGCCATCGGCCGCGGCGCCCGGTCCATCACCGACCGCGCTCTGGAACGGGTCTCCCGCAGCGCCTGAGACCCGACAGACTGACGCCAGTGCGACGGCCCCCCGTGGTGGCCCGTCGTCCAACTCGAAGCGAGGAGATCTTCTGTGGCTGAGCTTTTCTACGACGACGACGCCGACCTCTCGATCATCCAGGGCCGCAAGGTCGCGATCATCGGGTACGGCAGCCAGGGGCACGCGCACGCCCTGAACCTGCGGGACTCCGGCGTCGACGTCCGGGTCGGCCTGCGGGAGGGCTCGTCCTCGCGCGCGAAGGCGGAGGAGCAGGGGCTCCGCGTGGTCACCCCGGCCGAGGCCGCCCGTGAGGCGGACGTGATCATGATCCTCGCGCCCGACCAGGTGCAGCGGCACCTCTACGCGCAGGAGATCGAGCCGAACCTCCGGCCCGGCGTCGCGCTCGCCTTCGCGCACGGCTTCAACATCCGCTTCGGGTACATCACGCCGCCGGAGGGCGTCGACGTGTTCATGGTCGCCCCGAAGGGCCCGGGGCACATCGTGCGCCGCGAGTACGCCGACGGGCGTGGCGTGCCGGTGATCATCGCCGTGGAGAAGGACGCGTCGGGTGCGGCGTGGGATCTCGGCCTGTCCTACGCGAAGGCGATCGGTGGCCTCCGGGCCGGCGGCATCAAGACCACCTTCACGGAGGAGACCGAGACCGACCTGTTCGGTGAGCAGGCGGTCCTGTGCGGCGGCACCTCCCAGCTGGTGCAGTACGGCTTCGAGGTGCTCACCGAGGCGGGCTACCAGCCCGAGGTCGCGTACTTCGAGGTGCTGCACGAGCTGAAGCTCATCGTCGACCTGATGATCGAGGGCGGCATCGCCAAGCAGCGCTGGAGCGTGTCCGACACCGCCGAGTACGGCGACTACGTGTCCGGCCCGCGGGTGATCAGCCCGCAGGTGAAGGAGAACATGCAGGCGGTGCTGGCGGACATCCAGTCCGGTGCGTTCGCCGCACGGTTCATCGCGGACCAGGACGCCGGGGCACCGGAGTTCAAGGAGCTGCGGGCCAAGGGCGAGGCGCACCCGATCGAGGCGGTCGGCCGCGACCTCCGCAAGATGTTCTCGTGGATCAAGCCGGCGGACTCCGACTACATCGAGGGCCACGCCGCGCGCTGACGCGCACGAGGGCCGGGAGCCGGGCACGGCCACTCAGCCCGGACAGCCCGGCGACTCGAACACAGGTGCGCCCTGCGAACATGTTCAGTTCGCAGGGCGCACCCTTGTTCGCTTGAGGTGCCCGGGATCCTACGACGGCCCGGCGAACGGGGAGCGGAACAGAGAGGGCACGGAGCGATGGGCGAGGAGCAGGCGGCGGAGATCCAGGAGTTCTGGGAGATGGCCCGCGGTCGGGCGAAGCTCGGCCGGCTGGACGTCGTGACCGGCGGGTCCGTCGCGTCGACGCTGCCGCCCCCGGCGTGGTCCTTCGGCGACAGCCCACGGCTGGCCGACGAGCTGCTCGCCCTCGTGCTCGCCGGCACCAAGCGGGCGACCGCCACGGCCGTGGCCGAGCTCGAGGCGACGGGGGAGCCGACGCCCGTCGTCGGGGAGCTGTCGATCGTGCTCGACGGGGCAGGTCATCCGCGCGCGCTCATCCGGACGACGGCCGTCGACGTCGTGCCGTTCGACGAGGTCACCGAGGAGTTCGCGGCCCTCGAGGGCGAGGACGACCGCACGCTGGCGAGCTGGCGCCGCGAGCACGAGAAGTACTTCCGTCGCGTGCTCGCCGCAGGCGGCACGGAGTTCGACACCGCCCTGCCGGTGGTCTGCGAGCGCTTCGAGGTGCTGTGGCCGAAGGACCAGGACCGGTGAGCGCCACCCGATGGTCGGAACCGGCCTGCGCCGGTCCAAACGACCGTCATGCAAGACGGAGTGTCCCGCCTGGTGGACGCGGGCATAGGGTCCGACCATGACTCGCAGCGTGCGCCTGGCCGTTGTCCGCGGTGACGGGATCGGCACCGAGGTGGTGGAGGAGGGCCTCAAGGTCCTCGACGCCGCCGTCGGCGCGGAGGTGAGCATCGCGACCACCGAGATGGACCTCGGGGCTGCGCGCTGGCACCGCACGGGCGAGACCCTCACGGCTGCAGACCTCGACGCGATCCGGGAGCACGACGCCATCCTGCTCGGCGCGATCGGCGACCCGGGCGTGCCCTCCGGCGTCCTCGAGCGCGGCCTGCTCCTGCGCCTGCGGTTCGAGCTGGACCACTACGTCAACCTGCGCCCCGGCAAGCTCTACCCGGGCGTGCGCTCGCCGCTCGCCGAGCCCGGCGACGTCGACTTCGTCGTCGTGCGCGAGGGCACCGAGGGTCCCTATGTCGGCAACGGTGGCTCCATCAGGCGGGGCACTCGGCACGAGGTGGCCAACGAGGTCTCCGTGAACACCGCGTTCGGCATCGAGCGCGTCGTGCGGGACGCCTACACCCGGGCCGCCGCCCGGCCGCGCAAGCACCTGACCCTCGTGCACAAGCACAACGTCCTTGTGCACGCCGGCGACCTGTGGCGCCGCACGGTCGAGGCGATGAACGCGGAGTTCCCGGACGTCACCATCGACTACCTCCACGTCGACGCGGCGACCATCTTCATGGTCACCAAGCCCTCCCGGTTCGACGTGATCGTCACCGACAACCTCTTCGGCGACATCATCACGGACCTGGCGGGCGCCGTCGTCGGCGGCATCGGCCTCGCCGCCTCCGGGAACATCAACCCGGACCGCACCGCGCCCTCGATGTTCGAGCCGGTGCACGGGTCCGCGCCGGACATCGCCGGCCAGGGCAAGGCGGATCCCACGGCGACCATCCTGTCCGTCGCGATGATGCTGGAGCACCTGGGCCTGGCCGACGCCGCGGCCCGCGTCGAGGCCGCCGTGGCAGCGGACCTGGCCGCGCGCGGCGACCGAGTACGGTCGACGGCCGACGTGGGCTCGGAGATCGCCGAACGCCTCAAGGGCTAGCCCTCCCGCCGTCGGCCGTCACCTCGCCGCCGGACCGCCGTCGCGGTCACCCTGCCAGGTGAAGGACACCGACATGACCAGCATGACCACTCCCGACGCCATCTCGCCGACGGCCGCACCGGCGTCGGCCCCCCGTTTCGCCCTGCAGCGCACGACGACGCCGGTCGCCGCCGAGGAGCGCGCCCGCCTCATGACGGCGCCCGCCTTCGGGGCCGTCTTCACCGACCACATGGTGCGCATCGACTGGACCGCCGACGACGGTTGGACGGGACACCGTGTCGTGCCCCGGGCACCGATCCCGATGGACCCCGCTGCCGCGGTGCTGCACTACGGCCAGGAGATCTTCGAGGGCCTCAAGGCGTTCCGGCACCCGGACGGCTCCGTGTGGACGTTCCGCCCGCAGGCCAACGCGCAGCGGTTCCGCGACTCCGCCCGGCGGATGGCGATGCCCGAGCTGCCCGCCGCCGACTTCCTCGGGTCGCTCGAGGCGCTGGTGGCCACGGACGCCCCGTGGGTGCCCGACGCTGAGGAGTCGAGCCTCTACCTGCGGCCGTTCATGTTCGCGTCCGAGGCGTTCCTCGGTGTGCGGCCCGCCCGGGGGATGACCTACCTGCTCATCGCTTCGCCGGTCGGGCCGTATTTCGCGGCCGGTGTGAGGCCGGTCTCGATCTGGGTCGCCGAGGACCTGCGGCGTGCCGGACCGGGCGGGACGGGCGCAGCGAAGTGCAGCGGCAACTACGCCGCGAGCCTCGCCTCCCAGGTGGAGGCCTACGCCCACGGGTGCGAGCAGGTGTGCTTCCTGGACGCCGCGACCGGACGCAACCTCGAGGAGCTCGGGGGGATGAACGTCGTCGTCGTGCACGCGGACGGGCGGGTCGCCACACCCGCGCTCAACGGGTCGATCCTCGCCGGCGTCACGCGGGACTCCGTCCTCACGCTGCTCCGGGACGCCGGGCACGACGTCGCCGAGCGTGACCTGCCGTTGTCCGAGGTCCTCGACGGCCTACGGACGGGCGCGGTCACGGAGATCTTCGCCTGCGGCACGGGCGCGGCGGTCAGTCCCATCGGGCGGCTCGTGGGCCGGGCCTTCGACATCGCGGTGGGGGACGGCGGGACGGGTCCGGTGACCGCCGACGTGCGACGGCGGCTGACCGACATCCAGTACGGCCGGGTCGCGGACGCGCGCGGCTGGATGTACCGATTGGCCTGAGCACTCGTGCGACGACTGGACCTGCCCAGCCGCCGGACGCCGCCTCACCCGGTGGCGTCCGGCGCAGGTAACGTGAGCGCGGGGCGCCGAGGCCCCCGGTGAGAGGAACGACATGAGCACGGAGAGCACCACCACCGCTGCCGCCTTCGAGCGCCGCCTCAGCCACGCCCCGCACGGCGAGGCCGAGCGTGCGCGGCTCATCGAGTCACCGGTGTTCGGCACGGTCTTCACCGACCACATGGCCCACATCACGTGGACCGCGGAAGGTGGCTGGCAGGACCGGCGGGTGGAGCCCTACGGGCCGATCCTCCTCGACCCCGCTGCCGCGGTGCTCCACTACGGGCAGGAGATCTTCGAGGGCCTGAAGGCGTACAAGCACGCCGACGGCTCGGTCTGGACCTTCCGCCCGTGGGCCAACGCGGCACGGTTCGCGGCGTCGGCCCGGCGCCTGGCGCTCCCGGAGCTGCCCGCGGAGGACTTCCTCGGCTCCATCGAGGCGCTCGTCGACGTGGACCTGGCGTGGGTGCCGGGCGCGGACGAGACGAGCCTCTACCTGCGGCCGTTCATGTTCGCGTCCGAGGCTTTCCTCGGCGTCCGGCCGGCGCGCGGCGTGGACTACCTGCTCATCGCGTCGCCCGTGGGTCCGTACTTCGCGGGCGGCGTCAAGCCCGTGTCGATCTGGGTGTCGGAGAACTGGAACCGGTCCGGCCCGGGCGGCACCGGTGCCGCCAAGTGCGGCGGCAACTACGCGGCGTCCCTCCTGCCCCAGCAGGAGGCGTACCAGCGCGGCTGCGAGCAGGTGTGCTTCCTCGACGCGGCCACGGGGACGCAGCTCGAGGAGCTGGGCGGCATGAACATCTTCCTGGTACGCGCCGACGGGCGGGTGGAGACCCCGGCGCTCACCGGGTCCATCCTCGAGGGCGTCACGCGGTCCTCGGTCCTCACGCTGCTGCGCGAGGAGGGTCGCGACGTCGTCGAGGGCACCATCCGACTCGAGGACCTGCGGGCCGGGCTCGCCTCGGGTGACGTGGTCGAGGTCTTCGCGTGCGGGACGGCCGCCGTGGTGACGCCCGTCGGGCGCCTGGCGGGGGAGGACTTCGACCTCACGGTCGCCGACGGCGGCACCGGTGCGGTGACGTCCGCGGTGCGGGCGCGGCTGACGGACATCCAGTACGGCCGGGCGGAGGACCCGCACGGCTGGATGTACCGCCTGGCCTGACCGGTCCCGTCGGGCCGTCCGCACTCACCACGCCACGGCGAGGAAGCCCGTCCCGAGGAGCCGCGGCTCCGTCCCCTCGTCCCAGCGGTAGAGGCTCAGACCTCGCGCGGCGTCCGCCGAGGTGACTGCCAGGAACGCGACGCTCTGGGCCGCCGGGTGGGCTGCCATGTCGACGATGTGGCGGCCGGTGGCCGGAGCGAGGCGTTGGGTGGCGGATCCGGTGGCAGGGTCGATCGCCGCCACGTAGCTGTCGTCGAGCTCTGCGTACGAGGCCCCGCAGGCCACGAGCACGGTGCCGTCCGGGAGGACCACGGGCTCCTTCTCCGGGACGTCGTCCCCGAGGCTGACGGCGCCGTCGAGGGTCGTGGCTGCCGCATCGACCGCCACGAGCTGCGAACCTTCGTACCCGATGGGGACGTAGAGGCGGGTCCCGTCGCGGGACCACGCGAGCTGGTCGATCCACCCCGCACCCGAGGCGTCGAGTCCGCTCGGGACGTACCGCGACGTCCCGGTGGCGATGTCCAGCAGGATCAGGCCGAACAGGTCCGACCCCGGCTGCTCCGGGTCCTCGGCGACATAGGCGAGTGTCCTGCCGTCCGGGCTGATCGCAGGCTGCATGCCTTCGGCGATCACCTCGGCGGGGCTGCCGTCGAGCGGGACCCGGATGATCTCCAGCCGGGTCTCGTCCGGGGTGCGGACGGCCTGCGAGACGTAGGCGGCACTGCGGTCCGGTGCGACGGTGAGGGCCATCTTCGCGGTGTCCTCGGTGGACAGGCCTTCCATGACGGTCGCGACGGGGGCGCCGGACTGCGGGTCGAGCAGCACGACCGCTCCGGCCTCGGTGACTGCCACGATGGGTGGCTCGCTGGGGGCCTCGGGCGTCGGGGTGCTCGTCGGTGTCTGCGATGGCGTCGGCGCGGGGACGGGGTCCGGCGACGGTGTCGGTTCGACGGTCGGCGTCTCGACCGGCGGCACGGAGTCGGTCGGCAGTGCGACGACGGCCACGGCAACGCCCACGACGGCGGCGGCGCTCAGGGCCGCCACGCCGGTGGCGCGCAGCGCACGTCCACGGTGGACGCGCCTCAGCACCTGCTCGGGCGCGAGGGCGTCAGGTGCGATGGACGGCGCCTCGCTGAGGTCGCGCAGGTGGCGCGGCAGGTCGAACTCCATGTCAGCTCCTTCCTCCTCCCGTCGTGGTCACGGTCAACGTCTCGCTCGTCTCGGTGCGCACCGACGGCATCGGGCCGAGGCGCTGTTCGAGCTTCCCGACGGCGTTGCTCAGGTAGCGCTTCACGGTCCCCTGGGCGAGGCCCATGTCCTCGGCGATCTCGGGGACCGTGAGGTCGGCGAAGTACCGGAGCACCACGGCGACCCGTTCCTGCGGCGCCAGCGTCCCGAGCGCCGCGTGGAGGTCCAGGCGGGCGGCGGTGTCGGCGTCGAGACCTTGCCGGGACTCCGGCTCGGCGAGCACGTGCTCGATCTGCGCCCACTGCCGGCGCCGGCGGTAGCCGTCGATGTACACCGTCAGGATCGCCCGCCTGACGTACGCCTCCAGGAACTCCGGCTGGGGACGACCACGCAGCCGCACGAAGACCTTGACCAGCGCGTCCTGGACGACGTCCTGCGCCGCCGCGACGTCACCGGTCAGGAGGAAGGCGTAGCGGACGAGCTGGTCGCCGCGGGTGCGCACGAGCTCCACAAGAGCTGTGTCTCGGGGCCGGTCACCCACGGCTCTCCTTCCGGTCCGCACCGCCCTCCGGCGGTCTCACCCCTGCAACGGGCGGCGAACCGCAAACGTTGTAGCGCGGGGCGACAAGTGTGGGCGACGGTGGCGGAGGGCGGTCACGGGCACCCGGTGATCCGGAGCAGGTGCGCGGTCCCAGCGCTGGCGACCTCCTCGACGCCGGTCCGTGGCACGACGTCGAAGACGGCGCCCCTGTGCGGGTACGCGGGCTCCGTGTCGACGTAGAGGTGGGTCACGCCGAGGCGCGCCAGCGCCGAGCAGACCTGGGAGCCCGCCACCGAGCCGCGCGCGACCGCGGCGTCGACGAGCGCGACGTCGTCGTCCGCCACGGACCACACGTACCGCAGCACCACCGGAACGCCGGCCACACCGTAGAGGTGGGCCGCGCCTGATCCCGGCGACCCCAGCACCGCGCCGTCACGCCAGGGACCGGCGTCCCTGAGGAGGGACTGCTCCGCCTCCGACACGTACGGCCCCGCCGATCCGTGCCCGTACTCGGCAGCGGCCGCGCCGTGCATCGCGCTCGTCGTCTGCCACGCAGGGACGGCGAGCAGGACCGCACCCACGACGACCGCCGCGACGGGCGCGGGCAGCGCCGTCCGGAGGTGACCGCGGTCGACGAGCGCCCGCAGTGCGCGCTCGACGGCGAGGCCGGCGAGAAGCACGACGAACACGGTCAGCACGGGGCCGATGCGTCGGGCCTCGCCGTACCAGGGGTCGAAGACGGTGTTCAGGGCGGGCACGCGGAGCCGCAGGACGACGAACCAGGTGACCATCAGGGCCGCCGCGACCGTGAGCCAGCGCGTGACGGCGTGCCGGGCCGCCAGGACCGCGCCGACGAGCGCGAGGAGCATCAGCACCGTTGCGTCGGACATCACGAAGCCCGTGGAGCCCGACGCGAGATCGCGCCAGATGACGGCGATGTCGGCCGACTCGCCCAGCCGCGCACGGTCGTGCGGTGCGAACGACGCGACGCCGGCCCACAGCCCGACCGTCGCTGCCGTCAGGCTCAGGACGGCGACCCACCGGACCACGCGTGGCCGTCCGGACCCGAGGATGCGGGCAGCGACGAGCGGGACGGCCACCACGGCGGCGGGCACGAGTGCGGACGGATGCGCGGTGCCGAGGGCCGCCGCTGCGAGGGCTGCCGACGCGGAGATCCCGGCGGCACTCCGCCGGCGCGTGGCCACCGCGGCCAGTGCCGCAGGCACGAGGGCCAGTGCCCAGGCGTTCGGCACCAGGCCGACCGACGTGACGAGGTGGACCGGTGCGGCGCCGACCAGTGCGCCGGCAACGGGCGCGAACGCGTGCGCCGCTGGGTGGTGGGGCAGCGCCACGCGCGCCAGGTGCGCGAGCCCGAGCGCCCACGCCACGACGACCGGGACGTAGGCAGCAAGCGTGTACGCGACCATCCGCTCGTCGAGCACGGGCACCAGCCCGGCGATGCCGTGCCACCCGGCGGGGTAGAACCGACCGGAGAGCTCCTCGCCGGCGAGTGCGGCGATCTCGAACGACGACGCGCGCCCGGTGCTGCGCACGAGCTCCAGCGCGTTGAGGTGGAAGAGGGCGTCCACGGAGCGGGGTATGCGGGAGAGGTCGCCGACGCCCCGCAGGAGCGCGGCGAGCGGGATCACCACAGCGATGGCGGCGCCGGCCCAGGCCAGGATGCCGGCGTGCCGACCCTCCGCCGTCCTCCGGGCGCTCGTCGGCGGGGAGGGCGCCGGCGGCGACGGGGCGGTTCGGCGGCGGACCAGCAGGACGCCGCCTGCGCAGATCGCTGTGACCGCGGCCGCGACGAGCAGGTCCCAGCGCACACCCACGACGCCCATGACCACCGCGGACGATCCGACGATGCCCGTCGTGGCGAGCGGAGCCATCGACGCGAGTGCGAGGCCCCGCACCCCGGCGGTGCGCAGCACGAGCGCGCCCGGCAGCCAGAACGCTGCGAGGACCAGGACGAGCTGGCCGACGACGACGAGCCCGGTCACCTAGACGGCATCGGGTCGTGGACGGGCCGTCTTGAGCATGACGGTGGCCCCGGCGCGCGTGCGCCAGGGCCACCGGTGGTTCATGCGCGCCGTTCAGGCGGAGATCGGCAGTGCGACCTGCGTGCGTGACGGCGAGAGGTCGAGCTCGACGAGGGCCGCGTCGCCGTCGTCGTCGATCACCAGCACGGCGCGGGCGCCGCAGTCGCAGGAGTGGTCGGGCCAGGTGTCCTCGAACCAGACGCAGACGTGAGTGCTCATGGCGGCGACGGTAACCCGCCCCTCCGACACGTCCGTGGAGCGCGGCTCGGCGTGGCGCATGTCGATCACGGGACGCCGTCGGGCGCCGCACGGGCGTGGGCTACTCCGACGCGACCCCAGACGTCACCTGCGCCGTACGACGCCGCGGGTCGGGTCACGACGATGACCGACGGCACGGGCACCACGTTGTACTCCTACGACGCCCTCAGCCGCCTGCTCGGGGTGGACACCCCGCGCGGCGATGTCGGCTACGGCTGGGACGACGTCGGGCAGCTCACCGCGCTGACATACCCGAACGGGGACGTGGTCGAGCGGTCCTACGACGACGTCGGGGACCGTTCCGGGTGTCCCTGGGGCACCGGACGTGACGACGACGTTCACCTGCGGGGCGACGGACGCGTTCGTCTGGGATACCACTGGTGCCTACCCGCTGCTGCTCGTTGATGCGGAGTTAGCCTGCGTCTACGGGCCGAGCGGGGTGCCGCTCGCCCAGGAGGCAACCGCCGACGGGTCCGTGGACTACCTCCGCACCGATGAGGTCGGGTCGGTCGTCGCAACGACCGGCGCCTCGGGCGCCGTCACGTCAAGTTCCGAGTACGGCCTGTACGGGATCGCCCGACAGGCCGGGGCGGCCCTGCTGTGCTCGGTCGTGACCCGATTCGGGTACGCGGGGGAGTACACCGACCCCACCGGGTACGTGTACCTGCGCGCCCGCTACTACGACCCGATCACCGCCCAGTTCATCACCGTCGACCCGCTGGTCGACTCGACGGGTAGCCCGTACGGCTACACGGGGGGCAACCCGCTCCAGTTCGGTGACCCGCTGGGCCTGGACTGGATCGACAACGTCGGCAACTTCGCGGCCGGCTTCGGCGACACCGTGACCTTCGGGGGTACGCGGTGGGTGCGCGAGCAGCTCGGTGTGAACGGGGCTGTCGACACCTGCTCGGCCGCGTACGCGTGGGGTGGGTACACAGGCGTGGCGGCACAGGTCGCACTCGCCTTCGGCACGGGTGGCCTCACTCTCGCCTACGACGCGATAGGTGCCGGGGTGTCGGCGTACGACGCGTACGAGGCTGTTCAACGCGGCGACTACGCGGCCGCTGCGCTTGCGGCAGTTGGGGCACTGCCCGGCGTGCCGGGAGGTGCCCGTGGTGCCACCGATGCGGCCACCGCAGCCGCCCGCAGTGAGCGGGCCGTCGCCGATGCCGCAGCGCGGGCCTGCTCATTCACCGGAGCCACCCTCGTGCTCATGGCCGATGGCACCCACAAGCCGATCCAGGACATCGAGCCCGGTGACGAGGTCATCGCCACCGACCCCGAGACGGGTGAGAGCTGGGCGAGGCCGGTTACTCACGTGTACATGCATGAGGACACGGTTGTGAACCTCGAGATTGACGGCGAGACGATCACAACGACCGAAGACCACCCGTTCTGGAACGCCACGGACGGCGAGTACCAGAGAGCTGACGAACTCGACCTTGGTGACGACGTGCTCGCGGCCGACGGTAGATTCGTCGCGGTAGTCGGAACCGATCCTGAAACCCAGCGCGGCGATCTGGCGTACAACTTGACGGTCTCGGGCCTTCACACGTACCACGTGGGAACCGCCGGAGTCCTCGTGCACAACGTCTGCGACTTCTCCCCGGCGGTCGAGCAGGGGCTGGACCACATGGCGCGACAGGTGGATGCTGGTAGGTCCAACCACATCATCGAGGGAGTAGGGAATCCGTGCACTGAA
>Ga0196970_1001616_pt1 | contig 14222 bp, 14 predicted proteins | sample S1v_513CmetaG_FD_148672 | JGI IMG/M metagenome (GOLD analysis project Ga0196970, IMG submission 148672) | Soil microbial communities from Anza Borrego desert, Southern California, United States - S1+v_5-13C | ecosystem: Environmental > Terrestrial > Soil > Desert | place: USA: California... | reverse complement strand
CCTTGCCGTCGTGGCTCTTCGGGTCGAAGCCGGCCAGCTCCAGCACGGCGGCGACCTTGCGGCGCAGGAAGGGGATGTCGCGCGGGCTGCGGTTGTAGGCCACCGAGGTGAACAGGCCGACGATCAGCCGCGCGCCGACGACGCGCCCCTGCGCATCGACCCGCTTCACCAGGATGGCGTCCATGGGCACGGGCCGGTGCACGGTGGCGCGCTGGTTGGCCTTGGCGACCATCAGCACGCGCGGCGTGGCGATGAAGTGGCGCACGTCCGGCGGCAGCGCATGACAATTGCGCAGCTCGTCGAAGACCGTGGCCCCCTCGTCGCGCAGGATGCCCAGCCCGCTGGCCGGCACCAGGACCAGCTCCGGTTCATCGTCCGGCACCGGATTGAACCGGTACTCGCGATAGCCGAGATGGGTGAAATGACTGCTGTCCAGCCAGTGCAGGAACGCTTCCGCCTCTGCGACCTCGCCCGCGGGCACCACGGCGCCCGCGCTCGTCACCTCGCCGAGCGCCCCCTGCAGCGCGGCCCGCATCGGACGCCAGTCGGCCGCGACGGCGCGCACGTCGGCCAGCACGCGCACCAGCCCGACGCGCACACGCTCCAGCATCTCGGGATCGGAGTGGGGGTCGACCTCCACATGCATGAACGATTCCGGCGCGCCGCTCCCTTCGGCATCGTTGGCCGGTGCTCCACCGGGCTCCGACAGGTCGGTGAGCCGCCCTTCGGCATCGCGGCGCACACGCATGATCGGGTGGATGACGAGGTGGACGGTCAGCCCCTGCCGGTTCAGCTCGGCGGTGACGGAGTCGACCAGGAAAGGCATGTCGTCGTTGACGACCTCGACGACGGTGCGGGGCGACTGCCAGCCGTGCTCCGCAAGGCGCGGGTTGTAGACCCGCACCGACGCCACGCCCGGCCGGCGCCGCTGGCCCCACTGCCACATGGCGACGGCGGCACCGAAGAGCTGGTCGGGGGACGCCTGCGCGATGTCGTCCGGCGGCACGTTGGCGTAGAACTGCCGCACGAACCGTTCCACGGGATCCGCCGGCCCCTTTCCCCGCCCGCCGAGGGCCCGCCGCGCCACCTGCTCCGAAAGCGCGTCCTGCTGCCGCAGCCCACCACGTCCCATTTTCCCCTCCCCGCCCAAACGCCTGAGGCGCGATCATTGACGAGGCCGACAATGGGTCCGGGGAAGGCCCGACGAACAGTGCAAAGGCATCCGGGCGTGGTGCGCCCTATGCACCAGCCGCCACCGGCCGAACCGGGGCCGCATCCTGGCTGAACTGCCTCAACAGCCAGCGGCGAAAGCGCGAGATCGCCGGCTCGTTCCAGCGGTCACGCCGCGTCACGAAAACGTAGGGGTTCAAGACCACGTTGGTGGCCCCGATCTCGGTCAGTTCGCCGGCTGCGATCTCCGTGGCCGCGATCAACTCGTTGGCGAGGGCTACGCCCTGGCCGAGCTTGGCCGCTTCGACGGCCAGATGGGCGTGCCAGAGGCGCGGTCCACGCAGCCGCTCCGGCAGGGGAACGCCGGCCGCGGCGAACCAGTCGAGCCATTGGCGGTGGCTCTCCTCGTGGATCAGCGGCATGGCCGGCAGTCCGGCCACCCGCGTGGCGGCGGGGTGCGCGACCAGCCACGACGGGCTCGCCACCGGAAACACCCGGGGGCGGGCCAGAACGGCGTGCCGCAAACCCGCCTCCTTCGGTTCGCCATAATGGATCTCGCCGTCGGCTTCGAAGTTCGCCAGATCCGGTCTGACCTCGCTCGGCCGCAGGGAGATCTCGACCCCGGGGTGGCGCCGGTGGAAATCCGGCAGCCGCGGGGTCAACCAGCGCATGGCGAACCCTGGAAGGCACCAGATCGTCAGATTGGCCGACCGCCCCTCCCGCATCAACCGGGTGGTCGCCGCAGCGATCTCCGCGAACGCCGGAGTGAGAACCGCCGCATAGTCGTTTCCCGCCGCCGTGAGCGCCACGCCCTGCCGCGACGTGAGGACCAGTTGCACGTCCATCACCGCCTGCAGAGCGCGCAGGTGCCGGCTGACCACCGTGTGATCGACGCCCAATTCCTCCGCGGCCTTGCGCACGCTCTTGTGGCGAGACACGGCCTCGAAGGCGCGCAACGCGGCAAAGGGAGGAATCCTCATCCGACGAGTTCTCCTGTTGGTGGCCGGCCCCGAAGTGTAGGGCGCGCCAGGAACGAAATCCAAGCGGCTCCGGCCGTCAGACGGCGGCCGGCCGCAGGCCGAACGCGTCGACCACGCCGTTGAGCAGGATCTGCACCCCGACGCAAAAGAGCAGGAACGCGCACAACCGCGTCAGAATACGGGCGCGCGTCGGGCCGAGCAGGGCGACCAACTGGTCCGCGAAGCGGTAGGACAACCAGATCAGCACCGCGATGACGAGCGCGGCGGCAGACACCCCGACGAAGAAGCCGCCGACGCCGGTCGGGTCGGCGGGACGGGTCGAACCGAAGGTGATCGCGACGGAAATCGTTCCCGGGCCGGTGGTGAACGGGATGGTGAGCGGAAAGAAGGCCGACTCTTCGACAGTGCCGGCGGGCGCCGCCTGCTCATGCTTCTTCGCTTCGTGCGCTTCGGGTGCGTTGAGGAGCGCCCACGCCCGCTCCGCCACGACCAAGCCGCCGGCGATGCGCAGCGCGGCCAGGGAGATGCCGAAGAAGTTCAGGACATACGCGCCGGCCCACAGAGCCAGGAGCAGCACGATTGCGGAATAGCCGCCGACGAGCCGGGCCAACTGGGAGCGTTCGCCGGAGCTTCGGCCGGCGGTCACCTGGCTGAAGATCACCGCCATGGCGACTGGATTGACGATCGAAAACAAGGCGGAGAAGGCAAGCAGGAAGCTGTCGGTCATGGCGTCACACCGTCTGCACGAGGTCGGGGCCCGTGGATCACCCGCGGGTCCAAAAAGAATGCCGCCCGAAGGCGGCAAGTCGTGGAGGACGCAACCAGGGTCGAAGACTTCCAGCCGCCCGCGATCAGACCGCCAATGCCGCTTCGAGGATGTCGAGCCCCTCTTCCAGCTGGGCATCGGACACCGTCAACGGCACCAGGATCCGGATGACGTTGCCGTGCGTCCCGCAGGTCAGCAGCACCAGCCCCAGATCGAGAGCGCGACGGACAACCCTGCCGGCCGCCTCGCGGTCCGGCTCGGCGGAACCGTGGCGGCTGACGATGTCGAAGCCGATCATCGCGCCGCAGCCGCGCAGGAACGCAATGGGTTGCAGGTCACTGCGCCGCTGCATCGCCTCGAGGCGGGGCAGGATGCGGGCGCCGATGCGGTTGGCACGCTCGCACAGGCCCTCCTCCCGGATGGCGTCGAGGACGGCGAGCGCCGCGGCGCAGGCCACGGGGTTGCCCGCGTAGGTGCCGCCCAGCCCGCCGGGTTCCACCGCGTCCATCACCGCAGCGCGGCCGAGGACTCCCGACAGGGGAAATCCTCCGGCCAGCGACTTCGCCATCGTCACCAGGTCGGGCTCGACGCCGGAATGCTCGATGGCGAACAGCTTGCCGGTGCGGGCGAAGCCCGTCTGCACCTCATCGGCGACCAGCAGGATGCCGTGCTCGTCACAGATGGCGCGCAGCGCGGTCAGCAGGCCCGTCGGCGCGATGTGGAAACCGCCCTCGCCCTGGACGGGCTCGATGACGATGGCGGCCACACGATCCGGCTCGATGTCGGAAGCGAACAGGAAGCGCAGCGCCTTGAGCGCGTCGTCCACGCTCACGCTATGCTGCTCGACCGGGAAGGGGACATGGAAGACCTCCCCCGGCAGCGGCCCGAAGCCGCGCTTGTAGGGCATCACCTTGCCGGTCATGGCCGACGTCATGAGCGTGCGGCCGTGAAAGCCTCCCGTGAAGGTGATGATGCCGGAGCGCCGGGTGGCGGCACGGGCGATCTTCACCGCGTTCTCGAGTGCCTCGGCTCCGGTGGTGAACAGGATGGTCTTGGCCGGCCCCACGAAGGGCGCCAGCGCGTTCAGGCGCTCGGCCAGCGCGACATAGGGCTCGTAGGCCATGACCTGGAAGGCGGTGTGCGTGAACAGTGCCGCCTGCTCCGCCACGGCCTGCATGACCTTCGGATGGCGATGCCCGGTGTTGAGCACGGCGATGCCGCCGCCGAAATCGATGTACCGCTTACCTTCGACATCCCAGATCTCGGCGTTCTCGGCACGCCGGGCGAAGACGGGAGTCGCCGTCGCCACGCCACGGGGGACGGCGGCACTGCGCCGTGCCAACAGATCGGCATTGGTGTTCATGACCCAGCTCCACTTGGATTGCGCCGCCAGCTAAGCCAAGGAGCCAACCCTGCGTAAGGCACATTGGAGGTCATTTCTGGTGCATGGCATGCACCACCCCGGACCATCAAGGATGCGTGCATCGGCGCCTCACGCGCCAAGCGGACAGGTCACGTCCGTCAAGGTGGCGGAAATTCAACCAAACCGGCCTCCGGGAAACCCGGCGCGGTTCACGCGCCACCAGCTTCTGCGGCGTGTTGCCGTTCCGGACGAGCCCCTCCAGCCGATCCCGCTCGTCCGGAGCAAGCTTCAGGTCAATGGCCCACTGCGAGACATCCATGCCCCGCAGCCTGACAGCTTCCCATGCAGAACGTAGCCGCCCGTCCGGCGCGGACCACTAGCGCGAGACCGGCGTCATCCCTTCCCCAAAGGGGCAACCCGTCTGCTGCACTATACGCAACCAAGCGTGTGGGGAAAGCGTGTGTGGAAAAGCGAAAGGCTCAGCCGAAAAGCTGAGCCTTTTCAATGGGTTGAGCACCCGGAAATCTAGTGGCGGAGGGAGAGGGATTCGAACCCTCGATACCCTTTTGGGGTATACTCACTTTCCAGGCGAGCGCCTTCGACCACTCGGCCACCCCTCCGACGGCCGCGAACATAACCATCGCCCGCCCGCTGCGCAAGCCTTATGAACGACCCATATCGTTGATCGCAAGCTGTGCCGTGAAGGAGGGCGCCGATGGTCGTGTTGCGCATACTGGGGGCGCTGTTCGTGCTGGCCGGACTGGGGGCCCTGGCGTGGGACGCCACGCATGCGGACGATGGTTTCCGCCTGTCGGCGCTGGGGGAGCTGTGGTATGCGCTCTCGCCCGGCACGCTCGACCTGCTGCGCGCGGTCACCAGCCGCTATGTGGCGCCGGAACTGTGGGATCCGGCCATTGTCTCGGTACTGCTCCAGCCCGCCGTGCTGGTGCTGGGCGGGTTGGGCATCCTGCTGGTGTTGCTGGGATCGCTGGGGCGCCGCCGCTCGCGGTGAGCATGAGCGCCGGTCACGCGGCGGCGGGCAACGCGGCGGAAGCGGAGGCGGCATCGGCTTCGGCCGCGCGGCGGCTGGCCAGCCAAGCCCAGGCCTTCTCGTGCAGGTGATAGGCGACGGTGTTGCACAGCGGCTCGACCAGCGCGACGGTGCCGCCGACGGCGATGCTGCCGGTCAACAGGTAGCCGACCGTGAAGGCCACCGCGAAGTGCACGCACGCGAAGCTGAAAGTCTTGCTCATGGCCGTCCCCTCCATCGTCCTGTGGATGGAAATCTGGCCGTTCCCGGCGCCGCCGTCCAATCGCAAGTTCCGTGCGCAGCGATAGCTTCCGCCTATCGAATCGCCCCTCTCGGATCACCCGACCATGCGCACGAGGTCGCCGACCGTGCGGCACAGCAGGTCGATGTCCCGGTCGCGCGACAGGCGGTGGTCGCCGTCCTTCACCAGCGTCACCCGCACGTCGTGCGACGCCAGCGCCTCGGCGAGCCGCAGGCTGGTCTGCCAGGGCACGTCGGGATCGGCCATGCCGTGCAGCAGCCGCACCGGCCCGGTGAAGCGCACGGGGTCGCCGCGCAGCAGCAGGTGGGCGCGCGCCTCCTCGACCAGCCTTAGGGTCACCGGCTTGGGATCAGGGAAGTACTGCGAGGGGCGGTACCACGCGCCCTCCCGCTGCATCAGCGCGCGGGTGGCGGGATCGAGCGCGTCCCAGATCAGGTCCTCGGTGAAGTCGGGGGCGGAGGCGATGCCGACCAGCCCGGCCACCCGCTCCGGCCGCCGCAGCGCCGCCAGCGTCATGATCCAGCCGCCCATGGAGGAGCCGACAAGCACCTGCGGCCCCTGCGTCGCCTCGTCCAGCACGGCCAGCGCGTCGTCGGCCCAGGCGCCGATGGTGCCGTCCTCGAACCGGCCGCTCGACGCCCCGTGCCCCTGGTAATCGAAGCGCGTGAAGGCCAACCCCTGCCGGCAGGCCCACGCTTCCAGCGCCACCGCCTTGGTGCCGGTCATGTCGGACATGAAGCCGCCCAGGAACAGGATGCCGGGCTCCGGGCCGGGCTTGCGCGCGGGGGTGTGGCGGTAGGCGATACGGGCGTCGCCGCGCATCAGGACGACGGGGGTGTCGGAACTGGCGGTCATCGGTCACCGGAACGGGCTGGCGAAAGGGTCGGAGCGCGGCGGGCGCCGCCGCCCGCGAACTTTCTTGGGAACCTGCGGCCGCGCGCCGTCACCAAGGGGAAACTGTACACGCCACCGCGAGGAAAAACCAATGAACCGCTTCCGCACCGCCCTGCTGGCGCTCGCCGCCGTCGCCCTGCTGCCCGCCGCCGCCGAGGCGGGGCGCATCACCTTCACGAACAGCTCCGGCACCGTGGCTCGGATCAAGTGGAAGGTGGCCGACAGCGAATCCGGCTGGACCACGCTGGCCCTGGGCCAGTCGGTGTTCCGCGACTTCCCGGACGACTATCCGCCGATCGAAGTGTACGCCCAGTACCAGGCCGTGGTCTTGTGGGAGGACGCATGCTGGTGGCGGACCGCCGCCTCCGATAATGCGAACCTGAAGCTCACGGGCACATTGTACAATCTCCGCTGCAAGCGGGATTGAACCCGCCGTGCCGCCCCGGTGCCTCCATCCCGCGATAGGGCATGGCACGCGCCGGCACGCTGGGCTATGGTGCGCCCGCCCGGTTGCCCCGAACCGGGCGGCGGTGCACACCCCAGGTGAGCGGACGGCCCGAAAGGCCCTGCGGCGGACAGCATGGAAGCGGACCATTATCCCGGCGAAAGCACGCACACGCCCGAACACACCCCGCACCCCGCCCCGGGGCGGCGCCCGGCGGTGGTGCTGCAGGTGCTGCCCACGCTGGTGACCGGCGGGGCCGAGCGCGGCTGCATCGACGTGGCCATCGGGCTGGCCGAGGCCGGGGCGGTGCCGCTGGTGGCGAGCCAGGGCGGGCCGATGGTGCGCGAGTTGGACCGCGCGGGCATCCGGCACATCACACTGCCGCTGGCCTCCAAGAACCCGATGACGATCCGCCGCAACGCCCGGCGGCTGGAGCAGGTGATCCGCGAGCATGGCGTGGACATCGTGCACGCCCGCTCCCGCGCCCCGGCGTGGAGCGCCTGGATGGCCTGCCGGCGCACCGGCGCGCATTACATGACCACCTTCCACGCGCCCTACAATTTCAAGGGCGGGCTGAAGCGCTGGTACAATTCGGTGATGGCGCGCGGCGAGCGGGTCATCGCCATTTCCGAGTTCGTGCGCGAGCATGTGCTGGCGAATTACGACGTCGACCCGACGCGCGTGCGGCTGATCCACCGCTGCTACGACCCCGCCGTCTTCGCGCCGGATCGGGTGTCGTCCGCCCGCATTATCCAGCTCGCCAAACAGTGGCGGCTGCCGGACGACCGCCCCGTCGTCCTGCTGCCCGGCCGGCTGACCCGGTGGAAGGGGCAGGTGGTGCTGATCGACGCGCTCGCCAAGCTGGGGCGCAAGGACGTCTGTTGCCTGCTCGTCGGTTCCGACCAGGGGCGCAGCGGTTACCGGCAGGAGCTGGAGGAGCGCGCCCGGCGCGCCGGGCTGGAGGGCGTGGTGCGCCTGACCGGCGACTGCACGGACATGGCCGCCGCCTACACGCTGGCGACCGTGGTCGTGTCGGCGTCCCGCGAGCCGGAGGCGTTCGGCCGCGTCATCGTCGAGGCGCAGGCGATGGGCAAGCCGGTGATCGTCACCGCCATCGGCGCCTACCAGGAAACGGTGATCCCCGGCGAGACCGCCTGGGTGGTGCCGCCGGACGACGCGGAAGCGCTGGCCAAGGCGCTGGGCGAGGCGCTGGCCCTGGACGAAACGCAGCGCGCGGCCATCGGCGCGCACGCGCAGGCCTTCGTGTCGGAACGCTTCACCAAGGAGCGCATGGTGGCGGAAACCCTGGCGGTCTACGGGGAGTTGCTGGGGGCGTGAGGCGGAGCCCCCTCTGCGGCGCCCGCTGCGCTTGACAGCCCGTTCCATATATTTAGAGTCCCGCATCCCGACTGATTCGGGACACGCAAACTTATGGAAACGGTGATACCGGTGTCGTCCAACATTGCCATTACGCTGCCCGACGGCAGCGTGCGCGAATTCGACGGGCCGGTCACGGGGGCAGACGTTGCCGCCGCGATCGGGCCCCGGCTGGCCAAGGATGCGCTTGCCGTCAAGATCGACGGCGAGGTGAAGGACGTCACCACCACCATCACTACGAACGCCAGGATCGAGATCGTCACGCGCAGTCATCCCGACGCGCTGGAGGTGATCCGCCACGACGCCGCCCACGTGCTGGCCGAAGCCGTGCAGGAGCTGTATCCGGGCACGCAGGTCACCATCGGCCCGGCCATATCCAACGGCTTCTACTACGACTTCGCGCGCGAGCAGCCGTTCACGCCCGACGATCTGGAGAAGATCGAGGCGAAGATGCGGGAGATCGTCCAGCGCAACGCTCCCATCGTGCGCGAGGAGTGGAGCCGCAACGACGCCGTCGCCTACTTCAAGAAGATCGGCGAGCACTACAAGGCCGAGCTGGTCGAGGCGATTCCCGAGGACCAGGTCATCAGCGTCTACCGCCAGGGCGACTGGCTGGACCTGTGCCGTGGCCCGCACGCGCCCACCACGGGGAAGGTCGGCACCGCCTTCAAGCTGATGAAGGTGGCCGGCGCCTACTGGCGCGGCGACAGCCGCAACCCGATGCTGCAGCGCATCTACGGCACGGCGTGGCGCGACGAGAAGGAGCTGAAGACCTACCTGACCCAGTTGGAGGAGGCGGAGAAGCGCGACCACCGCCGCCTGGGCAAGGAGATGGACCTCTTCCACACGCAGGAGGAGGCGGCCGGCTCGGTGTTCTGGCACCCCAAGGGCTGGACGCTGTACCGGACGCTGGAGACCTACATCCGCACCAAGCTGGACCGCGCCGGGTACCTGGAGGTGAAGACGCCGCAGCTCATCGACAGCTCGCTGTTCAAGGCGTCCGGCCACTGGGACATGTACGGCGACAACATGTTCAAGGTGGAGGCGGACGAGGGCAAGAAGTTCCTCGGCATCAAGCCGATGAACTGCCCCGGCCACGTGCAGATCTTCAACAACGACCTGCGCTCCTACCGCGACCTGCCGATGCGTCTGGCCGAGTTCGGGTCGTGCCACCGCAACGAGCCGTCGGGTGCCCTGCACGGCATCCTGCGCGTGCGCGCCTTCACGCAGGACGATGCGCACATCTTCTGCACCGAGGATCAGGTGCCGGAGGAGTCGGCCAATTACTTCAAGCTCCAGTTAGGCGTCTACAAGGACCTGGGCTTCGAGAACATCGCGGTGAAGCTGGCCCTGCGTCCGGACGTGCGCGCCGGCACCGACGCGGTGTGGGACCGCGCCGAGGAGGGCCTGCGCACGGCGTTGCGCTCGGCCGGGCTGGAGTTCGAGGAACTGCCGGGCGAAGGCGCCTTCTACGGCCCGAAGGTGGAGTTCCACCTGACCGACGCCATCGGCCGGACGTGGCAGTGCGGCACGCTGCAGCTCGACTTCGTGCTGCCCGAGCGGCTGGACGCCACCTACATCGGCGAGGACGGGGCGAAGCACCGGCCGGTGATGCTCCACCGCGCCATCCTGGGCTCGCTGGAGCGCTTCATCGGCATGCTGATCGAGCACTACGCCGGCAAGTTCCCGCTGTGGCTGGCCCCCGTGCAGGCGGTGGTGACCACCATCACCAACGAGGCCGACGGCTATGCCGCCGAGGTGCACAAGCTGTTGAAGCGGCAGGGTGTCCGGGCCACGCTGGACGTGCGCAACGAGAAGATCAACCTGAAGGTCCGCGAGCACAGCCTGCAGAAGGTTCCGGTGATCGTCGTCGTCGGCAAGCGCGAGGCGGAGGAACGAACCGTCGCCCTGCGGTACCTCGGCGGAAAGGATCAGGAAGTTCTTGCCCTCGACGCCGCAGTCAATAAACTGGTTGATCAAGTGAAGTCCCCGGCGGGTGACCTCACCGACGATTCGCCGTTCTGACCGGCCCGCTCCTGCGGGCCCCCATGACGTCGGGGGCCCGTGGGAGGGGTCTCAAACCATGGAGAAGCATCCATAGCCAGGTTACCGCAAGAAGCCGCCCCGACCCGCGACGGTCCGCGAGTGAACAGGGAGATTACGGCTCGCTCCGTCCGTCTCGTTGGCGCTGATGGCGAGATGGTCGGCGTTGTTTCGCTGCGCGACGCGCTGCTGGCGGCCGAGGACGCCGGCCTCGACCTGGTCGAGGTGGCTCCGCAGGCCGAACCGCCCGTCTGCAAGATCCTCGACTACGGCAAGTTCAAGTACGAGGCGCAGAAGAAGGCGGCCGAGGCGCGCAAGAAGCAGAAGATCATCGAGGTCAAGGAGATCAAGCTCCGGCCGGGCATCGATGACAACGACTACGACGTGAAGATGCGCGCCGCGCGCCGCTTCCTCGAGGAAGGCGACAAGGTCAAGGTGACCATGCGCTTCCGCGGACGCGAGATGGCGCACCAGGACCTGGGCATGAACGTGCTGATGCGCGTGCGCGACAACCTGGACGATCTGGCGAAGGTCGAGCAGATGCCGAAGCTCGAAGGCCGCCAGATGGTCATGGTGATCGCGCCGCGGTGACCGGTCCCGCGGGATGCCGCCCGAAAAGAGCCCGCCGGCGACGGCGGGCTTTTTTCGTGCGACTCCAGCAAGAGTAGCATGCTCTGATGCGCAGTGATAATATGAGTGTCAGTTGGTTGGAATTTCAACCGGAGCGCTCCCAGGTGACCACATCGACAGAACATCAGCCTTCGCCCGCAGACGATCAGTTGGATGAACTCATTATTCAGACGGTTCATCGCCACTGGGAAACCACGGGCAAAGCATTGCTAACCAGCAAACTCGGATCCGAGTTAACCAGGATTGGTGCGTGGTCAAAAGCAGTCCGAAGGATCACCTTGCAAGAATATATTAACCAAAACTTGAACGAGCGACTCAGGCTGGAACCATGGCCAGCACACCCAGACATCCCAGGGCTCTTCCCTAAAGACGTGGCGTTGGAAGAACCGACAAGCCGCTACTTTGAATTCGTTCCACCTTCCAAGTCCATTCGCTTCAGGCCCAAGATTTGGAGAGCCTTTTGCGATAAATTGCCAGAAGGAACTCGGCGGCACCTAGATATCTTTGGAGAGAATTTCAGAGACTTGCCAGAAGCCGATGCCGCTGCACCAAATACTTTTCCCATTGAGCCAAAGGAAATTTGGAATCAGAGTTCATACCCCGACAGGAGTTGGGTTACTCAATCGATTCAGGAATGGGCCAAACGTCATAGCATTCCTCTTACCGCACTGACCGCATCGCCCTCTGAAACGGGCGGCGACGTGCGAGGGCAAACACCTCAACACGCAGCAACACTGCTCGATCGGATCTGCGAAACGCTTGATGTACGTGACATGAGCCGGATCTCCATGCCTTTGGACATAATAGACAGACTCCGCAAGACCCGAGTTTGACGCGGCGCCGTGAAGCACCTATTTATTTTAGCAGGCGTCCCCCACGAATTGGCATCTTTGCTAGATGGGGACAAACGCAAGAAAGCCAGCGGGGATGGCGGCTCATTGATTGTTGAGCCGGCACGCACCATTGACGGCGTACCCCGTTTTGACGCTCCATATCGCGATCGCCTCTTGGAGATAGCCTCTGATTGGGTTTGCCAGCAAAATGTCGACACGCCTTTTTCTTTATCCTTAATCCACGCCAACACAGAACTGGACGACATGCGAGATCTGATAAATGCATTTTTCCCCTTTTCTTTGCGGGCATCTTTTGAACCTTTACATGTTGCCCAAACACATAACCAGCGCAGACAGACCATCAATGAGTTCATAATAAAATTACAGAAAATGTGCTCAGAGTTACGATCGTGCGGAAAATCTGTTTGCGAACATTTAACAAGTCGCGCCCGATCAACGCCACTTCTGTTGCCAATTGAGAATTTTGATTCGAACGAACTCCGCTCCACGCTTCGTGCACTTTACGATCTGCCATCGCGCGGAACAGCCTTCGACGCAGAACTCTCCAGGGCGGCAAAGGCCTTGGCACAACGACTGTCAAAGGAGAGGGGAGATACCGATAGATGCGACTATTTCGTCAACACCGACCATCTGCTCTTTGTGCCCCCCGGAAACCATAGCCTTCATGGCCTCATTGCAACGAAGGGTAGCGGGCATCGAGCACACTGCCTGCTAGCAGGACGGGTGCGCCTGGGTGGATCCTATAACCCGCGCTTCCATTATGATTGCAAGCCCATCCGCGGGAATTTGAAGAGCCTCTACCCATCTTGCCACGGGCAATTAGCAGACTCCCCACGCCACACACACGTCAACATTGCCCCCAATGACAACGTCCGTTGAAGGTTGAAGAGAGCCGGAAAAACTGAGGGGGTGACACCCTTGGGTGCACCCCCGCATATGGTTGCTGATACCGAACCAGCGCGAAACATTCCGTTCCGCATCCGTGCCTTAAGATCCAGCCCGCCAAACAGAGTTTGGCCAAAGCCGCGCTCTGCATCTAACGGTACTGCACCACGCCGCGAGCCGAAGGCTCTCATGAACGCCGCAACAATGCGTTCACCGGCTTCGCCAAGCGCACTCTCCGAATGCAATGCAAACGGATATGCGCACACGAGGTTCGCCGCCCACTCAGTGGACGAACTAAACTTAGCTTCGTATCAGACGGTTATCAAGAGGGAATCCGCCATCACTTCTGCGCAGGCCCGGAAAGAAATAAACCATCGCAGTCCTGCCTGTCGAGCATCTGCCACAAAATACGGCACCGCGAAATCACGTTCGCAAAAATGCAAAAACAACAACGTATCTGCAAATTCGCGCCCACACGTTTACGTGATGATGGCGTTATCGCTCAACAACAAAATGGCAGATGCGCTACCCATAGCCCACCTGCTTTTCTGAGCAGCCTACTTCTTCTCCAGCATCAGCATGCCCTGCTCGCGGATGCGGTGGGTCAGCTTTTCGCCCAGCTTGGCGAGCAGCCAGGGCAGGTCGACCTCCACGCGCACCTCGCGCTCGTCCACGTCGATGCGGCCGGCGACGGTCTGGGCCAGGACGGACAGGCGGAAGTCCAGGCGGTCGTCGGTCCAGGTCTCCTCGACGCTGGCCTGCAGGCTGGACAGCTGCGAGCGGAGCTGGCCCAAACCGCGTTCGATGCGGTCCTTCGCCTCCTGCCGGCCGAGCTGATGCGGGATGGTGACGGTCAGCGGCTTGCTCATGCGGCCCTCTTGCGGAACGGGAACACCCACCATAACAGCCACCCATAACAGCTACGGTGGCGGTTTCGCTCCCGCGTTGAAATTAGGAGGTACCGGATTGCAGAACTCCGGCGGCGGTACGACGTGTGGCGCGCCCGCGATCCCAGCGGGCGACCATGTGGAAGACCATGCGCCGTTCCCCGTTCCTGCGCCGGACCACGGCCCTGCTGGCACTCGCCGCCCTACTCGTCTTCGCCGCCGGCCCGACCAACGGCGCGCGCGCGCTTGATCTGTTCGGCGAGTCCTTCCGCTCGGTGGACGAGGTGCTGGCGTACAACCGCGAGGGCGGCGTGCGCTTCCTCGACCGGCAGGGGCGCTTCCTCGGTTCAGCCGGGGAAAACGTGGGGGCCGCGGTGCCGGTCGACCGGATGCCGCGCCACCTGCTTCAGGCGCTGATCGCCAAGGAGGACCGGCGCTTCTTCGAACACGCCGGGCTCGACTACCTGGGGCTGGCGCGGGCGCTGTCGGTGGCGGTCACCTCCGGGCGGATCAGCCAGGGCGGCAGCACGCTGACCCAGCAGACCATGAAGAACATCTTCCTGAAGGACGAGGACCGCTGGACCCGCAAGGTGCAGGAACTGGTCACCGCGCAGGAGTTCGAGGAGAAGGTCGGCA
>Ga0196970_1001615_pt1 | contig 14246 bp, 12 predicted proteins | sample S1v_513CmetaG_FD_148672 | JGI IMG/M metagenome (GOLD analysis project Ga0196970, IMG submission 148672) | Soil microbial communities from Anza Borrego desert, Southern California, United States - S1+v_5-13C | ecosystem: Environmental > Terrestrial > Soil > Desert | place: USA: California... | reverse complement strand
CCTGGAGGCCATCGACACCTTGAAGCTCGACTTCCGGGTGCCGGAGGCCTACCTGCCGGCGGTGCGCGTCGGGCAGACGCTGGCGGTGTCGGTGGACGCCTTCGGCGGCCGCAAGTTCGAGGGCGAGGTCTACGCCATCGACCCGCTGATCGACGTCAACGGCCGCGCCCTTGCGGTGCGCGCCCGCGTGCCGAACACCGACGGTGCGCTGCGCCCCGGCCTGTTCGCCCGCATCACGCTGACCCTGACCATCGACCAGAACGCCGTGCTGGTGCCCGAGCAGTCGGTCGTCGCCATCGGCACCGACCAGTTCGTCTTCAAGGTGGTGGACGGGAAGGCCGTGCAGGCCAGGGTCAAGCTGGGCGACCGCCGCAACGCCGAGGTGGAGATCATCGAGGGGTTGAGGCCGGAGGACGCGGTCGTCACCGCTGGCCAGCTGAAGATCCGCGACGGCGCCCCGGTGATGGTCATCGATCCCACCAAGACGCCGCCGGGGCCGCAGGCGAACGGCGCGCCCAAGCCGGCGGGAGGCTGACGCATGGTCCTCTCCGACATCTCGATCCGCCGGCCGGTGCTGGCGACGGTGATGAGTCTGGCGCTGATGCTGATCGGCGTCGTCTCGTACCAGCGTCTGGCGGTGCGCGAGTACCCGAAGATCGACGAGCCGGTCGTCACGGTGGAGACCACCTACAAGGGCGCCTCGGCCGAGATCATCGAGAGCCAGGTCACCCAGCCGCTGGAGGACTCGCTGGCCGGCATCGAAGGCATCGACGTCATGTCCTCGATCAGCCGCCAGGAGAAGAGCCAGATCACCGTGCGCTTCCGGCTGGACCGCAACGTCGACGTGGCGGCCAGCGACGTGCGCGACCGCGTCGGGCGCGTGCGCAACATGCTGCCCAGCGAGATCGACGAGCCGGTGATCGCCAAGGTCGAGGCCGACGCGCAGCCGATCATCTATCTGGCCTTCTCGTCCGACCGCCACTCGCCGCTGGACGTGACGGACTTCGCCGACCGCTACGTCAAGGACCGCCTGCAGAACCTGCCCGGCGTGGCGCAGGTGCGCATCTTCGGCGAGCGGCGCTTCTCCATGCGCGTCTGGCTCGACCCGCAGCGCATGGCCGCCTACAAGGTCACGCCGCAGGACGTGGAGAACGCGCTGCGCAAGCAGAACGTCGAGATCCCGGCCGGCCGTGTGGAAAGCTCGGCGCGCGAGTTCACCGTGGTGTCGGAGACCGACCTGCGCACGCCCGCGCAGTTCGACAACCTGATCCTGCGCGACGTCGACGGCTACCTCGTGCGGCTGAAGGATGTCGGCCGCGCCGAACTGGGCGCCCTGGACGAGCGCGTCTCGGCCCGCTTCAACGCCCGCCAGGCGGTCGCCATCGGCGTGGTGAAGCAGTCCACCGCCAACCCGCTGGACGTGTCGAAGGCGGTGCAGGCCGCCTTCCCGGCGATCCGCGCCGCCCTGCCCGAGGGCATGGCGGTGGACGTCGCCTATGACAGCTCGGTCTTCATCGCCAAGTCGATCGACGCGGTGTTCACGACGATCTTCGAGGCGATCGTCCTGGTCGTGCTGGTGATCTTCTTCTTCCTGCGCTCGTTCCGCGCCACGCTGGTGCCGCTGGTGACCATCCCGGTGTCGCTGATCGGCGGCTTCGCGCTGATGCTGCTGTTCGGCTTCTCCATCAACACGCTGACGCTTCTGTCCATGGTGCTGGCCATCGGCCTCGTGGTGGACGACGCCATCGTGATGCTGGAGAACATCTTCCGCCACGTCGAGGAGGGCATGCCGCCCTTCCAGGCGGCGCTGAAGGGATCGAAGGAGATCGGCTTCGCGGTCGTGGCGATGACCATCACGCTGGCCGCCGTGTACGCCCCCATCGGCTTTATGACCGGCCGCACCGGGCGCCTGTTCACCGAGTTCGCGCTGACGCTGGCGGGTGCGGTGATCGTGTCGGGCTTCGTGGCGCTGACGCTGTCGCCGATGATGTGCTCCAAGCTGCTGAAGCACGAGACCAAGCACAACATCGTCTACAACCTCATCGAACGCTTCCTGGAGGGCCTGACCAACGGCTATCGCGCGGTGCTGCGGCTGTCGCTGAAGGCGCGGCCGCTGGTGCTGATCGTCGGCGCCGTGGTCGCCGGCGCCAGCTGGTGGTTGTTCAACAACATCAAGTCGGAGCTGGCGCCGGTCGAGGACCGCGGCACCATTGTCGGCATCGCCATCGCGCCGGAAGGCTCGACCCTCGACTACACGCAGAAATACGCCACCATGATGGAGGGGCTGTTCCGCACCATCCCGGTGCTGGAGAAGTTCTTCGTGGTGGTCGGCTTCCCGGTGGTGAACCAGGGCATCGCCTTCGTCCGTCTGGTCGATTGGGACCAGCGCGACGTGAAGCAGCAGGCGATCACCGCCCAGCTGTTCCCCAAGATGTTCGGCATCCCCGGCATCCTGGCCTTCGTCACCAACCCGCCGTCGCTGGGCCAGAGCCCGATCGACAAGCCGGTCAACTTCGTCATCCAGACGACGCTGCCCTACAACGAGCTGCAGAAGCTGGTCGACGCCATGATGGCCGAGGCGCGCAAGCACCCGGGCATCACCAACCTCGACACCGACCTGAAGCTGAACAAGCCGGAGCTGCGCATCTCCATCGACCGTGACAAGGCCGCCGACCTCGGCGTCGACGTCGAGGCGGTGGGCCGCACGCTGGAGACCTTCCTGGGCGGCCGGCAGGTCACCCGCTTCAAGAAGGAAGGCAAGCAGTACGACGTGATCGTCCAGGTCGAGAAGGTGGACCGCCGCAATCCGGACGACATCGCTTCCATCTACGTGCGCGGCGGCAACGTGGCGGCCGCTGCGACCGGCACGGCGGCGAGTTCGACGATGGGGCCGATGATCTCGCTGTCCAACCTCGTGAAGATCGAGGAGCGGGTGTCGCCGAAGGAGCTGAACCACTTCAACAAGCTGCGCTCGGCCACCATCACCGCGACCCTGGCGCCCGGCACCTCGCTGGGCGAGGCGCTGACGCACATGCAGGACGCCGCAAGCCGCGTGCTGCCGGTGACGGCGCAGACCGACTACGCTGGCCAGAGCCGCGAGTTCCGCGAGTCGGCGACCGGGCTGTATTTCGTCTTCGTGCTGGCGCTGGCCTTCATCTATCTGGTGCTGGCGGCGCAGTTCGAGAGCTTCATCGACCCGTTCGTCATCATGCTGACGGTGCCGCTGTCCATGACCGGCGCGCTGGCGGCGCTATTGTGGAGCGGGGCGACGATGAACGTGTACAGCCAGATCGGCCTCGTCACGCTGGTCGGCCTGATCACCAAGCACGGCATCCTGATCGTCGAGTTCGCCAACCAGCTGCAGCGCGCGGGCGTGAACATCCGCAAGGCGGTGGAGGACGCGGCGGTGCTGCGCCTGCGCCCGATTCTGATGACGACGGGCGCCATGGTGCTGGGCGCGGTGCCGCTGGCCAACGCGCACGGCGCCGGCGCCGAGAGCCGGCAGGCAATCGGCGCGGTGATCGTCGGCGGCATGCTGCTCGGCACCTTCCTGACGCTGTTCGTGGTTCCGACGGTGTACAGCTACATCGCCAAGAAGAAGCCCTTCCCCTCGGAGGCCGACGAGGCCGCGGCGTTGGGCGCGCACCCGGCGGAGTGATGCCTGAATGCCCCTCTCCCCAACCCCTCTCCCGCGGGGGGAGGGGGGCTTAAAGACACTTCACTCCGCCGACGCGGCGTCCTCGCTGGCCAGATAGGGCTGGTACTGCTTGTCGGTGGTCTGGATGTGCTCGATCAGCCATTCCTTCAGCAGCAGGATCAGGTCGATGCGCAGCATCATCGTGTGGTCGCCGTTCAACTCGCCGGCCAGCTTCTCGACCTCGTCAATGAAGTAGCGGTGCGCGGCCTTGTGCGCCTCCAGGTCGGGGAAGCCGTGGCGCTCCATGAACGTCTCCTCGCGGCGGAAGTGCACGTTCGTGTAATCGCGCAGACCCTCGATCAGCGGGATCAGGTCGTCCTTGCTCTTGGTGGCGACGCCGGTCTTCAGCAGACCGTTGAACATCTCCAGCAAACGCTTGTGGTCGGTGTCGAGGATCCCGACGCCGACGCTCATCGATTCGTCCCAGACGACGTGGTCCATCAGCCTTCCCCCTCGACCCTGCCCAGCGAAAACATTAGTTGGTGCCTCCAACGCCCATCAAGGCCTATTCCGAGCGGCAAAAGCCCGCAGGCTCCCTTTGCGCGAACGTCGCGGCGTCCTATAAAGCGGGGAAGGGCAAGACGGGGGTGGGGCGATGGCGCTGCTGGACGACATCAACGCGAAGAAGCGCGCGCTCGACGCCGCCCGGCCGCTGCCGGTCGAGGTGGTGAGCGAACTGGCCGATCGCTTCGAGCGCGAGTTGACCATCGCCTGCGTCACCGTCGAGGGCGTCGACCTGACGCCGGAGGAGGTGCTGCACGTGCTCGGCCGCGGCGCCGTGCTGCGCAACCAGCCGCCGGAGCCGCAACGCCTCGTGCTCAACCACGCGCAGGCGCTGCACCTGATGGCGCGGCTGGCCTATGACGGCGGCGGGGTGATCAGCGAGCGCACGGTGGCGGCCTTCCACGGCGTGCTGTTCCAGGGGCTCGACGCCGGTGCCGGCCAGTATCGCGACGCGCCGCTGCCCGACGAGGGCGAGACCGCCGATCCGGCGAAGATCCGCGTGTCCATGTCGGCGCTGAGCGGCTGGCTGCGCCGCACCGATCCCGGCGTCGAAACGGCGCTGGAGGCGCACCACCGCCTGATGATCGTCCGCCCCTTCGCGCAGGGCAACGCGGCGGTGGCGCTGCTGATCCTCAACCTGATCCTGAACCGCGCCGGCTACCCGCCGATGGCGGTGCACCCCGACGACCTCCAGGGCTACGCCGACAGCGTCGAACGGGCGCGCACGGTGGGTGACAAGGTGCCGTACCGCGACGTCATGCTGAAGCTGCTGAGCCGCGCGCTCGACGACTGCCTGGAGGCGTTGGCACGGGCGGCGGGGGTGGGGAGCGCGTCGTAGGGGAGTGGTTGGTCACCATTCCGCACGGATTTCACGGACTGAGTCACGGATTTCACGGATCTTTTTGTTCGTGCCTCAGCAGCGGCTTGCGGATGTGTGCAGCGCGCCGCGAGAAAAAAGAAAATCCGTGCAATCTGTGCCTAAATCCGTGCAATCCGTGAAGACTGAGTTCTTCCCCGGCTTACGAATCGTAGCTCATCAGCACTTCGCACGGCACGTCGATGCGCTCGCGGCCCTGGAGGAAGGTCAGTTCGACCAGGAACGCCGCGGCCTGCACGTCGGCACCGACCTGGCGCAGCAGCTTGACCGCCGCGGCCATGGTGCCGCCGGTGGCCAGCAGGTCGTCCAGCACCACCACGCGCTGGCCGGGCTTCACCGCGTCCGACTGGATCTCGATGGTGTCGGTGCCGTACTCCAGGTCGTAGGAGTGCGTGACCTTGTCGCCCGGCAGCTTGCCGCGCTTGCGCACCATCACGAAGCCGATGCCCAGCGCCAGCGCCAACGGGGCGGCCACCAGGAAGCCGCGCGACTCGATGCCGACCAGGACGTCCGGCTTATAGGGACGGACCGCGTCGGCCAGCCGCTTCACCGTCTCCTGCCACGCCGCGGCGTCGGCCAGCAGCGGCGAGATGTCGTAGAACAGGATGCCGGGCTTCGGGAAGTCGGGGATGCCGCGGATGTGGTCCTTGAGGTCCATGGGAGCGTGTCCTGAAAAGTGCGCGGCGGCATACTAGCCATGCCGGGCCTTTGGCGCAAATCGCCGTGCGAAGCGTTGCATAGGTCTGGCACGCCGGCGCAGTTGACCGGCCGGGCGGCTTCCGGCCAAGCTTGCGGTGTGGGGAAAGGGTGACGGGCATGACGGCCGGACAGGCCTGGATAAGGACGGCGCCGGGCGGCGACGGCACGCTGCTGCTGAGCGCCGGCGGGCGGTGGGACCTGCACGGCGCGCAGGCGTTGATGGACGACCTCGACGCGCTGCGGCCGCCGGCGATGCAGGCGGCGGTGCGCCTCGACCTCGCCGCCGTCGACGGGCTGGACACCGTCGGCGCGCTGTTGCTGGCGCAACTGGCCGAGCGGCTGCGCGGCGAGGGGCACGTGGTGGAGGTCACCGGCGTCCGGCCCGAGCATCGCGGGCTGGTCGACGCGGTGCACGAGGCCGATCGCGCGCCGCCCGTCCAACTGCCCGACGAGCACCCGATCATCGAGATGCTGGAGCGCACCGGCCGCACCACCGTGCGGGCGCTGAGGCGCGGGCTGGAGCTGATCAACTTCCTGGGCGTCGTCACCATGACGCTGGCGCGCATCGCGGCGAACCCGCGGCGGCTGCGCTACCGCTCGGTGCTGTTCCACATCGAGCAGACGGGGCTGAACGCGCTGCCGATCCTGGGCCTGCTGACCTTCCTGATCGGCGTGGTGATGGCCTACCAGGGGGCGGACCAGCTGCGCCGCTTCGGGGCGGAGCTGCTGGTGGTCAACCTGCTGGGCATCTCCATCCTGCGCGAGCTGGGCACGCTGCTGACCGCGATCATCGTCGCGGGCCGCTCCGGCTCCGCCTTCACGGCGCAGATCGGCACCATGAAGGTGAACCAGGAGGTGGACGCCATCTCCACGCTGGGGCTCGACCCCATCGAGCTGCTGGTGGTGCCGCGGGTGCTGGCGCTGATGATCGCGCTGCCGCTGCTGGCCTTCTTCGCCGACGTCATGGCGCTGCTGGGCGGGGCGACCATGAGCTACATGACGCTGGGCATCAGCTTCGCGCAGTTCATCAAGCAATTGCAGGCCGCGGTGGGCCTTAACACCTTCCTGGTCGGCGTCGCCAAGGCGCCGGTGTTCGCGCTGGTGATCGCCATGGTCGGCTGCTACGAGGGCCTGCGCGTCACCGGCAGCGCCGAGAGCGTCGGGCGCCTCACCACCCGGTCCGTGGTGGAGGGCATCTTCCTGGTCATCATCATGGACGCGCTGTTCTCGATCTTCTTCTCCTTCATGGGGGTGTGAGGGATGACGCGCGATCCGGTCATCCGCGTGCGCGGCCTGGTCACCCGGTTCGGGGCGCAGACCATCCACGACGGCCTCGACCTCGACGTCGAGCGCGGCGAGGTGCTCGGCGTGGTCGGCGGCTCGGGCACCGGCAAGTCGGTGCTGATGAAGGAGATCCTCGGCCTGATCCGCCCGGCCGACGGCCGCATCGAGATGCTGGGCCGCGACACCGGATCCCTGAACGACCGCGAGCGGACCGATCTGCAGGCGCGCACCGGCGTGCTGTTCCAGGACGGGGCGCTGTTCAGCTCGCTGACCGTGGCGGAGAACGTCATGGTGCCGCTGAAGGAGCACACGACCCTGCCGCGTCCGCTGGTCAAGGAGGTCGCGCGCATCAAGATCGCCATGTCCGGCCTGCCGGCCAACGCCGGGCCTAAGTACCCCTCCGAACTGTCGGGCGGCATGAAGAAGCGCGCCGGGCTGGCGCGCGCGCTGGCGCTCGACCCGGAGATCCTGTTCCTCGACGAGCCCACCGCCGGCCTCGACCCGATCGGTGCCGCGGCGTTCGACGAGCTGATCCAGAACCTGCAACGGAGCCTGGGATTGACCGTCTTCATGGTGACGCACGACCTCGACAGCCTGACCTCGATCTGCGACCGCATCGCCGTGCTGATCGACAAGCGGATCAAGGTGGCCACGCTGGAGGAGCACCTGAAGGACGACCATCCCTGGATCCGCGAGTATTTCCACGGGCCGCGCGGGCGCGCCGCCCGCCGGGTGGAGGCCTGAGCCCATGGAAACCCGCGCCAGCTACATCCTGGTCGGCAGCTTCGTGCTGACGCTGATCGCCGGGCTGTTCGGCTTCACCGTCTGGGTCGCCAAGATCCAGCTGGAGGAGTCGCGCCAGCCCTACCGCATCTTCTTCACCGGCTCGGTCACCGGATTGCAGACCGGCAGCCCGGTGCGCTACCAGGGCATCCCCATCGGCACCGTCACCGACCTGCGCCTGGACCCGGAGAACGTGTCGCGCGTGCGCGTCACCATCGAGGTGAACGCCGACACGCCCATCAAGACCGACTCCATCGCGTCGCTGGAGGTGCAGGGCGTCACCGGTGGTGCCTACGTCCAGATCGCCGGCGGCACGCCGGACAGCAAGCTGCTGCGCGAGACCGAGTACAAGGGCATGCCGGTCATCCCGTCCCGCCCATCGACGCTGGCGGCGGTGGTGGACGCGGCCCCCCAGATTCTCGCCCGCGTGCTCGACCTCACCGACCGCCTGTCCGCCGGCCTGATGAGCCCGGAGAACCTGCAGGCGCTGACCCAGACGCTGGACAACGCGCGGCGGGTCAGCGGCGACGTCGCCGCGGCCACCCAGGGCCTCGACGGCACGGTGCGCGAACTGACCGGCCTGATGGCCGAGCTGAACCGCACCGTGCAGACGGTCGGCCCGCACCTCGACCAGACGGTGGTGCAGGCCGGCAAGAGCATGCAGACGCTGACGGCCGACCTGCACGAACTGACCGGGTCGCTGAAGCAGGCGTCGACGCAGTTGAACGCCATGGTCACCGAGAACCGGCAGCCGGTGCGCGACTTTGCGCAGACGGGGCTGTATGAGATAACGCTGCTCGTCACCCAGTTGCGCGACCTGTCGGCGCAGATCGGCCGCGTGGTGGGGCGCATCGAGAACGATCCGTCGAACTTCCTGTTCGGCGGCACCCGCAACGGCGTGGAGATCCGCGGACGATGATGGTTGCGCGTTTTGGCCTGCTGGCGGCGCTGGCGCTCGCGTTGGGTGCCTGCGCCGGGGCGCTGGCCCCGTCCCCGGCCAAGCTCTACACGCTGACCCCCGCCACGCAGGTGGATCCTGCGCTGCCGCGGGCGGACTTCCAGCTGCTGGTGGAGGCGCCGGTGGCCGGAGCCGCACTCGACACCCAGCGCATCGCCGTGGAGAAGACCGCGACCTCCATCGATTACCTCGCCGACTCGGCGTGGACCGACCGCGCGCCGGCGATGATCCAGGGGCTGATCGTCCAGTCCTTCGAGGACAGCCGCAAGATCGTCTCGGTCGGGCGCGACAGCGTCGGCCTGCGCTCCGACGTCGTGCTGCGCACCGAGCTGCGCGACTTCGAGGCGGAGTACTCGACGCCGGGCGCCGGGAACCCCGACCGCGTGCACGTCCGCATCGCCGCCAAGCTGGTCGGCATGCCGCGCCGGACCATCGAGGCCGGCGAGACCTTCGAGGCCATCGTGCCGGTGAAGGACGGCGGCGTGCAGGGCGTGGTCACCGCCTTCGACGCGGCGCTGCGGCAGGTGATGGAGCGGTTGGTCGCCTGGACCCTGCGCACCGGCACGGCCATCGTCGCCGGCCCGGGGCAGGGCGGGGCGTCGCGGACCCGCTGAGGGGCATACGCCCCTCCGGCGTAAAAACCTTGCCCCGGGAAGTGTCTTGCCTACGTATTGAGGGGTCCGGAACCAGTCGGGTGCCTGCCCCATGATCGACGTGAACGGCCTGCCGCGCGACGTGCTCGAGGGGATGGCCGAAGCCGCGCGCGAGGTGCGCACCTGCCAGCGGGTGCTGGCCAAGACCGGCGACACCGTGGTGGGCGAGCTGCTGCGCGGGCAGGGCTCGGTGTACGAGTGGAAGCACTACCCGCAGGGCGACGTCTACGACGCCGAATACCACGCCCAGTACTATTACCACTGTCACCCCGAATCCGAGCGGCCGCACGGCGAGCACGGGCACTTCCACACCTTCGTGCGTCCTCTCGGCATGCCCGACGGCATCCGCCCGGCGCCGCTGGAGGACTATATGCCGCCGGACGGCGACAACGACGCGTTGTCGCACCTCATCGGCATCGCCATGGACCAGAGCGGGCGTGCGGTGCGGCTGTTCACCACCAACCGCTGGGTGACCGGCGAGACGTGGTACGCCGCGCCCGACGTGGTGCGCATGCTGGATTGTTTCGTCATCGACCACGCGCGGCCGTCCTGGCCGGCGAACCGCTGGATCACCGCGCTGCTGCGCATGTTCCGCCCGCAGATCGAGGATTTGCTGCACCAGCGGGACGCGGCAATACGCCGCTGGGCGGCGACGCACCCAAACGGCAACGTCTACGAGGACCGCGCCTTGGAAGTCACCTCGCAGACCGCTATTTCCGTGGAGGAGCAGCTCGCCGCCATCGAGGGCGCGCTGCGGGCGGTGAGGCGGCGCGCCGCAACCGCCTGTTAACAAAGGTTCAATGCTTCCGCACCATGCTGCGGGAGAATGGACCGGCCGTCCCGCGGCCGGCGGGGAGGCTGTGGCAGGAAGGGTCCGCGACCCATGACGGAACATTTGTCGAAGGACGACGTCGTCCGCCTGCTGTCGGATCCGTCCCCCAACACGCGGGCTGATCTGGCGGCGAAGGTGGCCCGCCAGTTCGAGGCGGCGGAGCTGTCGGACAGCGAACGCACGCTGGCGGAGGAGATCATCCGCGCCATGGCGCGCGACGCCGTGGTGCGCGTGCGCCAGTCGCTGGCCGAGAACCTGAAGGCGAGCGCCAGCCTGCCGCGCGACGTGGCCCTGACGCTGGCCAAGGACGTCGAGGACGTCGCCCTCCCGATTCTCAGCGTCAGCCAGGTTCTGACCGACGCTGATCTGCTGGAGATCGTCCGTTCCGGCACCGACGCCAAGCACACCGCCATCGCCGCGCGGCCCACGGTGTCGCCGCGCGTCGCCGACGCGCTGGTCGAGTCCGGCTCGGAGCAGGCGGTCGCCACGCTGGTCGCCAACGAGGGCGCGCAGCTGGAGGAGGGCGCGCTGGGCCGCGTCATCGACCGCTTCGGCGCGTCGGAGGCGGTGCAGGCGCCACTGGTGCAGCGCGCGAAGCTGCCGATCACCATCGCCGAGCGGCTGGTCGCCGTGGTGTCGGAAACCTACCAGCAGTACCTCGTCACCCACCACGAGCTGTCGCCGAAGACCGCCGCCGACCTGATCCTGCAGAGCCGCGAGCGCGCCACCGTGACGCTGCTGAACGGCGAGAGCGACGAGGCGGCGCTGGAGCGGCTGGTGGTGCAGCTGTCGCGCGCCGGCCGCCTGACGCCGCCGCTGCTGGTGCGGGCACTGTGCATGGGCGACCTTGGCTTCTTCGAGGCGGCGCTGGCGCATCTGGCCGGCGTGCCGGTGACCAACGCGCGCCTGCTGATCCACGACGCCGGGCGGCTGGGGCTGAAGTCGATCTACGACCGCGCCAAGATGCCGCCGGCCCTGCTGCCGGCCTGCCGCATCGCGCTCGACGTGTTCAAGGAGACGCCCTACGACGGCGAGGAGCACGATCGCGAACGCCACCGCCGCCGCATGATCGAACGCATCCTCACCCAATACGAGGATCTGGCGCCGGACGACCTCGACTATCTGCTCGAAAAGCTCGGCGACCTGATGCACGTGGGGTGAGGTAAGCCATCGCCCCGTCCCCCCTCCTAACCTCCCCCCACTTCGCGGGGGGAGGAACTAAACCCCCTCCTCCGCGAAGTGGGGGAGGGATGGTGTGGGGGACAGACGAGGGGGAGCCGTCGGTCGCCATGCCTTCTCCACCCACGCCTCCCTAGCCAGAAAGTACGCGTAGCGGATAGTACGGCGCCGTGACAAACTGGTACGCCCATTTGGCGCCGGCTCTGCCGAACCGCGAATCGTGCCAGCAAAGAATAAAGGGGAGGAAAGCACCAATGACCAAGGACAAAGGAATCCGCGACAACGTCGAGGGCGTCGTCGAAGGGCGGCGCAAGTTCCTGGCGCAGGTCGCCGTGGCCGGCGCCGGCGCGGCGGCGGTCTCGACCATCGGCGCGCCGTTCGTCTCCAACCCGGCGCACGCCCAGACGACGACCTGGAAGGTGCAGACCTCCTGGCCGGCCGGTGTCGGCCTCGCCACTTTCAAGGACTGGTGCGCCTCCATCAAGGAGAAGACCGGCGGCGAGCTGGAGCTGAAGGGCTTCGGCGCCAAGGAGGTGGTCGGCGACTTCGAGCTGCTCGACGGTGTCAAGAACGGCGTGCTGGAGGCGATGAACTCCTTCACCCTGTACTGGGCCGGCAAGCTTCCGGCGACGGCGTTCCTCAGCTCCTACACGCTGGGCCTGCGCTTCCCGCACGAGTGGGATATGTTCTTCTACTCCGGCGGCGGGTTGCAGGCGGCGCGCGACGTCTTCGCCAAGCAGGGTCTGTACTACGTCAACCGCATCCACCACGACGCCAACATCATCCACTCGAAAAAGCCGATCCGCTCGATCGATGACTTCCGCGACCTCAAGCTGCGGGTGCCCGGCGGCATGATCGCCGAGACCTTCGCGGCGGCCGGCGCCAAGACGACGCTGTTGCCCGGCGGCGAGGTGTTCGCGGCGCTGGAGAAGGGCACCATCGACGCCGCCGACTACACCGGCCCGGCGGTCAACTGGGAACTGGGGTTCCAGCAGGTCACCAAGTACATCTCCATGGGCCCGGAAGGCCTGATGTCGATCTACCAGCCGGTCGACCTGATGGACTTCGTCGTCAACATGGACGTCTGGAACAAGGCCTCGCCGAAGGTCAAGCGCTTCATCGAGGACGAGGTGCAGGTCTATTCCAACGTCCACTACGGCGCGATCCAGAAGGCCAACGTCGAGGCGTGGAAGAAGTTCGCCGGGGCGGGTGTCGAGATCAACCGCCTGAGCTCGGAGGACGTCGAGCGCTTCACCGAGATCGCGGTGCCGATCTGGTTCAAATGGGCAAACAAGGACAAGGACGCGGCGCGCCTGTTCAAGATCCAACTCGATCTGATGATGGCGCCGACGCTGGGCTATGTGAACCAGTCGCTCATCAAGGGGCAGACCCTCAGCCTCTGAGCCATCCCGAAAGGGCGCCGCACGCGGCGCCCTTTCCGTCCGTCCCCGACGTGCATCGACTACCGAGGGTTTGCCTATGCCGAGTCTCGGCTTCGTTCTGCCGCACTGGCTCTACTGGGCGGCGCTTCTGCTGTTTCCCCTCGTCGCCATGGCCATGGTCAAGCGCGAGGAGGCCAAGCGCCGCCATCCCGCCGTCTCGCTTCCCATCGCCTACCTGTTCCTGGTCTGCGGCGGCTTCGCCGGGCTGCACCGCTTCTACCTGAGGAGCGCCTGGGGCTTCCTGTACGTTCCGCTGCTGGTCGCCATCATCTACGGCAACGCGCAGGAGCGCGACCTGCGCGAGACCGTCTCCGCCGCGCGTGCCAACGCGCAATCCTACGAGCGCGTCGTGAACCGCGAGGACGCCGCGGTCAAGCGCGGGCGCTCCGGCGCCCAGGAGCGGCTCGATGCCGCCAAGGCGCAGCTGGCGGATGCGCAGGGCAAGCTGCATACGGTGCAGGAAGAGTCAGCGTGGTGGCACCGCGCCTCCGGCATCGTGGCGCTGGTCATGCTGGCCGCGCTGGTGGTGGACGCCGTCCTGCTGCCCACCGCCGTGCGCCGCACGCGCATCCGAGAGGAGTCCGAGGCGCAGGTGCACCCGCACGACGTGCCGTTCGATCTGCCGCCGGAGGATGTGGCGGCGCGCCCGCCGACGCACGGCTTTGCCCGCGCCATAGACTCCATGAACCACTGGGTCGGGCAGTTCATCGCCTATTGGACGGTGATCGCCGTCTTCGTCTACTTCTACGAGGTCGTCGCCCGCTTCCTGTTCAACTCGCCGACCAACTGGGCGCACGAGAGCATGTTCCTGATGTTCGGCATGCAGTACCTGCTGTGCGGCGCCTATGCACTGCGCACCGAAAGCCACGTGCGCGTCGACGTCCTGTATGTGAAGATGAGCCTGCGGGGCCGCGCCATCGCCGATGTCTTCACCTCATTCTTCTTCTTCGTGTTCACCATGACGCTGCTGGTCACCGGCTGGCGCTTCGCGCAGGACGCGGTGAACATGGGCGAAACCTCCTTCACCGAGTGGGGGATCCAATACTGGGCGGTCAAGCTGACCATCCCCATCGGCGCGGTCCTGCTGCTGCTGCAGGGCATCGCGCACCTGATCCGCGACATCGACCTCGCCTTCGGTCCGTCGTCGCGTCTGCCGGCGCCGCGCACGGCCGCGACGCACGAAACCCACGGCAGCCTGGGAGGAGCGTGAGCCATGGCGCTTCCCATCACCATCGAGCTGCTGACGATCCTGATGTTCGGGTCGCTGATCGTCGTGCTGCTGGCCGGCCTGCCCATGGCCTTCGTCACCGGCGGCCTGGCGGGGATCTTCCTGTTCCT
>Ga0196970_1001614_pt1 | contig 14248 bp, 16 predicted proteins | sample S1v_513CmetaG_FD_148672 | JGI IMG/M metagenome (GOLD analysis project Ga0196970, IMG submission 148672) | Soil microbial communities from Anza Borrego desert, Southern California, United States - S1+v_5-13C | ecosystem: Environmental > Terrestrial > Soil > Desert | place: USA: California... | reverse complement strand
GTCCAGGTCATCCGCTTCAACCCGGAGACCCAGCGCATCAGCCTCGGCATGAAGCAGCTCGAGGCCGATCCGTGGGAGGGCGTGGAAGCCAAGTACCCGGTCAGCGCCCGCTTCAAGGGCCGTGTGACCAACATCACGGACTACGGCGCCTTCGTGGAGCTGGAGCCGGGCATCGAGGGCCTGGTGCACGTGTCCGAGATGAGCTGGACCAAGAAGAACGTCCACCCGGGCAAGATCGTCTCCACCTCCCAGGAGGTCGAGGTGATGGTCCTGGACGTCGATCCGCAGAAGCGCCGCATCTCCCTGGGCCTCAAGCAGTGCCTGGACAACCCGTGGGAGACCTTCGTCGACAAGTACGGCCCCGGCACCGAGATCGAGGGCGAGGTCAAGAACATCACCGAGTTCGGTCTGTTCGTCGGCCTGCCGGGCGACATCGACGGCATGGTGCACATGTCCGACCTCGACTGGAACAAGTCGGGCGAGGAGGCCATCGCCGAGTTCAAGAAGGGCGACCGCGTCAAGGTCAAGGTGCTGGACGTTGACGTCGAGAAGGAGCGCATCTCCCTCGGCATCAAGCAGCTCGGCTCCGACCCGTTCGAGTCGGCCACGGCCGGCATGAAGAAGGGCGACGTGGTGACCTGCACCGTGACGCAGGTGACGGACGGCGGCATCGAGGTTTCGGTGGGCGAAGGCTTCACCGGCTTCATCCGCAAGTCGGACCTGTCGCGCGAGCGCTCCGAGCAGCGCCCCGAGCGCTTCGCCGTGGGCGAGAAGGTCGACGCCAAGGTCACCCAGATCGAGCGCAGCTCCCGCCGCATCTCGCTGTCCATCAAGGCGCGCGAGATGGAGGAGGAGAAGCAGGCGATGGCCGAGTACGGTTCGTCCGACTCGGGCGCCTCGCTGGGCGACATCCTGGGCGCCGCTCTGAAGCGCAAGCAGCAGACCGGCGAGGAGTAATCCTCGACGCCTTCGGGTACGGAAGGGGCCGCCGCGGGACACCGCGGCGGCCTTTTTCGTGGCCGAAAAGCATTCCTCCAGAACGCCTTACCGCACACCGTGCCTTGACGCCGCCCGCGTCCCTTGGCACGCTTCGGTGCGCGACGCCGCGGGCCAACCCGTGCGCACATTCCGGGGGAAACGAGGGGCCATGACCAAGTCCGAGCTGATCCTGCGCCTCGCCGAGCGCAACCCGCACCTCTACCAGCGCGACATCGAGAAGATCGTCGGCACCATCTTCGACGAGATCGGCGACGCGCTGGCGCGCGGCGACCGGGTGGAGCTGCGCGGCTTCGGCGCCTTCTCGGTCAAGCGGCGCGACGCCCGCCAGGGGCGGAACCCGCGCACCGGTGAAGCCGTTGCCGTCGGCGAAAAGTACGTCCCCTTCTTCAAGACCGGTAAGCAGCTGCGCGACCGCCTGAACACCGAAGAGTAAGGAAAACCCGCCCGTGCGTTATCTCAGCTGGATCGTCACCCTGCCGATCGCCCTGTTCGCGGTTCTGTTCGCCATCTCGAACCGCGAGCCTGTGGTCTTCGCGCTGTGGCCGACCCCCTTCACCCTGGAGGCTCCGGCCTATCTGGCGACCCTGCTGGCGCTGCTGGTCGGCTTCATCGCCGGCGGCTTCATCGCCTGGGCAAACCAGCACCGCAATCGCGCCCGCGCGCGCCGCGCCGAGGACCGCGTGTTCTACCTGGAGCGCGAACTGCAGGAGACGCAGACCCGCGCCGCCGCCGCGGAGAAGCGGGTGGCCGAGCTGTCGCAGCCGGTTTCCGGCCAGCCGCGCGCCTCGCTGCCGGCCCCCGTCGGCGCCGCGGCCCCGCAGGCCCCGACGGTGCACTGAGGTGTTGTCTCCTCCCCCGGGGGCGGGGGAGGGAGCATGATGGAGGCCCCATGCGCACCATCGGCGCCGCCGAGCTGAAGACCGTCCTGCACCACCGCATGCTGATCGAGCGGCTGCGGCAGACCTTCCGCGCCGGCGTCGAGGTGCCGCTGCGCCATCACCACACGGTGAAGACCTACGGCGAGAACGACGCCACGCTGCTGCTGATGCCGGCGTGGGAGGTCGGGCGCACCATCGGCATCAAGATCGTCACCGTCTTCCCCGACAACGGCGCCAAGGACCTGCCGGCGGTGCAGGGCTCCTACCTGCTGCTCGACGGCAAGACCGGCGTGCCGCAGGCGCTGATCGACGGGCCGGCGCTGACCAAGCGGCGCACCGCCGCCGCCTCGGCGCTCGCCGCCACCTATCTGGCGCGGCCGGACGCGGAGCGGCTGCTGGTGGTCGGCACCGGCGCGCTGGCGCCGGAGCTGATCGAGGCCTACACCGCGGTGCTGCCGATCAAGCACGTGCTGGTCTGGGGCCGCAACCCGGAGAAGGCGCAGAAGGTCGTCAACCGCTTCCACCGTCCGAAATTCCGCATCCAGGCCACCGACGACCTGGAGGGCGCGGTCAAGGGCGCCCACGTCGTCTCCTGCGCCACGCTGTCCAAGCAGCCGCTCATCAAGGGCGAATGGCTGCAGGAGGGCCAGCACCTCGACCTCATCGGCGGCTTCACGCCGGAGATGCGCGAGGCCGACGACGACTGCATTCGCCGCGCCCGCGTCTTCGTCGATACCCGCGAGGGGGCGTGCAAGGAGGCCGGCGACATCGTGCAACCGCTGGCGGCCGGCATCCTGACCCCCGACGACATCGCCGGCGACCTCTACGACCTGACCCGCGGCGAGCGCGCCGGGCGGCGCTTCTACGACCAGATCACGCTGTTCAAGTCGGTGGGCACCGCGCTGGAAGACCTCGCCGCCGCCCAGCTGGCGGTCGAGATGGTGCTGCACAACGACACCATCCGTTAAGACGGCTCACGCCCGCGGCACGATCTCCACGACGTCGCACAGCGTCACGCCCTCCGGCGTCACGATGCGGTTCAGGCGGCCGTACAGCGGCGTGCCCGGGGCGACCGCGCCGTGCTCCACGACGACCGCGTCGGCCTCCAGGCGGAAGAAGGCCAGCGGCTCGGCGGCGAAGGCGATGCCGTGGTCGGCGAGCAGCCGGCCGAACGGCACGGCCGCGGCGCGCAGGGCGTCGTGCAGCGATGCCGGCAGGGCGGGAAGCGCCATGCGGATCACCGCCAACTCCACCGGCGTGCCGTTCCGGGTGTGCAGCACGCTGGCGCGGGTCAGGGTGTCGCCGTCCTCGGCGTCGGCCAGCCGGCGCACGCCGAGCGGGCCACCCCAGTGCGCCTCCAGGCGCAGCGTCATGCTTCCCGTGTGGTCGAGCAGCGGGCGCACCGCGGCGGGCAGGGCGTCGGCTGGCACGATGGCGCAGGCCGGCGGCTCGCCGCCCAGGCGGCGCCACCAGGGGCCAAGCAGGGCGGCCAGCCGGGCCGCGGCGTCGCCGCCGCTTCGCATACCGTCCGCCATCCGCCGCTCCGTCCGTGCCTGTCGTTCCGCGGCTTCTCCTAGAGGATGCCGCGCGGGGGTTCAAGTCCCCGCGCGGACCGTGCTAGGGTCGCCCGGCAACACCGACACTGACGCGACACGAGGCCACCGCATGACGTCCGCCGCCGACCGCATCTTCTGCGCCGTCGACACCACCGAACTGGAGGGAGCCCGCACCCTGTGCCGGCAGCTCGCCGGGCTGGTCGGCGGGGTCAAGCTGGGGCTGGAGTTCTTCGTGGCGCACGGCCCGGCCGGCGTGCGCGCGGTGATCGGCGAGGACGGGCCGCCGCTGTTCCTCGACCTCAAGCTGCACGACATCCCCAACACGGTGGCCGGCGGCGTGCGCGCGGCGCTGCCGCTGAAGCCCGCCTTCATGACCATCCACACCTCCGGCGGCCCGGCGATGATGCGCGCCGCGGTCGAGGCGGCGGCGCAGGCTGGGGCACAGCGCCCGAAGATCCTCGGCGTCACCGTGCTGACCAGCATGGACGACGGCGACCTGGAGTCGGTCGGCCAGCGCACCCCGGTGGCCGAGCAGGTGGTCCGCCTCGCCACCGTCGCCAAGCAGTCCGGGCTGGACGGCGTCATCTGCTCGCCGAACGAGGTGGCGGCGATCCGCGCAGCCTGCGGGCCGGACTTCGTGCTTATGGTGCCGGGCATCCGGCCGGCCTGGGCGGCGAAGGGCGACCAGAAGCGCGTGATGAGCCCGGCGGAAGCGCTGGCCGCCGGCGCCGACCATCTGGTCATCGGCCGCCCGATCACCGGCGAGGCCGACCCGGCCGCCGCCGCCAAGCGCATCGTTGCGGAGATCGAAGCATGAGCGTTCCGGTCAAGATCTGCGGGCTGAGCGAGCCGGAGACGCTGCGCGCCGCCCTTGACGGCGGGGCGCGCTGGATCGGGCTGGTGTTCTATCCCCCGTCGCCGCGCTACGTGGCGCCGTCCATGGCGGCGGAGCTGGCGCGCATGGTGCCGACGGCGGTGCGCACGGTCGGGCTGTTCGTCGATGCCGACGACGCCTTCCTCGACCACGTGGTCAGCCAGGTCCCCTTCGACCTGCTGCAACTGCACGGCAAGGAGACGCCGGAGCGCGTCGCCGCCATCAAGGCGGCGTTCAGCATCCCGGTGATGAAGGCGATCAAGGTCGGCGGCCCGGAGGACCTGGAGCGCGCCGGCGACTACGCGGCGGTCTGCGACCGCCTGCTGTTCGACGCCAAGCCGCCGGCCAAGGTGTCGGCGCTGCCGGGCGGCAACGGCATCGCCTTCGACTGGACGCTGCTGAGCGGGCGGACGTGGTCCAAGCCCTGGATGCTGTCCGGCGGACTGAACGCCGGCAACGTGGCCGAGGCGGTGCGCACCACGGGCGCCCCGGCGCTGGACGTGTCCTCCGGTGTCGAGGACCGGCCCGGCCACAAGGACCCGGACCTCATCCGCGCCTTCCTGAAGACCGCGGCGGCCCTGTAGGAGCCGCCGCGTCCAGAGTTCAGTCGACCACCGCGGTGGTCACGCCGGTGCTCTTGTTCCAGCGCAGGGTGATCTTGGAGATCTTACAGAGGTTCAGGTCCTCCCACACGGCGCTCTCGCCGTCGTCGTAGACGACCTTCATGTCCCACTTGCAGGTCTTCTCGCCCTTGGCGAACTTCAGCTCGAACGACTCGCCGTCGTTCAGGACGTCGCGGCCCAGGACGTCTTCTTCCCAGGAGTTGTTGTTGGCTTCGGAGACGTGCAGGTGCTTGATCGGGTAGCCGGTCTTGTTGACCACGTCGAAGTCCTGGTCGCCCGCGATGGCCGGGGCCTGCGCGAAGAGGATGGCGGCCGCCGCAACGGCGAACGCAGCGATGCTGGATTTCATTGCTGATGTCCCATAGGTTATATAGCTTTTGGTATGTAATACCTGGATAAGCAACAAGGTTCTGTCAAATGCAAACGGTTCGCGGTTGGAGCGATCGCCACCGCGGCGTAGGTGCCCCGTTCCGCGTGGCCGGATCTCACGATGGTCCCATGGCCGGGCAACGCGGTTGAGTATAGTATGGCGGGCGACCACAACCCGCCTGTCCTGGCCGCCGGGAGGCCCATGACCGAACCGAACGAAACGCTGTCCCCCGCCGAAGGCCTCGGCGTCGTGCTGGACGAGCATTTGCGCTGGATCGGCCAGTGGCACCGCGCCGCCTTCTTCCATCAGGGGCAGGGCGGCGACCCGGTGTCGGCGCCGGCCTCCTTCGCCGCGTGGTGCGTCGCCGCCAAGAAGGACGACCTCGCCCACCAGCCGGCGGTCGAGAAGCTGGTCCACCTGCACGAGCAGATGCACCGCCACGCCAAGCTGGTTCTGCTCCAGGCCTCCACCGGGGACCTGCCGAGCGAGAGCGACTACGATTCGGTGATCGGCCGCTTCAATGAGTTCGTGATGCAGCTGCGCCGGGTCGAGCGCGCCTTCGGCGCCGCCGCCTCGGGCCTGGATCCGCTGACCGGCCTGCGCTCGCGCCGCGGCATGCAGGAGGCGCTGGACCGCGAGATGAACCGCTTCCGCCGCGCCGGCCAGCCCTTCTGCCTGGCGCTGTGCGACATCGACAAGTTCAAGGGCATCAACGACACCTACGGCCACGACATCGGCGACCGCGTGCTGGCCTCCACCGCCGCCGTCATCAGCCGCGGCATCCGCAGCTTCGACGAAGCCTTCCGCATGGGCGGCGAGGAGTTCCTGGTCTGCCTGAAGGAGACGTCGCTGGACGAGGGCTTCGCCGTGATCGAGCGGCTGCGCATCGACCTCCAGCGCTCGCCGGTGCCGCTGCCCGACGGCCGCGAGATCACGGTGACCGCCTCCTTCGGGCTGGTCGAGGCGCGGCTGGACACCCCGGTGGACGAGGTGATCGTCCAGGCGGACCGCGCGCTCTACCAAGCCAAGAACAGCGGCCGCAACCGGGTCATCCGCTACGGCGTCGACATGCCGGTGGCGAAGGCGGGATAGGGCGTGTTGCGCCCTACCTAGGGCGAATCCCGGGTCGGCGTGGACCTTTTTTTAACCGTCATCCCCGCGAAGGCGGGGATCCATAAGCTTCACAACCACATGCTTTGGGAGTTATGGATCCCCGCCTTCGCGGGGATGACGATATGGGGACGTTCAGACCCGACGGAAAACCGCTTTAGCCCTCCCCCGCTGACGCGGGGGAGGGATGGGGAGGGGGCATCGCGCCCCTCAGAACCGCCCCTCCTCGAAGTCGCGGAAGGCCTGCATCACCTCCTCGCGGGTGTTCATCACGAACGGACCGCCCCAGGCGACCGGCTCGTTCAGCGGGCGGCCGGCGATCAGCAGGAAGCGCGCGCCTTGCGGTCCGGCCGTCGCCTCGACGCGCTCGCCCTCGCCCAGCACCACGACGCGCGCGGCGTCCGCCCCGGGCTCGGCCAACCCACCCTCGTAGACCACCAGCACGGCGGTGTGGTCGGCCGGCAGCGGTTCGGCAAACCGGCCGCCGGGGGCGAGCGTCACGTCGAAATAGCGGGCGTCCGTCGCCTCGGCGCGGACCGGGCCGGCGGTGCCCTGCGCCGTGCTGCCGGCCATCACCTTGACCGCCGCGCCGCCATCACGCCGCTCCACCGGGATTTTGGAGGCGTTGAACTCCTGGTAGCCGGGCTCGCTCATCTTCCGGGCGCTCGGCAGGTTGATCCAGAGCTGGAAGCCCTTCATCAGGCCCTCGGTCTGCTCCGGCATCTCGGAATGCAGGATGCCGCGGCCGGCGGTCATCCACTGCACGCCGCCGGTCTCGATGACGCCTTCGTGGCCGTGGTTGTCGGCGTGGCGCATGCGGCCGGCCAGCATGTAGGTCACCGTCTCGAAGCCGCGGTGCGGGTGCTCCGGGAAGCCGGCGATGTAGGACCCCGGATCGTCCGAGCCGAAGAAGTCCAGCATCAGGAACGGGTCGAGCATGCGCAGCCGCGGCGTGCCGATCAGCCGCGTCATGCGCACGCCGGCGCCGTCGGAGGTCTCCATGCCCTCGAGAACGCCCAGGACCGGGCGGACGGCGGGGAGGGGCTGTGCGGTGCTCATAACGGGACTCCGGGCTGCGGGAATGCTGTCCCGCCATATGATCGTTGATGGTCCCGCGTGGTAGGGCCGCCGGCGGGACAAGCGTGTTTCAGGAATGGCAACAGTGCGCCGGACGGCGGTGATGGGGCTTGCCGCCCTCTGATTGCTTGGTCAACAAACATCGCAATCACGCGCCGGTCTCAGGGGGAGGCCATGTCACCCGACGACATGGAAACGGTTCGCCGCAGCTTCTGCAAGGTGGCGACGCTCAACGCGCAGGTGGGGGTGCAGTTCTACGAGCGGCTGTTCGCGCTCGACCCCGGTCTGCGGGCGCTGTTCGGCGACGACATCCGGCCGCAGGCGGAACGGCTGGTGGCCGCGCTCGCCTCGGCGGTGCGGCACCTGTCCAACCCGGCGGCGCTGGAGGGGACGCTGCGGGCGCTGGGCGAGCGCCATCGCGGCTACGGCGTGCGGGACGAGCATTACGCCACGGTCGGCGAGGCGCTTCTGTCGACGCTGGAGATCAACCTGGGACCTGAGTTCACCCCGGACGTGCGCGGGGCGTGGCTGGCGCTGTACGGCATGGTGGCGCGGATGATGCGCGGCGACGGCGCAGGCGCGCCGCTGGCCGTGGCCGGATCCGCCGCCGCGGATCAGTAGTTGGTGGTCCAGTCCGGTTCGGCGCGCGGCGCCTCGCCGCTGTCCGGCTCCCGGAGGTAGGCAATTTCTTCCGCGTACAGCGGGAGTTGCCGGGCAAATTCTGCCGAGCGCTCGGCCTTCATGCGCTCCAGTTCGCGGGCGGCGAGGTAAGCGTCCATCATGGCAGGCTCCTTTTCGAGCTCCGGCCGGGATGCTCGGACGGTCCTTCGACCGCTCCGGGCCCGCACCGTGTGTGTGCCTGAATCCTATCCTGCAAGAACCGGACCCATCTTTGACTCCGGTCAAGCTCCCGCAGGAACGGCGGGTCTGCCCCTGTGCAACGCCCGACCCTCGGTCTGTTGTTCCATTCGCGCGCGCGCCGGCCCATAGTCGCGCGGGGCCTCCCGGCGTCACGTTTCCCGTTTCCGAGACCGACATGCAGCACATTGCCCAAAATTGCGCCACCTGCCTGAAGCCCGAGCACCTGTGCGTCTGCGAGGCGGTGGACCCCGTGGACAACCGGATCCAGGTCGTCATCCTCGAGCACCCGCAGGAGAAGCGCGAGATCCTCGGCACGGCGCCGATCGCCGGCCTGCAGTTCAGGAACGTGGTGGTGCGGGTGGGCCTCAGCTGGCCGAACCTCAAGAAGATCGTCGGGCGCGAGGTGGACTACAAGCGCTGGGGCGTGCTGTACCTGGGCGCCGCCAAGCAGGGCGCCGCCGCGGCGTCGGAGGAGATCGCCGCCGTCGACAAGAACGGCGCGCCGCTGCCCGACAGCGCGGCGATTCTCGACGGGCTGGAGGGCGTCATCCTGCTGGACGGCACCTGGAGCCAGGCCAAGAGCCTGTGGTGGCGCAACGCGTGGCTGCTGAAGTGCCGGCGCATCGTGCTGCACCCGCGCTTCAAGTCGATGTACGGGCAGGCCCGCCGCGAGCCGCGGCGCGAGAGCGTGTCGACGCTGGAGGCCGCGGCCTTTGTGGTGTCGCGCCTGGAGGGCCAGCCGGAGATGTTCGACCGGGTGCTCAAGCCCTTCGCGCTGCTGCTGAAGAAGATGCGCGCACCCCGGCCGAGGCCGGTGCTGCCGCCCCCTTCCCCTCCCGCGCCGGAGGCGGGGGAGGGTTAAAGCACGGTGATCTCGTTTTGAAGCCCCTCTCCCCTTGAGGGAGAGGGGTTGGGGTGAGGGGTGCAAGTTTTTGTCCGCGTCTCCGACGCTCAACGCCCCCTCATCCCAAACCCTTCTCCCTCAAGGGGAGAAGGGCTTTGACGGACGCTTGAACTCACCCCACCGTGTAGCCGCCGTCCACCACCAGCTCCTGGCCGTAGATGTTCTTCGCCTGATCGGAGGCGAGGAACAGCGCGGCGTCGGCGATGCTCTCCGGGGCGCCGAAGGCGCCGGGGAACAGGCGGGCGGTGACGGCGGTGGCGACCTGACCCAGCACGTCGTCGGGCAGGCCGACCTTGCTCCAGATCGGCGTGGCGATCGGGCCGGGGGCGACGGCGTTGACGCGGATGCCCTGCGGCGCCAGCTCGGCCGCCAGCGTCTTGGTCGCCGAGGTCAGCGCCGCCTTGCTGGCGCTGTAGATCGCCAGGCCGGGGAAGCCGACCTGCACCAGGAACGTGGTGACGAAGACGATGGAGCCGCCCTTGCGGACGTGCGGCAGGAACAGCCGCGCCGTCTGCAGCGCGCCGACGAAGTTGACCGAGAACTGCTCGTGGATGGCGCGCTCGTCGCTGTCGGCGAAGGAGACGACCTTGGCGACGCCGGCGTTCGGCACCACCACATCGACGCCGCCGAAGCGTTCCACCGTCGCCGCCACCAGGCGCTCCAGGTCGGCGCGCACGGTGACGTCGCCGGGCACCGCCAGCACGCGGTCCGGGGCGCGCGCGGCGATGTCCGCCAGCGCGTCGGCGCTGCGGGCGAAGACCGCCACCTTGGCGCCCTCGGCCAGATAGCGCTCGACGATGGACGCGCCGATGCCGCTGCTGGCGCCGGTGACGACGGCGACCTTGCCGTCCAGAAGCTTCGTCATGGGGGTTCCCTTGGATAAGAGCTGGTATGACCAATCACTTACCCGAGCCCGGCTCCACGAGTCTTGATGCCGGTCAACCGGTCCCGATCACCGCCGGGTCGCGTTCCAGCGCGCGCAGGCAGGCGTCCACCACGCTGGGGTCGAGCGCGCTGCCGCGATGCTTGCGGATTTCGTTCACCGCCGTCTCCAGGCCGAGCGCCGGGCGGTACGGGCGGTGCGAGGTGATCGCCTCCACCACGTCGGCGACGGCGACGATGCGGGCCTCCAGCGCGATGTGCTCGCCCTTCAGGCCGTTGGGGTAGCCGGTGCCGTCGAAACGCTCGTGGTGCTCGGCGACGATGCGGGCGACCGCCGGGTCGAAGTCGATGTTGCGGACGATGTCGTGGCCGATCTTGCTGTGCGTCTTGATCAGCTCGAACTCTTCCTTCGACAGCCGGCCGGGCTTGGTCAGCAGCTCGGCCGGGATGCCGACCTTGCCGATGTCGTGCATCAGCGCGCCCAGGCGGATGTTGTCCACCCGCTCCTCCGGCAGCTCCAGCTCGCGGGCGATCAGCACGGACAGCTGGGCGACGCGCGTCTGGTGGCCGGCGGTGTAGGGGTCGCGCTTCTCCACCGTGTGGGCCAGCGCCTCGACGCTCTGCGCCAGCGTGTTCTTCAGCCGCCGCAACGCGTCGGCGCGCGCCTCCTCGGCCTCGGAGCGGCGGCCGGACTCCTCCTGGAGCTGCCGGTTGGTGGCGTCCAGGTTGTCGATCTTGCGCACCAGCTGGACCGCGAAGAACACCACCACCAGCGAGATCACCACGCCCAGCACGACGCGCAGGCTCAGCCCGTCGTGCCAGCCGGACAGCACCGCCTGCCGGTCCACCCCGGCCACCACCACCAGCGGCAGGTCGCCGACGGCGCGGTAGCTGGCGATCCACTCCTGCCCGCCGAAGCCGCTGGCGCCCTCCACCGTGGCGTTCGACGCCTTCTGCAGGTGCTTGCGGAACACCGCGTGCTCGGCCAGCGAGGTGCCGGGCGCGGCGACGCCGTAGGGGCCGGTGATCAGCAGCGTGCCGTCGGTGCGCAGCAGCGCGATGGTGCCGGAGAAGCCGGCGTCCAGGTCCTGGTAGAAGCGCTGGAAGTGGTTGAGGTCGAGGTAGGCGACCAGCACCCCGGCGAAGCTGCCGTCCGCCGTGGGGATGCGGCGGGCGACCGGGATGACCGGGCGGTTGCTGATGCGGCTGATCACCGGCACGCCGACGTGGATGCCGGTGTCGAGGGACTCCCGCGCCCGCATGAAATAGTCGCGGTCGGCGAGGCTCATCGGCGTGCGCGCCATCAGGTCGCTGGCGTGCGCCACCTTGCCCTGGGGGTCCAGGATGACGATCGCCAGCACGTGCGGCGGCATGGTGTAGCGCCGCTCCAGGAACTCGTCGATGATCGAGGGGCGCGGGTCGATGGCGGCGCTGGTGGCCTTCAGCACGTCGGCGACGCCGCTCAGCGTCTGGTCGGTGGTGGCGAAGGCGCGCGCGGCGTGCTGCTCCATGGTGCGCGCGACGTTCATGGTGGTGCGCGCCGCGGTGCCCAGCGAGCTGTGGTAGTCGTTGATCAGGTCGAAGACCAGCGCGCTGTTCAGCAGCAGCAGGAACCCCACGGCCAGCCCGATGACGCCGCGGCGCAGCCCCTGCTGGCTGTACGAGCGGTTCGCCGTCGCGTCGAGGCGGAAGGCGAGCGTGTCGGTGAGCGCCTGGATGGCAGCGTGCATGTCGGCCTTGGAGCGTCCATGGCGGGCGGGGAGGCGGAGCGCCCGGACGGACGATCCGAACGGCACCATGGACAAAAGATTACACGCAAATACCCCCGGCGCGTAAGCGGTCAAATTGGCTCACGTGCGGCGCACCCTGATTATAGGTGTAACAAGATTCGGTTGTTGCCCGGGGGCTCCCGCACAAATCACCGCTGTGTGTTCAGGCGTAGTGCCGGCCGAAGCGGTTTGCCAGGAAGTCCTTGAGGTCGGCGTCTTCCTGCCGGACGAAGCCGCGCTGCGGCAATTTGCCGGCCCGCAGCAGATCCACCATGGCGCACACGCCGGCCGCCGTGGTGATCTGGATGGCGCTCCACAGCTTGCCACCGACGGTGGCGTTGTAGACCTTCTTGGCGAAGGTTTCCTGCGTCAGCCGGCCGTCCTGGGTGCCGTTCACGGTGACGAACACCAGCACCACGTCCTGCTTGGTCACCGGCACCGCGGTTTCCAGCACGTCCTTCAGCAGGTCGCGCCGGCTGGACAGGCGCAGCTCCTGGGTGAGGAACTTCACGTGCTCGCGGTGGCCGGGGTAGCGCACGGTCTTGTAGTTCAGGCACTCCACCCGGCCGGCCAGCGTGTCGCACAGCGTGCCCAGCCCGCCCGAGGTGTTGAACGCCTCGTACTCGATGCCGTCCAGCGAGAAGCGCTCCAGCCCCTCCAGCGGCAGCACCTCGCGCGTCTCGCCGTCGTGGATCGCCTCGCACAGGTTGCAGTACTCGTTGATGAGGCCGTCGGTGCTCCAGGTCAGGTTGTACTTCAGCGCGTTGGTCGGGTAGATCGGCAGGGCGCCGACGCGCATGAACACGTCCCGCAGCGACTCGAAACGTTTGGCGAGGTCGTAGGCGACGATGGAGACGAACCCCGGCGCCAAGCCGCACTGCGGCACGAAGGCGGTGGCGGCGTCCTTGGCGATGGCGCGCACGCGCCGCGTGGTCGCCACGTCCTCGGTCAGGTCGAAGTAGTGCACGCGCGCGTCGCGCGCCGCCTCCGCGACGGCGGCGTTCAGGTAGTAGGGCAGGGCGGAGATCACCACGTCGTGCCCCTTCAACGCGGCGCGCAGCGCATCCGCGTCGGCGACGTCGAGGGTGCGCAGCGCCGCCTCGTCCTGGGCGATCCAGCGCAGGCAGGATTCGTCGCGGTCGGCGACGGTGACCGTGTACTCGCCGGTGGCGTGCAGCAGGTGGCAGATCATGCTGCCGATCTTGCCGGCGCCGAGCAGCAGGACCTGGGTCATGGCAACCCCCTCCCCGGAAACATCGCTGTCTTGAGCGTGGGGAGGGGCGGCGGCGATTTCCAGGCTTGACCGGCGGACGGGGATGGGCTGCCCTCGGAAGCGCCCTATTTCCCGAAAGACGCACCCCCACCACCCATCAATTCCATTGCCGGAGATCCTGCCCCATGCCGCGTTCCTTCGTTCCCTTCACCCTCACCGTCTGCGGGATCGAGGAGCTGCCCGGGCACAGCGAGGTCGGCGTCAGCCACGTGCTGTCCATCCTCGACCCGGAGCATCCGGGGCTGGAGGTCTTCGGCAGCTACGGCGAGCACGAGCGGCTGGAGCTGCGCTTCCACGACGTCATCGAGGACCTGCCCGGCCAGTCCCCGCCGCAGCGCGAGCACGTCGAGGCGATCCTGGCTCTGGGCCGCGACCTGATGGCGGAGCCGGAGGCGTGCCGGCACCTGCTGGTGCACTGCCACGCCGGGATCTCGCGCTCGACCGCGGCGCTGACCATGATCCTGGCGCAGGCGCGGCCGGACCGGCCGGCCGCCGACGCGATGGCCGCCATCGTCGGCATCCGCGCCAAGGCGTGGCCCAACCTGCGCATGATCGAGTTCGCGGACGAGGCGCTGGGCCGCGGCGGCGAACTGGTCGCCGCCGTGCGGGCGCGCCACCGCGACTACGGCCTGCGCAACCCGGACATGGTCACCTACATGCGCGAGAACAACCGCGGCCGGGAGGTGGGGGATCTATGAGGACGGGGCTGTGAGCGCGCGGGTCTCACGCATCCTGCTGCTGGCCGCGGTGGCGCTGTTCTTCACGCTGGTGGCGCTGGGGAACGTCACCGACTACGGCTCCAACTTCGCCTTCGTGCAGCACGTTCTGGCGATGGACACGACGTTCCGCAGCCCGGCGCTGATGTGGCGCGCCGTCGAGGCGCCGGCCCTGCACCACGCCGCCTACGCGCTGATCATCGCCTGGCAGGTCATGACGGCGGCGCTGTGCTGGTGGGGCGTGTGGCGGCTGTGGCGGGTGCGCGGCTTCGAGGGGGAGATCTTCGAGCGCGAGAAGCGCGCGGGCATCGCCGGGCTGACCGCCGGCTTCCTGCTCTACGCCGCCGGCTTCATCG
>Ga0196970_1001613_pt1 | contig 14271 bp, 15 predicted proteins | sample S1v_513CmetaG_FD_148672 | JGI IMG/M metagenome (GOLD analysis project Ga0196970, IMG submission 148672) | Soil microbial communities from Anza Borrego desert, Southern California, United States - S1+v_5-13C | ecosystem: Environmental > Terrestrial > Soil > Desert | place: USA: California... | reverse complement strand
GGGAGATTTCGTCAAAGTGCCGTTCGGCGATCTCGCCGCACTGGAGCAGGTGCAGCGTAAACACGGCGAGCGCATCGTGGCGATTCTGGTCGAGCCGATTCAGGGCGAGAGCGGCGTGCAGGTCGCGCCGCCCGGTTACCTCAAAGCCCTGCGCGATCAGTGCAATCGCCATGCGTGGCTGCTGATGCTCGACGAAATCCAGACTGGCATGGGCCGCACCGGGCAATGGTTCGCCTTTCAACACGAAGGCATCGTTCCCGACGTCATGACCCTGGCCAAAGGCCTCGGCAATGGCGTGCCGATCGGCGCATGTCTGGCACGCGGCCGCGCGGCCGACCTGTTCACCCCGGGCAGCCACGGCAGCACCTTCGGCGGCAACCCATTGGCCTGCCGGGTCGCCTGCACCGTGCTGGACATCATCGAAGAGCAAGGTTTGCTGGACAACGCGCGGGTACAAGGCGAGCGCCTGTTGGCTCGGTTGCGCGCAGAGCTGGCCGACAACCCCAATGTGCTGGCGATTCGCGGACAGGGACTGATGATCGGCATCGAGCTGAAACAACCGGTGCGCGACCTGACCCTGATTGCGGCACGGGATCATGGCTTGTTGATCAACGTCACCCGCGGCAAGACGATACGGCTGCTGCCACCGTTGACGATTGATGAGCGGGAGGTGGGGATGATTGTCAGAGGGGTTGGGCGAGCACTGGCCTCCATCCAATCTTCGTAATCACGGCATCGCAACAGCTGGAGCACTTACTGCTTCGGCTGTTTTCATCATTGCGCAGTAATCTGCCAAGGAAATCATTACCACAGGATCGGCACTTCGCCTGATAACGAGCAGGGGAGAGCGGTCGTTGATGACCTGATCCATGGATTTTGCAAGGCACGCTCGGACTTTGCTGTAGGGGATGGTTTGCATGAGACAGACCTTTGGTGGGTAGAGCACAATTCGGCAGGATTCAATTGTGCCCAGTATCACCCAGGTATTCTGGAGACGTTTCCGAGAGATTTGTAATCCTGATCGCCAGTACTTGTCAGCAACTGAGCTGCTGTCAAATGGAACCTCACCGGTCATCCCTTAATCCGGCTCATCCCCCAACTCTGGCGCCAACATCCGCGTCTTCACCGCCCCATTCGAATTGTGCTGAACAATCTCGCTCGGCTGCCCCTGTTCATTGAAAAACACCTGTCCAATCCCCGCCGAATTCCACAACCGTTCCCCGGCCTCGGCATGTTCGGGCGTGTACGGCACGATGCGCATCTGCCGGCGTTTGGTAAACCAGTTCAACGGTGAGCGTGGCGAGTAGAGCCAGCGGTTGAGGCGGTCGAACCATTCCAGCAGGGCCGGTGGGAATTCGTTTTTGATGCCGCTGCTGGTGATCTGCCAGATACGCGGGCCGGCCTTGCGATGGCGGATCAGCACTTCGTAGACGAACGAATAATGCACGTCACCCGACAGCACCACGTAGTTACCCGGTGTGCGCGAGTGGCGGAAAATATTCAGGATCACTTGCGCGGCGCCGCGATGGGCCATCCAGTTTTCCGCATCGACCAGCAGTGGATAACCGCACCAGCTGAAGACCTTTTGCACGGTCTCGATCAACTTCACACCAAAGATCGGTGCCGGGGAAACGATGATCGCCGACGGGTGATCGAGCAGTTCCTGCTGCAGTTCGCTGAGCGCTTCCCAATCGAGCAAACCCGAGGGTTGCTTGAGCGCCATTTCACTGCGCCAGCGCCGCGTGCGCGTGTCGATCACCACCAGCGCCGGAGTGGTCGGCAGAACGAAGTGCCACTGCTGAAAGCGCAGTAGCTGATCGATCAGATCATCCTGCACCGGTTGGTCCAGATAACCGTCATCGCCGCTGGCGCTCAGCTGTCGGGTCTTGGCCAATACGTCCTTGAACGCATCGGGATTGTTGCCCCAGCCCTGGCACAACAGATAAGCGATCAGCGCATTGCCGATGATGCGCTTGGAGAACGGATGGCCGTAGGCGGTTTCTTCCCACTGCGCGGACAGGTTCCAGTCATCGGTGATGTCGTGATCGTCGAAAATCATCAGGCTCGGCAGATGCGCCATTACCCGGGCGACGTTGCCGAGGCCAGCCTTGAAGGCATCGATGCGTGTCTGTTCGAGGCGGTAGCGCTTCAGGCGTGGCGGCGTCAGCGTCGGTTCCTGCGGGTTGATCAACGCCCACGGCGTCGGCGACCACACCAGCAGGTACATCGCCATGACTTCGGCGAAGGTCACCAGATGATTGTCGGCGCTGCTGCTGGTGAAAATCGGCTTACGCGCACCGCCGAAAAATCGCTCGCGCAACGTCTCGTTGCTCTCCAGCGCCGGTAACAAATCCGCACGGTGATAGTAGCTGGCCGGGTGTTCATAGAGCTTGGCACTGTCGCTGACCACCGCGCCTTCGAGGTGTTCGTCGAACAGGCCGAGCCGTTCGATCAACGCATGAATCGCCCGCAGCATCGGCCCGGCGACGTCGTCGGCGTAGACCTGATCGCCGCTCATCATCAGCAGCGCTGGACGTTGTTGCGGATCGGTTTCCTCGGCCAGCAACTGATCAACGCAAAGCAGACCATCGCTTGCGGGATGGTGCGGCTTGCGACAGGAACCATGCAGCAACTGATCGATCCGCGCGCGCAGGACGAAGTTCGGACTCGTCGCCTCGCCATACAGCAGATGCGGCGCCCAGTCGGCAACACCCGCGGCGTTATCAATCAGCAGGTCATAGTCGATACGCGTATCGCAGGGCAGGGCGCTGTCGAGCGCAACATCAATGAGGTGAACAAACGCATGACGGCCTACGGGAATAACCGTGCATTTCGCGGCATCGAGGGGAATCTCTCCTACACCTTGCAGGCGCAAGGTCAGCGCCAGTTCGCGGCTGCCAACCAGCCACATGACCAGCCGCGTTGGCTGCAGACGGCGCAACAGCGGGCCGGCCAGAACCGGCGGCAGCAAAGAGGTATCGGTCAGGTGTCGAGACATCGAAGGGCAAAGCTCAAGGCGTACAGGCTGGCGATGATAACGCAGCCGGCGCCTTGAGCGCTTAAGCGAGGCTTAAGAGTCGGCTTTCTTCAATTTCAGGTCGAGCAATTGCCAGTCGGAGTAACCTGCAGCGTCGGCCGGCAACTGTTTGATCGAGCAATCGAATTGGTAGAGAACGTCGTCGCCAAGCATATTGCGGGCGGTGACGGTATTGGTGATGGTGTAGGTCTGATCCTTGAACAATCGGCTATCGGTTTTGGCTTGTGGAGTGATCATCGCCGCTGCCGGAAAACGCATGGCTCTTTGTACGAACGGAACGCACATGACCGCTGCCAGTACTGACTTGTCAGCGTCAGGCTGCGTTCCCATCATTCGGCGCAGGGTGACAACGTTCGCGCCCACAACGTCTTCAAGTTTCTTCTCCGATATCGTCGTCGTTGCCATGCGCTGGCTATAGAACGGCATGAGCGGAGACTCCGGCGGCGAAGGCTCATTTTGCGGTGTGCTGGCAACGTAGGTTGGGAGGTTGCTGGTGACCGGGGTGGATGCAGGCGTGGGTACAGGTGCTGGCGCAGGTGCCGGCGCAGGTGCCGGCGCAGGCTCCTTTACCGTAACGGTCGCAGGCTCGGCTTCAGGCATCACCGCAGCGGGGTCGACTGTCTGGGCAGCGGTTTCTTCGACTGCCTGCTTGGGCTCGTGTGCCATCGGGAACAGTGAAAGGCTGATGGACAACACCACCAGGCCGACGATCAAACCGCCTGCCAAACCGACCATATTGCCGAAAAACAGATTCCAGCTGCCGCGGTTCTTCACCACCCAGCGCCACATGAAACCCCACACCGCAACAAATGCCAGCAAGCGCAAAAAATCCATTCGATCCTTTCCTTAACCCTTCAAAAAGCCAAGATCAACGCACTCCCGTGGTGAGCGCTGACGATGGGCGGCACGATAGCAAAACCCACGCGTAACGCCAGCGGTGAGTGCGCTGCTCAGCGAAAGTTGACTGCAATAATCGTTAATGTCGTCACGCCAGCGGCCAATGCACAGAGGCCAGCCACTATGTGGCGTACTAGCGGATGCGCTGGCCGTGGTCGACTGGCCAGCCACATCCAGACACCCGCCAGCGCGCCTGCTGTGGTGGTCACAGCCATTACGCTTCCTTTGAAGTGTGTCGACGAAGCTGCATCTGACGGGAAGAGGCTTGAGACGATGATCGAAACGGTCATCGCGACCACAAAACCACCGGCAGCGCCTGCCAGGTTGGCCTGAATCAGATTCCAGTTTCCGCGCTCGGTCGCGATCCAGACCCACACCACAGTCCAAATGAACAGGTAAAGCAAAGCCAGCATGCTGCGTGTCCTTAGAAAATCGATACCGTCGAGGCGCTCGAAACCTCGTCGTCGGCAGTGGACGGCAAGATAGCAAAATAGTAGCTTCGCGCCACTTTCTTCGTCTGCGTAACGGCGGGGCGATCGACATTCGAGTCGTCAAAGTGCGTAAGTAATCCGCAGGATTTTTCTTCAACCAGAGGATGGACAGATGATCGACTTCAATAACAAAGGCTTCTTCAAACTCAAACAGAACGACGAGTACGCCGAGCGCGTCACCGCACTGTTGCTGGAAGGCGAACAAGTCATCGACGCTTACAAAGCCATGCGCGACGGCGTGGTCTTCACCAACAAGCGCATCATCGCTGTCAACGTCCAGGGCATCACCGGCAGCAAAAAGGATTTCACCTCGCTGCCCTACAAGAACATCGTCGCCTACTCCGTGGAAACATCGGGCACGTTCGATCTGGATTCGGAACTGGAGATCTACTTTTCGTCACTAGGGAAAGTGAAGTTCGAATTCACCGGCAAGACGTCGATGGTGGAAATTTCGAAGTACATTTCCAGCTATCTGCTCTAAGCAATGCCCGCGCGGCATTCAAAGAATGTCGCGCAAATACCCCTTGATCGCGAGCAGCGGCTGATGCAACTGCTCCAGCGACTGCGCCCGACTCAACTGCGCCGACAACTTGCTCAACTCCCGCCCCAACGGCTTCTCGACACCGCCCAATGCATCCATCGCCAGGCTCAGGCATTCGTTCATCTTGAACTGAATCGCCTGCACATCGCCGCGCTTGACCAACAGCTCGAAAATGTCCTTCTGGTAATCGCCCATGACCATGTCATCACGCAAAATCGGGCTCAGGCCTTCCTCCTCGTAGGCGAGTTTGAGGGAGAAGAGGGCGATGGTTTCCAGTGAGGTTTCCATGGGGTGTCTTGTCAGTGAAGTGGAGGACTTGGAACCGATGCGCACCCGAAGATGCCGCCGGAAGGCCTGTAGCGCGGGCGTGATTATACGAGCCGCTGGCGCAGCGTTGACATTCATTTTGATGTGGCGGTTTGATTAGAGCGGTCTGAACATCAGTGGAGTAACTACCATGGAATACGACGAAAAACTGATCGACGACGCCGTCCTTGCCCTCCTGGCGGCTTACGCCTCCGATCACGGCCATACCTGGAAAGGGTATGACTTCGAGATCATGAATCGATTGCATGAACAGGGTTTGATCAGTGACCCGGTTAACAGGAATAAATCGGTTTGGTTGACGGAGGAGGGGTTGGAGCGGGGGGCGGGCGATGGCGGTGCGGTTGTTTGGGGGAAGTGCTCAGGCTGAGCCTGCAAACGACTCCGACACCTGAGTCCGTGCTATGTCACGTGCGACCCGCGCGGTGGTGAGCCTTCAGCGTTGCGCGTCCACTTTATTGCAGACGAAAAAAAAGGCCTTGCAAAGCAAGACCTTTCTTGATTTTGGTGCCCGAGGGAGACTCGCTTCTGCCATATTCTACAAGGGTTTCAGCCGGGTTTTGAAATTAGGGATACACCTAGGGATACATAACGCACAGTGCTTCGTTTGTACTCGACGTTGCTTGTGAGTCAAATCACGATTAGCTTCGATGGCAATTTGATCATACTGCAGGGCGCACTGATGAATCGTAGGGAAGTGAGAGATTATCTTTTTTGTGATGGGGACGCATCGAACTCCATGACAGCCCAAATCAACGGCGCTTGTGTTGAAGCAAGCAAGCTGCCTGAACGCCGTTTACTTGAGACTGATCCTGACGCGCTGGTTACTTACTTCGTAGAAAAGTACGACGTTGAAATACCTACGCTGCTTCGCGATGAAATCGTGGCGTCTCAGCATGAACGTCAAGTCGAGATCTACGATCATTGGGATAAGCAGGTCAGGCTGGTGCCCGGTGAAGCTTACGATTTTGAAGTCCCCTTCGTGGGGGAGGCGGATATTTTTAAACTGCGTCCCAACTCATTCGACATGTCACCTCCGAGAGCGCTGGTTCGAAAGCAGCACCTGGCCTTTACCATCTCGGATCGGTCACTAACGCCGGAAGCGATAAAGGCTGCGTTAGATTCGACCCTAGCTTCGATTGAAAAATATTTAGAATCACATCGCCGTCAGTGGGCAGGCTTCCACCAGCAATTGGCAAATGCGGTGAGAGCTGAGATCGATGCACGCCGCAGCAAGCTCCTTGCGCAAAAGGAAAATGCCTCGAAGCTCTCTGGCATGGGGATTCGCCTAAAAGAAAAGGAAGGAGATGCTCGTAGCTACATTCCTCCGACCGTAAAGCAAAAGGTAATCCCTCAGCTACCTCCAATGACTCCCGCCGTCGCTCCTGAGCCAACACTAGATTTGAAGCAATACGAAACGATCCTTGGCCTTGTGAGAGGTGCGGGTAGAAGTATCGAGCAAAGCTCATCGCGCACGCGAAAGCTAGATGAAGAATCGCTCAGAGATCTTTTCTTGGTACCCCTGAATGCCCATTTCGGAACTGCCACAGGAGAGGCATTCAACTATCAAGGTAAAACCGACGTGCTCATACGTCATGGCGAGGGCAACCTCTTTGTAGCCGAGTTCAAGATCTGGGGTGGGGACAAGCGTTTCCTGGCCACGATTGATCAGCTGCTGAGCTACCTCTCTTGGCGTGACACTAAGACAGCGATTGTGATGTTCAATCGGAATTCCAGCTTCACAGCGGTAGTTCAGAAGATGCGTGTGTTGATAAAGAGCCATCCTCGCTACGTGAGCGGCCCTGTAAACTTGGATGAAACCAGTGACCGTTATGTGTTTTCTTTGCCGCAGGATAATGAAAGAAGGGTGACCATCTCACTATTGGCATTCGATCTCGGTACCGATTGAGACTGACGCTTTTTGTTCGAAAGCTGCCGGGGACCCTGAGGCAATCCTCGCGGTACGGGGTCGGAAACCCGCGGGACTTCGTTAGTGGAAGGTTTTCAAAGTTACTGAAATTCAGTCATTGAAATCGAAAGAATTCTGCTGAAAAGAGGCCATCATTACCGCATTGGTAACGATGGCCTTTTGTGTTGATGATTATGGACACCTTGGCCGTCAACCGGTCAACCAATGTAGAAAATTCAGCCACTACCAAGATCGCGCGGGTTTTGTGCCCCGTGTCATTCAGAAATGCTCGGGGTCCCCGGCGACCTCATCATCTTGTGCAATTGCACTGGTGAACTGTGTGTTCACCCGGTTCACCTGTTCACTAAGCTGGGCACCTGTCCGCTAACAAAGTCCGGCGGGTTTCCGACCCCGTATGAGCAAGAACTCCTCAGGGCCCCCCACATCTCGAATTTCGCTGAACGTATCATTGATCAGGGGATGAGGTAGCGTGCATTAATCGCCTGTTACAAGAGTTACAGGCATTACGCACCTATCTATGCCGTTGTTTTTAAAGACATTTATATTGACTAGCACATCGTCAGTTTGATGCGTTTACCCGTGTGACAGGATGAACGGATGTTATACATTCGCCACGATCGTGTTGTTTTACTGAATTAATGCATGTTTTATCTTTTCTGTCCTACAGTGTTACTCAAGGCGGGGATTCAACCTGTGCGCTGACTTCTCCAAATCGTCAGCTATTTTGCAGGTGATGAATAAAAAATAAAGTAGAGGGATGGACATAGCATGAGTCAGAACAAAATGAAAATGACCGGAAAGCACGCCTCAAACTGCTCCTGTTCCATTTGTGGCCAATATGGAGGTGTGCACGCGACGAATTGCGCATGCCCACAATGCGGATATTTTGGTGGAAAGCATGCAACCAATTGCTGCTGCTCTATATGTGGTTACTTTGGAGGTAAGCACGCGACTAACTGCTGCTGCCCCAAGTGTGGATATTTTGGCATGTGATTTAGCAAAGGCACTAGGCCGTTACAAGATAAAAATTTAGCCTGGTTTGACATATATAGCATTTCTGAAGTCGGCAAAATTGTAGGATTAAATGCAGGGCAGGAGTTTAAAATTTCAAGGAGTTAGAGGTATGACTATTATGTTTATTGAAGCAGTCGCAATGCTCGGTTTTTTTCTGGGGTGAGTCAGTATGCTGATTCGGATTAAATATTTTCTTGTAATTATTGAGTTTGGGCGGGGGAAGAAATGAAGATAGCAAGCATCGAGGTTTTTAATTTTAGGCTTTTGCAACGGTTTAGGCTTGATCTTGAGAGTGATCTTTCGTTAGTCCTTGGGAAAAACAACGCTGGTAAAACTTCGTTGTTGTCTGTTTTGGACAAGTTTATAAATTCATCAGATAGGAATCGTATAACTTTTGATGATTTTAATGTTGATTTGAGAGAAAGACTGATCAAGTTGGTAAGCGGTGAAGAGGACTTGGGGGATGAAGAGGAATTCGAACCGCTAGGAATAATTTTGAAACTCTTCATCAAATACGATGCAGGCGATGATTTGGCACAAGTCGCTCAGCTGATAATGAGTTTGGATCCAGATGATGACAATATAATATTGTCATTTGAGTATGTTATTGGATATGCGCAGCTTTTAGCGATGCGCGACGAGTATCGCAATACAAGTGACAAGTATGACGGAGACCCTTCGCTTTTTCTAAAGGAGAATCAACATGAGTTTTTCGATCAGATAAGACGAAAAAGTTTGTCTAGCATAGATCATAGTGTGTTTACTGATCTTACGAAGGAGAAAATTAGCTTAGATGAGGTTGTCTCTTTTAAGTCGATAAGTGCGAAAAGGAGTGTTACCAACAAGGAAAATGATAAGACACTTTCTACACAAACTGCCACGATTTATAAAAAGACATCTGAAAGCCAAGAGCAGCAAGCCGCTGTGGAAGAATTTAAAAGGCAATTGCGTGCTACTGATAAAGACTTATCCGGAATATACCAGACCATGTTTTCTGGAGTTTTAGGTAGGGTTGCAAAATTTGGCGGGGCAAAGCTAGCAGAGACAAATATTAAGATCGCGTCCACATTGCAGCATCGTGAGCTGTTAGATGGTAATACTACTGTCATGTATAGCCATGATAGTCATGATTTGCCAGAGCACTTCAATGGGCTTGGTTATATGAATCTCATTAGCATGATTTTTGAGATTGAGATGCTGATGACTTCATTTCGTCGCTCAATAAAAGAGCGGCCGGCTGCTATTAACCTACTTTTTGTTGAAGAGCCAGAGGCACATACACATCCTCAAATGCAGTACGTTTTTATTAAGAACATCAAGTCCTTGCTCAAGGAAAGTAGAAAGCGTGAAGATGGGATAGAAATTCACCTTCAAACGGTTATCAGTACTCATTCCTCTCATATTGTTTCAGAGTGTGATTTTGATGATATCAAGTATCTGAGGAGGTTGCCTGGTAGAAATGGTGTCGATGCAAAGAATCTTAAAGATCTAAAGTTTGAATACAGATCAGAAGAACCATTGAAGAATATCGAGGCCGAGCAGCATTATAAGTTTCTGAAGCAGTATTTGACACTGAATCGAGCGGAGTTGTTCTTTGCAGATAAGGCAATACTCATTGAGGGAGAGACAGAGCGAGTTTTACTACCTGCAATGATGAGAAAGCTAGATCAGGAATATCATGATGAAGCTTACGCTCCGCTTTTATCTCAAAATATTTCACTCGTTGAAGTTGGGGCTCACTCCCAAATATTTGAAAGGTTTATTCACTTTATTGGAATCAAAGCTTTAATTTTGACGGATATTGATAGTGGTTTCACCAGACCGTTATTTGATGAGGATGGGATCACCCCCGTTTTTCATCAAAATGGTTCTCCAAAAAAGGAAACAAAAAAATGCACGCCAAATGATCCTCTGGCCGATCATACTTCAAATGGAGCGTTGGTTTTCTATCATGGTAAGCAGCGTGAAGACTTAATGTATTTTTTATCGCTCCAAACTGAGGGTAAGGCCCTTTCCAAAATTGATGGACAGTGGGAAGTGCGTGAGGATGGGTACTTGTTTATAGCTTATCAGACTGAAGAGGATGGTTGTCATGGACGTAGTTTTGAGGATGCTTTCTTTTCAATAAATAAAGAATTTCTTGGGCGAGATGCATCGAAGTTTCCTTCCTTGACACAAAAATGGTTTGATGAATATGTTGAAGGTAAGTGTGACGTTTTTGTTTTCTCTGAAAAAGCGGTGGGGAGTAAACCATCCCTTGCAATAGAGATATTGCTGAACAGTGTTCCGGCGGGTGATGTCGATTTTTCGAATTGGAGAACACCTCATTATATTCAGGAGGGCTTAGAATGGTTACGCAAGTGATTCAACAGACCTCACCTATCTCGGAGACTGCCCAGTTATTAGCGCTTGCCGAACAAGGAAAAAGTTTTTTACTGAGTGGCGGTGCGGGTAGCGGTAAAACATATTCTCTTGTTGAGGTAATAACTTCTCTTACCGAAAGAAAGCCGTTATCGCGAATCGCTTGTATAACTTATACAAATGCGGCTGTACGAGAAATTGAAGAACGAGCGCTCCATCCAAATCTGCGCGTATCTACTATCCATGACTTTCTTTGGGATGCCATAAAGCATTTCCAGGTAGAGCTGAAGGGCGTATTGCTCGATTTGATTAATGATCCAGCGTCAAAGGGGTTTGATGTTTTAGATAGGTATGGCGAACCAGAGGGATTGACTTTCATCGAAGGTGATATCCGTTATAAGGAGTATGTGAGGCTCCGTGATGGTGTAATTTCCCATGATGAGATTATTGTTGTCGCGAGTGAAATGTTTAAGCGCCACGATAAATTGTGTAGGATTTTAAGGGATTGTTATCCATTTGTTTTGGTTGATGAATATCAAGATACACATCCTCAAGTAGTAGATATATTGCTTAATCAGCTTACAAAAAATGGTAAGTCAAATGTAGTAGGCTTTTTTGGTGACGCTATGCAAGCAATCTATGATAGCGGAGTCGGTGATTTGGATTGTTATAAGGGGGATGCGATCGGCAACGTTGTAGAAGTTATGAAAGAACAGAATCGTCGAAATCCACTCGCGATCATAAAACTTGCTAACTCACTTCGAAATGATGGGCTTTCACAAGTTCCTTCTACTGATCCTAAAGCTCCGAATATGTTGCCTGATGGGGGCGTCAAGCTGGGTGCCGTAAAATTTTTATATTCGAGTAGTGATGATGTAAATGCGGTTAAGGATTTTCTTGGTTGGGATTTTGCGAATGTTAAAAATACTAAGGAGTTGAATTTAACCCATAACTTAATCGCTTCGAAGGCCGGTTTTGGTGAGCTTATGCGGATCTATGATGGAGACAAGATCCTTGATTACGTTAAGAGGATAAAAAAACATATTAAATTAAAACTTCCGGATTTTATTGCGGAGGGTAAGTCTTTTGGGCAGGTTTTAGATGAGATTAAGGCTGGTAAGGTTGGTAAGCTATTGAAGGAGGTTGAGCCAACAGATGGGATGAGCGTTTACATTGAGAATTACCAAGATTTATACCAGGCGGCACTCAATATGCCGTATAGCGACTTGGCATCAATTTATGTTGATAAAGATCAACTCATAGATGACAAGAAAACAGATCAAGGCGATTTGTCGCGGTCAGGATCTAATAGAGATGATTTGATTAAGCATCTGTTTAAAATTCAAAAAAACGTTCGTTTATACCTAGAAGGTAATCATAATGAATTTCTGAGGGTTACAGAGCATGCTGTCTCATCTCAGAAGGATAAAATGCTTTTAAGGGAAAAAATTATCAGTTTGTCAAATGTCCACGATAAAACTATCCGGCAGGTTGTCGAGGAAGCCCATAAAAGTGGCATCGTTAGAATTGATGATCGCCTTAAAAACTTTAAGGAAACCCGGAGGTATGTTTACGAGCAAGTGATGGCCTTGAGGTATAGCGAGTTTCAAAAATTGTTCGAATATTTGGAAGGGTTTACACCATTTTCTACTCAGCATAAGACAAAGGGGAGGGAGTTTCCTAATGTTCTAGTAGTTTTGAATAATGGGAATTGGAACTCGTACAACTTTGATTATTTGTTTACGGAAAGAGCTGATAAGGAAAGCGTTGTGAATCGCACGAGGAAAATTCTATACGTCTGTTGTACTCGGGCTATGGAGAATCTCGCTCTTTTCTATCATCAGCCGTCTGATCAGGTTGTTGATGCAGCCAAAGTGTGGTTTGGTAAAGATAATGTTTTATGTATAGATTGATTGCAGCTTGAATGAATCATAAACCTCTAGCCTGAAGGCATGCTGACGGTATCTGTTGTTGTTGTTGTTGGTAATATTTTGAATGTGTCTACCAAAAAAACGGGTCCCAAGGGGCCCGTTTTTCTGCTTGCAGTTTTCTCAGAAAAATAGGGCTCAGAAAAAGGTGGGGTGATTTACTTTTTATTGAAAATACATCTGTCCCCTTTTTCTTCTCTGGGTTAATGTCATTATGAGATAAGGTAGCAGTGCAATAGTTACTGAGCATCCTGATGTGAAAAATCTAAATCTAAATCTAAATCTAAATCTAGAGCAAGCGCTTATATCTGATCTAGTGGGTTGTGTGGAGTGTATTGCAGTAGCTGCTTTATCTTAACTGTAGATTATCTGAATGCGCCTCGCAAGTTGGTTTCTGAATTTGGTGTTATTAATTATATGGCTTGTGTTGGAAGTTGTGTTTCATTGGTTGGGATATGAGGTTGGGTTGTTTGGTTGTCTTGAATCTAAGTTTGCCAGGGGTTATTTGTTTGGCGTGTTGCTAGTTGGCGTGGTGTCAGTGGGTTTTCCTTTTTTTTAATAAAGACGGACATTGCTGCCAAAAACTCAGCTAGAGGAAACCTGCGAGTCTGATAACCCGTGTAGGGGGCCCCCTTCAGGAGGACCCGTAAAATCTGCCGCTACGGCTCCTCGCCTGGGATTAGTCGCACACAGCAATCGGCAGATCCGGATCTATCCGTCGCGTCCATTCGCGCTGAAGGTTCACGCCGTGAAAGGGGGCGAGGGGAAAGCTACTCCGTAGGTAGCGAAAAGGCAGTGTTCCACGTGTTCCATGTGTTCCAGAAACGTTGGAGGCCACGGAATACGGGACTTTCAGAGGCGGAACACCAAATGCGATTAACCGGAACACCCGTTACGCGGAACAAGTTGGGTGTTCCGCGATTTGGTGATCCGGTTAAGGGTGGAAAGCAACACCGTAGGCATCGGCGATGCGGTGAGTCATGCGGCTAGCAACTGCTCCATGGACAGTGCATAGGCTTTATCTCTGATTGTCTTCTCGCTGATGCACGAAGCCCCACGCGGGGTTTGCAAGGGCACATAGAGCTCACTCAGCGAGCTTGTCCATCCCAAGGCTTTATCGGTGGCTTCCAAGTGTGCCGCGACGATGGCGAATTCCTGAGCGGCCTTGTCCATGCGGTCAGCCCACATGATCCGCGCTACACGTAGCTGCCGCTGACGAAGATCTTTCAAAACCTCTCTGATCTCTTCGATTTCCACATCGAGCTTCTCGAATTCGTTTTTCAAGGCCTGCGCGGTCGCTGCCAGTCTCCTCGCTTGCCACGTGTCACCATTGCCAGCGCTTCGGAGGCGAGACGCAGCACCTTCTCCGCACGCTGCTCATCTGCGTCGTCTCCGTCATTAGGAGCTACCGCATAACCCGCCGCAGCTTGGTTCTCCGCATATTGGGCTTTCACGAGTTCGGTTCTTTTTCTGCGCTTCGATGACGTAAGTCCGAATCATTTGGCGATCGAGTAACCATATGAATCCGGGAGCAAATAGTGATCGGCATTGCACCGATCACTTTCCTGCAGACGAAAAAAAAGGCCTTGCAAAGCAAGACCTTTCTTAATTTTGGTGCCCCGAGGGAGACTCGAACTCCCACTCCTTTCGAAAACGGATTTTGAATCCGCCGCGTCTACCAATTCCGCCATCAGGGCTCAATGGCGGCGAAGTATAGAGAGGTCATTACCGTTGGTCAATCACGTTTC
>Ga0196970_1001612_pt1 | contig 14272 bp, 8 predicted proteins | sample S1v_513CmetaG_FD_148672 | JGI IMG/M metagenome (GOLD analysis project Ga0196970, IMG submission 148672) | Soil microbial communities from Anza Borrego desert, Southern California, United States - S1+v_5-13C | ecosystem: Environmental > Terrestrial > Soil > Desert | place: USA: California... | reverse complement strand
GAGTATACCGGCTGGATACTTAGCTGATGTTTCAGTTGCTCATTTTCCTGACGTAGCCTTTTATTCTCTTCCGATAGTCTGTTTAGCTCAGCATCATCACCTGAAGTAACAGAGGCTGGCGCCGTACTATTTGTAAGCACGTACTGGTACAATTCTGACCCATTCGAAAAACGTCTTTGCGGATCTTTATCGAGACAGCGATAGATCAAAGCAATCAACCACTGAGGAACATTCATCTCATGCGCACGCTTCTCTTCAGACCATGATGACGGCAGATTCTCACGACGAAGTGCGAGCATATCCGGTGGCGGTGTTTCGAGGTGTGCGACCATTGTTTGGTTCCGGGCGGTCTCACTTCTGTCCTTCAACGGGAACGGTACCTGACCAGCAAGTAACTCGAAGAGTATTATTCCATAGCTGTATACATCCGTTTGAAAAAGCGTTTCTCCATTGCTCTGTTCCGGAGCCATGAATTCGATAGCTCCAGCGTGCCTAAGACTGGTTCTCCTCTGTTCATCGGACATTATTGCAAGCCCGAAATCGAGCAGCACATAATTGCCAGTATGTTTGTTGAACTTAACATTGTTACTCTTAATATCCCCATGCTTAATATCTGCTTTATGGCAATGCTCCAGTGCATGAGAAAGATGTTCAGCAAGTTTAATGGTTTCTTTTACAGTAAAAACGGGGTCATGCGGAGGCTTAAGTAGCTCTTCAAGATCTGGCCCTTCAATAAATTCCATTTCTATAAATGGGAAGGAACCTGTTTCGGTAATGCCTGAGCTCAGAATAGTTACCACGTTCGGGTTGGGCTCTTCATTTACTCGCTTAAGCTTCTGCACCTCGTTTTGGAAATCTGTAAAGTTTTTGTCATTCAGGCTCTCATTCAATATAGGTGTCGGAAGCAACTTGACCGCCGTAATAATAGTACCCGTTCTTTTTGCCTTATAAACTGATCCCTGACCTCCGGTCTTAAGCGCACCGAGATTCTCCAGCCCTTCCGTAATAGTGAATACCTTGCTCATTTATCGTTGTCTCCTTCTTCTGATGTGTAATAGAACCCAAGCAATGCAGATTCCCCGAGCACAATCTGATCACCATCAGTCAAATGATGCCCAATCTCTGTGGTTTGCAGTTTTAGCACCGTACCATCTGCCCTTAGAACTTTAACTTTATTTCTTGGTGGCACTCCGCCTTCATCCGCATAAAGATAGAAACAACCCTCTTCTGAATTCCACTCTATATGCGCATGTTGCCTGCTAATGAACCTGTTGCTATCGTTCTCTTTTCCTGCCGGAAAAGCAATCGTGTTCTCTCTCATAAAGCCATCCGCAATGTTTGCATGCTTTTCTCTGCCGATACATATCTTCCGGCTGGCTGAAGTTATCCTGTATTCCGATTTCTCTGCTTCCCCGCGCAGCACTTTTACCACGGCCGTCATATTTCTGGTAGAAAATGATTGCTTGCGGGCGGAGATAAATAACGCTGCCGGCAGGTCCTCAGACTTAATCGCTTCTGCAGGGAGCGTTTCTTCAAAAACAACAGTCATGTTCCACTGCTCTGGCAGATCGATGGCGTAATCATCAGCTATACGCTGTACCTCTTCTCTGAACCTGCCTGGATCATCAAGATAGACCGCACCTTCATACAGATGACGATCATCTGGCTGCGGGGCAAGTATAAGCTGCATATTCCTGATCGAACCACCTTCACCCCCTTCTGAACGCTTCAGCTGATCCTTAATGAAAGTAAGAAGGTGTTGCCGGATACCTTTAGTATCTGTTGGGGCTTCTTGTTTATTCTGAAAAAAGTCGAACATCTTTGCTTTATTATCTGTTTGTTGAATCGGGAATTACGACGGTTGAGTCTCCCCTTACCTGAGCACTATCCACCATTGCCGTGCCAGAAACAGGAACAGGACTGCCTGCGAAGCCTTTGATATAACCCATTTGCCGGAGGATCGGGATTATATTGACACCTGCAAGGTTGACCGCAACGCTTGAGCCCCTTGTATTTTCGATGCGCACACAGGTAACTATGTGCCCTGTGCCGGTAGCTTTAGGTGCAAAAAATACATACCATCCGTCATTGATACGCTGATTGCGTGCGATACGCTCCGGTGTTCCGGTTTTTCCTCCGACGTAAATACCCAACCTATGTATTTTAGGAGCACTTTGCTTTTTCATGTAGTCCATCATCAAACCAGCGGCTTTGGGATCTTTGATGATCTGAACTCCCTTCTTTGCTGGGAGGAGTGAGTCGGAGATACGGAATACGTAGCGGCTGGGTATCATCACCCCATTGTTGGCGACAGCAGCAACGGCTCGTGATAACGCAGCAGGAGAGGAAATGAGCTCACCCTGTCCCCACGCCATACCGGAAATACCGCGGCCTCGTGTACGATATATATTGTTTGGATTGTAAGATCTCTTGCTACGGAACTCAGTCTCCCTCCAATAGTCCATCCACTTTTCCTGTTGTGCTGTGTTGTTAAGATTACCTTCGAAGTAATAGCCGCCCACACCCCTCAGGAACATGCCTGTCTGCATGTAGAGCATTGCCATCTGCTCCTCCAACTGGAGTTCGTTAGCCAGACGAATGAAGAATGGGTTATTGGATCGGACTATACCTCGCTCAATATTAATTGCTCCCGCTTCATCCGGCTCATAACCGCGAGTGCGTATGAGATCGCCAGGGCGAACGACCAATGTTTTATCTGCAGCAGCCAGACCAAGCTTATTGAAGGCGGCAAGCGCAGTTATTATCTTGGCAGTGGAGCCCGGCTGAGTAGCATGCGTAAACCCGATGTCACTCGTGGTGATCCAAAAAGGAAGGCGGCTCTGCTCTGCCGCAGTAAGCAGCATTTTCTCCGGTTCGTCCAGGGGAGCCATCGGGTAAGCTGCTGATGCGAGTACATCGCCGTTGGAAGCATCCATAACCACCACAGAGATCCGGCTATTTTTAAGACTGTCCAGGGCAAGAAGAGAATTATTGAGTCTGATCTGCAGTGTAGCGTCAATAGTCATTTGAATATCCCTGTTCCGCTTCTTAAACTCCGCTACCTCCCTGCTATTGATGCCTGCCAGCAGCAGTTCAGAGAGTGCGCTATAATCCCGCTTGAGAACCGTCATCTCTGTAGTACGTGGAGCTGCAAACCTTTCTTTGCGGAACCTGGTTGCTGTAACCTTGAAACTGGTTTCAGGGGTTGGGAACCCGCGCAGAGCAGCGATGTGCTCATACTCTGCAAAGTAGCCATTAGTTCCACCCATGAACATGCCAGTGTTGAGGTCGCCAACCCAGAAGAACATGTGATCCTGTAGTGGGTAGAAGCGATCGAGCCTGCGGTGGGTGAGTGCATCAATCTTTCTGCCATCTATGCCCATGGACATAAGCAGCGGCTTCTGGCGAGTGATAAGCTGTGGGTGGCTTGTGGCCAGTATCTTTCCCGTCCTATCGTATATAGTACCCGCCTGCAAACGATTCATAAGAATGGCAATACGGGGGCTGTAGCTGAAAATGCGGGCACCGCTTCGATCAGCTACCAAAGCCGGCTGCACTACCCATTTCTTGCTATTAAACAGATACTGAGACACATTAATACCCAGGAGGACGATGCCAACCAATGCTGCCGCCAGAGCCGGAACAAGGTTTATGTCCTGCTGCTTTGATATGTATTGCATCTGCACCTTAGAGCCTGTGACGTTGGATGCAGAGAGCAGGAAGCCAGCCGCCAACATGTTGACGATCAGTGAGGAGCCGCCATAGCTCATAAAGGGCAATGACACACCTGACAACGGGAGCGCACCTATAGAGCCACCTGCTATGAGTAGAAACTGGATGAATGTAGCTATGCCAATGCCGGCGCAGAGATAGAACAAAAACGAACGCCCCGTTTGACGTCCAATGATTATAGCACGATGTAAGTAAACAAGGAACAGAATAAAGATACAAAGAATCCCTGCCCAGCCGAACTCTTCACCTAAGGCAGGAAGGATCATGTCGGTATGTGCTTCAGGTATCGTTTTGGAGAAGCCCTCCCCTATTCCCTGACCGGAAACGCCACCACTCGACATTCCCCAGATAGCATTTGCAATATGATCGCCACCATAAACCTCATTATTCCAAGGGTCCTGCCAGATAGCTTTACGATCTATAAGGCGCTGCATGGGTCCGGGGATCAGAGTGGAAAGGAAAGGAACCTTATCCAGCAACAAGAATCCTGACATAACTACAAGCACCATCACTGATGATTCGCTAAGCCCTTTTCTAACAAAGAAAGAAGCCAGGAACACAATTAAGATGACAATTCCTGTTGCAATCCACAAATTGCCGATAAGCCAAATGGCCAGGATGTACAGGACGACCGAGCCTATGGCGTAGATGAAATCCCCACGGGAAAAGGAGAACAGGATGATAAACGTAAAGCAACACACCATGGCCGGACCAAGGTCGCCCAGGATCAGGTAGAGCAAGATAGCAGCCAGAATAGCCAGCAACGCGAAAGAGAAGAACGCTCCCCTCCTGTGCCACTGAGTGTATTCCGAGATATACTTTTCGTTGGTGGCGAGGAAACCCGAAAGGAAGATAATAAGCAGGAACTTTACTACCTCACTGGGCTGAAACCCGAGGAGGTTTACCTTCACCCCGCTGCCTTCCGGACCGCTACCGAACAGAATAGTCAGGATCAACAGCAGTCCGGCCAGAACTGCCCAGGGCCAGCCATTGGCAGCTCTCTTATTGGTCTTGAATATAAAGAACCGGTAGAGCGCTGAGTCTGTCGTAAACAACTTCAGATTAAAGAGCAGCATTAGGAGCATGCCGCCCATGCCAATCATCAGGTAAACAAAAGTGCTTTTGGCAAGGAAGCGGTCGCGAAGTGGATCTTGCAAGCTGAAAAGGGTGAGTATGGAAAGGCCCGTAAGCAACATGAGCACCGGCAGAATAAGCTGATCTGACTCTGGAAAGCGAACGGTAAGAACCAGATGAAGCAGCAGAAACGCCCCAAGGAAGGAGAAGGCTATAATAGGATACCACCTGGTGACCTCATCCGGAGTGCGGACGATCAGTGCCTTTTCCCTTTTCAGGTTGTTAAAGTCGCGGCCTGCAAAGAGCTTGAGTGTGTGTATGGCCTGAAAGAAGTTCAGCTCTTCATCATCCTCTAATTGCTGCATTCCCTTTGAAGAACCGAACTGAAACCCCGGCTTGATTGGTAATACCTCGAACCCTCTGCCCTCTGGCAGACCGGTGAACGAATATTTGCCTGATGCATCTGTGCGCGCATAAGCTGTGAAGGTCTGAAACTGGCGCTTGCCTGCAGAATCCAGCATGTAATGTCTGCGGACGGGGCCCTGCATCTCTGATACAAACTGCAGGTTTTCCTGAGACATATCCTGTGTATACAGACTATCTTCCTGGATGATCATTCCGAGGCGAACCAGCACACCCGGCACCGGCTGTTCCTCTTGATCAAGCACCTGACCACTGATACCATGGCCGCCCATTCCGACATTTACGGAAGCCGGAAAGGCCTCAGGCGCCTGAACCTCCCTGACATAAAGAATAGAGTCAACATCGGTAAAACCAATCAGATAGCGAGACAGTCGGGCTCTCTTTCTGTACGACTCGCCTCCTTTGGTGAATGCATCTTCTGCCCTGACATTGAAGCGCCTTTTGTTCAGCTCACCAATATTGTCAACAGGTTCGTGAGAGGTATTAAAGCCTCGGGAAATGGCTTCAACGGCTACGTCTACGTCAAGCGGGTCTTCGAAATAAAAGCGCTTCAACAGGAGGTCACGAAGCTTTTGGACAGGTTCCGGCCCATTGATGTTGACCATACTACCATCAGCCAGTCTACCCGCTACCTCGTCGAAGTTCTCCTTCTCTGCGGTATAGAGGGTGGTAAAGAGCAGTGACAGGATAATGCCTATCATTACAAGGAAGATCCGCTCCAGGTTTCTCTCTTTAAGCCGGGTGATCAACGCCATAGAGTTGGTTTAAAGGTAGAAGAATCGGAAGTTGACAAGGTATCATTCATAGAACCGGAGAAACTGTTACCTTGACCCATCAAAAAACTGTACTGAACCGGCACGTCGCAGTTGACGAACCGAACATTACGAAGATGCAGTCCGTTGGTGGCAGATACGATTGCCACAGGAAAATCCTGGAAAACGATATTTTCGAGAATGACATAGACTGAATAGGGAGAAAGGTAGAAGACCGGACCAGAATACCCTGGCGCAGCCTGCAACATCATGCCGTTCCCGTCGATCCGAAGGGAATCCTTAGTAATTATTACAGTGTCTGATATAGTGATGGAACTATCAAATGAGGACGGCAATAACAAAAGCGTCTTCTGACCATAGAAAACACTGTCCTGCATCATCTGCTCCTGAGCGTTCTTCATAGGTTCGTTGAGCATTCCTGAATCATTGCCTGTACTGTTATGATCGTTGGATTTGGTGTACCACACAGCCGCAGCAATGATAAGCAGCAGCATGACGACTGTGAGGATGAGCCATACCGGTCGCACCTTGAGGTGCTTTCTGGTTTCTGTATCAGGGATATCAATCTGACGGGTTTCTACAATAGCCGGCTCGTTTCTAGGTGTTTCCAATGCTCTTGTAGGTTTATCAACCACAGGCTTAGTAGCCTTATGCTGCGCACGCTCTTTGTTATTCTCTACCAGCGCCACAGTGATGTTATCCTTCCCACCTGCTGTATTTGCCGCATCGATCAGTAACTGACACTTGTGCTGAAGGGATGCCTGTGAAGTAAGAATGGATTGCATTTGGCTGCTGCTGACCAGATCACTGAGGCCATCACTGCAGAGGAGTAATACATCCCCCGGCAGAAAAGGGGAACTGCCTATATCAAACGAATCTGGCTTTAGGTGAAGCTGAGGATCGAAACCGAGCGCCTTGTTGATTTCGTTACGTTTTGGGTGTAACATGGCGTCCTGCTCATTGAGTCTGCCGGAGTCCTCAAGGAAGCCTACGAAAGAATGATCTTTAGTAACCTTGACCAGTGACTGACCGCGGAGCAGATAAAGCCGTGTATCGCCAATGTGTGCATAATAGAATTTGTTATTATCTATGTCCGCAAGGGCGAGTGTTAGCACACACGCCATACTATGGTTGCCAACACCATTCTCCTTCTCTTCAAATATCTTAATATTAGAGAAGCGAAGCGCAGAGTGAAGGGTCTTCTCCACGTCAGTGAAGGGATACGATAAGATATCCACGATAGTGTCTCTGGCAAGGGCGGCAGCAACCTCGCCACCTTCATAACCGCCTACTCCATCAATGACGCATGCAAGAATATACTTGCCATCCATCACATCCTGTGCAATGAAAGCATCCTCGTTGTTGTCCCTGAGACGACCGGTATCAGTAGCACCAAAGAAGTTCTCAGCCATCAGACCTGTGTGATTTTCTTATTTCGCCAAAGTGGGCTATTAGCAGTAATACACACACCACCAGCATGCATACCGATAAGATTTGAGACATACTAGGCCTTGAAAATATTTATGCCAACGATGCCATTCAATACAATATGAGAGTTGATAGGCAACTCTGACCACGTGGGTGAACCTTCGCTGCTTCGTGTGATGGTAGCCTCGTTTACTATAGTCTTCTCGCCAAAGGAAGCAAGATAGAACTTGCCATCATCATTATTGAACCGGATACGCAGGTGAGGAGTATTCACCCAGTCAGATGGTATGCGAAAGACACCCGGTGCATCCGGGGGAGCATCGTTGCCGGAGACTACGATCTCCTCATTGTTGATAATATACTCCAGCTTCTTCCCGGTGTATGACTTGTCTGGCAGTATGGTCTCAAGGCGCGCGAGTCCTGGACGTGCCTGCGACTTAGTGCCAGGGAAACCTGCAGGAGCAGAAGGATCTATATATGGCAGCTCATAGTACCCCTCGCTGTAGTAGTGGAACGCCTGAAGGACGTCCTGGTTTATATCCAGTGTTTGCGCTATACCAGTCTGGCGGGGAATGTAGGTGACACGGAGATTATCATCCTTTTGCATGGTAGTATCCGGGAGTAGTTTGCCAATAAATCCTTTATCACCCCGGTTGTAATCCGGGTGAGAAACGAAGCGAAATACCCATTTACTAGCAGAGGGCACTACTGCCTTGCCCTGGCTGCGGTAAGATTTAAGAAGATCGTGGAATTCCTTAACTGATTCGGAGACTATTAGGCCGAAGAGGCCTTTCTTCTTCTCCATAAACTCTTTATAGTCATCAGTATTGAAGCAAATGATGTACTCGTGGTAGAACACGATCCGATCAGCAAAGGAGAGGTCTTTGATAGACTCGTTGAACTTTTCAATAATGTAGTGGTAGACCTCGTCGGGAGTGAGGGAGGCGGGTAAGGTGTCCTTTTGGGGAGCGTCATCTTTGAGGAACCACTGATGCATTCCTATGCGTTCCCAAAACGTTTTTTCCTGTTTCATATGCTGAAGCGATGGTATATTAAGTGTGTTTGTGCTACTGAATTAAAAGTGAGTGAATTATTGTGCCAACCATTCAACCACCTTAATGATGAGCTTAAATTACGACAATAAACGGACAGAAATGGAGTGCGAAATGGTAAAAAACGGGAAAACTACCTCAAAATACGGTACGAGCTATAGCACAGTTACAGGACATCTACAGCTCAGATATAGGACAGGTGAGGGAGTGTTACTCCAGATCAACTCGTGCAATACTCCGTGGTAACTGGTTGGGTACTGGTTGCCAATAGGTTGGGAATAGTTATTGAAACCAGGAACGGATAAAAGTGGGCTAATGCTCAACAGGCTGAGATTCTTACATTAAATATTAATATACCTTAAATAATTCTATCTTGTAGTCCTAACATTTCAGAATAAACAGCCGTCTATTAAGCAGAATTCACTCAAAATTTAATTATGAAAAAACTATTATTTACACTCATTGCCGTGTTGGGCGTTACTGGTATATACGCCCAGACACCTTGCAACATTGTGTTTACAGTATCAACCCCGCCCGGCACGTCTAATACTGTACTTCTTACCAACAATTCTACCTTCCAGTCGGTACCGGGGACGACACCTTATATGTGGGTGCAATGGGGGGACAATGCGACGCAAGCGATTTCTACCCAGCCTGGATCAACCTACAACCACACCTATAGTGGCAGTGGACCGTATGTGATTACTGTTGGGGCTCAACATTATGACAGTATCAACAATGTTAGTATTTGCTACAGCACAGATACCCAGTCGGTATACTTCCCACCTATACCGTGTCTGACTACAATTAGTCAGGTGAGTAACGGAGGTGGCTCATGGACATTTACGGCAAATAATGTGGGCCAGGGTACCGGCATTACTTACACCTGGAACTTTGGTGACGGATCGCCGACGGTGCAAGGATCGCCAGTGACACACACCTATACTGCCAGCGGAAGCTATGCAGTGGTGGTAACTGCTGTAAGTGCTACATGCCAGTATTCTCATACTTCGGTAGTCAATTATTTTAATGGAAATGTGAACTGCTCTAACCTCGCGGCGAACTTCACCAGCTCGGGCAGCGGATTCACAAAGACATTTACGAATACGTCTACTAATATCAACAATGTGCCTGGTGCTTACATAGTGAGACATTCACTGTGGGATTTTGGTGATGGAAGCACAGGAGCGACCATGCAAAACACAATACCACATACTTACATGAACCCTGGGGTGTATACAGTAACGATGGTGAACAACTGGACTGACTCAGTTTCGAACCAGATCTACTGCTCTGACACCGTAACAAACTCTGTGACAGTGACTACGCCACCACCTCCACCGAACGTAATTTCAGGCTACGTGTTCTGGGATTCACTAGCACCAAACGCGACGAACCAGGCATCGTTCAAAGTTTGGTTGATTGCACATGACGCGACTGCGAACACGCTTACGGCTGTAGACAGTACCACAACCAGCGGCTATTTCGCTGCCTCCTATTCCTTCTCCGGACATGCAGCAGGAACCTACAGAACTAAGGCAGCACCCTTTGCAGGAACCGCTGCTGCGGCCGTGCTGATGCCTACGTATCATGACACAAGCCTATACTGGAACACTGCCCAGGTGATCGTTCACACGGGTGGAAGTTCGACCAACAGGAACATCTGGATGAAATCGGGCACAGGAACCACTGGTCCTGGATTTATAGGCGGCAACATATCTCAAGGCGCAAACAAGGGGACTGGTGCAGGAGTGCCAAATATGTTGGTGGCCCTGCTGGATGCAAATAACAATCAGACTGTACGCTTTACCTACACAGATGGAAATGGAGACTACAGCTTTGGAAATATCGCTTTGGGCACGTATACTATCTTTCCGGAGTCTATAAACTACCTTACGACTCCGGCAAGCAACCTTGTTGTCGCGAGTGGACAGACCACCGTGAATGGAATCAACTTCAAACAAACCAGCTCAGAGATTAAGCCAATACCGCAGAGCGTGAATGACGTGACTGCTAATGGCATCTTTAGTGTGTATCCGAACCCGACTGCCGGACTGATGACTATAAACTGGAAATCAGGTATGGTTGAAAAGGCAACTGTGAATGTAGTGGATATGACAGGCCGTGTAGTGATGAGCGAGGAGGTGACCACTAGCGGTACAAGCAAGCTGAATATTGGCAACCTGACAAATGGCGTGTACTTTATCAAAGTAAGCAATAGTGCAGGACAATACACTGAAAAGGTGGTATTGCAACACTAGGAAAGACTATCAATCGCAAATATGAGATGGAGCCTGAATGGGCTCCATTTCTGTGTTCAGCAGGATTAGCGGTAGCTTGAGAAGCGATGGCAACTACTCACATCAATTAAATAACACAACTAATAATAACATCATGTGAATAAAAAGAGGAGCTTGAAGAGCCGCTGTTTAGTGTATTTTAAGAATTCCTTACTATTGATAATCTTATATTTGCTAAAGCTGTGCCAGCCATAGCTATCAGAGGCAACTGTCACTTATTTCTAATATCTTGTTTATGCCAGGAAAGCTGTTCCGGAGTGTGTTAATGTTTAGTGCAATGATTCTCATGACCAGCACTGTTTCTTTTGGTCAGGATGATGTGCAGACCTTCCGCAATTTTCAGTTTTCATTTAACCGGGTGAGTCAGGCGTGGATGAAGTACAATGACACCATAAGCCGCACCTTTAAACAAAAAGGACTGGCCTACCCTCCTTACCAAATCTACCTACGGTCCTTCAAGAGCAATAATGAAATGGAGCTATGGGCGAGGGACAATGACACCGCAGCTTACACGCTGGTGAAGACCTACAAAGTATGTGCGCTGTCTGGAATTCTTGGACCTAAGCGTTTTGAGGGAGACCGTCAGGTGCCGGAGGGGATGTATTTCATAGACGACTTTAATCCAAAGAGTGACTTTTACCTGTCGATGCTGTTGAACTACCCTAACTATTCTGATATGGTGCTGGGAGATAAGCGTAAGCCGGGCGGTGATATATACATACATGGTGGCTGCGTAACAGTGGGGTGCCTGCCCTTGACGGACGTGTTTATACAAGAGCTATATGTGCTTTGCCTCAATGCAAAGATGAACGGACAGAATTATATACCTGTCCATATATTCCCTACCCGATTCAACAGAGTTGGGCTTAACTTCCTGGGGCGGAGCTATAAAGATGACCTTGAAAAGCAGAAGTTCTGGGTGAATCTGAAAGCCGGCTACGATTATTTCGAGAAGACCCGGAAGCTACTGCCAGTGATGTATACTGCTGACGGCAGGTATGTGTTCCAATAAGCCCATTGATTCCTTTCGCTTACTTTTGTTGAGAAAATCACCTTAGCTGGTGGACTGAATTATCTATAGCGACGCTTAGAGCATGAGGAAGATCGCCCAAAATTTATCCCTTTTCACACTTTGCCTGTTTTACCTGTCCTGCGAAAAGGAGGTAGACATCAACTTGAATACTGGAGAGCCAAAGCTGGTTGTAGACGGACAGATAGAAACAGGAGGGCCACCAATTATAATAATTAGCAAGTCAATTGGCTACTTCTCCAAAATAGACCTTTCCACATTAGAGAACAGCTTTGTACATGGTGCGCTAGTAAAGGTATCCGACGGATCTCAGACTATTACATTGCGGGAGTACTCTTTGGATACAGGGATTAATGGGACTAATAAGTTCTACCTCTATACAATTGACACGGCAGACATGGCCTCCCTGAACTTCAGAGGAGTAACAGAGCGACAATATACCCTGACTGTAGAATATGAAGGTAATACCTACAGTGCGGTTACTAAAATCCCAAACGTGAGACCTATCGACTCACTTTGGTTCAGGAAACCTGCGGGAGACCCGGCAGTAGAGACAGCGGTGCTGATGTATGTGAAGTTTACGGATCCTGACACGACCGGCAACTACCTGAGGTACTTTACAAAGAGGAACAATGAGCTTTACCTGCCTGGCTTGAACTCGGTATACGAAGATGACATAGTAAACGGCACTACCATTGACAGCCTGAACCTCGCGGCAGGCTACAACAGAAGCAAGGCGCCCAATCTTGACTCTCTCGGGGTATTCTTTAGGGGAGATACAGTAACACTGAGATGGTGTGCTATTGATAAAGGGGTGTTTGACTTCTTCCGAACCTATGAGTATGCTACCGGAACCGTAGGCAATCCGTTTGCCTCCCCGGTTAATGTGATCACTAACATAAGCGGTGGTGCTCTGGGTGTCTGGGCAGGGTATGGTTCCAGTTATTCCACTGCTATCATATCTAAGTAGCACCTATAAGCATATAACTGATTTCTAAGCCTGTTTGTTGCTACGGTAATTCTTTTGCATTTTTACAGGTTATAACTACAGAACAAAGATGGCGGAAAACGAAAAAGTTCATTGTCTCATTATAGGTTCAGGACCAGCAGGATACACTGCTGCCATATATGCTGCTAGAGCAGGGCTGAAACCGGTACTTTACCAGGGTTTGCAGCCAGGCGGCCAGCTCACCATAACTACGGATGTGGAGAACTACCCCGGGTACCCAGAAGGAATTATGGGTCCGCAGATGATGATAGACTTCGAAAAACAAGCTCAAAGGATGGGTGCCGACATCCGCTGGGGATATGCGACGAAAGTAGACTTTGCAAACAGACCTTACAAAGTAGAGATAGATGAAGAAAAACGGATAGAAGCCGACGCTGTGATCATAGCTACCGGTGCTTCTGCCAAATGGCTCAATATCGCTTCGGAGCAAAGACTGAATGGCCACGGAGTATCAGCTTGTGCTGTTTGTGACGGCTTCTTCTTCAAAGGACAAGAAGTAGCTATAGTTGGAGCAGGTGACACTGCATGTGAAGAAGCCCTGTACCTTTCCAAGCTATGTAGCACGGTTCATATGATCGTGCGTAAAGGCGAGGACGGAATGAAGGCAAGTAAGGTGATGCAAGACCGAGTGAAGAGAACTCCAAACATTAAGATCTACTGGCACAGCGAAACTGATGAGGTGCTTGGTGACACGAAAGTAGAGGGTGTAAGGATCAAGAATAATGTAACCAATGAGACGCAGGAAGTACCCGTGAAGGCATTCTTTGTGGCTATTGGACACGAGCCAAACAGTAAGCTATTTAAAGGCTGGCTGGAAATGGACGAGGCCGGGTATCTTTTAACGCAACCAGGATCTTCCAAAACAAATATAGAGGGTGTGTTTGCATGCGGAGATGTGCAGGATAAGATATATAGACAGGCCGTAACTGCTGCTGGTAGCGGGTGCATGGCGGCTCTTGATGCCGAGCGGTATTTGGGCGCGCTGGAACATGAACTTGCTGAGTTGCACGAAGCCAAATCATAATGCACTTCAACTTTTTACCCAAGCCTGACGTTCGCAATGACGCCAGGCTTTTCTATTCTTAATATCCTCAAAAAAGCGGTAACTGGCTATTTCGGATTCTCCTAAAATCTTTTGTATTCCATTCCATTTCCGTCTGATTTAATCCGTATTTCTTGCAATATAGCTTAAACTGCACCTTTATAATCTCTGCAAACTTGCCTTCTCCTACTATCCTGTTCCCCCACCTACTGTCGTTCACCGTACCACCATGACAGTCGCATATCTGTCTCCATACCTTGTCCGCTCGGTCCGGGTAAGCCTTGTAAAGCCAGTCTTTGAATATTTCACCGATAGCGCCGTTTAATCTGACTACTGTGTAGCCCGCCCATTTTGCCCCAGCCGCAGAAGCTGCTTTCAGCACATCATGCATATGCATATCATTCAGTCC
>Ga0196970_1001611_pt1 | contig 14272 bp, 14 predicted proteins | sample S1v_513CmetaG_FD_148672 | JGI IMG/M metagenome (GOLD analysis project Ga0196970, IMG submission 148672) | Soil microbial communities from Anza Borrego desert, Southern California, United States - S1+v_5-13C | ecosystem: Environmental > Terrestrial > Soil > Desert | place: USA: California... | reverse complement strand
CCGCAGGGGCGTCGCGCATCGGACATGCCTCCCCCGTGTTCGCCATGCGAACTCGGCCCTGCCAAGGGAGGGCGGCAAGCCCCCCTGCGCCACCGCGCCGCTTTGGTTCGGCCGCGGTTGGGGCTAGAAGGCGCGCGCACTCCAGCCGAGGTTTCATCCGTGACCGACGTCGCCGCCATCGACCACTTCAAGCCCGTGTCCATGACCCGCTACGAGGCCGACTTCCAGGGCTTCGCCGACGACCTCGGCGGCTCCTTCGAGCGCTACGGCTTCGCCGTGATCGGGGACCACGGGCTGGACCCGGCGCTGATCGAGCGGGCGCTGGCCGCCACCAAGGCCTTCTTCGCCCTCCCCGAGGAGACCAAGCGCCGCTACGTCCTTCCCGGCAAGGGCGGGGCGCGCGGCTACACCCCCTTCGGCATCGAGACCGCCAAGGGCGCCACGCACCACGACCTGAAGGAGTTCTGGCACATCGGCCGCGACCTGCCCGAAGGCCATCCCTATCGGCAGTACATGGTCGACAACGTCTGGCCGGCCGAGGTCGCCGACTTTCACGAGGCCCTGGCGGCGCTCTATGCCGCGCTGGACGGGCTGGGCGTGCGCGTGCTGCGCGCCATCGCCCGCTACCTCGGGCTCGACGACCGCTTCTTCGACGACAAGGTGGCGCTCGGCAACAGCGTGCTGCGGCTGCTGCACTACCCGCCGGTGGGCGAGGATTCGCCCCACGTCCGCGCCGGGGCGCACGAGGACATCAACGTCATCACCCTGCTGCTGGGCGCGGAAGAGGCCGGGCTGCAGGTCAGGGACCGCGACGGCCAGTGGCTGTCGATCAGCCCGCCGCCGGGCGCGGTGGTGTGCAACATCGGCGACATGCTGCAGCGGCTGACCAACCACCGCCTGCCCTCGACCACCCACCGGGTGGTCAACCCGGCGCCCGAGCGCCGCGGCTTCTCGCGCTACTCGACGCCGTTCTTCCTGCACTTCGAGCCGGAATACCTGATCGAGACCCTGCCGAACTGCATCGACCCCGAGCACCCGGACCGCTACCCGGAGCCCATCACGGCGGAGGACTTCCTCCAGCAGCGCCTGCGCGAGATCAAGCTGCTCTAGACGAACCAGTAGATCCGGTCGTCCGGAGTCCAGCCGACCACGAGGTCGCGCACGCCGTCGTCGCGGGTCACGCGATAACGCGTCATCTCGCCCTGGCGGGGGCTGTCACCCACCAGCCAGCTTTCGAGCGGCGCCAGGGTCGTGCCGGGCCGGACGCGCCGCAGGGCGGCCGGGGAGGAGCCCGCGAACTCCTCGGCCAGCAGCCCGGCCGGCGCTTCCTCACCTTCGGGCCGCGTCAGCAAGGCCGTGAGCGCGCGCGTGCGCGCGTCGGCGGGGCGCGGCTCCAGCCCCTGCCAGGTGATCCCCGGCTGCAGGCCCTCGGCCAGCGTCAGGACCATGCTGTCCAGCGACACGCCCGTCCGGCTTGCCGAATTGACCATGCACAGGATCGACAGGTCGGCGTCCGGCCAGGTCATGCGGTTGCTGATGAAGCCCGGCACGCCGCCGCTGTGGCTGAAGAGCCGCTGACCCCGGGTGCGCTGGAGGAAGACGCCGTGCCCATAGGGCGCGAGGCGGCCGCTGTTCAGCATGCCCGGCGAATTGGCCCGCGCCATGGTCGCGGCCGAGACCAGGCGGTTGCGGTCGAGCGCGGCCCTCCACGGCGCCACGTCCAGGGCCGAGAACAGCAGGCCCCCGTCTGCAGCGCGCGAGACCCCGTCCTCCATGCGGACCGCATGCCGGACGCCCTCTGCTGTGACTTCGTATGGCTCGGCGCGGTTCGGCACGATCCGCTGCGCCGCGTCGGCCCGCGCGGTGGGCAGGCCCGCAGGCTCGAACAGCCGTTGCCGGACGAGCTCGGCATAGCTGAGGCCGGTGACATCCTCGAGCAGCCAGCCGAGCAGGAGATAGTTGGTGTTGGAGTAGGCCCACCGTGCGCCCGGCTCGAACACGGGCGGCTTGTCCTTCAGCACGCCGAGCACGACGTCGCGCGTCTGGGGCCGGTCCCAGTCGGGGAGCAGGTCGCCGTACTCCACCACGCCGGAGGTCTGGTGCAGCAGTTGCGCCACCGTCGCGCGGGCGATCGCATCGGGCAGGCCGCGCACATGCCGGCCGATGGGGTCTTCGAGCGCTGCCTTGCCCGCCTCGACGAGCTGCAGCACGGCGATCGCGGTCATCTCCTTGGCGTTGGAGCCGAGATGGAAAAGCGTCCGCTCCGTCACCGGAACCTGGAACGGAACGCTGGCCTCGCCCCAGGCGTAGATCGCCGCCGTCCGCCCGCCCCTGGCCGCGACCAGCACGCCGCCGACGGTGGACTTGCCCTGCCGCAGCGCGTCGAGCGCGCGCATGGTCGCGGGCGGAGGCGGCGTCTCGGCCATGGCGCGGGAAGCAAAGGCGAGAGTCCCGGCGCCGAACCCGGCGCCGAACAGGCCACGTCGATCGATCATCGGCTGAAATCCCCCCGTCGCCGATACTGCACAGCCAGCCGCGAGGGGATCAAGCTCCCGCTACTTCTTCATCCAGGGCTTGGACTTGGACGAGGACGTGGCCGCCGCCGCCCGCTCGCGCTGGAAGCGGCCGCCGCGCGGATCCTTCGGCCGGGCCTCGATGGCGGCCTTCTTCAGGCGCAGCGCGCGCTGGATCGGGGTTTCGCCCTCCGGTCCGGTGTCGTCGTTCTCGGCCATGGCAAGTCCTCCGCGGCCGCTATCTAGCGACCGGGCAACCGCCTGTCCGGGAAAATCCGGCCGGGCGCCGCCTCAGAGCTGCATGAAGGGCCTGAAGCCGCCCCAGATCATGCGCTTGCCGTCGAACGGCATGTTGGACATGTCGCACTTCAGGCGTTCGTCCTCCATCACCCTGGCGTTCACCTCGTCGCGCTTCTCGCGGCTTTCGTAGGTGATGAAGGAGAAGACCACGATCTCGTCGTCCTGGCACTGCACCGCGCGCGGAAAGGAAGTGAGCTCGCCGTAGGGCACGTCGTCGGCGAAGCACTCGACGTAGGAGAGGGCGCCGTACTCCTTCCATACCTCGCCGGCCGTGGCCGCCATCGCCTTGTAGTCGTCCATGCGGTCCTTCTTCACTGCGAGCACGTAACCGTCGACATAGGCCATGGGGCGTCTCCTCTGGTTGGTGGTCCTTGGACGTTCCGGAACGGTCCCATCCTACACGCAAGCGCGGATTTTCCACGCCGGGGGACCGGTCGAAGGCGGGAGGCGGAAACGGCAAGCCTGGGCAACTTCCGCCGCCGGTCGACGGTTGTCGCTGCATGAGCACCCACACGCACCGGCCCGACACCGGCCAACTGACCCCCGATCCGAACAACCCCGAGGAAGCCCGCGACGAGGAGCGCCGCCGCTTCGAGCACGGCTCCAGCGGCGCGACCGCGGACGCGGCGGCCGAGGCGCAGCCGGACGAGCGGACCCGCTCGACCGACGCCCCGCATGCGCGCCCCGCGCCGAAGTCGTCCTGACATCCACTGCACCGAAGGAGAGAGCCATGGCCGACCAGGGCGGCGCCAACGAAACCGGCAAGCAGGGCCATTACGAAACGAACAAGGTGCTGGGCGAGCGCGAGGCGATCACCAGCCAGACGGCGACCACCTCCGGCGGCGCGGCCGAGCTGTCGCCGCTGGACCGCGACCCGGAGGCGCGGGGCGACCTCGACCCCGGGAACGACCAGGGCGGGCCGTCCATGGCGACGCGGGTCGCCGACCCGGGCCGGCGCGGCCCCGAGGACTCGAGCTACATGCCCGGCGGCGACAAGACTTCGCAGCCGGAGCTGAAGACCGACGACGTGGAGACCGTGCGCGGCGGGCGGGACGAGAACCCGCGCCAGTTCCACGAGCGCCAGCCGCGGGACTGACGGTCGACGGCCGCCTCAGTCGGCGCCGGCCTGGTAGCGGCCGGCCTCGCCCTGCCGCGGCGGCGGCGTTACGTCCTGATCAACCGCGGTCCAGGCGGCCCGGATGGTCTGTGGCAGGGCGTCCTTGACGATGCGGATCTGCCCCTGCGGCACGTGACGGGACAGGACCGCGAACACCGCCCGCACCGCATCGCCCGCCTCCAGCCCATCGGCGTCGACGAGCCGCGCCTGCACTTCGTCGAGGAACTCGGCCAGGTCGCGACAATCGCCGGGCAGCCGCGCGGGCTGGAACTGGTCGTAGTAGACGCCGCGCACGAGCATCGGCAGCTCCGCGCCGAGATGGGCCGCCACCCCGAGCGGAAGCCGGTCCCTGAGCCGGTGAAGCACCGCCGAGAGCGCCCGCCAGGCCAGGCGCCGGTCCCCGCCCAGATCTTCGCCTATCTCTTTCAACCAGGTGTTGGTGGTCTGCAGGGTCTTGTCGAAGACCTCGAGTCCATTCGCGCTCATGGCGACCTCCTTGGGCTTGCACGAAGCGGGCGCGCCGCGACGCGCGGACTCTCAACTGACGGCCGGACGCGCCGGTTCGGCATATCGGAACAGGAGTCCGTCGTGCGCGGCGAGAAAGGACAGCGAACGCCGCCCTTAACCACGCCGAACGACGTTCCACTGACGGTTTCTTAAGAACGGCCTGATTGATTGGCGGCTTGGGCGGACGAGCCCTGGGGGCCCCCTTGATCCGAGCGCCAGTTCCAGCCGACGAAGCCGAGCGCCTGGCGGTGATCCGGGACCTGCGGCTGACGGAATTCGCCAGGCAGATGGACCTGGACTGCACCGTGCGGCTGGGTCGGACCCTGGCGCGGTCGACCTACGCCTTCGTCGGTCTGGTGGAGGAGGATCACGTGGTGGTCCTGGCCGGATGCGACGGCGTCCACGAACTGGCCCGCGACACCACCATCTCCGCCTGGACCCTTGATGCCGACGAGGTCTTCTGGCTGGCCGACGCGGCCACCGACCGCCGCTTCTGCGGCGCGCCCCACGTCGCCACCGCGCCTTACCTGCGCTTCTACGCCAGCGCCCCGATCGTGGTGCGCGGCCGCAAGGTGGGCGTCCTGGCGGTGGCCAGCGACGAGGTGCGTCCGTACGACCCCGAGACCGCCGTGGCCCTGAAGGACCTCGCCCAGGTCGTGGCCACGGAGTTCGAGCTGAAGGTGGCCCAGACCCAGCTCGCCGCCGAAGAAAGCCGCATCCGCGCCGAGAAGACCCTGCTGGACGTGCTGGTGGACGACGCGCCCCTGGCGCTCGCCATGGTCGACCGGGAGATGCGCTACATCCGCACCAGCCGGCGCTGGCGCTACGAGTGCGGCCTGACCGACAGCGACCTCATCGGGCGCTGCCACTACGACGTGACGCCCAACATCTCCGACGCCTGGAAGGAAGCCCACCAGCGCTGCCTGCAGGGCGCGACCCTGCGCTCGGACGGCGAGCCCTACGTCGACGCCGACGGCGCGGAGCACTGGATCCGCTGGGAGGTCACGCCCTGGTACGAGGGCTCCGGCGCGGTCGGAGGCCTGGTCATCATGACCGAGGACCTGAGCGACCAGATGCGCGCCCGCGCCCAGATCGAGCAGTCGGAGACCCGGCTGCGCCTGGCGGCCGAGATCGCCGACCTGATGGTGTGGGAGTATTCCTTCGCCAGCCGCTCCTTCCAGTACGCCGAGGGCGCCACGCCGTCGGTGTTCTCCGGCGACCTCAGCTACGAGCGGCTCGTCGACGAATGGCTGAGCCGGATCCACCAGGACGACCGCGACCGCGTCGCCGCCCTCTGGACCCAGCAGATGCAGGCCGGGTCCGTGTTCAACGCCGAGTACCGCCAGTACGACCGGCACGGCCATGTGGTCTGGCGGCAGAACATCGCCGACATGATCCGCGACATCGAGGGCCGCCCCGAACGTATCGTCGGCGTCGTGCGCGACGTGACCGAGCGCAAGCTGGGCGAACTGGCGGTCGAGAACGCCCGCGCCGAGGCCGAGGCCGCCAACCGGGCCAAGAGCGACTTCCTGGCCAACATGAGCCACGAGATCCGCACCCCCCTGAACGGCGTGCTGGGCGTGGCCAGCGCGCTGGCGCGCACCGACCTCAACGACGACCAGCGCCAGATGGTGCAGATCATCGAGCACTCCGGCCAGGTGCTGGAGGTGCTGCTGTCGGACCTGCTGGACCTCGCCCGCATCGAGTCGGGCAAGCTGGAGCTGCGGCCCGAGGCGTTCGACCTCGAGGGGGCCCTGCGCGAGGCGGCAAGCCTGTTCGAGGCCGGCGCCCTGGGCAAGGGCCTGGCGCTGAACGTCGACATCGATCCGGCCCTGTCCGGCGCCTTCCACGGCGACCCGGTGCGTCTGCGCCAGATCGTCTCCAACCTGTTGTCGAACGCCGTGAAGTTCACCGGCCAGGGCGCGGTGTCCCTCAGCGCCCGCGTGACGGGGGAGGCCGGCGGCTCGGCGGTCATGCGCATCGCCGTGGCCGATACCGGCATCGGCTTCGACGAGGCCACGCGCCAACGGCTGTTCGAACGCTTCGAGCAGGCCGACGGATCGATCACCCGCCGGTTCGGCGGCACGGGGCTGGGGCTGGCGATCTGCCGCTCCCTGGCCGAGATGATGGGCGGGCGGCTGTGGGCCGAGTCCACGCCGGGCGCCGGCTCGACCTTCATCCTGGAGGTGGAGCTGGCGCGCGCCGACCCGCTGGCCACGCGCTCGCCCCGGCCCGCCCTCGGACGGACGGCCGAACCGGAGTCGGCCGAACGGCCGCTGCGGGTGCTGCTGGCCGAGGACCACCCGACCAACCGCCGCGTGGTGGAGCTGATGCTGGACGGCGCCGGCGTCGACCTGACCATGGTCGAGAACGGGGCCCTGGCGGTCGAGATGTTCGGCCTGGCCGAATTCGACCTGATCCTGATGGACATGCAGATGCCCGTCATGGACGGACTGAATGCGACCCGGTCCATCCGCGCCACCGAGCGCGCCGAGCAGCGCGCCCGGACGCCGATCTACGCCCTGACCGCCAACGCCATGCCCGAGCACGTCGACCAGACGCGCCAGGCGGGCGCCGACGGCCACCTCACCAAGCCCTTGTCGGCCGAGGCCCTGCTGACGGTGCTGCAGGCGGTCGCGGCGGGCGAGGTCGCGGCCGTCGGCGAGACCGCCGCGGCCTGAGGCCGCAAGGCCCCTCGAACCCTCACGTCTGCGCTCGGCCCGTCGCGCCGACGGGTGCATGGGCGCGCGAAAACGGCGTCCGGGGGTCCGGACGCCGTCCTGCCGCGTGGCGATGAGCCGGCGCGCTACTTGGAGATGCGCAGGCGGCTGATCTGGGCCGCGATGTTCTCGAACGCCTTGGTCAGGTCGGCGGCGTTCTTGGCGTCGTAGAAGTTGGCGTTCTCGGTCGCGCAGCCCTTCAGCAGGGTCAGGGTGCTCGCGTCGGGCACATCGAAACCGATCGTGTAGATGACGATCTTCTTGGCCTTCATGTTGGTGCACAGCTCAGTCAGGCGCGCGTTCATGACGTTGCGGCGCGCGGACTCGCTGGAGCCGACATCGATGCTGTTCCCGAGGCGCTTGGCCCAGACGTAGCCGAGGCCCGAGTAGTTGGAGTCGTTGGGGTTGTCCGAGGTGTTCATGACGTTGGTGCCATCCGTCATGAGGATGGCGATCTTGGTCACGTCCTTGTCCGTGTAGGGAGCGCCGTCGCCGAAGGGCGCGAGCGGCGTCAGCACGTGCCAGCCCCACACCAGGCCCATCGGGATGTTGGTGTTGCCCGAAGGGGTCATCTTGGAGATGGCCGTCTTGATGTCGGTCGGGTCGGTGGTCAGGCGCTCGACGGTCTGCAGGGTGCAGCCCCAGTTCGGGCCTCGTCCGCCGCTCGTGTTGAGGCCGCTGGTGCCGTACTTGTTCCCGTTCAGCAGGCGCGCCATCCAGTTGCCGGCGTCGGACGACTTCACGGCGTCCGGCAGGTAGTCGTTCTGGACGTCGCTCTTGCCGAGGCTTTTCCACCGGTTGTTGCTGCGCCAGGCGTGCACATCGGGCTCGTCGGGCGCGAAGTAGGGCACGAACAGCGTCTCGGAGTTGCTGTGGCTCGGCGCCGTCTCCTGGACGTCGAACGGATACGGACGCGATTCCACGCATCCTGCCCAGCCGATCTTCATGCGCTGCAGCGCCGAGAAGCGATTGCCCGCGCCGTTGTCGAACACCTGCCCGTGCAGCGACGAGCGATTGCTGCCGTCGATCCAGTTGGCGTTCTGATAGCTGGAATCGACACGCACGGTCATCGAGAAGGGCACGAGGCCCACCTTGATGGCGTCCGGCTCGGGGTTCACCTTTGCCGCTTCGAAGAGGTTGTTGACCAGGTCCGTCGCGGCGGTGCGCAGCGTGCCGATCTTGTTGTTCTCCTCCATCGAGCCGGTGTTATCGAGCACGAGCACGATCTCGAGCTTGTCGTTGGCGCGCACCACCTCGGTGTCGACCGACACGCCCAGGTCGTGGCCGATGAACATGTTGGCGACCATCGGCTTGACCGTGGCCGTCGCCTTGGCCTCGACGGTGCCGTCGGCGCGCAGGAGGAAGTTCTTGGCCGTGAGGGTGACGTCCGGGAACGCCTGCATGTTCACGTCCAGCACCCGCTGGCCGATGCGGCGCAGCTCGTTCGGGTCGGTGGTCTGCGACCGCGCCGCGGCCAGGGCGGCGGAGTCCAGCGCGTCCTGCAGCGCGCCCTTGACGGTGGAGGCGCGGTGGAAGTCGATCGCCGTCAGCGTCAGCACCAGCAGCGGCACGAAGGCGATGGCGAAGATCATCGCCACGCCGCCGTCGCGCTTCGCCAGAAAGCGCCCCATGAAGCGGCGGCCCTTGCGGTTGAGAGCGGCGCCCGTGCGCTCGAAGTCGTTGCCCAGTCCCATGACCATGCCCGTTCCGATGGACAGCGCCTCGCCCCCTGGCGCACGCGGTCCCCAACGGCACATCATGGGTGATCGCGGTAAATGAACCGCCAGCAGGCGGGGTTAACCGGGTGATAAAAGAACAGCGCCCCGGGAGGGTCTCTCCCGGGGCGCTGCAACGGTTTCAGCCTTGGTTGACGCGGCTTAACCGGTTTACCAGCCGCACTTCTCGTTGCGGTTCTGCTGGGTCAGCCAGGTGTTCAGGGCGGCGAAGTAGTCGGCCACCGCCGTGGCGTCGTTTTCCCGTTGGCCGGTAAAGGCTTCCATCGCCTCGGGCCAGGGCCGCGACTGGCCCATTTCCAGCATGGTGTTGAAGCGTTCACCAACCTGCTTGTTGCCATACACCGAGCAGCGGTGAAGCGGCCCGGTCCAGCCTGCCTGCTGGCAGGCCGCGCGGTGGAACTGGAACTGGTAGATGTGGGCCAGGAAGTAGCGCGTGTAGGGCGTGTTCCCCGGCACATGGTACTTGGCGCCGGGGTCGAAGGCGTTGGCGGGACGCGGTCCCGGGGGCACCAGGCCCTGGTAGCGCAGCATCAGGTCGTTCCAGGCCTGGTTGTACTGCGCCGGAGTGATCTCGCCCGAGAACACCCCCCAGCGCCAGCGGTCGACCATCAGGCCGAACGGCAGGAAGGCGATCTTGTCGAGCGCCGTCTTCAGCAGGAACGGAATGTCCTCCTGCTCGCCCGGGACCTTATTCAGAAGGCCGATCTGGTTCAGGTAGGTCGGGGTCTGGGCCGAGAGCGCCACGAAGTCGCCGATGGCCTCGTGGAAGCCGTCGTTGGCGCCGTTGCGGAACAGGAACGGCTGCTGGTTATAGGCCCGCTGGTAATAGTTGTGGCCGAGCTCGTGGTGGACGGTCTGGAAGTCGTCGGCGTTCACCCGCGTACACATCTTGATGCGGATGTCGTCCTTGTTGTCGATGTTCCAGGCCGAGGCGTGGCACACCACCTCGCGGTCGCGCGGGCGGGTGATCATCGAGCGCTCCCAGAAGGTCTGGGGCAGGGCCGGCAGGCCGAGCGAGGTGTAGAAGCCCTCCCCGGTGCGCACCATCTTCTCGGCGTCGTACTTCTTGTCGACCAGCAGCTTGTCGAGGCTGTAGCTGGACTTGGCGCCGGTCTTGGGAGCGACCACGTCGTAGATGTTGCCCCACTGCTGGGACCACATGTTGCCGAGCAGGTCGGCGCGGATCGGGCCGGTGCGGGGCTGGACCGCGTCGCCGTACTTCTCGTTCAGGCGGGCGCGGACGTAGCAGTGCAGGTTCTTGTAGAACGGCTCGACCTGGCTCCACAGCCGGTCGGTCTCGGCGGCGAAGGCGTCCGGCTCCATGTCGTAGCCCGCCCGCCACAGGGCGCCGGTGTCGGCGTAGCCCAGGTCCCGCGACCCTTCGTTGGCGATCTCCACGAGGCGGGCGTAGTCGTCGCGCATCGGCGGCGAGACGGTGCGCCAGCCCTCGTACAGCGCCTTGGTCTCGGCCGGGTTGCGGCTCTCGGCCAGCAGTTCCGAGGCGTCGTCAAGGGTGATCTGCTTGCCCTTGAACTCGAACTTGCCGGTGGCGTAGGTCGAATCCAGCTTGGTGCTGAGCTGCGACAGCTCGTCGGCGGCGCCCGGACGGTCCGGGGCCGGCAGCACCAGGCCCAGCTTCAGCAGGTTCAGCTTGCGGCGCGTCACAGGGTCGATCCCCGGCACGTCGTTGAAGCGCGCCGCCCCCTTGGCCAGCTTCACGCCGAGCTCGGTGAACTCCGCGTTGGCCTGGGCCTCCAGCGCCATGGTGTCGAAGGTGATGTAGGTGGCGCGCGTCCAGGCGATGCGCGCGGCGTACTCGCTCATCTTCTCCAGCTGCGCCTCGGCGTCGGCGGTGAAGGCGACCGCGTCGGCGGCGGTCAGGGCGGCGGGCGCGGCGACGGCGGGCGGCGGGGCCGACTCGGCCACGGGCGCGGGGGGCGTGGACGCCGAGGCGGTGGCGCAGCCGGCCAGCACGGCGACCGCCGCGGCGGCCATGAGGTGACGTTTCATACGGGACTCCAGGATCAAGGCGTCGCCGCGCCCGGACCGGGCGCGGGCGGCGGGGGTGGCGGTGCGGAGGACTGGGGCGCCGGATAGTCCGGATAATGCGAATAGCCGTGCCCGCATCCGGCCAGCAGGCCCGCGGCCAACAAGACGAGCAGTCGCTTCATAGCCCTGTCCCTCCCTCGACAGCGGGACAGCCTCCCCCCGAAAGCGACGCCCGCCGATGGGCGCGCATGGGAAGGGCGCCGGGCTTAAACGTCAACCCTTTGGCAAGGAACGGCGCTCGCCGACCACGCATCGCGCCAGCCCCTCGGCCCGCACCATTCCCATCGCCGCCTGGATGCCCCGGGCGCGCCGCCGCACGTAGGGGCCGCCCCCGGACGCCTTCCATTTGCGCGGGCTCGGCAGGATGGCCGCCAGCCGCGCCGCCTCGGAGGGACTGAGTTCGTCCGCCCCCTTGCCGAACCACGTTCGCGCCGCCGCCTCGGCCCCGTAGACGCCCGGGCCCCACTCCACCACGTTGAGGTAGATCTCCATGGTGCGCCGCTTGCCCCACAGCAGTTCCAGCGAGACGGTGTAGGCCGCCTCCAGGCCCTTGCGCACCCAGCCCCGGCCCTGCCACAGGAAGACGTTCTTCGCGGTCTGCTGGGTTATGGTCGAGCCGCCGCGCAGCTTGTGCGGGCGGCGCTCGTTGTTCCGGATCGCCTTTCGGATGGCCTCGAGGTCGAAACCGAGGTGCCGGCAGAAGTGGGCGTCCTCGGCTGCGATCGCTGCGTAGACCAGGTTCGGCGAGATCTCCTCGATCGGCCGCCATTTCTTGCGAAGCCCCTCCCCCTCGAACAGCCGCTTGGCCATCAGCAGGGTGATCGGCGGATCGACGAAGCGGTGGCTGAGCACGGCCGCGGGGGGCAGCAGGATGACCACCGCCAGGGCGACCAGGAAGGCCTGGATCAGCGGGTGGCGCCTGCGGCGCGCGGTCTCTGCTTCGGCCGGATCGCTCATGCCGGGCAAGGCTAGGCTGATCCGGCGGCGGCTGGCCAGAGGGCTCGCCTAGAGCGGGACCACCCCGGCCCCGCCGTCCTCGTCCCCCCAGGCCGCGCGGTCGCCCTTGGGCGACACCGCCAGCGCGCTGATCGCCGCCCCGCCCTCGCGCATGGTCGTCTGGCGGGTGGTGTTCAGCTCCGCGGCCCAGACCCGGCCGTCGGTCGTGCCGGCGACCAGCACCAGCTTGTCCGGCGCGCCGGCGACGCGGGTGACCAGCGTCCCGTCCCTGTGGCCGATCTCGGCGGCCTGCTGGCCCATGGGTCCGTTGTTCCCCACGAACTGCCACACCACCGCGCCCGCCGCGCCCGAGGTAGCCAGCAGCTTGCCGCCGCCCAGGAAGGCCAGCGACTTGGGCTTGGCGCCATAGCCGCTCATGCGCATGTCCTTGGCGTCCGCGATGCGCCAGCCGTGCAGCATGTTCTCCTGCATGGACGAGATGAGGAACCTGGCGTCCGGGCTCCACGTGACGCCGAGGTGAGAGCCCGCCCACTTCAGCACCGTCGGCTTCTGCTCGGCGATACGGGCGAACCAGACGGCGCAGCCGTTGTAGGTGGCGCAGGCCAGCTTGCGCCCCTTCGGCTCGAAGGCCAGGCCGGCGACCGAGCGCTCGTGGGCGAAGACGCGCCGGAACAGACTGTCCTTCGCGTCCAGCACCTCCACCTGCTTGCCGGCCGCAAACGCGATCAGCCCGCTCTCGGCCGAGGCGTCGACGGCGTCGATCCAGCGGCCGGTCAGGGCGGCGAGTTCCACCGCCCCGTCGGCCTTGCTCCACACCACCCGTCCGTCGTCGCCGCCGGTAATGACGCCTTGGCCGGAGGGGTGGCGCGCGGCGCACAGGATGGCCGCATCCGGGTGGGCCTCGACCGTCTCGCCGGTCTCGAAGCGCACCGTGCCGTCGCCCAGGGCGAAGACGGCGCGGCCGTCCTTCTCGAAGAGGGCGGCGGTGACGAAGGCGTCGAAATCCTGGTTCACGCCGCGCACGCCTCGAAGCCGGCGCGCAGAGCCGCCTCGTCCAGGTCGCGGCCGATGAAGACGGCGCGGCTCCAGCGCTTCTCCTCGGGCTTCCACTCGCGCTGCAGCTCGCCTTCGAGGATCATGTGCACGGCCTGGAAGACCAGGCGCTTGTCCTCGCCCTTGATGTCGAGGATGCCCTTGGCGCGCAGGATGTCGGGGCCCTTCTCGGCCAGCAGCTGGTCGATCCAGCGGGTGAACTTCGCCCCGTCGATCGGCGTCTCCATCGACAGGGACACGCCGCGGATATCCTCCGCCTCGGCGTGGGCGTGGCCGCGTGCGCCATGGTCGTGATCGTGGTGGTGATGGTCGTGATCGTGCCCATGATCATGGGCATGGCCGCAGTGCTCGTCATGCACGTGGCCGGGCTGGCCGTGCTCGGGGTTCAGGAACTCCGGCTGGAGGTCGACGATGCGGTCCAGGTCGAAGCCGTTGCGGCCCAGCACCGTCTCCAGCGGCACGTTCGCCCGCTGGGCCCGGTGGATCGGCGCCAGCGGATTGAGCCGGCGCAGCCGCGCCTCGACGGCGGCGAGCTGGGCCTCGCTGACGAGGTCGGTCTTGTTGAGGATGATCTGGTCGGCGAAGGCGATCTGCTCGCGCGCCTCGCGGCTGTCGGCCATGCGCTCGATGACGTGCAGGGCGTCCACCACGGTGGTGACGCTGTCCAGGCGCGTGCGCGCCTTCACCTCGTCGTCCATGAAGAAGGTCTGGGCCACGGGGCCGGGGTCGGCCAGGCCCGTGGTCTCGACCACGATGGCGTCGAAGCCGCCCTTCCGCTTCATCAGCCCGCCCAGCACCCGGATCAGGTCGCCCCGCACGGTGCAGCAGACGCAGCCGTTGTTCATCTCGAACACCTCCTCGTCCGCGCCGACGACGAGGTCGTTGTCGATGCCGATCTCGCCGAACTCGTTGACGATGACGGCGTAGCGCTTGCCGTGGTCCTCCGAGAGGATGCGGTTGAGCAGGGTCGTCTTGCCGGCGCCGAGGTAGCCGGTGAGCACGGTGACGGGGATGGGGGAAGTGGCCTTGGCGGCGGCGGTGTCGGACATGGCGGGCTAGATGGCGTGCCGGGGCGAAGATGCCAAGCGGGGAGATGGTTTCCCTGTTCCGGCGGTGGTGGAAACAGGAGCGGGGGCGACGGGATTGCGGAAGGCCTTGGCGGGCAAGGGGTTCGTCGCGCCGCGGACGCGGCGGCGGGGCTGATAACAGGGAATTCCGCCTGCGCAGGAACAGGGAATTCGCGCTTCGGAACAGGGAATTTGCTGGGGTTCTCGCATGTCGCCGGGCGGCTCAACGGGGGTTAACCCGCGTGCGTGCGGG
>Ga0196970_1001610_pt1 | contig 14284 bp, 13 predicted proteins | sample S1v_513CmetaG_FD_148672 | JGI IMG/M metagenome (GOLD analysis project Ga0196970, IMG submission 148672) | Soil microbial communities from Anza Borrego desert, Southern California, United States - S1+v_5-13C | ecosystem: Environmental > Terrestrial > Soil > Desert | place: USA: California... | reverse complement strand
ACTCTGCCGTAGGTCCCGCAGCGGCACAGGTTACTGTCCAGCGCCTCGTCGATTTCGACATCGGTCGGGTTCGGCTTTTTCGCCATAAGGGCGGCGGCAACCATCAGGATTCCGGGCTGGCAGTAGCCGCACTGTGAGACTTCCTCGTCGAGCCACGCCTTGTGCAGAGCCTGATTGCTGCTACTCGCGAGCCCCTCGATGGTCGTGATCTTCTTCCCTGCCGCGTCCGATACGGGCAGCGTGCACGAGCGTGTCGGCTCGCCGTCGAGGTGCACCGTGCATGCGCCGCAAAGGCCTTCGCCGCAGCCGTACTTCGTTCCAGTCAGGCCGAGGTTGTCGCGCAGCACCCAGAGAAGTGGCGTGTCCGGCGAAACGTCGACAACATAGTCGTTGCCATTCACATTGAGCGTAGTCGTAGCCATCAATGCCTTCTGATTTCAAGTTGATACGAAACCTCAGCAGAGTAGAACACGGAGCAAGTGCTTTGTCTGTGACAATTCGTTCGGCACAAAAGAAGAAAGCCGTCCCCGAGAAGGACGGCTGCGGAACTATGTGAGGGGGCGACTTAACGGCTGCTGGCGGCATCAGCCTAGCTGCAGCTGCTAATTCTTCAGCGACCTCGCCTCACTCTTGTTACGTGGTGACTTGCTGTTGAGCACAGATATGAGTTTTCGTGCCGCTGCCGGAGTACTCACGGCATGTCTAGTGATGATGTCGGTTGCACTCAACTTCTTCCCGTAAAGGTTCTCATTTGCGCCCCCGTCGGAGCGTAAGGTCGAGCCCTCGAGCGATATTCCTGCGAACAGTCCCTTCGAACGCGAGTAGCTTAGTACCTCGGCCCTCATTACAACGTCGGTGGCGGCTTGTGCGCTTCGGCCCTTAGGACCTGCTGCAGCAGCGGCATCGGCACCAAGCTTGACCTTCGATTTCAACAGGGATTTTGCGCCGCCCGGATTCATCACCAGTAGCACGAAGTCGGTCATATTGCCGCCCAACTGAATTCCAATGTTCGCACCTTCAAGCGCGTACATCGCCGGCGCACCCCAACTGCCCGTGAAATTCTCTCCCGTGCGGCAGATCATAGCCCCGCGTCCATAGCTACCGCCAATGCCGATAGCGAACTTCTTGACCGACGGCAGCACAATCACGCACTCCGCTCGTTCCAGCAGTTCCTCGGGGATGTTGTCGGGGACGTTGAGAATCTCCTCGAGTACTCGTCCGGCGTCCTCAAGTCTGTCTTGTTCCTTCTCCTGCGCCAGCAAGGTTGAGGGAAGTGTGACCAAGAGAACCATAAACAGCAGCAGAGCTTTACGCATACGTTCTCCTCTTCAGTGGTGTCCAACTTACCGAACCAGAGCTGCTGCGTAAAGAGGAAACAAGTGAGGTACGTTGAGTAAGGCGCCTCTTCGCGAACGCGTCGCGAACGAAATGCGATCACATGACGCACGTCGCGTCCCAGGGAAATGGCTCAGGACCGGGCGAGTTTCGTGGCGATCTTTGTGTAAAGGTCCACGGCTTCGAATAGCTGCTTCTTTTCCAAGTACTCGTGTTCGGTATGGGCGACGTGAATGGATCCTGGACCAAGGAGCAGTGGCTGTCCCCAGTTTGACAGCGCAGGGATATCGGTGGTGAAGGCTGCAACCATGGTTGGTAGTCCTTCGACCGTGCGCATTCGGATAAGCGGAATGTCTAGCGGGAACTGAACCTCGGCGAGTCCATCGACGGCTTGAGCGATGTCGCGCTTCAGATCTTCGCTTGGGCCGACTAGGCGACAGAGAAGGAGAGCGCGCGCGAAGTCCGGGATGACGTTGGGTGCGCGACCACCTTCGATCACGCCGATGTTCATGGTGCAGAGGCCGAGGTCCGGATCGTTCGGCAGGTCCATTGCTTTAAGACGACGCAAAGCTTCGAGTAGTTTGTCTATGGCCGACTCGCCGAGTTCGGGGTAGGCAGAGTGAGCCATGCGTCCGCGAGCAGTGATCTCAACGCGAAGAGAGCCCTTTGAAGCGATGGCGAGTTTGTTGTCAGTCGGTTCGCCATTGACGAGAAAACGCGCCCCGCGCGGCTGGCCATTTGCGACGATTGCTCCGGTACTGTCACGCTCTTCGCCGACAACGAACAGGAGGCCAACGTTAATACCATCTGCGTGCAGTCGTAGTGCGGCTCCAACCTGGGCGGCTAATATTCCTTTGGCATCGCAGGAGCCGCGGCCGTAAATGCGCTCAGCGTCTTCAAAAGAAGGAATGAATGGAGGCACCGTATCGATGTGCGTGGAGAACACAATCGCAGGTGCCGGAGTTTCTGGCCAGAATGCATAGACGTTGAAGCGCTCCGCGGGACTGCCTTCAACGCCCGAGGAGGCGACATGTGTTGGGGTGGCTGCTGGGACGTCCATCCTCTCGACCTGCAGGCCTAGTTGCGTTAGCGTGCGGAAAAGGAACTCCCCGACTGCGGCTTCGTTTCCTGTGATTGATTCGATGTCGACGAGTTGGCGTGTAAGAGCAACCAGGTCCATGCAAAACAGAATAACAGCCAGCATTATGTGGGGCGTGCGGGGAGAAATTGGTATTCTGTTTTGCTACTACTGTAGCGCCCAGGAACGCAGATGAACGGAGCAGACCGAAATGTCGATGCAGCCCATGCGCAGATGCACTCGCTCATGCTGCAGGGGCCTGCAGGGCATCTCGAGGCATTGCTGAACGCTGGTTCCACAACGGCGACGCATGCAGCGTTGGTATGTCACCCGCACCCGCTGTATGGCGGGACCATGCACAACAAAGTCGTCTATCATGCGGCGAAAGCGCTCAATGGCATTGGATTCCCGGTGTTGCGCTTTAATTTTCGCGGGACCGGGCGAAGTGGTGGCCGGCATGACGGACGGGCGGAGTCCGAAGACGTTCAGGCTGCGCTTGACTGGGTCGCGCAGGAATTTGGGTTGCCGATTGTGTGTGCTGGATTTTCATTCGGGGCGGCAATGAGCCTGCTTGCGGGTTGTAGCGATCGCAGGGTTGCATGCTTGGTCGCCTTGGGAACACCGATCGCGGCGGAAGGGCGCGTGTACGCCTACAGTTTTCTTGCAAATTGCACCAAGCCCAAGCTGTTCGTAAGCGGCACAGAGGATGAGTTCGGGCCTAAGACCGAAGTGGAGCGAGTGTTTCGAGGTGCGGCCGCACCAAAACGGCTTGTATGGATTGAGCAGGCCGGTCATTTTTTTGAAGGTAAGTTACCGGAAATGAGGAGCGCGGTTGAGCAGTGGGTTTCCGGAACACTGGAAGTGAATCGCGACACGCAGTGAATCGAGCGTAGTCTTGATAGAGCTAATGAATCTCATGCACGGACCAGCTACATCCAGTGAATTCGAAAAACATCGTTCGTTGCTGCGGCAGGTGTTTCAGCACGCACTTTCCGAGGCGGCAATCGAGAACGTCTTCGAACGCCACATTAGTTACGAGCGCGGCTTGTTGAGGGTTGGAGAAGACCTTTACGATCTCAGTCGGTACGGACGTGTGATCGTCGTAGCGATCGGCAAGGCCGCTCACACTATGGCGCAGGCGCTGACGAAGAAGCTCGGTTACGGCGTTGCCGAAGGCATCGTAGTAGCTCCGGTCGACGTGGCACCGCAACTGCCTGGCTTCCGATACTTTCGAGGCGGGCACCCACTCCCAACAGCCGAGTCGGTCCGCGCCGGCAATGCCGTCCTGCGTGCGCTTGAGGCGCAGACGGAGTCGTCGCTTGTCGTGTACCTCATCAGCGGTGGTGCGTCGGCGTTATGCGAAACGCCGATCTCTTCGGACATCAGTCTGGAAGATCTTGTTGCGACCTATCGAATCTTGGTTCACTCGGGAGCACCGATTGCACAGATCAATGCGATCCGAAAACATCTGTCGGCCCTGAAAGGTGGCAGGATGGCCCGCGCTGCAGGGGCAGCAACTCAGGTCGCGATACTCATATCCGACGTGCCGGAAGGCAAGGTGGATTCGCTCGCTTCGGGTCCTACCGTCCCAGATACGACGACCGTTGAAGATTGTTACCGAGTCGCTGCCGAATACGGGATGGTGCAGCATTTCCCCGCGTCTGTAAGGCAGTTATTAGAGGATCGCGAACTTGAGGAGACGCCGAAACAGGGCGATCCGGAATTCGCCAAATCAAGGTACTGGGTGATTGCGTCCAACGAGACTGCGCTGAGAACTGCCGTGGAGAAGGCCCGGTCGGCTGACTTCACTGTGGTGATCGACAACAGTTGCGACGATTGGGATTACGCAGCGGCAGCGGACTATCTTTTGCTGCGGCTGGCTGAGCTGCGGAAATCCGTAGAGCGCGTCTGTCTTGTTTCGGGCGGCGAGGTCACGGTGAAGGTCACGAACGGCGGCACTGGCGGGCGTAATCAGCAGTTCGCTCTCTATTGTGCAACAAAAATCACCGGCCAGAACGTGACTGTGCTGAGCGCGGGGACCGACGGCATCGACGGCAACAGCGATTTCGCGGGAGCGGTGGTAGACGGGACGACAGTCGAGCGGGCCGCGGCCCTCGGACTGAATCCTGAGGAAGCGCTGCGAGACTTCAACGCTTCACCTCTCTTCCAGCATCTTGGTGACGCGATTGTAACTGGGCCCACTGGGAACAATGTGCGCGATCTGCGTGTATTGCTGGCGTGGTGAGCGGGGCGGTTTTGGCGATCCAGGCTTGCGCGAAAGGATTCAGAAGAAGTGGGTCGCGCCTTCTTCGAGAACGACCACACGGTCGTCGACGCCGGTAGCTGACGATTTGTCCGCCAGTCGCTGGAGTGGCTCATCCATAGGTTCGTGCGACAGACGGAACGTTCCGTAGTGCATCGGAACCATCCACCGAGAACCAAGATCGATGAAGGCTTGAACCGCGTCTTCAGGGCTGGTGTGAACGTTCCGAAACGACGGCGGGTGATAAGCGCCGATTGGAAGAAGCGCAACCTCGGGACGGAGTCGATGACCAATTTCGCGGAATCCCTCAAAATAGGCAGTATCGCCAGCGTGATATAGCGACTGGCCATTGCCTTTTAGTACGTATCCACCGTAGCCGCGATGCATGTCGCGAAGGACCCGGGCTCCCCAATGTCGTGAGGGCGTGTGAATGACTTGAACACCGTTGAGGTCCAGCGTTTCCCACCATCCAATCTCGATCACTTCACGAAAACCGAGGTCAGAAACAAGATCTCCCACTAGGCGTGGAACGATGATGGCCGGAGCCGCTCGCCTTTTCCGCCGAGTGACTCGAACTAATGCACGCAAAGAAGGGCGGTGCAGGTGGTCAAAATGCGCATGTGTTACCAGAACGGCGTCGATGGGTGGCAGGTCCTTTACTTTCACACCTGGGCGGCGAAGCCGCTTTAAGATGAAAAGCCATTGTGCGAAGTTCGGATCGATGACGATGTTTTTGCCGCCGATTTGCACGAAAAAACTGGAATGACCGATGAATGTTAGGCCGAGTTCACCGTTATTTGCGAGAACCGGATGGCGCGAGTATCCGGTTCTTGGCGTCATGGCGGAATGACGCACAAGCTTGGTGAACTGGCGGGCCTTTTTTCTCAGTGTGATATTCAACATCGGCTTTAGCGTTTAGACGCAAAGTTGCCGGTTCGCGATTCACAGCGGCGCATTCTATGACTCAGGTGCTGCAACACGAATTACACAGGTTCATCCTTGACCTACCAGTAGCCTGCATTTTTTAATTTCCGGTTGCTCAGGAAAGGAAAAGATCAATGCGAGTAGCGTTTTTAGGACTCGGGATAATGGGGCGGCCTATGGCCATGAACCTGGCGAAAGCCGGCCATGAAGTTACCGTGTGGAACCGGACGCCGGGCAGAACGGTTGAGGGTGCTCGGAGCGCCGCAACGCCGGCGCAAGCAGCGGAAAATGCGGAAGTTGTGTGGCTGTGCGTGTCGGATACAGCCGCGGTCGAGCAGGTTCTGTTTGGCCCCGAGGGAGTCGAGTCCATGCTGCGCCCCGGCATGATCGTCGCCGACTCAAGCACAATCTCGCCGAACGCGACACGCAACTTCTCGGAACGGGTACGTGCGAAAGGAGCGGATTACGTCGACGCGCCCGTGACCGGTTCCAAAACCGGTGCTGAAGGCGGACAGCTCGTATTCATTGTTGGAGGGAACGAAGACGCCATCTCGAGACTGCAGCCTTTGTTCGCGGCAATGGGCAAGGCGAATGTCCGAATGGGGGACACTGGAAAAGGCCAGTCGGCCAAGCTGGCGATGAATCTGATGATCGCAATGACCTTCGAGGGATTTGCGGAAGGACTTACGTTAGCTAAGAAACTAGGCGTAAAACCCGAAGACCTGATTGGCTTGATCAGCCAAACCATGGTTCGCTCTGGAGTGATTGACTACAAGGCTCCGTTCGTTCTGAATCACGATTTCTCACCGAATTTCCCGCTCAGGCTGATGCACAAGGACATCCACCTTATGCTCGACGCGGCCAAGGAGGCCCGAGTGAAGCTGCCTGGGATCGCGAAAGTGGACGAGATCTATGAGGTCGCCAGCGAAGAAGGCCACGACGACCTAGATTACGCGGCCACTCTCGCATTACTCGAGAAGTGGGCGGGTCTACCATCCAGCTAGTATTTCGACTGGCACGTGGAGAACGGCATGGCGAAAGCCGTGCCGTTTTCGTTTTGTCGGTATCAGTAAGCTAATGGACGGGTCGGCGAGAGAAGCACAGAAAAAGTGCGGCCATATGGGGCCAGATGCATCTAAGGTTAGCGTTAGACAGGGTCCCGCGTTCCCCGCTTATAGGCAATCAACCCCACGGCAAAACAGCTTTTTGAGGACTCCCGAACAGATGTGGATGCTTATCATCTCTGCAGTGGTAGTGACGTTTCTGGCGTCGCAGCTGTCCAGCTACTCAACAACAATCTATCTTCACCGCGCCATGGCTCATAAAGGGCTGAAACTGCACCCTGCAGTGGCTTTCGTTATGCAATTGCAACTCTGGCTGATGACCGGCATTGCGACACGGGAATGGGTCGCGGTACACCGAAAGCACCATCACTTCACCGACTCTGACGGTGATCCGCACAGCCCGTATCTGAGAGGGCTCTGGAACGTGCTGCTCTGGAATGCAGTTTATTACGCGCGCGAGGCGAATAAACCCGACGTGATCGAAAAGTACACGAGGGACATCCCGCACACCAGGTCAGAGAAGATGTTCAGTCGCGGGTGGATGGGCTTGGGAATCGGTATGGCTATGTTCATGGCCGGATTCTGGTACTTCGTGCCGAACTGGATTGGTCTCGTGACTGGAGCAGCTGTGTTCGTGGTACAGGGTTTCGCTTACATCGGCTTGAATGCGGTCATCAACGGGGCCTGTCACGTACTCGGATACCGGAACTTTAAGAACACGGCCACAAATCTGCGCATCGTTGCCTGGCTCACCGGAGGCGAGGGGCTGCACAATAACCATCACCAGTACCCAGCGGCCTCTAAGTTCAGCATGAACCGCAAGAAGCTCGAATTTGATCCGGCTTGGCTGATCATTCGCGTACTCGAGTCGTTCCGACTGGCTAAGCCGCTGCCACTTCCAAAACCGGAGACAGCGTAACTACCGGAAAATACAAGTAGCATAAAGAGCCATGGCTTCGGTCCATGGCTTTTCTTCTTCTATCAGGATTGCGGCGTCGCCCCGCTACGGTTCGCACGGGCTGGCTGGCACGCCTGACCATTTGACGGCTCGTGCCGTGCCCAATCTGAAAGGTGCCGGTGCCGCTATTAGCGGCGGGGCTAGAAGCGCGAAGCCGAGGCGCCTGCCGCCAGTTCTCGCATAACATCGAAGATCTTCGCGTCGACCTCTGACTCGGGAGAAATGGTGTTTAGAGGTATGGTGGCGGAGAAGTGCGGCGAGGAGCGCCGGAAGCTCACGGTAAAGCAGTCGCACTCGCGCGAGGCGACGAGCGGGTGCATCATGTTCGTGATCTCGCGCTGCCAGTCCGTTCTGGTGGTGATGACGAACGGTGCAGTACGCTCCAAAACCCATTTTTCGGCGCTGCGGGGTAATCGACGGCGGGTGCGCCCACACCAGCGGTGATTATTCACTTCCAAGTTGAAGCTGGGTGGACAATCGAGGTCAGCTTCGAAGGTGAAGGTCTCCTGCCGGCGGCGGATCAGAGAGATGATCCAGTTCAAGGGCATTTCGCGAGGGTAGAGCTGAATGGTGACAGACGCGTTACGGAACAGGTTGGTTAGCAATCGAAGGCGTACCTTGAACCGTGAGGCAGCCAGCCATTGCACTCCTGCGACATTCCCGTGGCCTTCAAAAGCTCGCTCAATCCAGGTAAGTACTTTCAGTGACTTACGACGGTTATAGCGAACGAACCAGAAGTACCAGCAGGCGATGAGCAGGCCACCTGCGACCACGTCGATAACAATCATCCGCACCAGCACAAGGGTTTGGATGATTGAACCGCGTTGTCAGATGTCACTAGTGCGCTAGCTGTTGTGGAAATCCTGCAAACCTCAGCCGTTTGCTCGTGCCCCACCCATACGTGCAACTCACTTCTGAACGTCTTCGCCCCGTGGGACTACTTCCTGGTCGAGACCTGATCGATCACATAGACGCGTCCGGGCCCGGCCGGCTGTACATTGTGCTTCTCGAAACATGTCTTGATCAGGCGACGGAGTTCGCGTGTGACCGCATACTGCTTACCCGGCTTAGTCTTCACGAGCATGACGTAGTCGACCTCGCCCGGAGCAATCCGGTCAATTCCGGGGACTTCGGGCTGTGCCACCAGATCATCGCCGAATTGAGGATCATTCCTCAGTTCGGCGCCTACCTCCGTAAGTAGTCGGACGATGCGCTCGCTGTCTTCCTTGTAGTCGACGGCGATACGCAGCGAGACCTGCGCCCAATCCCGCGTAAGGTTCGAAACGATCTTTATCTCGCTATTGGGAATGATGTGCATTGCGCCGTCCACGTCACGCAACGTGGTGCGGCGGAGCGTCATGGCCTCCACTGTACCGCCCACACCCGCGATGCGGACGACGTCACCGACGTCGTACTGGTTCTCCATCAGGATGAAGAAACCGTTGATCACGTCCTTCACCAGAGTCTGTGCGCCGAAGCCGATAGCCAGCCCCACAATGCCGGCGCTGGCGAGTAGCGGCCCCATGTTGATATCGAATACTTCCAGCACCTGCATCAGCGCAAGGAAAACGATCGCAAAAACGCTTACGCTATAAATGACTCCGGCGAGCGTGCGAAGCTGCTGGGTGCGTACGCCAGTCGGGAGTGCCTCCTGCTGACTGAACCTTGCCAGGCGGTTGGTTATCGCCTTCATCAGCCGGATAAGAACGAGGGCCAGGACGATGATGAGAAGAAGTTTTGGGGAGTCTTTGCGCAGAAACTCAAGTGCATCAAGCCGCCAGCTCTGCACGACTTCCCACATATTATGAACTTGTCTGGGTATTTGAACTGGAACCATGTCAGCGCGCGATTATAACAAGCACTCTGCCGCTGGTATACAGCTCAGAGTACAAGCGACGACGTATCAGAGCGCTATAATTCACGGCATTGTTAGCAAGTGAGGTCATCGTGCGTCATTCAAAGCGCGCAAGTGGTTTGCTCATTCTTTTCTCAGTTTTCGTGCTATTCGCTGTTGCAGGGCCGCCACTGAAGTCGAGCCTCTCGGCACAGATACTCCAAAGCGAGCCTGAGCCCCCCTCCAGAGAGATGCGTGAGTTGCTCCGACAACAGGAAAAGGCTCGAAACAAGCAGCGTCACCAGGAGCTACAGCGCGACAGCGATAAGCTATTCCAGTTGGCGACAGAGCTGAAAGCGGCCGTGGATAAAAGCGATGAGAATACGCTCTCTGCGGCGGTCATTAAGAAGGCAGAGGAAATCGAAAAGCTGTCCAAGAACGTACAGAAGAAGATGCGAGGCTACTAGCGGACAGCACGCAGTGCGCAGGCGAAACTTGCTTTGTCGGTCAAAGATACATTGCATGGCCGTTCACTCTCAACCCGAAGCCGTAAGTACCGACCGCCGGTTGCGTGTCGTCATCCGTGGCGCTGTTCAGGGTGTGGGTTTTCGGCCATTCGTCTATAGGCTTGCAGCCGAGATGGGGCTCCCAGGGTGGGTTGAGAATTCCTCCAGTGGCGTGTTCATCGAGGTGGAGGGTACGGATGAGCAGCTAGGTGCCTTTCTGCGACGGCTTGAGTCAGAAAAGCCGGCCATCTCTTTCATTCAAAGTCTGGAGTCGTCGTACCTCGATGCAGTTGGATTCAAAAGCTTCGAGATCCGCGAGAGTTCGGGAGGGGAGAAGACCGCAATAATCCTACCGGACCTCGCGATTTGTCCGGACTGCTTGAGAGAGATCGATGATCCTGCAAACCGTCGATATCGTTATCCTTTCACGAACTGCACGAATTGCGGACCACGCTTCACGATCATCGAGTCGCTTCCTTACGACCGGCCGCGCACAACCATGCGAGCTTTCATCATGTGCGCCGAATGTGAGCGCGAGTACAACGACCCCGCCGACAGGCGGTTTCACGCTCAGCCGAATGCTTGTGCGGCATGCGGGCCACAACTGGAGTTGTGGGATGCCGGAGGTTCAAAGATCGGAGTTGGTGACGAAGCTCTCCTGACGGCCGCCCAGCAGATTCGAATTGGCGGAATTGCCGCGGTCAAAGGACTCGGTGGTTTTCACCTGATTGTGGACGCACGGAGCGACAGTGCCGTAAGGGAACTCCGGAGTCGCAAGCGTCGCGAGGAAAAGCCACTAGCCTTGATGCTGCCGAGTGCGGATTCCGCGCTGGAGTATTGCGAATGCTCCGAACTTGAACTCCGAATGCTGCGCTCGCCCGAGTCACCGGTTGTGCTACTCCGGCGTAGAGAGCGACTGGACGGACTTGCTGCTTCGGTAGCGCCGGGCAATCCGTTTCTCGGGGTGATGTTGCCGTACACGCCACTACATCATCTCCTAATGCAGGAACTGGGCTTCCCAGTAGTGGCGACCAGCGGTAACCTGAGCGAGGAGCCGATTTGTACGGACGAGCAGGAAGCAGTTCTCCGGTTAGGTGGTATTGCTGATTTCTTCCTGGTACACAACAGGCCGATTCTCCGACACGTAGACGATTCTGTGGTCCGCGCCATGGCGGGGAGGGAAATGATCCTGCGCCGAGCGCGAGGGTTTGCACCGCTTCCAGTCAAGGTTCGTGACGCAGGACCAACGGTGGTCGGCGTTGGTCCTCACCAGAAGAACACGATTGCAAGCTCGGTTCGCGACCAGGTCTATGTGAGTCAACACATAGGCGACCTTGAGACGGCCCAATCCCTGGATGCCTTTGAGCGAGTGAACACTGCGTTCTGCAGCTTGTATGAGCTCAAGCCAGAAGCGATGGCGTGCGACATGCATCCTGACTACCTTTCAAGTCAGTATGCCCGGCGCATGCCAATGATCCCTGTCATAGCCGTTCAGCACCATCACGCTCATGTGCTTGCGTGCATGGCAGAGAACGATCTGGAGCCGCCTGTATTGGGAGTTGCATGGGACGGCAGCGGCTTCGGGCCAGATGGAACAATTTGGGGAGGAGAGTTCCTCCATGTTACCCATACTGGGTATGAGCGCTTCGCTCATCTGAGAACGTTTCGCTTGCCGGGCGGAGAGCGTGCAGTAAAGGAGCCCAGGCGTGCTGCTCTCGCCCTCCTTTACGAAGTATTTGGGGACCAGGCGTTCGAGATGGACATAGCGCCAGTTCGATCTTTCAAACCGGAGCAGTTGAGGGTCTTGAAGGGAATGTTACGGCGCGACCTAAATGCGCCCGTAACGTCGAGCATGGGCCGACTCTTCGATGCGGTGGCGGCCATGGCGGGTATTCGGCAGGTATGCGGATTCGAAGGCCAGGCGGCAATGGAACTGGAATTTTCGGCTGTGTCATTTGGTTCGAGCGAAAGTTATGAGTTCGACATCCGGCGAGACGGAGAGGGCTATGTCTTGGATTGGGAGCCTATGGTACGCGTAATCGTGGCGGAGCCGGCTCCAGCGGGGAAAGTGGCCAAACGATTCCATATGACCCTGGCCGGGCTCGTGTCCGAGGTGGCGAAGCAAAGTGGCCTGCACCGAGTGGTCTTAAGCGGAGGATGCTTCCAGAACCGCGTGCTCACTGAGTCGGTTGTCACAAATCTGCAGCAGGCTGGCTTTCAACCATATTGGCACCAGCGTATCCCGCCGAACGACGGTGGGATATCCTTGGGGCAAGTAATAGCTGCTCGCGCTGAACTGGCGCCGACGCGGCAAGATGGGGAATTGAGGCGATAGTATGTGTCTTGCGGTTCCCGGAAGAATCCTGAGCATAGCGGGCGCGGCCGAGTTGCGCACGGGACGCGTAAGCTTCGGCGGTATCGTCAAAGAAGTGAATCTGGCATATGTACCAGAAGCGCGGGAAGGCGAGTACGTGCTGGTTCATGCAGGTTTTGCGATCAGCGTGGTGGATGAAGCCGAGGCGGCCCAAACGCTCCAATATCTACGGGAGATGGGCGGAAGTGAAATAGCAGAACTGCAGCCCGAAGCTGAAACAGCAGAAGCCACGAAACGAGAACACTCGTGAAGTTCATTGACGAATATCGCGACCGCGAAGCCGTTGAGAAACTCGCGGCTAGAATTCACGAACTCGTGACCAAGCCGTGGATGATCATGGAAGTGTGCGGCGGGCAGACGCACGCGATCATGAAATTCGGCATCGACGAACTTCTGCCGAGTGCGGTCACCCTGCTGCATGGGCCTGGCTGTCCCGTATGTGTCACCCCAGTTGAACTGATCGACAAGGCCACACAGATCGCAGCCAGAGAAGACGTGATCTTCTGCTCCTTCGGTGACATGTTGAGAGTTCCGGGGACGCAGCGTGATCTCTTTTACGTCAAGGCGAACGGCGGCGACGTCCGGATCGCATACTCTCCGCTCGATGCGCTGAAGATTGCAAAGTCAAACCCGTCGAAGCAGGTAGTGTTCTTCGCAGTTGGATTTGAGACAACTGCTCCCGCCAATGCGATGGCGGTACACCAGGCAGAGCAGCAGAGCATCGAGAACTTCAGCATTCTCGTGTCGCACGTATTGGTCCCTCCGGCACTGGAAGCCGTGTTGAATTCACCTGATTGCCGGGTGAATGGATTCCTCGCCGCTGGCCATGTGTGCACAGTCATGGGGTATCAGGAGTACTACCCGATTGCGCAGAAATATCGTGTGCCGATTGTCGTGACCGGGTTCGAGCCTGTTGACATCCTGCAAGGCGTGTACATGTGCCTGAAGCAGCTGGAAGAAGGGCGGGCCGAAGTCGAGAACCAGTACGCACGCTGGGTGCGGTGCGAGGGCAACGTGGCTGCGAAGGAACTCATAGGTAAGGTGTTTCGCGTTGTTCCTCGAAAGTGGCGCGGGTTCGGCGAGATTCCGGGAAGCGGATTCGGGCTTACACCTGAGTACGCTAAATTTGACGCTGAGGCTAGATTCGGGATCAGTGACTACCACGCTGAAGAAGATTCTGAGTGCATCAGTGGCTTGATCTTGCGTGGTACAACGAAGCCAAACCAATGCCCGGCATTCGGGACGCGATGTACGCCCGAGCATCCGCTTGGGGCCACGATGGTTTCCGGTGAGGGCGCATGTGCCGCGTACTACCGTTATCGCCGGCGTGAAACGCGCGAGCAGTCCCAACTGGCAGGATAGAAAACAGCCATCAGCCTTCAGCCGTCAGTTGAAGAAGCGAGAGAGACGATCACCATTCACATGCCCGATACGAGAAACTTCACAGTGAGTTGTCCGATGCCGGTGGACGTGCGTGAGCAAATCACAATGGCGCACGGTGGCGGCGGAAAGCTGATGCACCAGCTTCTGGAAACGTACGTCATTCCTGCCTTTCGAAACGAAAAACTGGAGTCACGCCACGATGGTGCGGTGATGGATATCTCCGGCACACGACTGGCGTTTACGACGGACTCGTACGTGGTACGGCCGATGTTCTTTCCCGGCGGTGATATCGGAAGTCTTGCGGTGAATGGCACTGTGAATGACCTTGCTATGTGCGGCGCAAAGCCGCTGTACCTGAGCGCTGGGCTGATCATGGAAGAGGGGCTGCCCATTGAGTGGTTGGCGAAAGTGATCGAATCGATGCGTACGAGCGCCGAATCAGCAGGGGTGCAGATCGTCACAGGAGACACTAAAGTCGTCGACAAGGGGAAGGGCGACGGGTTGTTCATCAACACCGCAGGGATCGGCGTCGTGGAGCACGAATTGAGTATCTCGCCAGCGATCA
>Ga0196970_1001608_pt1 | contig 14307 bp, 13 predicted proteins | sample S1v_513CmetaG_FD_148672 | JGI IMG/M metagenome (GOLD analysis project Ga0196970, IMG submission 148672) | Soil microbial communities from Anza Borrego desert, Southern California, United States - S1+v_5-13C | ecosystem: Environmental > Terrestrial > Soil > Desert | place: USA: California... | reverse complement strand
CCGCCATCTTCCGCCAGGTCGGCCCGATGGTCGGCAGCTTCGACGCCGGCTACGGCACCTGGTACCTGGAAGACCTCGTCGGCAAGAAGCGCGCGAAGGACATCTGGTTCCGCAACCCGAAGATCACCGCCGCCGAAGCGCGCGACATGGGTCTCATCAACGCCGTTGTGCCGGCCGCCGAGCTGAAGGAGGCAACGCGCAAGATGGCGCTGGAGATCGCCGACCGCGGGCCTTTCGCGCTCGCCTCGCTCAAGGCGGCCTTCAATGCGCGCCACGGCGGGGTGAGCGGCCTGTCCCGCATGGCCCACGATCTGCTGTTGCGCGGCTATCTGGAGACGGACGAGGCGCACGAACTGGCCGCCTCCTTCGCCGAGCGCCGCAAGCCGTCGCCGGACAGGTTCGGCCATTGATGCCCTGGCGACCGACAGGAGGAGACCGCCCGTGAACACGGTGCTCACACTCCATGATCCGGAGCTCGCGGCCAGCTACAAGAAGGCTGGCGTCTGGCGCGACGAAACCCTTTACGGGTTGCTGGTCAAACACGCGGCCGAGCAGCCGGATCGTTACGCGTTGCGCGATGGCTACCGCCGGCTGACCTGGCGGCAACTGCAGGCCTGGGTGGACAGCGTCGCCGACGACCTTGACGAAGGCGGCGTCCGGCGCGGCCAACGCGTCTGCATCTGGCTGCCGAACCGGGTCGAAGCCGTTGTGGTCTTTCTCGCCTGCTCGCGCAACGGCTATGTCTGCAACCCGTCGCTCCACCAGAACTACACGGTCGCCGAGATCGTCGGGCTGCTGGAGCGGGTGCAGTGCGCCGCGCTGTTCGCGCAGACCGGCTACGGCGCGGACGCGGACACCGCGGACGTCTTCACCGCCGCCCGCAACTTGCCCAGCATGAAGCGCCTTTACCGGCTTGAGCCCTACGGCGGCCGGTGGTGCGGCGCCGATCACCCGTTCCCCGCGACCGAGCCACGCCGCCCGGTCCAGGCCGAGCCGGTGGCGAACGCCGACAAGGTCGTCTATCTGGCCTTCACCTCCGGCACCACCGGAGCGCCCAAAGGCGTCATGCACTCCGACAACACCCTGCTGGCCAATGGCCGGGCCATGGTGGAGGACTGGCACCACGGGCCGGACACCGTGCTGCTCAGCCTCAGCCCGATGAGTCATCACATCGGCACGGTCGCGCTGGAGCAGATGCTGGTCGCCGGCTGCGAGCTGATCGTCAACGATCCACCGCCGAGGATGAAGCCGCTCGACTGGATCCTGGAGACCGGCGCCACCTACATCATGGGCGTGCCGACCCACGCGATGGACATCCTGGCGGAGATGCGCCGCCGGGGCCTGTCGAAGCTCGGCGCGGTGACGATCTTCTACATGGCCGGAGCGCCCATCCCGCAGGAGACGGCGCAGAGCTTTCTCGCCATCGGTGTCACGCCGCAGAACATCTACGGCATGACCGAGAACGGGTCACACCAGTACACGCGTCCCGATGACGACGTGAACACCATCACGGCCACCTGTGGCCGCTCCTGCCGGGGCTATGAGGTCCGGATCTGGAAGCAGGACGCTCCCGACGTCGAGGCGGGCCCCGGCGAAATCGGCGAGATTGGTGGCCGCGGCGGCGTGCTGATGCTGGGCTATTTCGCCAACCAAGCCGCCACGGAAGCCTCCTTCAACCGGTTCGGCTGGTTCATGAGCGGCGACCTCGGCCGCTTCGACGCAAACGGCAATCTGGAGATCGTCGGGCGCAAGAAGGATCTGATCATCCGCGGCGGCCACAACATCCATCCCTCGCGCATCGAGGATCTGGCCCTGAAGCATCCTTCGGTGTTGATCGCCGCCGCGATCCCAATAGCCGATGCGCGGCTGGGTGAGAAGGTGTGCCTGGCCCTGGCGGTGGACGGGGCTCCCCCCTCCGCGGAGGACATCCTGATCCACCTGCACCGGGCCGGGCTGTCCAAGTACGACATGCCTGAGTATCTGGCGTTCGTCGCGGATTTCCCGCTGACGGCTAGCGGCAAGGTGCTCAAGCGCAGCCTCGTCGAGTGGGTGAAGACGGGCAAGATCGTGCCCGAGCCGGTGCTGTGGAACGCCCGGATGCTTTCGAAGGAGACGCAATGATGCCTATCGTGCTCTCACGACACGAGGAACTGGCGGTCCTCACCCTCGACCGCCCCGAGGCGCTCAACGCACTCAGCTTCACCATCCTGGAGGAGATCGGCCGGACGCTCGACGAGGTTGCGCGGACCGACGCCCGCGCGCTGCTCGTGACGGGCGCTGGGCCGAAGGCCTTCTGCGCCGGGGCCGACATCAAGGAGCTGATCGGGCGTTCGCTCGCCGACCAGAAGCGCGGTGCCGAAATGGGCCAAGCGGTGTTCGCCAAGCTGGCCGAGCTGCCAATGCCGTCGGTGGCGGTGATCAACGGCTACACCTTCGGCGGCGGGCTGGAGATGGCGCTCGCCTGCACCTTCCGCCTCGCCGGGCGGAGCGCCAAGCTGGGCTTGCCGGAGATCAAGCTCGGTCTGATCCCCGGCTATGGCGGGACCCAACGCTTGCCGCGCTTGATCGGCGAGGCGCGAGCCTTGGAGATGATTCTCACCGGCCGCACCGTCGGCGCCGAAGAGGCGGAGCGCATCGGGCTCGTCAACCGCCTGATCGAGGAGCCCTATCTGGACGCCGCCGTCGCCTTCGTCCGGGAGTTCTCCGGCTACAGCAAGCTGGCGATTTCTTTCGCGCGGTCGGCGGTGCAGCGCGCTGGCGACCTGCCGGTGCACGAAGGGCTGAAGGTCGAGGCCGACCTCTCCACCCTCGCCTACCAGACCGCCGACGCCGTCGAGGGCATGACCGCTTTCATCGAAAAGCGCAAACCGCAGTTCCAGGATCGTTGAGATGAGCAAGGTCAAGATCAAGGACGGCGTCGTCGCCGTCACCGGCGCCAGCCGCGGCATCGGCGCGGAGATCGCGCTGGAGCTTGCGCGGCGTGGCTTCACCGTCGCCTGCCTGAGCCGTCAGGGGACGCTCCCCACCGTGCCGGAGGGCGAGGCCGCCCTAACGGAGCGCCTGCTGCCCTTCCGCTGCGACGTCACCGACGAAGTGAGCCTGCGCGAGCGCTTCGCGGAGATCGCCAGGATCGGCGCCGGCCTGACCGCCCTGATCAACAACGCCGGCATCCATTTGGACGGACGCAGCGAACGGGTTTCGACGGCCGACTTCGAAAAGGTGATGGCGACCAACACCACCGCCGTTTTCGTAGCGGCGCGGGAGGCCTATCCGCATCTGGCGAAGACCGGCGGCATGATCCTCAACATGGGGTCCTTCTACGACCGGATGGGCGTCAAGCGCAACCTTGCCTATTGCGCGTCCAAGGCGGCCGTCGCGGCGATCACGCGCTGCCTGGCGGTCGAGTGGGCGTCCAGCGGCATCCGCGCCCTCACGCTGGCCCCCGGCTACATCCTCACCGACCTGAACCGCGAGGCACTCTCCGAGGGCCCGCTCAGCGCCTTCCTGGAGAAGCGGATTCCGACCGGTGGTCCCAGCGGTCCCGAAGCCGTCTCAAAGCTCGCCGCCGCCCTGCTGGAGGAGAGCATTCCGTTCCTGACGGGGGAGACGATCTACATCGACGGCGGCCAGGGCATCGCCCACTAACGACAAGCGCCCATTGCGCAAAATGGGAAGGAACCTGCGATGAACGTCTTGGAAAAGCTGGATGACGCCCTCACCCGGAGCCTCAGCGAGGAAGAGGCTATGCTGCTGGAGAGCGTGAAGGCCGTCGCCCACGACAAGCTCGCGCCGGCGGCGGAGCATCACGACGCTACGGCCGCGTTTCCCTGGGACAACGTGCACGCCCTGAACGAGCTTGGTCTGAACGCCATGTTCGTGCCGGAGGCCTACGGCGGCGCCCAGCTCTCCTACCTTGCCTACCTCGCCTGCGTGCGCGAGGTCAGCAAGGCTTGTGCGTCCACCGGCATCATCTGGGCGACCAACTTCCACGGCATGAAGCCACTGATCGACTTCGGGACGGAGGAGCAGAAGCGGCGCCTTCTGCCGAGGTTGGCCGGAGGCGCGCTGGGTGCATTGTGCATCACCGAGGAGTCCGCCGGCTCCGACGCGACCGGCATGAGGACCCGCTTCCGCCCCGACGGTGACGACATCGTCATCAATGGGGGCAAGATCTTCATCACCAACGGCGACGTCGCAGACCTGTATCTCGTGTTCGGCAAATGGACCGAGATCGACGACCCGAAGAAGGCGATTTCCGTCCTGGTTCTGGAGAAGGGCACGCCGGGCCTGAACGTCCTGCGCAAAGAAGACAAAATGGGCCACCGGGCGTCCAGCACGGCCGCCCTTTCCTTCGAGGACTGCCGGGTGCCGCGGACCAACCTGCTCGGCCAGCCGGGCGACGGCCTGCGCATCCTGCTCGCTTCGCTCAACAAGTCACGGCCCAGCGTGGCGGCCCATGCCCTAGGCATCGCGCGGGCGGCCTTCGAGGACGCCGTCGCCTACATCAACGACCGCCGCCAGTCGGGCAAGCGGATCATCGAATTCCAGGGCATCCAGTTCACCTTGGCCGATCTGGCCACCGATCTGGCCATGTGCGAGTCCTGGCTCTGGCAGCTCGGCCGCCGCATCGACGCGGGCGAGAAGGATTTCGGCGTTGAGGCGTCGATGCTGAAGATGCGCGCGTCGGACATTGCCATGCGCATCACCACCGAGGCCGTCCAGCTTTTCGGCGGCTACGGCTACTGCAAGGACTACCGCGTCGAGCGGCTCATGCGTGACGCCAAGATCACGCAGATCTGGGAGGGCACCAACCAGATCCACCGCCAGCTCATCGGCCGCAGCTTCATCAACAAGCAGGACTGACCATGACCAAGATCAAGACTGTCGGCGTGGCCGGCAGCGGCACCATGGGGGCCGGCATCGCCATCGTCGCGGCCCGTGCGGGCTTCCGCACGCTGGTCTACGACACCCGTCAGGAAGCCCTCGACCGCGCCCGCAAGCAGACCGAGGGGTTCTTCAACAAATCCGTCGAGAAGGGCAAGCTGACGCGCGAGGCGGTGGACACGATCCTCGCCAACCTCGTGGGCACGACCTCCATGGAGGATCTGGCCCAGTGCGACATCGTGATCGAGGCCGTGTTCGAGGACTTGAAGGTCAAGCATGACCTGTTCTCGAGGCTGAACGGCATCTGCCCCGAGCACACGCTGTTCGCCTCCAACACCTCGACGCTGTCGATCACTGAAATCGCCGGCGGGTCGGGCCGTCCGGACCGCGTCGTCGGCATGCACTTCTGCCTGCCGGCACAGCTGATGAAGCTGGTCGAGATGTCGCCCGGCCTGACCACCAGCGCCGAGGTGTTCGCGGAGGCGTGGCGCTTCTGCGAGGCCATGGGCCAGCGCCCGGTAAAGACCAAGGACAATCCCGGCTTCATCCTCAACTACTTCCTGGTGCCCTTCAACAACGACGCCATCCGCATGGTCGAGGCCGGCGTGGCCGAGCCGGCGGAGATCGACCGGGCCATCAAGGCCGGTCTGGGCTACGCCATGGGGCCGCTGGAACTGCTCGACCTGATCGGTTTGGACACCCAGCTCCTGCTCTGCGAGGCGTTGCACGGCGTCACCAACGACCCGCGCGCCGCCTGCCCCCCGCTGGTCAAGCGGATGATCGCCGCGAACCATCTCGGCCGGAAGACGGGCCGGGGCTTCTACACCTACGAAAAAGACGCGATGTTCGGAGGCTGACCCATGCGATACACGCTGATCGATACGGGCGACAGCCGCTCGTTTCCCGCCGCCCACCCGCTGCTTGAGGGGGCTGCCGCCGAAGGCGAGGTGGTGGTCATCATCGGCCGCAATGCCGGGGCCGCGCTGGCCGACCAGCCAAACCGAGAGACGAAGACCGCCGTCCTGGTCGAACTCGGCACTGAATGCCTGGGCGTCCACACTGGCGAGAGCCGGGGCACCGAGGGATCCAACGTGCTGGGCTTCGCCCGCTTCCGCTTGGGCGATGCGGCCCCGTCGGACTTGGTCGAGCTGGTCCGCCAGCCGGCTACACCGGACGGCGCCATCGCGGCGGCAAAGGCCGTGCTGGAAGGTGCGGGGCTCAAGACTGCAGTCTGCGGCGACTTCGCTGGCCGCATCATCGACCGACTGGTCCGTCCCTACTACAACGCGGCGCTGCGCCGCTTGGACGAGGGGCTGGCCACCGCCGACGACATGGATCTGACGTTGAAGTTGGGTCTCGGCTACCCGGAAGGCCCGATCGCGCTGCTGGAGCGTACCGGGCTCCAGCACCACTACGACGTGACCAAGGCCCTCTTCGAGGTCTACGGCACCCCCGATTACGCCCCCGCCCGCCGAGCGGCCGTCGCCAAGAAGCGTGAGGTGAAGAATGCGTCCGCTTGAGGGTATCCGCGTCCTCGACTTCAGTACCCTGCTGCCCGGTCCGCTGGCCACGCTGCTGCTGGCCGAGGCCGGTGCCGAGGTGATCAAGGTCGAGCGCCCCGGCCGCGGCGACGAGATGCGCAGTTACGAACCAAAGTTCGGCAGCGACAGCGTGAATTTCGCGCTGCTGAACCGCGGCAAGCGCAGCATCGCCATCGACCTCAAGGCACCGGGCGCGGTGGAGAAGCTGAAGCCGTTGCTGCGCACCACCGACGTGGTGGTGGAGCAGTACCGGCCCGGCGTGATGGACCGGCTGGGGCTGGGCTACGAGGCGCTGTCCGACATCAATCCGGGCCTGATCTACTGCTCGATTACCGGCTACGGCCAGCATGGGCCGAAGTCCGAGACGGCGGCGCACGACGTCAACTACGTCGGCGATTCCGGCATGCTGTCGCTGGCGGCCGGGTCCGACGGTGCGCCGGTGCTGCCGGCCGCGCTGATGGCCGACATCGGCGGCGGCACCTATCCGGCGGTCTTCAACGTGCTGCTGGCCCTGCTCCAACGCCAGAAGACCGGCAAAGGATGCCGTCTCGACATCGCCATGGCGGATAACCTGTTCACGTTCCTGTACTGGGCGATGGGCAACGGCCTCGCGGCCGGCGAGTGGCCGAAGCCGGGCGGCGACCTCGTGACCGGCGGCTCGCCGCGCTACAACATCTATCGCACGGCCGACGGCCGGTTCATCGCCGCGGCCCCGCTGGAAGACAAGTTCTGGGGCAACTTCTGCCAGATCGTCGCCCTGCCCGAACCTCTGCGCGACGACTCCAAGGACCCCGCGGCGACGCGCAAGGCCATCGCGGAGATCATCGGCAGCCGCAGCGCCGAGGAGTGGCAGGCCGTCTTCGCCGGCAAGGACGTGTGCTGCTCCGTGATCGCCACCATGCAGGAGGCGCTCGCCGACCCGCACTTCGCCGCGCGGGGCGTCTTCGCCCGCAGCCTGACGGCTGGCGGACGGAGCATCCCGGCCCTGCCCACCCCCATCGCCGACGAACTGCGCGCCGATGGACCGGAGGCCGGCTACCCGAAATTGGGCGAGGCTAACGGTCTCCTGGACTGCGCCTGATCCAATAGGGAGGAACAGGACATGAAAGCGATCCTGATCAAGGAGCATGGCAAGCCCGAGGATCTGGTGATCGAAGAGCTTGCCACGCCAACGCCAGAACCGAACCAAGTGCTGGTCGACGTCAAGAGCATCGGCGTGAACTACCCGGACCTGCTGGTCATCGGCGGCAAGTACCAGATCCTGGCGGCCCGCCCCTTCAGCCCGGGCAAGGACGCCTCGGGCGTCGTCAGGGCGGTCGGCTCCGCGGTGACGGCCTGCAAACCGGGCGACCGCGTGGTCTGCCAGCTGGAGTACGGCGCCTACGCGGAGCAGATCGTCGTGCCGGAGACCCAATGCTTCGTCATCCCGGACGAGATGTCGTTCGAGGAGGCGGCGGCGATGGGGCTGGTCTACCAGACCGCCCACTTCGCCCTCGTTGACCGCGGCCTCTACCAGCGCGGTGAGACGGTGCTGGTGAACGGCGCCACTGGCGGCGTCGGGTTGGCGGCGGTGCAGACCGCCAAGGGGCTCGGCGCCACGGTGATCGCCGGCGTGCTCGGTGAGGAGCAGGCGGCCGTGGCCCGCGAGAACGGCGCCGACCACGTGATCGACCTCTCCATGCCCGACCTGCGCAACGCCCTGCGCGAGCGGGTGCGCGAGCTGACCGGCGGGCGCGGCGCCGACATCGTCCTCGACCCGGTCGGCGGCGAAGTGTTCCAGGCATCGCTGCGGGCGCTGGCGTGGCGTGGCCGCATCGTCGTCATCGGCTTCGTCAGCGGCGAGATCCCGGAGGTGAAGGTCAACTACCTGCTGGTCAAGAACATCCTGGTCAGCGGCCTGCAGTGGAGCGACTACCGCGACCGCGACCCGGCGTGGGTCCGGCGGGTGCAGGACGAGCTGTTCGGGCTGTACCGCGCCGGAGCCGTCCGCCCGCGGGTGATGCAGACCTTCCGCTTCGAGGAGTACGCGCGCGCGCTGAACCTCGTCCAGGAGGGCAAGGTCAAGGGCAAGGTCGTCCTGACCGTGTGAGGAAACGACGATTGGCGCCCGACGGCGCCGGCGGACCCCGAAGCAACGACAAGAATCCGTCGGAACGAACAATCCGAAGTCTATGGAGGGAGCGGTGCAGACTGACAGTGGCACCACGAGAAGCGATCCGGTCGCGTTGCCCGGCAGTGCGATTGTTGCCGTCATCGGCGCAGGTACCATGGGCAGCGGGATTGCCCAGGTTGCGGCCACGGCGGGACACACCGTGCTGCTCTACGACAGCGCCCCCGACGCCGTTGGACGCGGCCTATCCGTCATCACCGGTGCCCTCGACCGGGCGGTCGCCAAGGGACAGCTCGCCGAGGAGGCGCGGGCCACTATCGTCGGCCGTCTGCACCCCTGCTCCGACCTCGCGGAACTGGCCGGGGTGGACTTGGCGGTAGAAGCCATCGTCGAGGATCTGGCGGTCAAGCAGGCGCTGTTCACGCGCCTGGAAGCGGTGGTGTCCGACCGCTGCATCCTGGCCACCAACACCTCCTCCATCTCCATCGAGTCCATCGGCGCCCCGCTGGCGCGGCCGGGCCGCTTTGCCGGACTGCACTTCTTCAACCCGGCCCCGGTGATGGCGCTGGTGGAGATCGTCAGCGGCCGCGCCACCGACCCGGACGTGGCGGCATGCCTGCACGCCACAGCCGCCGCCTGGGGTAAGGTGCCGGTGCATGCCCGCTCGACCCCCGGCTTCATCGTCAATCGCGTGGCGCGGCCGTTCTACGCCGAGGCGCTGCGCGTGCTGGCCGAAGGTGGCGCCGATCCAGCGACCGTCGACGCCGTCGTGCGCGAGTGCGGTGGCTTCCGCATGGGCCCATGCGAGCTGATGGACCTGATCGGCCACGACGTGAACTATGCGGTCACCCGTTCGGTGTGGGAAGCCTTCCATTTCGACCCCCGCTTCCAGCCGTCGCTGGTGCAGCGGGCGCTGGTGGAGGCCCGCTGGCTGGGTCGCAAGACCGGCCGCGGCTTCTACGACTATCAGGGCGGCGCCAAGACCGAGCCGGCGAACGCCGCCCCCGCCCCCGCGCCCGGCTCGGTCGCCCTGACCGGTTCGCTCGGTCCCGCAGCGGCGCTGGTTCCGCTTCTCCGTGACGCCGGCATCGCGGTGGAGGAGGTTTCCGGTCCGGGCGGCCTGCGCGTCGGCCGCGCCCTGCTCGCTCCCACCGACGGCCGGCTGGCAACCGAGCGCGCCAGCGAGGAGAGCGCCGAGGTCATTCTCTTCGACTGGGCGCTGGACTATGCCGCTGCCAAGCGGATCGCGCTGGCGCCGGCACAGCAGACCTCGCCCGAAGCGCTCGTCCAGTCCGTTGGCCTGTTCCAGGCGCTCGGCAAGGAGGTGTCGGTCATCGGCGACGTCCCCGGCATGGTCGTGGCACGCACCGTCGCCATGCTGGCCAACGAGGCGGCGGACGCGCTCAACCAGCAGGTGGCGGACGCGGCCGCCATCGACCTCGCCATGCGCAAGGGCGTCAACTACCCGGTGGGGCCGCTCAGCTGGGCCGACCGCATCGGCCCGCGCTACGTACTCCACCTGCTCGACAATCTGGCGCGCACTTATGGAGAGGACCGTTACCGCGCGTCTCCCCTGCTGCGGAAATGCGCGCTCTCCGGCCGCGGCCTGAGTTCCATGGAGTAGAAGCACATGAACACCGTCTACATTTGCGACGCCGCCCGGACGCCGATCGGGCGCTACGGCGGGGCGCTGAGCGGCGTGCGGGCCGACGATCTCGCCGCCGTCCCCATCAAGGCGCTGATGGAGCGTAACCCCCGCGTGGACTGGCAGGCCATGGACGAGGTTATCCTCGGCTGCGCCAACCAAGCGGGTGAGGACAACCGCAATGTCGCCCGCATGGCGCTGCTGCTGGCCGGCATGCCGGTCGAGGTGCCGGGCACCACGGTGAACCGCCTGTGCGGCTCGGGCATGGACGCGGTGGCCTACGGCGCCCGCTCCATCGCCAGCGGCGAGGCCGACCTGATCCTCGCCGGCGGTGTCGAGAGCATGTCCCGCGCACCGTTCGTCATGCCGAAGGCAACCTCCGCCTTCTCGCGCTCCGCCGAGGTGCACGACACGACCATCGGCTGGCGGCTGGTCAACGACACCATGCGGGAGCGGTACGGTGTCGATTCCATGCCCCAGACAGCTGAGAACGTTGCCGAGGAGTTCGGGATCGGCCGCGAGGACCAGGACGCCTTCGCGCTGCGCAGCCAGCAGCGTGCCGCAGCTGCGATCACCTCCGGGGCCTTTGCCGATGAAATCGTGCCGGTTCCCGTGCGTCAGCCCAAGGGCGCGGTCGTCGAGGTGTCCGTGGACGAGCACCCGCGCGCCGACACCACGCTCCAGACCCTCGCCAAGCTGAAGCCGGTGGTCCGCCCCGGCGGCACGGTCACCGCGGGCAACGCGTCGGGTGTCAACGACGGCGCCGGCGCCATCCTTCTCGCCTCGCCCAAGGCAGTGAGCCAATACGGCCTGGAGCCGATCGCGCGCGTCGTCGGCAGCGCCACCGCCGGGGTTCCGCCGCGCATCATGGGCATCGGTCCCGTGCCAGCCACGAAGAAGCTGCTGGCGAAGCTGGGCGTTGGCCTCGACAGCGTGGATCTGGTCGAGCTGAACGAGGCCTTCGCCTCCCAGACGCTCGCCGTCTTGCGCGGCCTGGAACTGCCGGACGACAGCCCGCACGTCAACCCGAACGGCGGCGCCATCGCACTCGGCCACCCGCTGGGCATGAGTGGCGCCCGCCTCGTCATGACGGCGGCCTACCACCTGCGCCGCACGGGCGGCCGGCGGGCGGTGACGACAATGTGCATCGGCGTCGGACAGGGAATCGCAATGATGATCGAACGCGCGTGACGGGCGGGCAGCCCAACTACTCAGACCTGGCGATCACGACGGCGTTGATGCTGCGCGCGGTGTTCCGGCTGGCGCTGCGCCAGACCGAGGGGCTGATCGCCTCGATCCTCCAGTTGCTTGGGCTTGCTCTGCCGATACCGGACCACTCGACCATTGCCCGCCGCGCCAGGACGGTGACGTGCCCATCAAGCCATCGTCAACCAGCGGGCCGCTCCATCTGCTGGTGGACCGTACAGGGCTGAAGCTTTGCGGGCCAGGCGAATGGTTGATCGAGAAGCACGGCACGAAGAAGCGGCGCTCCTGGAAGAAGCTGCACCTCGGCATGGATGCGAGCAGCGGCCGGATCCTGGCCGCCACGCTGACGGGCCGTGAGGTCGATGACGCCGCCCAGGTCGGCCCCTTGCTCGACCAAATCGCAGGCCCGGTGAGCACGCTCACCGGCGACGGCGCCTACGACCGGAGCGGTGTCTATGCCGGCGTTCACCAGCGTCATCCACAAGCTATAGTGGTCGTACCGCCTCGCGCCGATGCCGTGCTCAGCGACACAGCCGAGACCGCGCCCATGCAGCGCGATCGACACATCCAGATGTTATTCAGCGTTCCGTAGGGCACCCCACATCAATTGTACGTGCCGCCATACCTCCTTCCTGTTCAAGCGCTGTATGCAGCCATGGGGCCTCGGTAGACACCTAGTTCACGAGCCGTGTCGTAAAGCCAGACTGCGGTGCAGGTTATAGGTGATTTAGGAGGCAGTGTTTACTGCCTGTTCTAGAACGCTTAACGCCCCCGGCTATGTAGCCGGGGGACGTCAAGGTCGGTGGCGGTCATCGGCTCCCCAGCCTGTACCGCATACTGATGCTTTGTTCTTGCATTTTGATCGTCAAGGTCGGTGCTGAAATACCCTGGGGGTCTGGGGGCAAAGCCCCCAGCCAACGATGTCGTGAACTGCGACTGATGCCACTGGGCATGGTGCGGCAGAAACGCGCCGGTTAATGGTGCGGCGAAATCGGCGCCTTTTACCATACCCGCGACTCGGAACCCGGACCCAGGAGGGGTGTTGCAAAAGTCGTGGCAAAACGATGTGGTGAAAGGGCATGGAGAAAGCTGCTGCCACACGTACCACTTCGCGTCTGATCGGGTATGCCCGAGTGTCTACCGACGACCAGCGGTTAGACCTGCAGATAGACGCCCTGACTCAGGCGGGGGTGGAACCCGAAGACATATGGACTGATACCGCGTCGGGCCTGACGGTCGCGCGCCCCGGCTTGGCTGGCGTGCTGAAGGCGGTGCAGCCGGGCAATGTGCTGGTGGCGTGGAAGTTCGATCGCTTGGCGCGTTCGACCTTGGAGTTGCTGAAGATCGCCGACCAGCTCAAGCGCAAGGATGTCGGTCTGCGCAGCCTGACTCAGGGGATCGACACGAGCGGACCCGCTGGGGCCCTCGTCTTTGCGGTGCTCGCGGCCGTTGCCGAGATCGAAGCCACCATGATCTCCGAACGGACCATAGCCGGGATGGCGGCGGCGAGGAGCCGCGGCGTTCATCTTGGGCGTCCTCGTAAGCTGACGGACAAACAGTGTGCGATGATCGAGACCCTACTCAGGGATCGCCACGGCAGTCAAACAGCTTGGCAGATTGCCGAGCAGTTTGGGGTGGAGCGTACGACCATGTACCGTGCGCTCAGAGAATACCGTGAGCGGAAGGGCGAAGGGCCTTCACCCTCCCTGGCGCGAGCGAATGATCCTCGGCCGCAGAAGGCATAACCCAGCAGGTAAGCCCAAGCCTAAGCTCTTGGCAGCCCGGCCGTCGGTCGGACACTTCAGCTCATGCATGCTGCGAGCAATCCCATGGCTACCGAACTGCATCGCCTTGAGGTTCGCCTGATCCGGTACGATGTGAACCGGCATCAGCTCACCCCCCTATCGGCGTCTATTTGACCCCGCCAAGGTCAGGATTAAGCGATATTGAACAAGGACTTACGGCGAATGCCCCCCTGCCGATGGATAGTCATTGGGGCACGCCGATTCACGAAGAGCCTGTTTTGAAAGAAAGTTGCGGTTAGGGGTGTGCTGCTGAGCCCTTTTCCAAGCTGTTGAAAACACAAGAACAGCGGGAGGAGGGAGCGATGTGGACGCCCGAGGATCGGCGGTCGGTCGGCCCGTACGGCGCCGGACAGGCGTTGAGCGACGAGCAGCTGGCCCTGCTCACACCCTATATTCCGGCGGCGAAACCTGGAGGACGTCCGCGCACGACGGACGTTCGTCGGGTGCTCGATGCGCTGTTTTACTTGCTGCGCACCGGCTGCCAGTGGCGCCATCTGCCGCCGCACTTTCCGCCCTGGCCGACGGTCTATGGCTACTTCCGCGCCTTTCTGGACGCCGGCGTGTGGGAGCAGATGCACCATGAGCTGGTGATGGCGGTGCGCGCGAGCGAAGGCCGCGCGGCCAGCCCGACATTGGGCATCCTCGACAGCCAGAGCGTGGCGAGTGCGCAAAAAAGGGGGGCGTGCGGTTATGATGCCGCCAAGAAGATCTCCGGGCGCAAGCGCCACCTCCTCGTCGATTGCCGCGGGCTGGTGCTGAGCGTGCTGGTGCACCCGGCCGACGTGCAGGACCGCGATGCGGCGCACTGGGTGCTCGGCTTGGCCAAGCCGGTCTGGTGTTGGCTGCGCACCATCGTGGCCGATGGGGCGTACCGCGGCAGCCGGGTGACCGGTGCCTGTCTGCGCCTGGGCTGGGACCTGATCATCGTCTTCCGGCGCAAGAAAACCCTGCCCTTCGGCCCCTTCGAGCCGGTGCCCAAGCGCTGGATCGTGATCGCTCGTACAATGTTTCCATCTCGCGGTGGGAGTGGTCGGTTCGGTTCGAACGTCGGCATCTTCGGCGGCAGCGCTGCAATGGGAACGCCGCTGCCGGGTTGAAAGCTCATCGGGAAGCGGA
>Ga0196970_1001607_pt1 | contig 14319 bp, 10 predicted proteins | sample S1v_513CmetaG_FD_148672 | JGI IMG/M metagenome (GOLD analysis project Ga0196970, IMG submission 148672) | Soil microbial communities from Anza Borrego desert, Southern California, United States - S1+v_5-13C | ecosystem: Environmental > Terrestrial > Soil > Desert | place: USA: California... | reverse complement strand
GTCGAGATCCCAGCCGACCAGGTACCAGCGTCCGCGCCACGTCACGATGTGGTGCGGCTCGGCGCGCCGCGGCGGGGCGGCGGCCGGACCTGCTGCCGCGTCGGCGGCCGTGCTCGCCGATGTGTCTCCAGCCGCGCCCTGGTAGTCGAAGCGGAGCACCTCACGCGCCCGGACCGCCGCCCCCACGGCGACGAGGCGTTCGACGTCGACGGTCGCCGGACGGCCCCCGACAGCGGTGACGTGCAGCGCGTCGACGCGCGCCCGCAGGGCCGTGGGGAGCACCTGCCGCACGGCGGAGAGGGCGCGGACGGCGGCCTCGTCGACCCCCTCCACCCCGGTGGCGGACGACTGGAGCGCGACGGTCAGGGCTACCGCCTGCTCGTCGTCGAACAGCAGCGGCGGCATCTGGGCGCCGGGGTCGAGGCGGTAGCCGCCGTCGGGTCCCTTGGTCGCGTGAACGGGGTAGCCGAGGGCGCGCAGGCGGTCGACGTCGCGGCGCACGGTGCGGTCGCTGACGCCGAGCCGGTCCGCGAGGGTGCGGCCGGGCCAGTCGCGCCGCGCCTGCAGCAGCGACAGCAGCGCGAGCAGCCGGGCGGACGGAGTCGATCCCTCGATCACGCATCCAGATTGGCACAGGTAGCGGACAGGAACTGACCGGTACTCCGAGGAGGGTTGCGGTATCAGCGAACGGGACGACGGGGAGCAGCCGATGATCCGCACCTCAGGGCTCACCAAGGACTACGTGGTGAGCCGGACCCAGACGACCCACGCCGTGCGTGGCCTCGACCTGAGCGTCGACGACGGCGAGATGGTCGCCCTCCTCGGCCCCAACGGCGCCGGCAAGACGACGACGATGCGCATGCACACCACGTTGCTGCGGCCGACGGCGGGCACCGCGACGGTGGCCGGCCACGACGTCGTCGAGCACCCCGCGCGCGTCCGGCGGCACCTCGGCTACGTCGGCCAGGGCAACGGTGCCGGCCATGTGCAGCGCGCCGTCGACGAGCTGATCTCGCAGGGGGAGATCTACGGGCTGGACCGGCGGGCTGCGCGTCGGCGGGCCGAGGAGCTCCTCACCGGCCTCGGCCTGGCCGAGTTCGCACGACGCAAGGTCTCGGAGCTCTCGGGTGGTCAGCGCAGGCGCCTCGACGTGGCGCTCGGCCTGGTCCACGCGCCGCGACTGCTCGTGCTCGACGAGCCGACCACGGGGCTGGACCCGCACAACCGGGCCAACCTCTGGGAGCACGTGCACCGGCTCCGCGCGGAGCACCCGATGACGATCCTGCTCAGCACGCACTACCTCGACGAGGCCGACTCGGAGGCGCAGCGCGTGGTCGTCGTCGACCGCGGACGCATCATCGCGGACGACACCGCGGACGCCCTCAAGCGGGAGCTCGCCGGCGACACGGTCGCCTTCCGTGCCGGGTCGACGTCCGAGGCGGGACGGCTCGCCGAGATGGTCGCGCGGCTGGCGGGGGCGCGGGACGTCGTCGTGCAGGGGATCGCGGTGCGGGCGACCGTCGCGGACGGCCCGGCCGCGGTGCCCGAGCTCGTACGAGCGGCTGCCGTGGCCGGCGTCGCGGTCCTCGCCGCGGAGGCCACCCGGCCCACTCTCGACGACGTCTTCCTCTCGCTGACCGGGCGCAGCCTGCGGGAGAGCGAGGACGCCCCGCCGGACGGTGGGTCCGGTGCAGAGCCGGAGTCAGAGCCCGAGCGCGCGCCCGCGCGGCCCACCCCGGCGCAGTCCACCCCTGGGCAGTCCGCCTCCGGGGAGTCCACCCCCGGGCAGTCCACCTCCAAGAACCGGAAGGAAGCCGCATGAGCGCCGCCGTCCTCACCCCCGCCACGTCCGCCGCCGTCGAGACCCGCGAGGTGTCCTGGGCGCGAGCCACGCGCCTCGTCCTCGCGCGCGAGCTGCGCCCGGTGCTCCGGGATCCGTTCTCCGTGATGTTCGGCCTGATCCAGCCGCTCGTGTTCCTCGGGCTGTTCGGGCCGCTGCTCGCCGGGTCGCTGCGCGCGACCGGCGCGTTCGACGACGGCGTCTGGCAGTGGTTCGTGCCGTCGATCCTGCTGATGACGACGCTCTTCGGTACGTCGACGACGGGCTCCAACCTGCAGATGGAGATGCAGACCGGCGCCGACGAGCGCCTGCTCGTGACCCCGCTGCCGCGCTCCGCCCAGCTCGTGGGGCGGGCGCTGAAGGAGATGGTTCCCCTCAGTGCGCAGGCGGTGATCGTCGTCGCCGTGATGGTGCCGTTCGGGTTCCGGCTGCACGTCGCGGGTGCGGTGCTCGGGCTCGCCCTGCTCGCCGTGCTGGGTGTGGGCATCGGGTCGCTCAGCTACGCGCTCGCCATCGCCGTGCGGAAGGTCGAGTGGATGTTCTGGGTGGTCCAGCAGACGCTGCTGTTCCCCCTGCTCATCCTCTCTGGCCTCCTGCTCCCGCTGGAGTCCGGTCCCCGGTGGATGCAGGTGGCGGCGGACCTGAACCCCCTGGCGTACGTGGTCGAGGCGGAGCGCGCGCTGTTCGCCGGCGACCTCGCGTCGGCGGCCGTCGGGGGCGGCGTCGTCGCGGCCCTGGCCACCGCAGCCGTCGGCCTGGCCGTCGGGGTCCGGACGATCGTGCGCAGCTCGGACTAGGTGAGGCAATCGGCGCTACGGTCGTCAGGTCGCCCGCCGATGGAGGTTGCCGATGTCCGAGTCGCTCTGGTCCGCCGAGGCCGTGGTCAGCCCCCACGACCCGGCCGACGTCGAAGCCGAGATCTCCCGCCGGCTCGCCCGGCTGACGCTCACCCAGAAGGTCCGGCTCCTCACCGGCGCGGACACCTGGGCGCTGCACCCGGAGCCCGCGATCGGGCTGCGTCGGCTCGTGATGTCCGACGGCCCCTCGGGCGTTCGCGGCGAGGCGTGGGACGAGCGCCAGCCCTCGCTCAACCTGCCCTCGGCGACCGCGCTGGCGGCGTCCTGGGACCCCGATCTCGCCTACCGGTACGCCGCGGCCATCGCGGCCGAGGCGCATCGCAAGGGCGCGCACGTGGTGCTGGGGCCGACGATCAACCTGCACCGGAGCCCGCTCGGTGGCCGCCACTTCGAGGCCTACTCCGAGGACCCGGAGCTGACGGCCACGATCGGCGAGGCGTACGTTCGTGGTCTGCAGGACCATGGCGTGGCCGCATGCCCCAAGCACTACGTGGCCAACGACTTCGAGACCGAGCGGTTCACGGCGAGCGTCGACGTGTCCGACCGGGCGCTGCGCGAGCTCTACCTCGCGCCGTTCGAGCGGGCCGTGGCGGCAGGCGCATGGACGGTGATGAGCGCCTACAACGCCATCGGTGGGGTGACGATGACGGAGCACCCTCTGCTCGCTGAGCCGCTCAAGGGCGAGTGGGAATTCGACGGTCTCGTGGTGTCGGACTGGGGGGCGGTGCGGTCGGTCGTGCCGGCGGCCCGGGCGGCTCAGGACGTGGCGATGCCCGGCCCGGCCGGACCCTGGCCGGAAGGTCTGCTCGACGCGGTGGCCAGGGGCGACGTCCCGCCGTCGGCCATCGATGACAAGGTGCGCCGGATCCTCCGGCTCGCGGCGCGGGTCGGCGTCCTCGACGGTGTGGCTGCTCTCGCGGCCGGCGCTCCCGCAGGTCCGGGCGGCCGGATCGGCACCTCGTCGGGCGTCGTCGGGCCGGACGCGACGGGTGTGCGCCTGGCCAGGGAGGTCGCCGCCCGAGGGACCGTCCTCGTCCGCAACGAGGGCGTGCTGCCTCTCGACCGTCCGGCGACGGTTGCGGTCATCGGTCAGAGCGCCCTCGTGGCCCGGACGCAGGGCGGGGGGAGTGCCACGGTGCTGCCGGACCGCACCGTGTCGCCGCTGGAGGGCCTGAGGGCGGCGTTCCCGTCCGCGGTCGTCACGCACACGCTGGGTGCGGTGGTGCACGAGGGGCTCTTCCCGCTCGACCGGGCAGACGTGCGGGACCCCGTCACCGGGGAGGCGGGCGTTCGTGTGGTGTTCACCGCCGACGACGGTGCGGTCCTGCTCGACGAACGTCGCCTCGCCACCGACCTCGTCTGGCTGGGTGACGCGCCGCCCGGGGCCGCGCAGCTGGAGCTCGTGACGGACCTGACGCCCGCGTCGGCCGGTCCGGTCGAGCTCGGCGTGCAGGGTGTCGGCGCGGTCCGGATGGAGGTCGACGGCGCCGCCCTCGTCGAGGCAGAGCTGGTGACCGCGAGCGATGACGTGGGTGCGGTCCTCCTCTCGCCGCAGCACGCGGCCGCCCGGGTCGACCTCGATGCCGGGCGCCCCCACCGCGTGCGCGTGGTCAACCGGCTCGCGCACTCGGACGCGCCCCTGCGCATCGTGGCCCTGACGCTCGGCTCCCGACCGGTGCCGGGGGCTGCCGACGTGCTCATCGCCGACGCCGTGGACGCAGCCCGTGCGGCTGAGGTCGCCGTCGTCGTGGTCGGGACGAACGCCCAGGTCGAGTCCGAGGGCTTCGACCGCACGTCCCTGGCGCTGCCGGGCCACCAGGACGCCCTGGTGCACGCCGTCGCGGCTGCGAACCCCCGAACCGTCGTGGTCGTGAACTCGGGGGCTCCGGTGCTCATGCCGTGGCGGCACGAGGTCGCCGCCATCGTCCTCGCGTGGTTCGGCGGGCAGGAGGCGGGCACCGCGCTCGCCGACGTCCTCTCCGGCGCGGTCGAGCCGGGCGGGCGCCTGCCGACGACGTGGCCGGGCACCGAGCTGGACGTGCCAGTGCTCGGGACCCGGCCCGTCGACGGGGTCCTGCGCTACGAGGAGGGGGTGTTCGTCGGGTACCGGGCGTGGCAGCGGCTGGACCGGGTGCCCGCGTACCCCTTCGGCTTCGGCCTGGGGTACACGATGTGGGAGCACGGCGACGTGACCGTGGACGACGCCGACACCGGCGGGGTCGTGGTGGGCGTCGACGTCACGAACGTCGGCGATCGGGCCGGTCGCGAGGTGGTCCAGGTCTATCTGAGCCGGCCCGACTCCGCCGTCGACCGTCCGCTGCGGTGGTTGGCCGGCTCGGCCGTGGTCGACGTCGAGCCCGGCGCCCGTGCCCGCGTCGAGGTTCCCGTTCGGCTGCGGGCGTTCCAGCACTGGGACGAGGCCGACCGCGCCTGGGCGCTCGAGCCGGGGGAGTTCACCGTCGTCGTGGCACGGCACTCCGCCGCCGACGGCATCGCGGTGCCCGTGCTCCGCTGACGTCGGGCCGGGGGCTCCGGAGCGCGGCAGGACGCCAGTCGTCCCGCTCTGGCGGGTGCATCGGCAGGGCTGCCTCATCTGCCTGCGGCTCCTGCGTCCACGCGCGCCTCCACGCCTGCGGTGCCCGCGCCGACGTGCGCCTGCGCGGGTGGAGCCCCAGCGGACGGGCGTCCGTCCGCGACGACGGTCCCGTCGCTCCGGGTGAGCACGTAGCGGGCGCGACCGGTGCCGGGCGGTGCCTGGTTCCGCGGGATCATGTGCCGGGTGACGGCGAGCTCGAGCCGGTGGATCTCGTGGTGGTGGAACGAGCAGACCAAGGCTCCGCAGTCGACCGAGGTCTCGCCGCCGTCCCGGTCCCACCAGCGGAGGTGATGGACCTCGCACCATCGCGGCGGCCTGTCGCAGCCGGGCCACAGGCATCCGCGGTCGCGGGCGATGACGGCGCGCCGCTGCTCACCGGTGTACGTGCGGGCGGTCCGGCCGAGGTCGACGGGCACGCCGGTCGCGTCCGTGACGATGCGTGTGACCTGGCAGTCGCAGAGCGCGCGGGCCACCTCGCTCGGCGGTACGGGAGTGCCGTCCTCCAGTGCGACCGGGTCCACTCCCGTCGGGACGTGGGACACCCACCCGGCGGCGTCGCCCTCGATCTCAGCGCGCGCGGCTCGCAGGGCCGCCCACGTCTCCGCCGTCATGATGAACGACACGTGAGGTCGCACCGCGGCGCCCGAACCCGTCTCGGGCAGGCTCAGCAGCGTGTCGGCGAGGGCCTCGAGGGCATCAGCTCGGCGCTGCTCGGACGACCGGTCGTCGTCGGCGGCCGGCCGTCCGCCGACCGCCTCCAGAGCGAGCCTCAACCGATGCCCGGCCATGCGATCGAGTCGTCCCGTGATGCGCGTGCCGTCGCGCCCGTCCACCACATTCAGGTAGCGGGCCACGCGCTGTGCCTGGTGATCCCGCTCCACGCCGCCCTGGTCGACCTCGGCCACCCACACCGCCGCGGACCGGGCGAAGCGCCCGGCGTCCATCCGCCGAGCCATCCCGACCAGCTGCGCCTGGCCCTGCGGAGTAGCCAGCGCCTCCCGGACTGACTCCGACCCACCGGCCGCCATGCTCGCCACGGCGTCCAGGTGCTCGACGGACACCTCGCCGGCCTCCGCAGCGGCACGCATCGCGGGCATAGCCTGCAAGGCATCACCGCGGCGGGTCTCGGCGCCGGCCGCACGGATGCCCGACCTCGACGTCCTCGACCGCCACGCCTCGAACGTGGCGTCACCCGAACCTCGCCACGTGCCCGCGTCCCGCTCCGCGGTCAACGCGAGGGCACGGGCGGTGATGAGGGCCGTGATCGTGCGGTCTGCCTCAGCGACGAAGTGGCGCCGCTCGGCCTCGGTCCACGTCGCGGCTCGCCGGGCCGCCGAACCGGCCACGGCAGCTGCGGCGCGCAGGAGCTGTAGGGCCTCCGTGGCCGCCGCTGCGCTCAGGACCTGGGGCGGCAGGGGCGCGGTGGCGAGGCGCTCGCCCACCGTCACTGCCGTCATCGAGGTCCTCCTGGTGATCGAACGTGTGTTCGAACACTACCAGGAATGGCCGAAAGGGACAAGTGCCCCGGCACCTTCACGGTGAACCCGCGAACGGCCACCGCGTTCACGGTGAACCGCGAACGGTCACCCGCGGCCGCGTTGTCAGTCGACCTGCACGTCACCATCCTCGAGCGATCCGGTCACGGGTCCATCGGGGTGCCAGGCGATGCACAGGCCGGTCCGGTCACCCTGCGCCCAGCTCGACTCGGACGGCGTCCACACGACGGGCTGGAACCCGAGGTCGAGGGAGGTGCGGTCCATCTCGCACCAGGCGGCCACCTCGTCGTCGACGGCGTCCTGGCCCGGCCACTCGTCCGCCTGCAGGGAGTGCGCGCCGACCACCTGTGCCTCATGAGGCTCCGAGCAGGGGACGAGCGTCACGCGCCCCACGGAGCCGTCCTCGGGGACCTCCTCGATGCAGTGGCCGGTGCGCACCTGACGGGTCGAGGCACCGGTCTCGCCCGTGATCTCACCGAGCTCCCGGGTCCGGTTCCAGTTGACGAACCACGCGACGCCGCCACTGACCAGCACGAGGACGAGGACGCCGATGGCGAGCAGGAGGAAGAGCCGGGTGTGCCCCTTCCTCGGGGTGGTGGCCTCGGCGGGCGCGTTCCACCCGGGCGCGTAGTAGGCCTCCTGCGGGTAGTAGCCCGGCCCCTGGGGCGCGCCCGGCATCGGGCGGCCGAAGCCCCCGGCGGCGCCGGCCGGCGGGTGGCCGGGCGACGGCGCAGGTGGCCCGTAGGGTCCCGGCGGCCCGTACGGCATACCCGGCTGCCCGTACGGCGCGCCCGGCTGCCCGTACGGCGCGCCTTGCTGCCCGTAGGGAGCTCCAGGCGGTCCGTACGTCACGGGGCCGCCGGGCTGCGCAGGCCACGTCGCCTGGCCCGGCGACGCGCCGCCAGGCTGCGCAGGCCACGCCGCCTGGCCTGGCGACGCGACCGGTCCGGGAGGAGCCGCCGGACCGGCCTCCGGACGGGCAAAGCCGGTCCCCGGTGCCGTCACCGGGGGTGCAGCGGCCTCGGCGGCGGGGGGCACGGCGGGCGCGGAAGCCGCCGCCCCCTCCGAGTCCGACGCCTCCGCGTCGTCCTCGGTGCTGACCCGTCCCAGCGACTCCGAGATGCGCTCGTCCACGGTCTGGACGGCGCTGTCGTCCGCCACCTCCGGGACGGAGTCGTCCGCCGGCGCCTCCGGCCCGGCGCCGTCCTCCGCCGGCACCGCCGGCGACGCCGGCGCCTCGGGCTCGACGCCGTCGTCCGGCGGGACCGGGACGCGGTCGTCCTCAGGCGGCACGGGGCCGGACGGCGGAGGCGGAGGCGGAGGAGGCGGCGGGATGGCCATGAGGGGAACCTAGCGCGCCGGTCAGGCTGCCGGGAGCGCCTGCGGTCAGTGGCGCCAACCGACGCCGGCGGTCAGTCCGTCAGGTCGAGGACGACGGGGACGTGGTCCGACGCGCCCTTGCCCTTCCGCTCCTCGCGGTCGATCGTCACCCCGGTGACCCGCGGCGTCAGCGCCGGAGACGTCCACGCGAAGTCGATGCGCAGGCCCTTGTTCTTGGGGAAGCACAGCTGCTGGTAGTCCCAGTACGTGTACTTGCCCTCGTCCGGGATGAAGCGCCGCGTGACCTCGGTGAACCCCACGCCCTCGAAGGCGAAGAACGCCTCGCGCTCCGGGGGTGTCACGTGCGTCTGGCCGTCGAACGCGGTGACGTCCCAGACGTCCGTGTCCAGCGGGATGACGTTCCAGTCGCCGACCAGCGCGACCTGCGCGGACGGGTCGCCCAGCAGCGGGTCCACCCACGTCTCGGCGGCCTCCTTGAGCGCGTCCAGCCAGTGCAGCTTGTACGCGTAGTGCGGGTGCTCGGGGTGCCGGCCGTGCGGCACGTACAGGCTCCAGACGCGGACGCCGCCGCACGTGGCGCCCAGGGCGCGCGCCTCCACCACGGGGTCGGGGTCCCCGAAGCGCGGCTGGCCCGGGAAGTGCGGCTCGACGTCGGCGAGGCCGACGCGGGACGCGATCGCGACGCCGTTCCACTGGCTGGTGCCGATGTGGGCGACCTCGTAGCCCGCCGCCTCGAACACCGAGTACGGGAACTGCGCGTCGGAGCACTTGGTCTCCTGGAGGGCCAGCACGTCGGTGCCAGTGCGTTCCAGCCATGCCACGGCGCGGTCCGCGCGGGCTCGGATCGAGTTGATGTTCCACGTCGCCAGCCGCATGAGGCTCACGCTACCGGGCGCGGCCGACACGTAGGCTGACCGCATGGCAACGGCATTGATCACGGGTGCGAGTGCCGGTCTCGGGCTGGAGTTCGCCTGGCAGCTGGCCACCGCCAAGCACGACGTCGTCCTGGTCGCCCGGGATGCCGAGCGCCTCGAGCGCCTCGCCGGCCAGCTCCGCGCAGCCGCCGGCGTGCGGGCCGAGGTGCTTCCCGCCGACCTCTCGGACCGCGACCAGACCGAACGCGTCGCACAGCGGCTGCGGTCGATCGACCGGCCCGTCGGCCTCCTCGTGAACAACGCGGGGTTCGGCCTCGGGCAGCCGTTCGTGGGTGGTGACCTGACCGCCCACGAGCGCGGCCTCGACGTCATGGTCCGCGCCGTCATGGTCCTGGCCCACGCAGCAGCAGGCGCCATGGTCGAGCGCGGGCGGGGCGCGATCCTCAACGTCTCGTCCGTCGCGGCCCTGACCGCGGTCGGCACGTACTCCGCCGACAAGGCCTGGGTGCGCGTGTTCACGGAGGCGCTCGCCGTCGAGCTGCGGGGCACGGGGGTCACGGCCACCGCCCTCTGCCCCGGCCTGACGCACACGGAGTTCCACGAGCGTGCCGGCCTCACCCGTGGGGTGCCCGAGCTGGCGTGGCTGAACGCCGACGCCGTCGTCTCGGCTGCGCTCGCCGACGTCCGTCGCGGCGCCGTCATCTCCACGCCGAGCCTGCGCTACGGCGTCCTGTCCGAGGTCGTCCGGCTGCTGCCGCGCGCCGCCGTCCGGGCGCTGTCCAACGACAAGCGCTTCGGCCTGGCCGACGCCACCCCGCCCGACGACGCGGCCGCCGACGACGACGAGCAGGTCGCGACCGACTGACTCGACCGACTCGACGGACTCCGCGCCGGCAGCACACGGGCCGCGGCGGACGGCACCGTCGAGGCCGGGCGCCCGCCAGTAGCCTGGGCGCCGTGACGAGCCCCAGGGACCAGCTCCGCGACCTCATCGCCGACCTCGCCGTGGTGCACGGGGAGGTGACCCTCGCCTCCGGCCGGACCGCGCAGTACTACGTGGACCTGCGGCGGGTGACGCTCCACCACCGCGCCGCCCCGCTCGTCGGCCACGTCATGCTCGACCTGCTCGAGGAGGCCGGGTACGGCACCGCCGAGATCGACGCCGTCGGCGGCCTCACGCTCGGCGCGGACCCCGTCGCGACGGCGCTCCTGCACGCGGCGGCGTCGCGGGGCCAGGACCTCGACGCCTTCGTCGTCCGCAAGGAGGGCAAGGCGCACGGGCTGCAGCGCCGGATCGAGGGCCCCGACGTCGCAGGACGGCGCGTCGTCGCGGTCGAGGACACGTCCACGACGGGCGGTTCGGTGATGACGGCGGTCGACGCCCTGCGCGAGGCGGGGGCCGACGTCGTCGCCGTCGCCGTGATCGTCGACCGCAACACGGGCGCGCGGGAGCGGATCGAGGCCGAAGGCCTGCCGTACCTGTCGGTCTTCGGGCTCGACGACCTCGGTCTGGTGTGACGTTCCGCCGCCGAGCGGACCGGGGTTCTGCCACCCTCGGCTCATGGCGCCACCGACCGGCGCCGATGAAGCAGACGTGAGCGCCGCCGGGCGGGCGCCGGAGGAGGGCATCTGACGTGGACGTCTCCGCGGTCATGCCGCTGCTCATGTTCGTCGCGGTCCCGGTCTTCATCGGGCTGGCGATCTGGTGGCAGATCAAGCAGACCAAGGCGAACCAGGCGTGGGCGGCGTCGGTCGGCTGGCAGTACCTGGGCACCGACCCGACGCTCACCGAACGGTGGCGCGGGACGCCGTTCGGCGTCGGGCACGGGCGGCGGGTCTCGCAGCTGATGGTGGGGCCGTTCCAGGGGCGCGCCGCGATGTCGTTCGCGTACCGGTACTCGACGGGCTCCGGCAAGAACGAGAGCACGTACACCTTCCACGTCGTCGCGATGGCGCTGCCCGCGTACCTGCCGAACCTGCAGCTCACCCCGGAGAACCTGGGCGACCGCATCGCCAAGACGTTCGGCTTGCAGGACATCGAGTTCGAGTCCGACGACTTCAACCGGGCCTGGCGTGTGCAGGCAGGCGTGGTCAAGTTCGCGCACGACGTGCTGCACCCCCGGACGATGGAGCGGTTGCTGCGTCCGGACGCCGCGCGGCTGAGCCTGCGGATCGAGGGCACGGACATGCTCTGCTGGACGGCGGGCGGCGCCAGCTGCGACGTCATCGCCGCGCGCCTGCAGGTGCTCAAGGCCGTGATCGACGCCATCCCCCGGTACGTGTGGTTGGACCACGGCTACGACCCCGGCTACGGCCCGGACAGCTCGAGCGGCGCCCCACCGGCCGGCCGGCCTGGCGTCCCCGCGATGCCGCAGCTCCCCACCCCTCCGCCGACGACGCCGCCAGCCGCGCCCATGCCGCCGACGACGCCGCCAGCCGCGCCCATGCCGCCGACGACGCCGCTCCCACCCGCCGACCTCGGGTCGCCGTACCGACCCCCGACCGACCTCACCTGATCGCTACGATCAGGCACACCCGCACCCTGGAGGCCCCGTGGACGCCGTCGGCATCGCCCTGCTCGTCATCCTCGCGATCGTCGTCATCGCCGTGCTGTGGGGGGTCGCGACGTACAACGGCTTCGTGCGGCTGCGCAACCTCGTGCAGGAGGCGTGGCGGCAGATCGACGTCGAGCTGCACCGTCGCCACGACCTGATCCCCAACCTGGTCGACACGGTCAAGGGCTACGCCGCCCATGAGCGGGCCGTCTTCGACGAGGTCACCGCGGCCCGCGCCGCCGCCGCGTCGCCGGGTGCCAGCCCCGCCACGCAGGCGGCCCAGGAGAACGTCCTCACCCAGGCCCTCGGTCGGCTGTTCGCGGTCGCGGAGGCCTACCCGCAGCTGCGGGCGAGCGACAACTTCATGGCCCTCCAGGCCGAGCTCACGAACACCGAGGACCGCATCGCGGCCGGCCGACGCTTCTACAACGCCAACGTGCGCCAGCTGAACACGAAGGTCGAGACCTTCCCGTCGAACCTCATCGCGGGGTGGTTCTCCTTCACGCGTGCCGAGTACTTCGAGGCCGAGGACCCGGCCGCGCGCGCCGTCCCGCGGGTCGACTTCGGCGCTGCCGGCGCCTGAGCCGGGCCGCCCGTTCGGGGCGCGCGCACCGGGCGCGAAATTCCACCCGAAAGGACCAGCCCGAACCCCGATTGCGCAGGTCACCGCGCTTCTACACTCCGGTCGATGGGACGACGACGTCCCGGACCCGGAGGTGGTCACCGTGGCAGCGCAGGAGGGTGTCGGACGCGGTCGGCGAGGCGGGCGCAAGGGCCTCCGAGGGTGGGTGACGACGGCGGTCGGTGCGCTCCTGCTCGCCCTGGTACCCGCCCCGACGGTTCACGCGGCGGGGACCGGCTCGATCACCGGAACGGTGACGGGCGCCGGCGGCGCAGGGGTGGCGAACGTCGTCGTGCACGCGTGGGTGCTCGGCTCGTCGCCGATGCGCGACGGGTGGGCGACGACGGCGGCCGACGGCACGTACACGATCACCGGGCTGGAGGCCGACGACTACGTCGTGAACTTCAGGACCGGTGACTTCAACCTCCCGTACGTGAACGCGTACTACCCGGACGTGTTCGACATCAACGAGGCGGTGCCCGTCGAGGTGGGGAGCGGCCCCGTCACGGGCATCGACGCAGCACTCACCCTTGGCGCGATGATCTCCGGGACCGTGTCGGACGAGACGGGACCGATCACGGACGCGACCGTGAACCTCTTCCGCCAGGACGGCACGGTGGGGAGCGCGGCGCAGGGTCTGCAGCCCGGTGGCGTCTTCGAGTTCCGGCGGCTACCGGCCGGCACGTACGTGCTGCGGACGGGCGGCACCGGGTACCGGACCGAGTTCTACGACGACGCGACGTCGGCCACTGGGGCGACGCTTCTGACGCTGACGGCGGGGGAGACCCGCAGCGGGCTGTCGGTCAGCCTCATGTCGGTCGGGTCGATCTCGGGCACGGTGACGACCGAGCAGGGTGCACCGATCGCGGGCATGCCCATCCAGATCTGGGTACCAGGGCGCGGCGACTCCTACACCGCCACGACGGCCGCGGACGGGACCTACACGATCTCCGGCGTCCCGGCCGGTGAGTACCTCCTGCAGTTCCAGACGTGGGCGGTGCCCGGGCACGCCGACGAGTACGTGAACGAGTGGTGGAACGACAGCCGGAGCTTCGGCACCGCCACACGGCTCGTGCTCACGCCCGGCGAGCACAGGACGGGCGTGGATGCCGACCTCGAGCTGGCCGCCTCGATCTCCGGCACCGTGCGGGACGGCTTCGGTGCGGCCCTGCCCGCCCCGGGCACGACCGTCTACGCGACGTCGACGACGACCAGCTGGACCACGACCGCCTCACCGAACGCCTCCGGCACCTTCACGCTGGCAGGGCTGCCGGCGGGCACGTACCGGATCCTGACCATGTCCACCGGGCACCCGACCGAGTACTACGACGACGTCCTCGACGACCCCGACGACCCGGCCCCGCCGGCCTCCGCCACGCTCGTCACGGTGACCAACGGGCAGGCCGTCACGGGCCTGCAGATCGAGATGGAGTGGCTCAGCGGCATCCGTGGCACCGTTCGGGACCACACCGACCAGCCGATGGCAGGGGCGACCGTGACCCTCGCCGGTGCCGCCGGGCTGCGCACCGTCACCACGGCCGCTGACGGCACCTACGAGGCGTCCGTCCCACCCGGCGCGTACACCGTCACGGCGTCGTCGACCGATCCCCTGTTCCCCGCGACGGTGCGGCCGGGCCAGGTCGACGTCACGACCGACACCTGGGCGTCGGGCGTCGACATCGCGATGGTCCCGTACGGGACGATCACGGGCACGGTGACCGACCCCACCGGGGCCCCGGTGGCGGACGCGGGCGTCACCGCGACGTCCACGGGTACCGGGTGGGCGTCGTCGGCGTCGACCGGCCCGGACGGCACCTTCACGATCTACGTCGACGCCGGGTCGTACGTGGTCGACGTGGTGCCACCCGACGCCACGTTGCTGCCCGAGTACTACGACGACGCCACAGCCGCGACGGCCGACCCGGTCGCCGTCACAGCCGGGGAGACGACGGGCGGTGTCGACGTCGAGCTCGCCTGGTCCGCCACGTTCACCGACGTCGTGGAGGGCCAGGCGTTCTTCCGCGAGATCACGTGGCTCGCGGGCGCGGGCATCACCACCGGGCACCCGGACGGCTCGTTCCGGCCTGCCGCCCCGGTGACCCGCGAGGCCATGGCCGCATTCCTGCACCGATTCGCC
>Ga0196970_1001606_pt1 | contig 14347 bp, 15 predicted proteins | sample S1v_513CmetaG_FD_148672 | JGI IMG/M metagenome (GOLD analysis project Ga0196970, IMG submission 148672) | Soil microbial communities from Anza Borrego desert, Southern California, United States - S1+v_5-13C | ecosystem: Environmental > Terrestrial > Soil > Desert | place: USA: California... | reverse complement strand
ACCAGCCTAACGAGACGTTCCACCCCTTTGGATGCGCTGGAGAGGAACTTACGGCTCACAGCAGGGTCGTTCATAGCGCCACTGAGCAGGGTATCGATATAGCCCTGTATGGTGAAGATGGGGGTGCGCAACTCGTGAGCAAGGTTCATCAGGAACTCCTTACGAAACTGTTCATTTGCTCTTAGCAGTTCGATCTCCTGTCTGCGCTGCGTGGCCCATTTCTGTACGTCGTCACTTACTTCTTCCAGCGACTTCTGCGGAAGGATATTGTTGTAGAAGAATTCCTCCTTTTTGGTTGCCTTGGTCTGGTAAATAAACTTGTAGATCAGCTTTATCTTTCTGTAGATGAACCGCTGAAGGGTGTAGTAGTAAAGATAGTAGGTGATGATAAAGGTGATGGCGAAGACGAGGAGCGGTACATACCAGTGGGAGTCGAGGAAAAGGCTGAGTACTGCGTTGACAGATGAGATGATGAGGGCGGTGAACGAAGACAGGACTTTAGGAGAAAGGTTCTTGGTATCCAACATCGACATCTAACTAAGCTAAGGCATTTCGAACTTATAACCTACGCCCTTCACCGTGGTAATAAGATCGATACCTACCTTCTGCCTGATCTTGCGGATGTGAACATCTATGGTACGGTCGCCCACAACCACCTCAGTACCCCACACACGCTGCAGTATTTCATTGCGGAGGAACACCCTTCCTGGTCGTGACGCCAGCAGCGATAGGAGCTCGAACTCCTTCTTTGCCAGGATGATCTCCTGATCGCGATAGGTGACGGTAAACTTGGTCTTGTTGATCTCCAGGTCGCCAAAAGTGATCTTTTGCTCTGCGTCATCATCTTTCCGGAACCTGCGGAGGGCGGTATGGATACGGGCGGCAAGTAGTTCAGGCTTTATGGGTTTGGCTATATAGTCATCACCGCCAGACTTTAACCCTTCTATTTCGCTCTTCTCGTCGCTGAGTGCGGTGAGGAAGATGATAACGGTATGCTCGAAGTCGGGGATAAGTCGCAGTTCCTTTACCGCCTGAATGCCGTCCTTGTTGGGCATCATCACGTCCATAAGGATAAGATCCGGCCGCACCTCTTTGGCTTTCCTGATAGCTTCGTTGCCGTCCCTGGCTGTTGCGATGGTATATCCCTTACTACTCAGATTGTAGCTGATGAACTCCACGATATCCGGTTCGTCGTCAACTATAAGTATTTTACCCTGTTGCAGTTCCATAATCCGACACAATATTAGGGCAGCCGCTACGAAGTAGGAACTAAGACAACATTATTTTATTGTTAACTCAGATGCAATAGGGCAAAGAAAATAGCTATTTAAGCGTTACGCTTCCGCCGCCAATGCGGTAACCTTCGTTGTAGATCTCGATGTTGTAAGAGCCGCGTTCGTAGTCGCTTTCCTGCTGCCAGTCTACAGTCACATTGCTTACCGGCTCACCCTGTTTCAGGTTCACCTGCTTCGCCAGGGTGTAGTTGAGGGTCTGACCATCGTAGGTAGAAGAAACACCAGAGCCGTAGGCCGCATTGCTGAGCAGCCTGCCCTGTGGATCGACGATGCGCAGGTATAGATCCTTAACACCGTTTTCAGCTATCCTGTTCTCGTCTATGTCGAACGTGACACGCAATACATCCACGCGGTTCGCTTTGCCAGTCTCCCTTTCCACCTTGCCGTTACGCTTAAGGTCCAGAGGGGTGAGGCGTATATTAGAGGCATGAAGCACTGCGCCGAGGCGTACCTTTTGGGCCAGGGCTATATTGGTGGTTACCGTGCTGTCGCGTTCTTTAGTGATGGTTTGGCTGTATTCATTGAGCCTTGAGTTCTCACCTTCCAGTTCTGCAATGCGCTCTTCATAGCTTTTCACCTTACGGTTGAGCTGCGTGATGAGGGTTCTTGCCCTGGAAAGATCAGAAGCATTAGCGCGACTGTTGCTAAGTATGGTCTGGATCTGGCTCTTTAGTCTGCCGATCTCACTATCCTTGCCGGCAACCAGGCTGTCGAGCTGAGCGTTCTTTCCCACCAGCATATCCAGCCGGGCCAGGGCAGCATCATACTCGCCACGCATATTGTCGCGGTCGGTAGACACCGTATCAAGCTGCAGGGTGGTTTTCTCCAGTTCGTTCGAAGCCTTGTTTTTGCTCATGAACAGGTAGATGTTCACGCCTATTAAGGCGGCAATGATAACCGCGTATATAGCAGTGTTATTTCTCTTACGAGGGGGTGTATTATTGTCGGGGTCTGGTGTATTATGCTGGTAATTCTCTTTGAGTTCCTGACTCATAAATCTTGTACTTTAGTAGTTACAACTACAAATATAATTTTTGAAACGTCTTGGAACCGTTAAAGCATATTCTTTTTATAGATATAGAGACAGTGCCCCTGGTGCCGGAGTATGACCTGCTGACCGCGGGGATGCAGGAACAATGGGCCAGGAAAGCGAAAAACCTGAAGTCCGCCAATGAAGAAAACAACGTTCCTGCGCTGCTTTTTGCTGAGAAAGCGGGGATTTTCTCTGAGTTTGCAAAGGTAGTTTGCATCGGCATAGGTTGCCTTGTAGAACGAGACGGTGAATGGAAGGTGGTGCTGAAAGGGCTGACCGATCATGACGAGAAAGTTTTGTTAAATAAGTTCTGCGAGGCGATAACCCGCTTTTTAGAGCGGTTTCCCGACCTGAGATTCTGCGGTCATAACATAAAAGAGTTTGATATTCCCTTCCTGTGCAGGCGGATGATCATTAACCAGATGGCCCTGCCTGAGTGTATGCAGGTGAACGGAAAAAAGCCCTGGGAGATAACCCATATTGATACACTGGACCTGTGGAAGTTTGGCGACCATAAGCACTATACTGCGCTCGCCTTGCTGGCCGAAGTGCTGGGAATCCCTTCTCCGAAAGACGACATAGATGGCAGCATGGTGGGGGAGGTGTACTGGAAGGAAAGGGACCTGGAGCGGATAAACAGTTACTGCCTGCGGGATGTGTACACTACTGCTAAAGTATTTCTCAGGCTTCGAGGGATTATGGATATTATTCCCGAGGCACATTATGTGGAGGAATAGAATAAAACAACGAATATTGCGGACGGTATGGCCAGTGACTTGAACAAGCTTTTTACTTCGTTACGGAACAAGCAATTTGCACCCTTTTACCTGATAGACGGGGAGGAGACTTTCTACCTCGATCAGATCACCAATTTCTTTGAAGAGCAGATACTGCAGCCTGCAGAGAAAGACTTTAACCTGATGGTGCTGTACGGGAAAGATGTGGAATGGGCGGATGTGGTAAACGCCTGCAGGCGGTTTCCAATGTTTGCAGAGCGACAGGTGGTGATACTGAAAGATGCCGCCCAGATGCGGACGCTTAATGAGCTGTGCGGGTACCTGGAGAATCCGTCGCCTACAACAGTGCTGCTGATAGAGCACCGGTTCAAGAAAGTGGACGGAAGGAGCAAGCTGATAAAGCTGGCGAAGGATAAAGGCTACCACTTTCAATCGGACAAGCTCAGAGACGACCAGATTCCCGGATGGATACAGAACTACGGCCTGGAAGTGGACTTTCATGTGGGAGAGCGCGAAGCGCAGGTGCTGGCGACCTACCTGGGTAACGACATTCAGAAGATAGCGAATGAGATAGAGAAGGTGCGCATTAACGTACCTGGCGAGAAAGCGCTGACAGGGGATCTTATTCAAAAATACATAGGCATAAGCAGGGAATACAATGTATTTGAGTTTCCCGCGGCGCTGACCTCAGGTAATAAGGATAAACTATACCGTATGTTATCCTACTTTGTAGCCAACCCAAAGTCTGCCGCCATGCCGCTGGTGATCGGTTCGTTTTACAGTCACCTTTGCATGTTGTATCAGGTTCATTCATTGAAAGCCAAGAACGACAAGGAGGTAAGTGCAGCGCTCAAGCTCTACGGGCAAAGGCTCAACGAGACCATGAACTCTGCCAGGAACCTGCCGCTGCATAAGGTGGAGAAATGCCTTGCGCTGCTATCTGTGTACAGTGCCAAGACAGTTGGTGTGGATTCTAATCTGGATGGTGGGGAACTGCTAAAGGAGATGGTGGGTAAGATGGAACTGATAGCCGCATCGTAGCGGAAGCAAATTACTTGCTGAGGATAGCTAATGCATTTTCCTTGTCCTGCTGAAGCTGAAGCTTTAAAGCATCCAGCCCGTCGAACTTCTTTTCATCCCGCAGCTTCTGGATGAAGAGTATCTCCAGTTCCTCGGCGTAAATATCCTCGTTGAAATCAAGAATATTAACCTCAATGCGCAGGTCTGATCCGGACACGGTAGGTCTGTAGCCGATATTCATCATGCCGTTGAAGACTTCTCCCTTGTATACCACGCGTACGGCGTAGACACCATTTCCGGGTATTAGCTGGTCTGGTTCGGAAGGCTTGATATTGGCAGTAGGGAAACCGATCTTTCTGCCAAGCTGATCACCATAGACGACCGTACCGGAGATGGAATAATGTCTGTTCATCATGGTAGCAGCCTCCTGTACATTTCCGTCCAGCAAAGCAGCGCGGATCTTGGTAGAGCTTACGGCAGCTTCATCTACCAGTTGTGCAGGAATCTCATGGATCTTATACCCGAACTCATCCTGGAACTGCTTCAATAAGGTTATGTTGCCTTTCCGGTCGTGACCAAAATGATGATCGTAGCCAATGATGATGCTTTCAGGTTTAAAGCGAGCTACCAGGAAATCCCTGATGTACTCTACCGCTGACAACTCAGAGAACTCTTTTGTGAAGGGCGCGACTACTATGTGCTCAATGCCTGTTGCTGTAATAAGCGTTAACTTCTGCTGAAGGCTGGTGAGTAACTTAACCGGACTGCCGGGGAAAAGCACCTTGCGGGGGTGTGGCTCAAAGGTGACGACGATGCTTTCTCCTGCTACTTCACGTGTATGCCTTACCACCTCCTGAAGGATTCTTTGGTGACCCTGATGCACACCATCGAAGGTGCCGATGGTGACTACGGCATTCTTAAACTGCGGGAGATTATCTATCGTATTAAATATCGCCATGTGCCAATGTCAGCAAAGTTACTAAAGCCGGACGCCTGATCGTTTTATTGTGGATAGTGATTAGATGCCGCGTAAAATATCGTAGAAGCGGAATACATCTTCAAAACTATTGTACAGCGGTACTGGCGCTATGCGAATGACATTGGGCTCCCGCCAGTCTGCTACAATACCCTCACTGGTGAGTTTATCAAACACCTCTTTACCCCTTTCCTGGAACAGCAGCGAAAGCTGACAACCGCGACGCTGGGGGTGACTGGGAGTAATAATGACGAAAGGCAGATTGGTGATCTGGTTGAGGAGGTACTCCATGTAGGCAGTGAGTTTTTCACTCTTCTCCCTCAGTGCGACCATGCCTGCCTTATCGAAAATATCCAGCGAAGCATGATGCGCGACCATATTAAACACCGGTGCGTTACTCATCTGCCAGCTTTCTGCAGTCTTCTTAGGTACAAAGCCCTTCTCCATCTTAAACCTGGTAGCCTCATCATTGCCCCACCAGCCTCCGAGTCGGAATACTTTGGGGTTCTTGGTATGATGTTCGTTGACATAGATGCCTCCTACACCGCCCGGGCCTGAGTTTAGATACTTATAAGAGCACCAGCAGGCGAAATCGATATTCCAGTCGTGAAGCTGCAGCGGAATATTGCCAACAGCATGTGCCAGATCAAACCCGGCATAGGCGCCTACTCTGTGTGCAGCATCGGAAATACGCTTAAGGTCGAAATACTGTCCAGTATAATAATTGACGCCGCCTATCATAACCAGAGCAAGAGAACTTCCTGCTTCATCTATTGCAGCCAATATATCTTCCTCCTCAATGATATGAGCACCTTCGCGTGGGGAGATCTCAATGATCGCATCATTGGGATCATATCCATACATCCTTACCTGTGTCTCCACAGCATACTGATCGGAAGGGAATGCACCTGCCTCCATTAATATCTTGTACCGCTTTTTGTCTGGCCGGTAGAAAGACATCATCAGCAGGTGAAGATTTACAGTAAGGGAGTTCATAGCCACCACTTCCTGTTTGTTGGCACCAACAAGCCTTGCCAGTCTTTCTGTAAATAGTGTATGATAAGAAAACCAGGGATTTCTTGCTCTGAAATGTCCTTCCACACCATGTCTCGACCAATCCTGAAGCTCCAGGTCCATCAGGTAGTTGACACTCTTCGGTTGAAGCCCCAGCGAATTGCCGCAGAAATAGTAAACATTGTTACCATTGTGTTGCGGAAAATGGAACCTTTCTCTGAAAGAATATAAAACATCCACCTGATCAAGGCCTTGCGCATATTCGAGGTTTGCTTCAAACGTTTGGGACATCTTTCCAGTTTAGCGGCAAAAATAGGTGACATTGTTAAAGTTTGAGAAAGACTTTCTCGATTTAACTGCATATAAGCACGTGGCATAGTTTCTTTCTTGCCCTTAACGGAACCAAAAAAGTAAACGATGAAAAGCATTTTACTAGTCCTGAGCACTTTGATTTTAAGCATCGGTCTTTCTAATAACGTATTTGCTCAGTCCGGCCAGACTGGTCTTGGACTCAGGTTAACTCCAGATGGTGGAGGGTTTACAGGTAAATTCTTCCTGGATAGGAATGTAGCTTTTGAAGCGCAGTTGAATGCAGGCGGAGTATTCGGAGGTGAGGGTGAAAGCTTCAATGCAGTCGGCCTGCTGGAATACCATATCCCCCTACCTGATCCGAGCTGGAGAGTATTCTTCGGTGGTGGTGTGCACGTAGGTGTATGGGATAGAGACAACGGCAGGTACACAAGTGAAGGAAGATACAGAGAAGGCAGTGAACCCATATTTGGGATAGATGGTATCGGTGGGGTAGAGTACGTGTTTAAGTCAGTACCAATCGGTTTAAGTGCAGACTTTAAGCCAGCCATAAACTTCCTCAGCGATGTTGACTTCTTCCCGCACAATATGTTTGGGATGAGTGCAAGATTCTATATTCGATAACGATTAAATAAATAAGCAAGAGGCTGTATCAAAAATCCGATACAGCCTCTTTTATTTGCAATGTGTCCTCTCGCTCCGTCATTGGCAGGAATTAATTGGCTTTGCATGGGCGGGTTCCTTACCAGGGGTGAAGCAACCTCGCGAAATACTGTATAGATAACATGAGCAAACACTCGCACGGGACCACTCGCGACAGGTATCCCCCTTTGGAGGGGGCGAGCGTAGAAGTGTGCGTAAGCGGGGGAGGTACACACGCATCGTCCAGGCACCCACACCGGACCTCGCACTCCGTCATCGTGGCGATGAAAAGAGAACCTTCGGCCTAATCAGGTATGCCACGACCTCTTTTTTCCGCACCAGCGGAAACTGTGTCTCGCAATAACACTCGCGCTCCGTCATCGTGGCGATGAAAAGAGAACCTTCAGCCTAATCAGGTATGCCACGACCTCTTTTTTCCGCACCAGCGGAAACTATAACTCGTAATAACACTCGCGCTCCGTCAGATTAGTGATTTGGATTTTGGGATTTGGATTTTGTGATTTGCAATTTGTCTTTTGGAATTTGGAATTTGGAATTTGTGATTTGTGATTTGTGGTTAGGCTCAAACATGTACTTTTGATCAAAATCTCACAACAATGAAAAAAGGCTCAATCATTCTTTTTGTAGTACTGGGTTTGTTACTGATAGGTGGTTGCATGACGTGTAATGTTCAGAAAAGTCTGGTTACACTTGATGAAAATAGTAAGAGTAAGTGGGGTGAAGTTCAAAACCAATATCAAAGAAGAGCTGACCTTGTTCCCAATCTTGTAAGTACGGTAAAAGGTGCTACTAATTTTGAACAGAAGACGCTGACAGATGTGATCAATGCCCGCTCGAAGGCAACATCAATACAAGTAGATCCTGAAAATCTTACACCAGAGAAACTGCAGGAGTTTCAGTCTGCCCAGGGTGAACTAAGTCAGGCATTGGGCAGGTTGATGATGATCACAGAGAACTATCCGCAGCTTAGAGCTACTGAAGCATTCCGCGACCTGCAGGTGCAGCTTGAGGGTACTGAAAACAGGATAACTGTCGCCAGAAAGAACTTCAACGACGCCGTTCAGGCATACAATACCAAGCTCAGGGTATTCCCCAATAACATCTTTGCAGGAATGATGGGCTTTGAGAGGAAGGGAATGTTTGAAGCTGATCAGAATGCCCAGAAGGCACCACAAGTTCAATTTTAAAAATTATGAATTTGTTCCCTTTCGGAAAACAGCGGCAGTTGCTGGACGATGATGACCAGGAAAGGATAGTTTCAGCTATTCGTACGGCGGAAGCCGGTACAACCGGTGAGCTCAGAGTATACATGGAGTCGAAGTGTGGATACGTGGATGCGATGGATAGGGCGAGAGAGCTGTTTGTGTCTATGGGAATGGCGCAAACCGAGCGTAGAAACGCTGTACTCGTATACCTGGCGCTCGATGATCATCAGTTTGCCATTATGGGAGACGAAGAGATCTACAGACAGGCGGGCGGACCGCTATTCTGGGAGAACGCCGCTGCAGAGTTGAAGAACTACCTGAAGCAGGGTAGGGTAGCAGAAGGTTTGGCTGTTTGCGTCAACGAGTTGGGTCGGGCTCTTGCGCAACACTTCCCTTATGATCCGTCAGTACATAAGAATGAATTACCCGACGAAATAGTATTCGGTAAATGATAAATTTCCTCGAAGTAAAATGGTTACGTGTCGTATCAGGCACATTGTTGTTGGTATTGTTTACGCTTACTGCGCTTGCGGCAGATAAGGATTTCCCTCCGCGTCCGAATCCGCCACGCCTTGTAAACGATATGGCTGCAACGATGACCGCTGACCAGGTAGCAAAACTCGAGGAGAAACTGCTGAATATAGACAAGACGACTTCCACTCAGATTACAATTGTTACAATCAAGAACCTTGGCGGGTACGAAATAGCGCAATATGCGGTGGAGCTGGCCAACCGCTGGGGAATAGGTCAGAAGAACAAGGATAACGGTGTGCTCCTGCTGGCGGCTATAGATGATCGTAAAGTGAATATCTCTACGGGTTACGGCCTGGAAGGTGCGCTTACTGATGCGATGAGCGGACGGATCATCCGTAATGAGATCACACCTCAGTTCAAGACCGGTAACTTCTACGAGGGCTTCAATAAGGGTACAGACGCAATAATAGCTGCTACCAAGGGAGAATATAAGGCTGATGAGAAGGCTGCCAAAAAGGGTGCACCTGTAAGTGTGATCCTGATCATGATAGTTGTGATCTATTTCATCCTCTGGCTACTTAGTAAGATAGGTGGCGGAGGTGGAGGTAACTACATGAGCGGCAGAGGACACAGAGGGTGGGGTGGTGGATTCCTCGCCGGCAGCATCCTTGGCAGCGGTCTCGGTAGAGGCGGAAGCTGGGGCGGTGGGGGCAGCAGTGGCGGCGGATTCGGAGGTGGTGGATTTGGTGGTTTTGGCGGCGGCAGCTTTGGTGGTGGCGGCGCAAGCGGAAGCTGGTAACCAAGCCGTGGCCGGTTTACTCTGCCTGGGCGTATACACCATAGCCTGAGACCTCAGAAGCGATCCTGTGTTTCCATTCCTGCTGCACAGCATAATTATCTCCGTGCGCTGTTTCTTCATCATAGGCTTCCTGCATAGCAGAGAGCTTTTTGATATATTGCCCGTGGAGCTTTACTATAGTTAATGGGAAGTCTACCAGGTTAAAGTCTGTCTTCTTTATTTCCTGCGCCAGTTGATGTGTCACTAACGCGGCAATGTCAAAGTGAACCTGCTCGTGGGCAAGGGTATAGGCATTGTAGCCGGAGGGTTTAACCCATGATTTCTTCTTGTCGACGTATGGATACAACTGTACGGTGGCTCTTATGGAATCTCCCTTTTCAGTATACTCGTATTTCAGGCGGATGCCACTATAGGTCATGGCTGCCCATTCGCTGGTTGAATCTGGCTCACCTTGAAAGTCGTCCCAGGAAAGCGGGGACAGTGTATAGAACACCTCGTCGTCTTTACTTAAATCCGGGGTGATCTGGATATCCACCCCCGTTACACCGGTCTTGCTACTCTCGTTCGAAAATGAAATAGAAGTAGCAAACACCACAACAAATAGTAATAAGTATCTCCTCATGAATCAATCTCCTCTGTATTAATAAAAGCAAATAACAAGCCAGATTGCTATGGTGCTATAGCCGACGACTAACTTTCTGCCATAGCCTTTCTTACCTCTTCGGCCAGTCTTTTGTCCCAGGCAGACTGAATATCGGTCTTTATCCCATGGTCAGTTTCCTGGTCGTACTCTGCCTGCATCTTTGCCAGCTTGTCAATATATTTCTTGTGAAGGATCTTCATCTCCTTCTGAAAGTTCTCCACTGTGAATTGTCTTTTCTTTATTTCATCGGCAAATTGCCTGGCAACAATTGCTGTGATATCGAAGTGGCGTTGTTCATGTGCCAAAGTAGGATCATTATGCCCTTCCTTTTTATACCAGCTTTGAGTGATATCCATGTAAGGACACAGTAGCACCTTAGCCTGAGCTTTGCCGTTCCTGGATTTGTATTCGTACTTCATTTTGATACCGCTGTAAGTCATGGCAATGAACTCACAACTGTTATCAGGAGCGCCTTTGAAATGATCCCAGGTCAGTGGAACGCCTGTATAGGGCAATTCTCCTTCTTCCTGCAAGGACGGGGTTATGACCACCTCCAGCTCTTTGATCTCCTGAGCGATCGACAACTGACTGGCTGCAACAATAGCTATCACAGCCATAAATAACTTCCTCATTCTCTCTCTATCTCTTTGATTATGAAGATAATACAAACTAGGCAACTTGCCATGCGGAATCCGTTAAAGAAGTATAAAATCTGATGGATGAGGTAGTTAGCCTAAGTCGTTGTTTGGTGGTAGGGAATATGAATAGTTACCACAGTGCCCTTTCCTGGTGCGGCGTCCCATTCCACGGTTCCCTTCAGGTATTCCACCCTGCTATGGATGTTTCTGATCCCGATCCCGGCAAAGTTTTCTTTATCGGAAGCGTCAAAGCCCCGGCCGTTGTCTTCTATCGTGACGCTTATACCATCATCATCTCTGATCAGGGAGATATCCAGTTGCATTGCGCCTGAATGCTTAATGACATTGTTGACGCACTCCTGTATGATCCTGTATAGTACTGACTCTGTTTTCTGGTCTATCCGTTCATTCAAACCTTCCGCGTATAAGTTTACTTTAATCACCCGCTGGTCGATCTTGTTAATAAACTCCCTGATCGCTGAGGCCAGCCCGGATTTAAGCAGAGCATTAGGCATGATGTTGTGCGATACAGTTCGTACCTCCCTGCAGCCCTCGTCCACAAGGTCTATTGCCTTGTTAAACGCCGCCTCCTGTTCAATGTTTACAAACTGAAGTTCACTGCCCACCATGCTAAGGTTCATCTTGGCGGCGCTCATTAGCTGCCCAACTCCATCATGCAGATCGCCTGCTATTCGCTTCCGCTCTCTTTCTTCGGCCTCTATTACGGCGTGGGTTGCTAATTCCTGCTGATGTATAATCGTTTCCTGCAGTTTGGCCTGTTGCTTAAGTCTGTATCGATGATAGTAGGAGTAACCAAGTAGCGCACCCAACAGCAATACTCCGAATGCGCCAGCAATCAGGTAGTTCTTTTTGCTGAGTTGCAACTCCTGCAGTGCTATAGTCTGCTCTTTCTTTTCTGTTTCGTATTTAGTTTGAATCTCCGAGATCCTTGCAGACGTCTCCTCGTTTAGAATCGAATCTTTGAGCGCTATTCCCCTTTTCTGAACGTCCAGCGCAGCGGCGAAGTTGCCCCTCATTTCTTCTATCCGGGTTCGGATACCGTAGGTGTTTAGTCGTTCAAATCTTAGTCCTTCATTTAGCGACACGTGGAGAGCTGAATCAGAATGCAGTATTGCTTCGTCGAATCTGCCTAAGCTGCCCAGACTTCTGGCAACATTGTTATGAGAGATGACCATTCCATTCTTATCCTCATTCGTCTTGTCCAGTTCCAGACACCGTCTGAAGATGTTGAGTGCCTCGGCATGGAGATCTTTGTCTGTATACACATCACCGACATTAGATAAGCAAGTGCTCATAGCATAGCTATCGCCTGTCTTCTCCGCCTCCTTTAATCCCAATTTATAGTATACCAGGGCAGAGTCTGGCATTCTTCGCTCCCTGTAGATCGTTCCAATGTTGTTATAAGTCATCGAGATGCCCTTGGCAAGACCGATCTTCTTACATAGCTCATTAGACTTTTTATAGTTCATGAGTGCATCATCTAGTTTGCCCATTGTCTTATAAATAACCCCGATGTCATTGTAGCAAATCGCCATTCCCTTTTCATCCTGGATCGCTTCCTTTATCTTCAATCCTTTCAGATGCCAGTTTAACGCCTTTTCATAGTTCCCGTGGTTTTTTTCATTCACGCCCAGCACCGAATAGGCTTCAGCTTCCACTTTTTGCATTCCTGAACCTTTCGCAAGGACGACGCTCTTTTCAGCAAACATTGTGGAGGAATCATCATTTATCCGCAGGTAGTGCTTTGCTAAGTGGTAGTAAACATTAGCCCTTTGTGTGTCTGGCATTTCTGTATTGATCTGCCTGAGCAGACTGTCAATTGCCGCCCTGTTTGCGAAGGCAATCGTACTCGTTAGCAATAGCAATAGGGTTGTCGTTGTCCTCTTCATGGCTGGAAAATGCTCCAATATAATAAAGAAATGACATAGATAGCAGCCCTGCCAGTACCAGGCTGGCAGGGCCGCCTCTTCACTTCTTTTGCAGCATCAGGAGGTCGTTAGCAAGCACCTCCGTGATATTTTTTCTGGTTCCCAGTTTGTCTGTATACTCCCTGTATACCAATTTCCCGTCCACCAATACCTCAGCACCTTTCTGGAGGTACTGCTCTGCTATGTCTGCCAGTTTCCCCCAGGCTACTATGTTGTGCCATTGAGTCGTGGATATCCGCTCTCCCTTTGTGTTCTTGTAGCTCTCGTTTGTTGCTATACTCAATCTTGCCAGCTTCTTGCCTGTTTCAGTTGTTCTTACTTCCGGATTCATACCGAGGTGGCCGATCAGTTGTACTTTGTTCTTTAGGTTATTCATTGTCTATCGTTTTAGGAGATTATCTGTTTGTGCGTTGCAACGATCACAATGCAAATGTGGGAGGCTGCAGCGGTAAGTTCTGGTTAGTAATTATTTGCTTTCGGATATAAGTACTTGTAACCGTTTGTAGTCGGGTAATGATCGTTGTATATTAGCGCCATGCAACCGGAACTCCGCACCTGTCTCGACTGCTTGAAGCCTTTAAAAGGACGTATTGACAAGAAATTCTGCGACGATTATTGCCGCAATGCCTATAATAACCGGCTTAACAGCGACCAGAATAACTATGTACGCACTGTCAACAACATTCTTCGTAAGAACCGGCGCATACTCGAATCAATTTTACCGGAGGACGGCATAAAGAAGACGCCGAAGAAGGTGCTTGCAGAACAGGGGTTCAACTTCAAGTATCATACACATCAATACACCAACAAGAAGGGGGACACCTATTTCTTCTGCTATGAGTATGGAGTTCTTATGTTGGAGAATGAATGGGTGCTGATTGTAAAAAGGAAGGACGAACCTGCATAGAAGCAAGCTAATAGCGAGGGTTTTATTTGCCTTAGGTTGCCTTTAAAAAACAAAAGCACCCATAGTTGGTGGGTGCTTCTGATATCAAACAGTTTATTCTCTTACCATTTTACAGTCAGGTAGTCTGCCTCACCGGTAGTACCTGCCAAAACCATAAACCCAAACTGAGTACCGCTCAGTATCCTTGCCGGAATCTTGAAAACCTGAGTGTTGTTTATATATCCATACCAGTAGTCTCCCACTTGTTCCAGTTCCACGTCGTTCCAATTCCTGTTGATAACGGAGCTGTGGGTCCAGTCAACAATCTTTTGTGGTGAGGCGCCCTCTTTGAACACGGCGAAATATCCTGCTTCGTCGATGAAGAATGAATAGCCAAAGCTATTATTGGAAGCTCCAAAAATCAAGGCCATCGCATAGTCAGACTTCATTCTCGTCTGCACCAGGAAATTGCGATCCACGTTAGCACCCGTAGGCACCGCAGCTATGTGGGTACCGCCGGTCCTTGAGTAATCCACAAACCTGTACACACCGCCAGTAACCAGAGCGTAAGCAGAGTCTGCCTGATCATCGAACGCCCAGCCTCTTTTATCGACTGTGAATTCTTCATTAAAAGAATACTGGTAACCGACAGGCTGAGGATCCGGTTCGTAATAGTCGTTATCATTATAGATACATCCCGTAAATA
>Ga0196970_1001605_pt1 | contig 14383 bp, 15 predicted proteins | sample S1v_513CmetaG_FD_148672 | JGI IMG/M metagenome (GOLD analysis project Ga0196970, IMG submission 148672) | Soil microbial communities from Anza Borrego desert, Southern California, United States - S1+v_5-13C | ecosystem: Environmental > Terrestrial > Soil > Desert | place: USA: California... | reverse complement strand
CGCTCACCTCCCAACGGTCAGCAGCGTGCCCACCGTAACCCGCTCCCGTTGCTCGGGGCGCAGGGCAAAGGCGATGGGGACGGCTGTGGTCGCAATGCGGTTCGAAAGGCCGAGTGACGTGATCAGTTCGGCGAGCAATGCCGCCTCGGGCGCCGTGGGCGCCAGCAGCGCCCTGGCGCTCAGTGCCAGCGGCTCCGGCTTGAGCGACAGCAGCGAGGGCAGTTCGGCTGCTGCCTGGCGCAATACCACCACCGCCGCTAGGTCCTCCAGCAGCCCCCGTTCATCCGCTGAAGCGGCAGCCAGACCGGCGGCCATGGCAGCAGCCCCGGCGGGGCCCAGCCGGCCCACGGCGCCGAGCGTGGTCAGGTCACGGCTCGCCAGCTCGGCCAGCACGGCCTGACTCAGGCCGCTGAACCAGTCGAGCGGCAGCTGCTCGGCGGGGCCGTACACCGTGAACTGATGGGTCTGGACCAGAGAGCCGGACTCGGTTTCGTGCTGGGCCTCCAGCCGGAGAATCCGCCCGCCCTCCAGCGGCGCCGGGCTCAGGCGGTAGGTGCAATCGGCCGTTACTGCAACCTCCCACACACGATGGAGACCATCGGCCGTGTCGGAGACCGTACCCGTTCCAGGCATGAAGCCTGTCCAGCTAAGCCCCGCCCGCCGGCCCGCGCCGGTAACAGAAGCGGTCCCGGACGGGCGGGCACCCAGCTCGGGCGCCCCTCCGCCGGCGCCTGACCCGCCGGGAACCGAGCGCTCCCGCAGGCTGGCCAGCAGCGTCATAGCGGCCACATCAACCGGGTGAATGGTCGCCGCAGCTGGCGCAACGGCCACTGTCGATGACGCCGTTACATACGGCACGTTCCGGGCCATCACCCGCATGACGCCTGCGGCCGTAAAGCCGAGCGTGGCATCGCGGGTGACCGGCGCCGGACCCAGGTCCTGATTTTCGGGGCGGGGCGCCACGCTGCTGAGGCTGACGAGAACCGCCACCTCCCCTTCGGCCAGGGGCTGGTCCGGGGGAAGCGCCAGGGCGCCGGGCACAGCCCGCACGGCGCCCAGCAGGCCGGACTGGGCGCCCAGGCTCTCCAGTTCCCGCTCCGCCCACGCTGCCAGGTGTTGCTCTAGTGTACGGATCATGCGTACTCCAGCTCCCCATGGACGACGATCGTAAAGTTCACATTGGCAAGGGCGAGGTCGCCCTGGTAGAAGGCAAGGTCGACATACTGCCGTGTCCGCCGCAGGACTGCCGGTGCGGGGCTCTCCGCCGAATACCCGGCCGCGTCCGGCGTAACGGTCACGCTGTAGGCCGTATCACGGTAGGGGCGTTCGAACCAGACCCGGACGGAGGGCCGGTTGTAAGGCGACCCGTCTTTGGCGAAATGGACCACGCCCTTGACGTTTCGTGAACCGCCGGTCCAGTAGCCGGCTACCATGAGCGCGGGATTGTTCAGGAACGCAACCGAGTGCGGGTGCTTTACCAGGCGCTCAACGGGTCCCACCGGGTCGATGCCGAAGTGGCCGAGCATGCGCTGAATCTGCAGCTTCTGGGCGGCGGTCAGGGCCTGGTTGACCTGGAATGCCACCGGCAGGCCGTCATCAGCAAAGGCGCCGTTGTTCGGGACGCCGGGGTACAGCGGGACCTTGTTGTTATAGGGCTCTCCGTACCCGTACTGCCAGAGGTCGGCCCGCCACCTGACCTGCATCCGGTCGGTAAGCGGACCGGGCAACTGGTTCAGCGGCGTTGCCGGAACCAGGATCATGGGCTGCCACTCCCCGGACTCCGAAAGCGAATAGAGCACCTCGCTGATGAGGTCGGTGTCGATACTGCCAGAGTGCTTGTACATCGCATCTGTCAATTCCTGATCTGTCAGTACCGTGGGCGGGACCCCGCCGGAGTGCGTCAGCCGCCACTTGGGCGGCGAGTCTGCGGTCAGCTCCACCTTGGTAACGGGCACCCCGGCGTACGGCCACTGTGACCCGAACTGCGCCTTGACATCTGCGGCCAGTTTCGCCTGGCTGATCTGGTCCTGATACTTGATGCCATCGCGCATCAGGGTCTGCAGATCCGTCGGTACGAAGCCAAAGACCTCATTCATGAAGCGTGCCGCGTCTCTCGGCTTCAGGTACTCAATCGCCCAGGGAGCGCCCGCTTTGGTCCAAGTCACGCGAAACTGACCATCGATCCAGGCAATCTCCTTGTAGGCAAAGCCATCGGCCCTCGTGCCGGCCATCGCCTCGGCAACGGAGTACATACGGCTTCTCAGCGCGGTGCGGGTCCGAATGCGCGAGATCAACTCGTAGGCCGAGTATCCGGTCCGCTCAAGATAGCGGATCAACTCCTCGTCAGCCTGGTTCAAGATCTGGCTATTGGCAAGCTTGAGCTGCCAATTGCCCCAGTCATATGGAGCCACCACCTCGGTGAGCCCGACGGTCGTCATGAGCGAACGATACCCGAAGAAACCAGATACAGGTGTCAGCAGATGCGTGCGCGTAATCGGCCCGGAAAGCGGCAGGCCCAAGTTTTCACCGGGGTGCCAGGCTCCATCGGCCCAGCGACGCTCCAGTTCCAGCGACTTGATGGGCCGATAATAGGCCGCGTCCCAGACCCACGCATACCAGTAGTTCTGGTCGCCATGTCCATACCGGGTCATTCCGTCTATCCACGTGCAGTGAGCATAGGCCGACGCCCCATCGCGCGGGGCGTTCAGCTTGGCCTGCACGGCGGGCGCCAGCTTGAGTTCGGTCACATTGCCGTCACGGAGCTTATTGGTGGTCACGGCCGCATCATCCAGATGTTGCTCCTGGACTGTGGCGTAGGCCAACTCGCTGCGCCCCACGGCACCGGTGGTAATGTGCGCCTTCCGCACGGCGTTCTGGGCCAGGTGGGTGTCGTTGATGGCGCCCGGGGCAATCGCACCGGACTGCAGCTGCTGGCCCGCATCGGTGCCCTGGTGCGTGTGGCCCTGCACGTACTCCATCAATGCGGTCTGAAGGTCGTTCAGTTTGCTGGCGCTCAGCGCCTGCCCGTCGGAGAACTCCACCGGAATCTTATTCATCCGGTCTCTTGCCATGGCGAGTGCCTCCTATCATCCGGCTCAGGCCTGCGCTGAACCAAAGGTAAGTGTCCAGTTGACGGTCAGCACCTCGTCCTTTCGGACTTGCAGCCCCGGGTTAATCACCGCCCGGTTGTACAGGCGGGTCGTGTCGGCGCCTTCTATGCGCACGGAAAGCTCCACCCCGGCCTCCTGAATCACCGTGTCGGCTGCAGCGGCAACAAATGTGGCCTTGAAGGTGACCTTGGGCCCGTCCACCGTAAGGTTGGTCGCGGCGGCCGGCTGCCAGCCCTCCGGTGCGTTGATGATGGTCATGTCGGGTGCCGACGGGGCGCCGGACGTGCCGACGATGGCGCCGAGCACCGGCAGCGTGGCCCGGCCGGCGATAATCAGGGCCAGGTAACGGAGCCCACCGTTGAGGACCATGTTATGTGCTTCGGCCCGGGCCGTCACGGAGCCATCGGGCGCCGTGACAATCAGGTCGGCGTGACCGTGCAAATGAACGGCTGCCGTGGTCATAGCGATTCCTCCTCCTTCTTGACGGCGCCCTGGACCGCATCGCCGGCCTGCGTAGCGGCCTCGAGGGCCAGGGAGCGGGAGACCCGCTGGATCGGGGCGCTGAGTTGGTAACCAGCCCGCTGCCCTTCCCAGAGCGAGAGGACCGGCGGCCCACCCACCGGCTCCGGCAGCTGCGGCGTCAGTTTCGGTGCGTTCTGGTCGTACCAGATCACGCCGGCCGGCCTAGTGCGGTCGATTTGCTCACGCAGCCAGCGCACCCGATGCGGCAGCGCTTTGGTCGGATTTGGTTCGTTTGAGAGAAACCGCTCGGGGAAGCGCACGGTAAAGGTGCCGGGCTGACCGCCGAGCCAGCGGAAGACGATTTTGGCCGGGCCGTTGGCAGCGTTCACCGGCAGCGTCGTCAGGTCCTGGTCCTGGATGACCAGACTCTCACCCAGCGCCGGCGCAAGCCCGTCCCGGTTGGCACCCAGCATGAGCCGCCAGTGAGAGTAGCCCCAGCCCAACAGCGGGGGCATGGGCATGGAGAACCAGGGCGCCGGGTTGTCGCTGCCAACGGGGCCGGGGACTTCAGGCAGGTTGCTGCCGGTGCGCGCCGTGTCGCTCCAACGGAGCAGATGGAACGGCCGCGTCAGCGGCCCGGAGAGCTGGCTGAGCAGCGGATCACCCAGCAGGCCGCCCGTACCGTACAGGAGGTCGACGGGTGGGCTTGCGGCGTTCATGCGGACGGGCCCCGTCAGGCACAGGGGGCCGGCGATCCGCTGCAGGCTGCGGTTCTGCAAGTCCACCCGCAGCACGGCGCCGGGCGGAATGAACCGGTTGACCAGAATAAAGCGCCGGAGGTTTCGCTGCACCAGGATCGGCAGCACCACCGGCTCTGCGCCGGCGTGGATATCGATGACCGGCTCCGGGAGCGTAGGCGGTTCATTCAGGCCGCCCGGGTCCCGGTATGACCGGTTCTCAATCTCCCAGAACCAGCCGGTGTCCGGCCTGACGGTCACTTCGCGCAGCACCGGAGGCATGTCCACGACTTCGGCCACAAACCGCTGGCCGTCCACCCGCCGGATGTAGTCACCACGAGTCGTCCGGTTGTCCACCCGAATGACGCTCATGGGGTCGAGTGCCGACTGGCTGGCGGCGGCCACCAACTCCAGCAGAGAACGGGGCGTTACGGAACCGCGCAGCAGCGTCGCGACCACCAGTCGAACCCGCTGGCGAAACACTTCGTGGTTCTCCTCGGGCCAGGGGGCTAACTCGAAGAGCGCAGCCAGCCGCTCCAGGTCCTCCAGTTCGTCGGCCTGTTCGAAGAAGCGGGAACGGAGCACCCGCTCCGTCATGGCGTTGACCTGGGCGAACTGGCTGCCCACGGCGCTGATTAACTCATAAGTAGGCGTGCCGCTTCTTCCGGCCCGTCGGTACACATCCGGCAGATGCCGAAAAATGGCTTCGCTCATGTGGTCCGCCCCCAGACAAAGCCGGACGGGTCGGCAAAGAAGCGCTCATCGGCGCCCAGGGTGTAGGCCGGACCGCCGGCCTTCAGCTCCACGGTGCCGCCGCCGGACTCCTGCGTGATCAACACGGCCATGGCGGCGCTGCTCACCACCTGACCGGCTGAGCTCTGGCGGAGCGCATCGACCACGTCGGCGTAGCTGAGCGTTCGCGGTGCGCCAAGCGTCTGCGGCTGGTTCTTGATACGCAGGAGGTCGTCAAGGGTGCGGGCCAGCACCGCCCGCTCGGCGGCCTGGGGCTCAGCCCCTACGGCCACTTGCACGTAAACCCGCGCCTCGTCGCCGAATGTGACCATGACGGCCGGCCGGTCATCGGGCAGGGTCAGCCGGTCGGTGTTGTTCAGGCTGACCGGCACTTCCCGCTGGGGGGCCTCGAAGTCGCCCAGACGGGCGCTCACTTCCGCTGTTTCCAGGTCCAGTACGCCGTCTACCTGAAGAATCTTGGCCTGCAGGGGGTTCCAAAGCAGCTTCTGGCCAACGCCCAGCGCCTCCATGGTGCTGTGTACGGCCAGCTCCACCTCCCGGCGAATCGCCTGGCGGCGCTCCGGGGAGATGTTGCTGCCCGCCAACTGCAGCTTGAGCCGGAAGCTGAGCGGCACAGTCTGAATACCCCTGAGCCGGACCAGAATACCGGGACCCTTCGACTCGTAAATGGCGTTCTTGATCGCCCGGAACGCGTCCGGATTGTCCAGGTCGCCGTCAATGACCACTTCCAGCTCGCCCGGCAACAACACAGGGTTACCGGGCGTGTCCGCATCGCGGAAAAGGACGCTCCGGGCCTTGCCGGTTGCCAGAATCGCCCGCTCCATCGCCTTCAGGGTGCCGCCGCCGGCGGCGGTGATCAACCCTTTGACACGCCGGCGCAGATCAGCATCGGTTTCGGTATGGCCGCGCACGGCGGTGGGGCGGGCAATGCTGGCACCTGCCACACCGGCAAGCGGATAGGTCAGCGTGACTGCCCCCACTTCGTGCGCCTGTACGACGAACTCGGCGGGCTGGCGCCCCGGGGGCACTTCGGCCCGAATCGGCACCGTGACATACGCCTGGCCAGGCTTCAGCTCAGCTTCCGTCGTGGTCACGTACGTTTTCGGGCCGATGCTCATGGTGGTGCCTTCAGGAATGACGGCCCGGCCGACGACACGTGTGTCGCGTTCAAAGACCGCTTCGCCCACGACCTGCATGCCCTTAATTCGCTCCTGCCCCAGCAGGGCGACAAGGTGGTTCAGGGACTCGTCGGTGGCGGTGTCTATGTAGCCCATTTCATACACAACGTTCAGCCGCTCATAGGCCTCCGCCATTTCCAGGGCGAAGGCCTCGGTCAGCGTGCGAACGACGCTGCCGGGGTTGACGTCGGTTAACAGCCCGCCGTTTTGGAGGGCGTTTAAAATGTCGGTTACGATCGTTTCGTATCTACGCTTTTCGCCAGGCGGCTGCATCTGCTCTCGCCTCCAGCTGCCCCGCTATAGGGCCAACATCAGGGACAGGTTAACGGCGCCGGTCTGGCCGGCGGGCCGCACGGAGAGATGGATCTGGTACTCGTCGGGGCGCCCGGGCGCCCGCACCACATCAAGTCCGGTCACCTCTGCCACCCGTGGCTCGCGGCGTACGGCCTCCCGCACATACGCCTTGATCAGGGCGGTGGTGTCCGGGCCGGCGAGCCGGCCAATCAACAAATGCAGTCTGCTGCCAAAGTCGGGGTGGCCCAGGTGAGCAAGGTCGCCAATGGGCGTGCTGAGCCGGATCAGCAGCGCCTGACCAAGGTTATCGAGGCCGGTCACAGTCGAGAGGTCTCCGGCGACGGCGACTAGCTTGAGTGCGGTGCCCAGGGATGACTTGTAGCTGATACGCAGGTCGGTTCCAAGCGGTTGCGCTTCCAATCGATCGTCACCTCCCGGCGGCTATCCGCCGATGAAGACGGTGCCTGCCGCCACCACCGTACCGGCAGGAAGGTCGGCAGGATCGTTGCAGGTGGTGGCCGTGTCGCCCTGGCGGGCCGCCGGCTTTCCGTTAATGAAGACGGTGCCGCTGCCCATGATCACCTGTCCCTTGTTGGACGGCGGTTTCTGAAACGGTCCGCCCTGCGGAATATGCGGCGGGGTGTTGTCGGCACTGGCGCCGACCATGGCCGCCGGCAGCCCCCCGATGTTGACGTCGCCCGACAGGCTTCCCGTCAGCATCCCCATGAACGGATGCGGGAGCGGGGTCGGCACAGCAGCCGGCGGCATCAGGATAATGTGCATGTCGGTGGCGAGGACCTGGTCGTTCTGTTTCGCAGCGGGCATGCCCATGGCGGTGTGCCTCCCATCCAATCAGTTGAGGTTGACCACGGCGCCCTTCAGTTCGGCGGTGCCGGTGGCGTTGAGCGACAGGTTGCCGCCGGCCTTGATCTCCACGTTGCCTTTGGCATCGATGGAGAGGTTGCCGTTCCCCTGCACGGTGATATCGCCGCCATCCTTGGCGGTAATGGTCGAGCCGGAGGTCTTCAGGGTGGCCTCACCGGCATCGGCATCGATCGTCAGCGTCAGTTTGCCGACCGTCGCTTCGACCTTCTTGTCCGTAACGGCGATGGTCACATCGGACGGCAGTTTGAGCGTCCAGGAGCGGGAGCCGTTCTTGCCACCCTGCAGGGCGACTTCAATGCGGTCCGTCTCGCCGGCCTCGGGGGGCAGCATCGTGACGATCTGCCCTTCGTCGTAGGCCGGGGCCCGCAGGTGATCGCTGTAGAGGCGCCCCGTAATAACCGGCTGGTCGGGGTCGCCGCCCGCAAACTGGACCAGCACCACGTCCCCCTTTTTCGGCGGCATGACCGTACCGAGATGATCGGTCGTCATCGGAACGCCGGGAAGGACCAGGTCGCGGCCGCGCAGGCGGACGTCGCAGCCGTAGTTTTCCGGGTCAGCGTCGGAGCTGTGGGGCTTGACCTCTTCCACCACTCCGATCTCGCTTGGCAGTCGGCGGTCCAGTTCGGCCCGCACGATCTGCCGGAGGAGTTCCACGATGTCGGACACGGCCTAGCCCCCCACTCCATGTAGTTCCAGCGTGGTGATCAGCCCTGAGTCGGCGCTCCAGAGCATGTCAATGCCGACGACCCGGGCCGGGCCGGTGTAGGCGTCAAAGCCCATGAGCAGGATCACTTCGGCCAGGTCGCAGGGCGGGGCGCCGCCGAGCGTCAGGGTGATGCGGGTGGCGCTCTCCTTGGTCAGCATAGCCGCGATCGTGGCCGCACGGGTCACGTCGGCCATGGTCTTCAGGCCGGGAAGGTGCCTCGTGGTGTCACCGTCGCCCGCCGTGATGGCATCCAGCGACTGTAGCACCCAGTGTTCGGCGCCGGGGCCGCGGGCGCCCAGGGCACCATCACCGGCGATTTTCACGCCCTGCACCGGCAGATGTTCCACCTGCAGGTCCAGCACGGGGTCGACGGGCCGCAGCATCGTCCCGGTCGGAACGGGCAGCGGCGTCGCGACGCGCAGGTTTCCCTGCGTGTCGGTCCGGCAGAGCATGCCGGACATGTACGCCAGACGGTTGATGTGTTCCAGGGCGCTCTGGTTGTCGAGCAACGTGTACGACGGGAGCAGCGCACCAGGCGGCTCTGCGGTGCAGGGCACGCCGGCGGCGCCGCACAGGTCGGTGATCAGGCCGGCCGCCGTGGCGGAACGGACCGCCTTAGCCACGTAGGTACGCGCGAGCGCACCGGTCGGCTCCTCCGCCACCAGCCGTGTGGACCAGAGCCCGCGCTGGTGGTGCAGGACCCGGCCGGTGAAGACCGGGGTCGGCGGCTCTTCGGCGGCTCCGGCGGTGATCACAATCAACTCACCGGCATCCGGCGGCGCAACGGCGGGCGACAACTCAGCCTCGGCCTGCCCGACCGGCCACGCCAGGGAGCGGCGCAGCCGGAGGGCAGACACGGGCGGTGCCGGAGCGGTGGGCGGCGCGGCAAGGGGCCGCAGTTCGATCATCGGGCGCATGGGCGCCGCCTCCTCCTCCGAGCTGGGTGGTTACGCCGACGGGGTCAGGGCCTTCTGCAGGAGCTGGAGCGAACCGGTGGCATACTGCGTGAAGTAGGCGACGGACTGGGCGCCGGCGGCGACCGCGACCACCTTGTGCAGCGGCTCCAGGTAGTTGTCGAGGTCGATCTGGGTGTCGAGGCCGGCGTTGATGACGCCTTCCAGGGCCGGGAAGAGACCGAAGTTCTCGCCGGCGGCGGGGTCAATGGCGTAGTCGCCTTCGGGATGCGGGTCGTTCAGGTTGTTGAACGCCTCGAGGCGCCCGCTGACGCCGAGTTCGCTGTTGATCTTGAAGATCTCGTCGACCGCTTTCTGCACGCCGTTCAGCACGGTGCTGATGGCGGAGCCGACGGTGGAGCTGGTGGGCAGGCCCTTCAGGAGCTTGTCGACCTCGGTGCGCAGGCTGGGGGCGATTTTGGTGTCGGCCAGCATTTTCATGTGGGCGGGAATGTCGGCGACGGCCGTGGCGCCCCAGATCTGGTCGGGGTTGAAGAAACCACCGGTGACCACCTTGTTCATTTCATCCAGGGCGGCACTGATGCTCTTCAGCTTCGCGGGCAGGTTCTGGAAGTCAGTCGTACGGTCAGCCACATGAATTCCTCCTCAATCTTCTTTGCTCTCTTCATGGGATGTCACCACTGCCCCGGCCGCCGCCAGCACCTCGGCGATAATGCCGAGCCCCTGTATGGCTTCCAACGCCTGTTCTACCTTGCCGATGATGTCACCGGCCGCTGCCGCCATGTCGTCGACAGCGCTGCGGGCGGAGGCCTCCAGGTCTGCCGCGATGCCGGCCAGGGCGGCCGGATCGAAGCCTGCTGTAAGCGGTGGGGGCGGCGGAACGTAGTGGACAAGGTCAACCTGGTACTCGAAGTACTCGGTGCGGCCGGGCGGCTGCGTGACGCGCAGCCCGGCGATCATCACCTGCTCGATGCCCGAGGCGACGGCCGCACTGGCGACGAAGTCCTGCGGTTTGCCGGACTGCATGGCCGTGCGTAGCTGTTCAAGCCGGGCGCCGGCGTCCGGGCCCATGGCCACCCCGGTCAGTTGAATGCGGCCGGCGGCCATGCCCATGTCTTGGACCATGTCGCCGTTGGCGCCCGGCCAGCGGTGGACTGCGAGCTTCCTGCTCTGGTCGACGACGAGGCCGGTGACCCGGTCCAGTTCGAGAGCGCCTATGACGACGGCTTCTGCTGCCATGCGCTATCGCTCCTTCAGGGTGAGACCGTGCCGGAGGGCATCGGCCCGGAGAATCTGGGCGAGGGCTGCCCGCAGCCGGGCTTCCTCGAGCAGCCGGTTGGCAGGGTCAGGGGGCTGTGTGGGCGTGGCCGCCGGTGGGGCGGCCGGGGTGGGGAAGGGGACCGGGGCCTGGGCGAAAGCGGCCGGGCGTTCTTCCAGTTGCGCAGCCGGGTTCGGCGGGCCGGAGACGGTGTGAACCGGGATGGGAACGCCGCGCAGGGCGGTTACTGGCGCCGGGGAAGTGGCTGCATGCGTGTTGCCGGGCACTGTGTAGACCGCCGGAGCAGATGCTGGAGTGACGGAGGTGCTCGGTTCAGGTGCAGGTGTGGTAGCAGCGGGCAGGGGGGCCGGGTCAGCCAACCTTCCGGGCGCCGGGGAACCTATAGGGCCTGGAACCTGGGGCTCGGACAACTCCATGGCTCGGTGGCCTGAGGCGTGAGGTAGCTCGGCCATGGGAACGCCGGCCGCAGAGGGTTGCTCAGCGCTCGGGGCGGTCAGGGACACCGGAGCGTCGGGCTCCGGGACCACCCAGGATGTGGAGGCGATCGTTCCGCCGGGGCCCCAGGGCACGGAGTTTCCATGGGCCCGGGGCAGCGTGCTTTCGTGGGTCCAGGGGACCGTGCCTTCCGGGATCCGGGGCACCGTATTTTCAGGCACCTGGGGAACTATGCCTTCAGGGACCCGGGGCACCGTGCCTCCGGGGATCCGGGGCACCGTGTCTTCAGGGACCCGGCCGGCCGTCCCCTCGGGAATCCAGGGCACCGTGCCTTCAGGGACCCGGCCGGCCGTGCCCTCGTGAATCCAGGGCACCATGCCTTCAGGGACCCGGCCGGCCGTGCCCTCAGAGACCGGGCGGGCCATACCTCCTGGGAACCGGGGCGTCGGGCCATCGGGGGCCCGGACCTCCGGAGTCCTCATAACGGTTTGCACCAAGGAGCCGCCGGACTCCAGCGCTTCCATGGCGCCCGACACCGGGAGTGCCGAAGCACCAAGCCCGCCTGCCACGGCAGGCATCGGAACCGAAGCAGCAACCGCCGGGGCGCCACTGAACCGGGCTTCCTTGGCACCGGGAGCAGGGGCCTCCCCAAGCGAATCATCAACACGATCGGAACCAGGTGCCCACGCACCGTGCCCCGCGGGCGGCCCCAAGGCCATCTCCGACCCGGGTGACCCCTGCCACGTCTGTGGCACAGCACCCGGCGCCGCACGAGCGGCCCTTCGCAAAGCCCCGCCGAACAGCCTCCTCCGCTGATCCTCCCGGAGCGCCGCTGCGGGCAACGCCAGCGCTACCAACCTGGACAAGGCCATCCGATCGGAATCAGTCATCGCTGACAACGATGCGGGTCACCCCCTCCTGGGCGGCCACGGCAGTCACCGGGGCCGCCATAGCAGCCGGCGGTGAAGCCAGGGGCTGCAGCCAATCCATCCCGGCCAGCAGCTGCTCGGCCAGCCTGGCATCAATCGCCAGGGCATCTGCCGGACTGAATCCGTATGCACGACACAATCGCACCAACTGCACATCCGGGTGCTCATACCCCGTCTGCACACACGCCGCCAGGGTCGCCAGGTAATCCGGCGGAGGACTGTTCAGCCGTTCCAGTGTCCGCACAACCGTATCGCCCAGGGCCACCGGCCAGGCAGCGATGTCGTCGCCTTCCGGCGGCCGACCGTCCGGCCCGGACACGCAGGCCTGCACCATCGACCGCTCATAGGCAGCCAGGTCCAGCGCCACGTCGGCACCCTGCAGCCGCAATGCCGCCTGCAGCGCTTCATTGCGCTCCCTGAACGACCATGGCCGCAGACGCAGGTTTACGCCATTTCCGCTCACCATGGCCCCGCCTGGCACCTCAGCCACGCTCAGGGCCAGCAACCGCGACTCCTGCTCCAGCAAGTCGAGAGCAACCGTCAGCAGACGGTCCCGGTCTCCATCAGCCAGAGCAGATGCGTCGATGGGGCGGCCTTCCTCGTCGCGCACACAGCTGGTCAGGCACTCGGCAGCCAGCTGCCAGGGCTCCAACACGCCGTCACCGGTCGACCGGTCAAGCGACCGCTGCCAGTCGGACCAGGCCGGTGCCTTCACCCGCCAGCGGCGGGCGCCGAGCTGAACCCACTCGGGCGCAGCCATGGCTTAGCGCTCCCGGGTGGCCGTAAACTGATAGATCACCTCGACAACGCCGCCCGCCGCCAGCCCGAACGACTTGCCACTGATGTAGCACTCGTCGAGCGTGACTTCCCGCGAAACCTCACCCTCCGCCGCCACATGCTTCAGCGATGCGAAGATCTGGAACGGCTGCTTGGACTGCATCAGGGCCTCGAGCTCATCGCTGGCCGAGCGCACGCGCAGAGTGCCGGTCACCTTTGTCATCCCGTAAACAACGCCGACTCGCTCGTCGGTGCCAATCGCGGCCACATCCGCCTGGGGCTTGACGGTCTGAAACGTAATCTCCTGAAGCCCCTGGAGCGCCGTTCCGTTGACCAGCACGTTGCTGCGGTTGGCCGTAAGAATTGTCGCCACGCGTGATCCTCCTTTCCTCGGTCGCTGTCCTTAGAACGCCTGTACCTTGATGGTGGCGTAGATGTAATCGATGGCCCGCACGGGCCGCAGGGCCGTACCGACACGGACAATGCCCGCCGCAAAGTCATCCGGGGTGGACTCGACAGACACAGCAAACGCCGGCGACTTGCCGTCCGTGCTGGGCACGATGGAGCCTTCCTTCTCCATACGGGTAAAGGCTTCCGTGATTCGCTGCTTCAGAGCAAGCCGCTGCTCCTCGGTGTTCAACAGGCCGATGAAATCCTGGGCGATGTTCTGCACCGTCCGCACGGCCCGGTCGGCGACCCGCGTGACGTTAATCTGGCTGGCGTCCGTGGTGATGCCCTTCACGCAGGCGATGCCCTTGCGCTGCACCTCATCCACCGCGCAAACGCCGGACTGAATCAGAGCGACCAGGTTCTGGTCCGTAAAGTCAAAGGAGAGGGAGCTTACGCCGCCCAGCGTTTTGAAGGTCGGGCTTTCAAAGTACCGCAGCCCGGCGATCATACCGATGACCGAGCCCATGTAACCGTGCGGAGCGACGAAGACGAACCGGTCGCTCGGCAGCCGCGAGGCCATCCGGCGGGTTACCTCCATATCAGGTGCACCGCTCTCGGTCAGCACGGTCTGGCCGAAGCCAATCCGGTTACGTGCGACACGGCTCATCCGGTCGCAATGCGAAAGCACTTCCGCCCAAATGCGGGTTGCCTCCACCTCGCCATGCAGATGGCTCGCCGTCACCATGTCGACCTCGCCAAACGCTTCCAGCTTGGCCAGCCCCATCGCATACACTTCGGCTGAAGGGTCGAACCCACCGGTCAAACGGCGAGGTGTGGTCTCGGGGTTGGTGTTCATGGGCACGACCTTGGCGTCCACCGCCAGGCCGGCCTTCACCTCCGCCTTCACGAAACCGCTTTCCCGGTTGATGACATCCACGAAGTAGCGCTCGTGCCCCCTGCGGGAGGAAAGATTCCGGAAGGTCTCGGCCACGGTCTCCTGGTTCGGGTAGAAGACCTGCACCTCCACCAGCTCGTCGCCGGCAGCGGCAGTCCTCGTCAGCACCCGCACGAACACCTGGTTCGCCCAGGCACCACCCGCTCGGGCGGTGAATTCCAGCTTTGCGGCGGTGCCGCCCGCCAGAACCGGTTCCTCAGCCGCCGCCCGGTTGACGGGGTCTGCCGGCAAGTTGGCCACCACAACCTGGCTGAGGCCGGCTGCAAAGGCCTGCCGCACCTCAGGCATTGCCACCAGGCTGGCGGCGCCGAACGTGTCACGAAACTCCTGCAGCGAGCCCAGGGCCTGCAGTGGACGGCCCGTGCGGTCGACCTCTGTGTGGCCGACAATGCCCAGCACACCCGTGGCGCCCAACGGCCTGGGTACCAGCTCACGAATCACCCGGATCTCAACGCCAGGAATGATCAAACTCATGTTCTCTCTCCTCGTATGATATGTTCGAAAGGTTCTTGTTTACATTTTCGGGGTGCTTCCAGGAGTATTGGCTTGAGGCCAATGGGGGATGGTGCTTTCACTCCT
>Ga0196970_1001604_pt1 | contig 14384 bp, 14 predicted proteins | sample S1v_513CmetaG_FD_148672 | JGI IMG/M metagenome (GOLD analysis project Ga0196970, IMG submission 148672) | Soil microbial communities from Anza Borrego desert, Southern California, United States - S1+v_5-13C | ecosystem: Environmental > Terrestrial > Soil > Desert | place: USA: California... | reverse complement strand
AGGAATACCGCTCGGCGTCGACGGCATGCTGTAGCTGCCGGCGTTGACCGGCGCCGATTCGACCGCCGACGGGTTGTACGGCCCCGACGTGATACCGCCGGATGCCGGGCCCGGAACGATTGGCGAAGAACTGATCGGTGTCGACACGGCCGCGCCGCCGCCCGGCACCATCACCACTACACCCGTATCGCCCTGCGGAATGGCCTGGGTCTGGCCCTGCACCGGGCGCTTGACCGTCGTCTGACGGAAACCGCCGTTGGCACCGATACGCTCGCTGTTGGACACCGCTGTGCCGGAGTCGACTACGGGAATCGAACCACGCTGTACGGTAGAACAGCCGCTGAGCAAAGCCACGGCGGTCACCGCTGGAATCAACCACTTGTTCACTTGAAACCCTCTTTGCTTAATTCATCCAGCCCTTGACCCAATCCATCACCGACTCCGGCGAGGCAGGCGTTTCGCTTGCGCACGCGGCGCCGGGTGGCGGTTCGCTGCCGCGAATATACGGCATCTGTACCGCGCCGGGGCAGTTGGCATCGGAGCCTTGCCCGGTGCGCGAATCGACCCAGGCCTGCACGACGTTGTCCGGCTGCGGCATGTCCAGCGGCAGCGGATCGGCCTTGCGCATGAAACTGGTCCAGACCTGCAACGCACCGGTCGCCCCGGTGAACGGCGTCTTGCCATTGTCGTCGCGACCCAGCCAGACCACGGCCAGCAGATCCTGACTGAAACCGGCGAACCAGCTGTCGCGCGAATCGTTACTGGTACCGGTCTTGCCGGCCAGCGTCAGCGTCTTGGGCAACACGTTATAAACCGAACTGCCGGTACCTTCACGCATCACGCGCTGCATGGCGTTCTGGATCAGATAGATGGAGGCCGGGTCGAAACGCTGTTGAATCTGGAACGGATAGCGCTTGAGCGGCTCGCCTTCGGCGGTCAGTACGCTGCGAATCCCGCGCATCGGCGTGTTGAAACCACCGTTGGCCAGCGTTTGATACATGGTCGCCACTTCGATCGGGGTCATGCCGCCGGCACCGAGAAGCATCGACGGGAACGCCGGGAACTCGCGGGTTACACCGAGGCGACCGAGAGTCTTGAGCACGTTCGGCACACCGACTTCCAGGCCCAGACGCGAGGTCGACAGGTTGTAGGAATGCGCCAGCCCTTGATAGAGGAACACGGTGCCATGGGAACGGCGATCGTAGTTCTGCGGCTTCCACACCTGCCCGTTCGCGCCTTTGACCGACAACGGCTCATCCGACAGCCAACTGGTCAGGGTGTACTGGCTCGGTTTTTCCAGCGCGGTCAGATAAACCGCCGGTTTGATCAACGAACCGATCGGCCGCACCGCATCCAGCGCGCGGTTGAAGCCGGCGTAACTGGCCTGACGGCTGCCGATCATCGCCTGGACTTCGCCGGTTTCCGGGTTGGTCACGACCATTGCCGCTTCAACGTCATCGGAGCCTTTGCGTCCGGACAGGCGTTTGAAGGTGTCGTTGACCGAGGCTTCGGCCTTCATCTGCAGAATCGGGTCAAAACTGGTGAAGATGCGCAGGCCTTCTTCGGTCAAGTCTTCGTCGCGGTAATCCTCACGCAACTGACGTTTGACCAGATCGATGAAGCCTGGGTACGAGCTGTCGGCCAGCTTGCCGCGAGTGGTCACGCCCAGCGGCATTTTCTTCGCCGCTTCGACTTGTTCCGGCGTGGCTACGCCCTGTTGTGCAAGCACGTCGAGCACCAGGTTACGGCGCTCCAGCGCGCGCTCCGGATTACGGCGTGGGTTGTAGTAGGACGGGCCCTTGACCATGCCGACCAGCAACGCCACTTGATGCAGCTTCAGCTCGGACAATGGCTGGCCGAAGAAGAACTGACTGGCCAGACCGAAACCATGCACCGCACGTTGACCGTCCTGCCCGACGAAGACTTCGTTGAGGTAGGCCTCAAGGATTTCCTTCTTGTCGTAATGCAGCTCCAGCAACATCGCCATCATCGCTTCGGTGAGCTTGCGGGTCAGGCTGCGTTCGCTGGTCAGATAGAAGTTCTTCACCAACTGCTGGGTCAGGGTACTGCCGCCCTGGGTCATCTTGCCGCCAGAGGTGTTGACCCACACCGCACGGGCGATCGATTTCGGCGACACGCCCCAATGGCTGTAGAAATCGCGGTCTTCGACGGCGACCAGGGTTTCGAGCAGATACGGCGGCACCTGATCGAGCTTGATCAGAATACGGTCTTCAAGATTTTTCGGATAAATGCCGCCGATCAGCAGTGGCTCAAGACGCACCACTGACAGTTTGGAGCCGTTGGTCGCCGACAGCTCGGCGACGTAATCGCCAGAGAAACGCACACGCACCGGTTGCGGTTTCTCCAGGCCTTCATAGAACTGGAAACCACGGGTATTCAGGTCAACCGTGTTGCCGCTGACGGCAGCAGCGCCGGGGCCATTGCTCACGGCTTCGCGGCGATAGCCGAGGGCATCGAGTTCGGTGAGGAAATCGTCCTTGCTGAGCTTCTGTCCGACGAACAGCTCGAGCGGGCGCGCGTATACCTTGGCCGGGATGGTCCAGCGCTTGCCGGAGAACTTCTCCTGCACCACGGCATCGAGGTAAACGGCAAAGCCGGCCAGCACGACGAGGCCGACCAGACTGAGTTTGATGGCCCAGCTCAGCCACGGGCTCAGGCCCTTGGACGGTGGTTTTTTCTTGGTACGGGGGGATCGGGATCGAGTCATGGCGGCGGATTATACGCACTTTATCGATCCTCAACAGGCACCCTCAGAGGTTTGCGTCCGGCGGGCAAGCGGCCATAATGGCGACCTCGAATTTCCCCGTCTCTGAAGGATCGCCCGTGAGCCAGTCCCTGATCGCTGCCCTGCAAAACCCGGCCCTCTACCCGCACCCTGTCGAAGGATTTCAGGTCATCGAAACCCACATCTCGTGGGTGATCCTCACTGGCCCCTTTGCCTATAAAGTGAAGAAGCCGGTGAATTTCGGCTTCCTCGACTTCACCGGCCTCGAATCCCGCGCGCATTTCTGCGCCGAAGAGCTGCGTCTCAACCAGCGCCTGACTGAAGATTTGTATCTGGAAGTGTTGCCAGTCACCGGGAGCGTTGAGGCGCCACAACTGGGTGGCGACGGTGCACCGATCGAATACGTGCTGAAAATGCGTCAGTTCCCGCAGACTGGCCTGCTCAGCACCCTGCAAGCTAACGGCGAGCTGACCACCCAGCACATCGATGCGATGGCCGAGCAGATTGCCCGCTTCCACCTCAACGCGCCGAAAGTCCCGGCCGAGCATGACGCCGGCACCCCGGACAGCGTAATGGCGCCGGTCGCGCAGAACTTCGACCAGATCCTGCCGTTTCTCAGCGACAAAAACGACCTGCTGCAACTCGAGGCGCTGAAAGCCTGGGCCGAAAGCAGCTTCGAGCGTCTCAAGCCACTGTTCGCCGAGCGCAAGGCCGCGGGTTTTACCCGTGAATGCCACGGTGACATCCACTTGGGCAACGCCACGGTCATCGACGGCAACGTGGTGATCTTCGACTGCATCGAGTTCAACGAGCCGTTCCGTTTCACTGACGTCTGGGCCGACACCGGTTTCCTCGCAATGGACCTGGAAGACCGCGGCCTGAAATCCCTGGCTCGACGTTTCATCAGCCAGTACCTGGAACTGACCGGCGACTATCAGGGCCTTGAAGTGCTGAACTTCTATAAAGCCTACCGCGCGCTGGTCCGCGCCAAGGTCGCGCTGTTCAGCATGCCGGCGGACGCAACCGCCGTGCAGCGCGCCACCACCCTGCGCCAGTACCGCAACTACGCCAACCTGGCGGAAAGCTACAGCACCATTCCTTCGCGCTTCATGGCGATCACCCACGGTGTTTCCGCCGTTGGTAAAAGCCACGTGGCCATGCGCCTGGTCGAGGCACTGGGTGCGATCCGCCTGCGTTCGGACGTCGAGCGCAAGCGCCTGTTCGGCGAGCAGACCGTCACCAACGACGTACAGGCCGGGATTTACAGCGCCGATGCCAGCGCCGCGACCTACGCGCGCCTGCACGAAATCGCCGAAGTGATCCTGCACGCCGGTTTCCCGGTGGTGATCGACGCCACTTACCTGAAACGCGAGCAGCGCGACAATGCCGCGAAAATCGCTGAGGCCACCGGCACGCCGTTCCTGATCCTCGACTGCCACGCACCGCAAGCGGTGATCGAGAGCTGGCTGGCGATGCGTCAGGCCGACCAGAAGGACCCGTCCGACGCCACCCTGGCGGTGATCGAAGCGCAACAGGCCAATCGCGAAGCGCTGACGCCGGAAGAGATTCTGCGCAGCAAACGAGTGCAGACCAATGAATCCGGCACGCTGGATACCGTGGTCGCGCAGATTCGTCAGCGCCTGCCAGGCCTGTAAGAAACTATTTCGGCCGTGAAGCCCTCGCTCGCTTCACGGCCGCCAAATAGTGGCACTATACTGGCGTCATAAAACCAACAGGTGATCTGACATGAGCCAGCCGAAACTTCTCGATACCCCGCTGTATGCCTTGCTGCACAAAGACGACATCACTGGTTTCAACAAGGAACGTCCGCTGGACGGACCGATCGACATGGTCGGCGGCGACTTCCGCGGTCTCGATCTGCGCGAGTTGAACGCCGATGGCGTGGATTTCCGCGACGCGTATTTCCGCTCTGCCGATTTGCGTGGCATCGACTTCCGTAACGCGCAGCTTGAAGGCGCAAGCCTGGCCCACGCGCAAATTTCCGGTGCCTACTTCCCGCCGGAGCTGAGTGCCGACGAAATTCTGATGTCGATGAATTTCGGCACGCGCTTGCGCTATCGCACACGCTGATAGCCCCATTACTTCCTGACACAACGCCATCCCCTGTAGGAGTGAGCCTGCTCGCGATAGCGGCTTCACATTCAACAAATAGATTGCCTGCCCGTCCGCTATCGCGAGCAGGCTCACTCCTACATTGATTTGTGTTCCCCCTCCTTTCTGCGCTCGCAGGCCCTTCAAGCACGCTTTCTTAGAAGCATTTGCGTCGAATCCGACCAAACAACCACGCTTTTCCTACTGATGGCTACACTCCTGAGAAGCTCGCCCACGCACCATTCGGCCGTCGCAAGGAGGCTTGATGAATGATGAACTGCAACACCTGAAAAATCTTGGCAAGACGTCGGCGCAATGGCTGCATGCCGTGGGCATCCACAGCGCCTCGGACTTGCGTCGGCTCGGCGCAGTGGACGCCTACCGGGCCGTGCGTACCCGCGGGTTTCGTGCATCGAAGGTGTTGTTGTATGCGATCGAAGGCGCGCTGATGGATGTGCACTGGAACGACATCCCCGCCGAACGCAAGGACGCCCTGAACAAGCAGCTCGAAGCCATTTCCGCGCGTCACAAGAACTGAACGGGCAGCGACCGTCATGTATTTACTGGGCGAACAATCAGCACGTACCGATGCAATGATCAACCGTTTGCAAAGCCTGCCCGTGCAGTGGTTGCGAGATCTCGCACCTTGCGGGCCGGTTTTGCAGGTCGATGCAACGGATGACTTGCTGCCCCTGCTGCCCACCGAACAGTTGTTTCTGCTGATTGATGGAGTGATCAATGGCTGCATCGGTGCGCGACCGCTGTTTTACTGGCAGGAAGGCGATTTGCTTGGTCTACAGCAGGGTGATGTCTGGGCTGATTGTCACTGGTGCTGCGATGCGCCGCTGCGTTTGCAGCCTTACCGTCGCGAGGAGATGTTTCGGCATCTGTTCGCTGACGCAGGCAGAGCGCAGCAGTTCGTCGAGTATCTGCAGGGCCACCTGGCGATTCTCGCCCACGCCGTAGCGGAGCTGAAACCGCGCGAATTTCGCAGCAGCAACGGTTTCAAACGAGTCGCGGCGGGGGAAATCCTGATCAGGCAGGGTGACATTGCCGATCATGTGTTTGTGATCATCGACGGGCATGCCGAAGCATTTATCGACGGGCACAAGGTCGGTGACGTGCCCAAGGACGAGATCTTCGGTGCCATGGCGATCTTCACTGGCGAGCCGCGCAACGCCACGGTAATCGCGCGCGTCCCGAGCACAGTGATGATGATTCCCGGTGATCAGTTTCTGAGCATGACTCGTACCAATCCGAAGATTGCGCACAGCCTGATCGAAAGCATGGCGCGGCGCATCGGGCAATTGAATCGGCAGATCGCCCCCTCCACTGTGGCTGAAGGCCAACGCTGAAGCCCTGAATTCACGCGGTATTCCGGCCATTTACCCGACTAAATCGTAAAAACGGCAAATCAGTGGTTGACGCGCTAATGAGAATCGCTATGATTATCACAACTGGTCGCGAGATCAGTCGATATTCTGAAAAGCCCTTGGTTCGGACTCTCAGATTATCTCCTCATCAGGCTAATCACGGTTATTTGACCCGGTTCTTACCGGGTCTTTTTTTGCCCGCAAAAAAGTCATTTGCCGAACTGTTGGCGCATCTGTTCGCAGTAATCCGGCTTGGTCGTTGCAGGCGTGTACCAGACATAATCGGCCATCGCAGCCGTCACCGCGTCGCCCTGTTCGGCCATTATCAGCACCGCGGACTCCTTGGCCGCGCCCAGATCGAGAACATGCAGCGGCACGCCGGCGTCCTTGCGCGCATGCCACGCGCCAGCCAGAAGGATTGAGGGCGTGGGCGCCGCAAGCAGCCGTTCAGCCATGCGCCGATCGCGCTGTTGCTGAACCGCCAGCAACGCCGGCATTTGCGACTCGGGCAGCAAGCCGCAGTGGGAATCGCTGATCTGTCGCAGCAGTTGGTCCTGCACCGATGTCGCGTTGCTGCGCGCACCGCTCAACGCCGGAGCCTGGCGATAAACAGCACGGATTTCGTTATCGTCGAGATTGGCCGCCAGCAGCGGATACGGTTGCGAGAGCGCGAAGCGCACGATCGGCCCATAAAGCGCCCAGTCCCAGCCGTCCTGCCAGTCCAGCGCTTTGGCAACAGCGGCGGATTCCGCCATCTGGCGCGCGGCAGCGACTTTCGGCTGCTGATCCGGGGTGAGCATTTCCAGCAGCAGACTGCCCTGCTGGCGCTGCTCACCGAGCGCTTGCAGCAGCCATAACTGCGCAGCGTGATGATCGGCATTGTCATGCTGCTCACCGATGATCAGTCGCTCGGGCCTCGCGAGACGCCTCACCAGTTGCTCTGCGGTCAGCACTTCACCGGTGTGCAGGTCGCGAATCTCGCCACTGACCGGCGCTGGCGCAACAGCATGCTGACACCCTGCAAGCAACACCAGCATCAATAACCACAGTCCTCGCATGCACACACCTCGACGATTCAGTCAGCGGGCGATGATCAGCGGATGGCCGCGCTCCGGATGCGGCTGCACCAGCACTTCCAGTCCGAACACCGCTTGCAGTGTATCCGGCTGCAGCACCTGCTCCGGCGTATCCAGGGCCAACGGTCGACCGTTTTCCAGCAGCAGGATGCGGTCACAGTAACGCGCTGCGAGGTTGAGATCATGCAGGATCACCAGCACTGCAGCGCCGCGATCGGCAAACTCGCGAACCGCCTGCAAGGTGGTGTGTTGATGCAGGGGATCAAGCATCGACGTCGGCTCGTCGAGCAACAGCGTTTGCCCGGCCTGCCCCGGCCATAGTTGCGCCAGCACCCGCGCCAGATGCACACGCTGACGCTCGCCACCGGACAACGCCAGATAACTGCGCCCGCTCAGATGCCCGGCATCGGCCGCCGCCAACGCCGCGGCGATGATTTCCTCGTCACGCACGCGGCCGCTTTGATAAGGCAAGCGGCCCATGCCCACCACTTCTTCGACCCGGAAGGCAAAGTCCAGCGTCGAAACCTGCGGCAAGACTGCCAAGCGTTGCGCACGCTGGCTTCGCGCCCAGTCATGTAACCGCTTGCCATCGAGCAACACCTCGCCCGCGCTGGCGGCCAACTCGCCGCACAACGCGCCGAGCAAAGTGCTTTTGCCCGCACCGTTCGGGCCGAGGACACCGAGCACTTCGCCCGCTTCGAGTTGTAACGTGACCTCATCGAGCACGGTTTTGCGCCCGCGCTGAATCTGCAGATTGTGCGCACGCAGCATCAGGCCCGCCCTCGCAGCAGCAGATACAGAAAGAACGGCGCGCCGATGAACGCCGTGACAATACCGATCGGCAATTCCGCCGGCGCCAGCGCCAGCCGCGCCACCAGATCGGCGAGCAATAACAGGCTGCCACCGGCCAGCACCGAAGCCGGTAACAGCACCCGGTGATCCGGCCCGGCAAGCAGTCGCACAAGGTGTGGCACCACCAGCCCGACGAAACCGATCATGCCCGCCGCCGCCACCGCCGCGCCGACACCCAGCGCGGTGCAGAACACCAGCTCACGCTTGAGCCGCTCGACGTCGATCCCCAAATGCCCGGCCTCCGACTCGCCGAGCAACAACGCATTCAAGGCCTTGGCCCGACGCGGCAGCCATAACGCGACTCCGGCGCTGATGATCAGCAACGGCCACAGCCGCGCGTAACTGGCGCCATTGAGGCTGCCGAGGTTCCAGAAGGTCAGCGTGCGCAGGGTCGCGTCATCCGCCAGATAGGTGAACAGGCCGACGGCCGAGCCGGCCAGCGCCGTCAGCGCGATGCCTGCCAGTAACATCGTTGCGACGTGGGTCTGACCGTTGCGCCGACCGAGTCGATAGACCAGCGCCGTTACCCCGAGCCCGCCGAGAAACGCGCACACCGACAGCAGATAGGGTGCAAAACCCTCTGGCACATCGCCAAACACCGCGCCGCCGACAATCGCAATCGCCGCCCCCAGCGCCGCGCCACTGGAAACACCAACCAGCCCCGGATCGGCCAGCGGATTGCGAAACAGGCCCTGCATCGCCACGCCGGAGAGCGCCAGCACACCGCCCACCGCCAGACCGAGCAAGGTGCGCGGAAGACGAATCTGCCCCAGGATCAGTTCAGCCTGTTCCAGGCCGTACGGCGCCAGCGGCACGCCCAGCAGGCGCAACGCTGCGCGCAAGGTGTCGAACAGCGGCAAGCTGACCGGCCCCAGCGCCAACGACAACCAGGTCGCCAGCAGACACAGCAGCGTCAGGCCGATGAACAGGCCGCGCGGTTTGACCAGTGGGGTCATTGGCCGCCCTTGGCCGGATAAAAACCGTCAGTCAGGGTTTTCAGCGCAGCCGGCAAGCGCGGCCCGAGTCCGCCGACCAGCAACGTCGGATCCAGCTGCATCACCCGCCCGGCCTTGGCCGCGCGGCTGGAATTGAGAATCGGGTTCTCCTTGAACAGCGCGGTTTTCGCCGCCTCGCCACTCAGCGCGCGGTCGGCGAACACCAGCACTTCGGGATCGAGGCTGGCGAGCGATTCCACCGAAAACGGTTTGTAACCGCTGTGGGTCGCCAGGTTACGCCCGCCTGCTTGTTGAAGCAGCCAATCGGCGGCGGTGTCCTTGCCGGCTATCAGCGGTTTGCCTCCTGCGTGACCGAGCAATAGCAGCACGCCCGGGGCTTTTTGTGCGGTTTGCGCCTGAGCCACCCGCGCCTGTTGCGCATCGAGTTGCTGTTGATAAGTTTGCAGCAGTTGTTTCGCCTGCGCCTCAGCGCCCAGCAGTTGGCCCAGGTGAATGAGGTTTTGCGCAAGCGTCGGCAGATCCGCTTGTGCCGAGAACAGCTCCACGCGGACCCTGGCTGCCTTGACCTGAGCCAGCACTGGCGGCGGGCCCATTTCTTCGGTGCCGATGAGAATGTCCGGGCGCAGACTGAGAATGCCCTCGGCGGAAAGACTGCGCTGATAACCAATGCTTGGCAGCGCTTTGAGCGATTGCGGATGCTGGCTGGTGGTATCGACGCCGACCAGTTTCGCCTCGCCGCCCAACGCACTGACCCACTCCGACAATGCACCGCCGGCGCTGACCCAGCGTTGCGGCAGATCAGCCGCGACAGCGGGATGACTAAACAGCCAGCCGACACACAACGCAGCAATGCGGGTACTCAGGCGCATACACAGCTTCCTTGGATAAGGTTTCCCGGGCATCCGCAGAGCGAGCCAAGTATCCTCGACAAACTGCCAGACTCCCTGTGGGAGAAGGCCGCCATTTGATAATTGTTTGCATTTAAACGTCAAGCTCAGACATATCCAGACACGAGCAGACTCTTGAGGATAGCCATGAAGTTTCTCTGCGCCGGCGATGAGCTCGTCGAGGCCTGCAGTCGCGGCTTCGAAATCGACGGCAACAAACTGTTCGCCGTGCGCCGTGGCGGGCAGGTTTACGTTTATCTGAATCGCTGCCCGCACCGTGGCGTCGGGCTGGAATGGCAACCTGACCAGTTTCTCGACCCGAGCAACAGCCTGATCCAGTGCGCCACCCACGGCGCACTGTTTCTGATCGAGGACGGTGAATGCGTCGCCGGTCCATGTGCCGGACAAGCGCTGACGGCGATTGAATGCCTGGAAAATGCACAAGGTCTGTGGATAAATGTTTAACCGTTAAGCCGAACCTCGAGTCGGCGGTCGATAACCATTTCCTCATGATCCAGGCGCACGCCGTAAGCCAGCACCTCCACGCCGCAGGCGACCGCTTCGCGCAGCGCCTCTGCGTAAGCCGAATCGATTTCCTCGGCCGGGCGCACGGCTTCGATGCCGGTCAGGTTTACGCAATACAGCTGCACCGCACGAATGCCGTCGCGCGCCAGATGCGCCAGCTCGCGCAGGTGCTTGGCACCACGCTGGGTCATGGCATCGGGAAACGCCGCCACCGCCGTTCCGTCGAAACCCAGGGTGACGCTTTTCACTTCGACATAAGCCGGGCCGCTCGGGTATTCGAGGCGAAAGTCGATGCGGCTTTTTTCCTGCCCGTAGGCGACTTCGCGCTTCAACGCGGTAAAGCCGTTCAGCTCAGTGATAACCCCCGCCTGCAAGGCTTCTTCGACCAGTCCGTTGGCCCGCGCGGTGTTCACGCAGAACAAGCGCCCCTGCGGCGTTTCGCCGATCTCCCAGGTGCCGGGCAACTTGCGCTTCGGGTCGTTCGAGCGGCTGAACCAGACCTGCCCGCCCTCGACCTGACAGTTGAGCATTGACCCGGTGTTCGGACAGTGAATGGTCAGCAACTCGCCGCTAACGGTTTCGATATCAGCGAGGAAACGTTTGTACCGGCGGATCAGGCGCGCTTCTTCAAGCTGTGGATAAAAGCGCATCAGCCTTGCCAGCTCTTCAGGCCACGGGCGATACGCTCCACCGCTTCCTGTAAGCGTTCAAGGTTTTGCGTGTAGGCGAAACGCACGTGGTGGCTGGCTTGGTGACGGCCAAAATCCAGACCCGGCGTGAAGGCAACGTGCTCGGTTTCGAGGAAATGCTGGCAGAACGCGAAGGCATCGCCGCCGAACTGGCTGATATCCGCATACAGATAAAACGCCCCTTCAGGCTCGACGGCAATGTTGAACCCCAGCTCACGCAACGCTGGCAAAAGGTAATCGCGGCGACGGCCGAATTCGGCGCGGCGCTCCTCGAAAATCGCGATCGTCGCCGGCTCAAAACAGGCCAGAGCCGCATGCTGCGCCATGCTCGGCGCGCTGATGTAGAGGTTTTGCGCAAGTTTCTCCAGCTCGCTGACCGCTGCGTCCGGCGCGACCAGCCAGCCGAGGCGCCAACCGGTCATGCCGAAATACTTGGAGAAACTGTTGAGCACGAACGCACCGTCATCCACTTGCAGGACACTGGCGGCATCGGTGCCGTACGTCAGGCCGTGATAGATCTCGTCCACCACCAAATGACCGTGACGCGCCTTGATGGCGGTGGATAACCCGGCCAGTTCGTCGCGCGTCAGAATCGTCCCGGTCGGGTTGGCCGGCGACGCGACCAAGGCGCCGACGCTGTCGCGGTCCCAATGCCGCGCGACCAGATCGGGGGTCAGTTGATAGCGCACGTCCGGCCCAACCGGGACCAGTTGCGCTGCGCCCTCGACCAGTCGCAGAAAATGCCGGTTACACGGGTAGCCGGGGTCAGCCAGCAGCCAGTGCTTGCCCGGATCGACCAGCAATGCACTGGCCAGCAGCAGCGCACCGGAGCCGCCCGGGGTGATCAGAATCCGTCGCGGGTCGATGTTCAGCCCGTACCGCGATTGATAGAACCCGGCAATCGCCTCGCGCAGCTCGGGAATCCCGCGCGCCGCGGTGTAGCGGGTCTTGCCCGCCGTCAGCGCCGCTTGCCCCGCACGGATGATCGGCTCGGCGGTAGTGAAGTCCGGCTCGCCGATCTCGAGATGGATCACGTCGTGCCCGGCGGCCTGCAATTCATTGGCCCGCGCGAGCAGCGCCATCACATGAAACGGTTCGATCGCACGACTGCGCGCACTGTAGGGGGCCATTGAAATGCCTTCGACGGGAAAAAAGAGACGATTCTACCTGTCTGCCGGAACGAGCGAGAACCCGTGAAGGTCACAGCCTCAAGAACGCTGGACTGTAACGATCTGAACGTACGCTCCAGGATTGACTAAAATCAGTGATTGAACAGGTCTCCATTCCCACAGACACGGCTTGCCAAACATCTGCAAGCGCCACCCGCCGGGGGCTCGACATCCGGGAGTAGCGCAGGCTGATTTGATCTGGTAAGTTCGCCCGCTTGCAGCCGCAGGGCCGGCAGGTGTCGGTGATGGAGCAATCCTGCGCAATGGATTACAAGAGTAGAGGCGGTCCATTTCATGCCCACCCAAGCAAAGCAACAGCAGCAATCGACGATCAGCGGCTTCGAACCTTACGTTCCGCAGCCGGGCGAAGAGTACATGGGCGCCCCGATGCGCGCGCACTTCACCAATATCCTGAACAAGTGGAAACAGGACCTGATGCAGGAAGTCGACCGTACGGTTGATCACATGAAAGACGAAGCGGCCAACTTCCCTGACCCGGCCGACCGTGCCAGCCAGGAAGAAGAATTCGCTCTTGAACTGCGCGCCCGCGACCGCGAGCGCAAGCTGATCAAGAAGATCGACAAGACGCTTGAGCTGATTCAGGACGAAGAATACGGCTGGTGCGAATCCTGCGGCATCGAGATCGGCGTCAAGCGCCTCGAAGCCCGCCCGACGGCGGATCTGTGCATCGACTGCAAGACCCTGGCGGAAATCAAGGAAAAACAGGTCGGCAAGTGATTGCGACCTGAACGAAAAACGGAGCGTGCGAACGCTCCGTTTTTGTTTCTACCTTTTGCTTCTGCCTTTGTTTTTTGTAGGAGTGAGCCTGCTCGCGATAGCGATGGATCAGTCAATATTTTTGTTGAATGTCACACCGCTATCGCGAGCAGGCGAAGGCCTACAGGTTGACCTGCATATTCCCTGAAAAGTAGCTTCGCTTTCATGACCGCCAAAACCTCCCCCGCCTACATCGGCCGCTTCGCCCCGACCCCCAGTGGCCACTTGCACTTTGGTTCGCTGGTCGCCGCCCTCGCCTCTTACCTCGACGCGCGTTCGGTTGGCGGGCGCTGGCTGGTGCGCATGGAAGATCTCGATCCGCCCCGCGAAGAGCCCGGAGCACAAGCGGCGATTCTCAAGGCGCTGGAGAGTTACGGTTTCGAATGGGACGGCGACATGGTGCGCCAGAGTGATCGCCACGACGCCTACGCTGAAGTGCTCAACAGCCTGTTCAATCATGGCCTGGCGTATGCCTGCACCTGTTCGCGCAAACAGCTCGAGCCTTACAACGGCATATATCCGGGCTTTTGTCGCAATGCCGGTCATGAGCAACAGGACGCGGCGATCCGCCTGCGCGTGCCGGAGCTGGAATATCACTTCATCGACCGCGTGCAGGGCGAATATCGCCAGCACCTGGGCCGGGATGTCGGCGACTTTGTCATTCGTCGTCGCGACGGGCTCTACGCCTATCAACTGGCGGTGGTGCTGGATGACGCCTGGCAAGGCATCACCGACATCGTGCGCGGCGCCGACCTGCTCGACTCGACGCCGCGCCAGTTGTATCTGCAAGAACTGCTCGGCTTGCGTCAGCCGCGCTACCTGCACCTGCCGTTGATCACCCAGCCGGACGGCAACAAACTCGGCAAGTCCTACCGCTCGCCGCCGCTTGCGGCCGATCAGGCCACACCGTTACTGCTGCGAGCCCTGCGCGCACTGGGGCAAAACCCCGGCGCCGAACTCGCCCACGCTTCGCCGCGCGAACTGCTCGCATGGGGCCGCGCGCACTGGGATGCCACGCAGATCCCGCGCACACTGACCCTGCCCGAGGCGCAACTGCAATGACGCCCCTTGCAGTCACGCGCCCATCCGTTACCATCGCCGCACGTTTTCGGGCACGCGCATAAAAAAGAGAGGCCGGGATGTACATCTATCGCTTGGTCCTGCTTTTAGTCGTGGGGATCTACCTGTTTTCCCCCGCCATCATGGATTGGTGGATCGACGC
>Ga0196970_1001603_pt1 | contig 14402 bp, 7 predicted proteins | sample S1v_513CmetaG_FD_148672 | JGI IMG/M metagenome (GOLD analysis project Ga0196970, IMG submission 148672) | Soil microbial communities from Anza Borrego desert, Southern California, United States - S1+v_5-13C | ecosystem: Environmental > Terrestrial > Soil > Desert | place: USA: California... | reverse complement strand
CCGCGCGAACCGGTGAAGCTGAAGAACGGCACCGGCACCGGAATCGGAATATTGATGCCAACCTGACCGACGTCGATTTCAGTCTGGAACTTGCGCGCCGCCGCACCGCTCTGGGTGAACAGACCGGTGCCGTTGCCGAACGGGTTGGCGTTGACCAGAGCGATGGCCTGATCGAGGGTGTCGACTTCCAGCACCACCAGCACCGGGCCGAAGATTTCCTGGGTGTAGATCTGCATGGCCGGCGTCACGCCGGAAAACAGGGTCGGGCCGACAAAGTTGCCCTGCTCGTAGCCCGGCACCTGGATATCGCGACCGTCGAGCTCCAGTTTGGCGCCTTCCTTGATGCCGCTTTCGATCAGTTCAAGAATTCGCGCCTTGGCCTTTTTCGAAATCACCGGCCCCACGTCGGTGCCCGGCTCGTTGCCGGCATTGACCTTGAGTTTCTGCGCCAGCGCTTTCAAATCCGGCAGCCACTGTTTCGCCGCACCGACCAGCACCACCACCGAGGTCGCCATGCAACGCTGCCCGGCCGCGCCGAAACCGGCGCCGACCAGCGCATTCAACGCTTGCTCGCGATTGGCATCCGGCAGGACCACGGCGTGGTTCTTCGCGCCCATCATCGACTGCACACGTTTGCCGTGTTTACCGGCAAGGTCATAGACGTGGGTGCCGACCGCCGTCGAACCGACAAACGACACGGCTTTGATGTCCTTGTGCGTGCACAGGCCATCGACCACGTCCTTACCACCATGCACGACGTTGAGCACGCCCGCGGGCACGCCGGCCTCGATTGCCAGTTCGACCAACAGCATGGTCGACAGCGGATCCTGTTCCGAAGGCTTCAGCACGAAGGTGTTACCGCAGGCGATGGCCATCGGGAACATCCACAGCGGAATCATCGCCGGGAAGTTGAACGGGGTGATGCCGGCGCACACGCCGATCGGCTGGCGCAGGGTGTAGGTGTCGACGCCGCCGGCAACGTTTTCGGCGAACTCGCCCATTTGCAGGGTGCCGATCGAGCAGGCGTGCTCGACCACTTCCAGACCGCGGAAGATGTCGCCTTCAGCGTCGGCAATGGTTTTGCCCTGCTCGGCGCTGAGGACCACGGCGATGCGTTTGGAATGCTCGCGGATCAGTGCTTGCAGCTTGAGCATGATGCGCATCCGCGCGCCGATCGGGGTCAGCTTCCAGGTCTGGAAGGCGCGCTGCGCGGCGCTGACCGCCGCATCGACTTCATCAGCGGTAGCAAATGGCACTTTGGCCAGCACTTGCTGGGTCGCCGGGTTGACGATGTCATGCCATTCAGTGGTCTGCGACTCGACCCACTCGCCGTCGATCAACAGTTTGACCTTCTGCAGCGTGGTGTCGTTGGGCGTAAGCGATGCGTTCATGCTGGTCTCCAGAACTTGTTTTTATCGGAGGAGCCAAGGCGAGAGGTTCGCCTTGAGATGAGGCGTGTGTCCAGAATGGTTGTCGGACGGTTTTTGGAGTATAGATGTGCAAACTTCTAATAAGAACGCACATATAAGCCCGTCCATCATGCAAAAAAACATCACCTCGTTAGGCTCGCTGAACTGGGACGACCTCAAGTTTTTCCTCGAAGTCGCCCGCACCCGCAAGGCCAGCACCGCCGCCAAACGCCTGGCCGTCGACTACACCACGGTGTCGCGGCGCATCAGTTCGCTGGAAGCGGCATTGGGCACCTTGCTGTTTGAAAAGTCGCGCACCAGCGGCTTCGTCCTGACCACCGAAGGCCAGCGTCTGCTCGGTTACGCCGAGTCGATTGAAAGCACGCTGCACATGGCCTGCGAGCAGGTTTCAGGCTCCGGCGTGGCCCTCTCCGGGCACGTGCGCATGGGCTGCACCGAAGGCTTCGGCAGTTTTTTCATCACCCCGCAGCTGAGCCATTTCGTCGACGCCTACCCGGCGATCTCCGTGGATATCCTGCCGCTGCCGCACTTCATCAGTCTGTCCAAGCGCGAGGCCGATATCGTCATTGCTTTGGAGCGGCCGGAACATGGGCCGTACGTCTGCTGCAAACTCTGCGACTACCGCTTGCAGCTCTACGCCACCCAGGAATACCTCGACCAACACCCACCGATCCGCCGCCCGGCAGATTTGAGCAAGCATCAATTCATCAGTTATGTCGACGACCTGGCGTTCAGCTCGGAGCTACTGTACCTGGCGAACGTCCTGCCCGGCGCCAACGCGCATCTGCGCAGCACCAGTGTGATTGCCCAATACGTCGCGGCGCAGCAAGGGCGATCACTGGCGATCCTGCCGTGCTTTCTTGCGGCGCAGGATCCGCGTTTGTTGCCGGTGCTGGCGGAGGAAATCGATATCACCCGGCAGTTCTGGATGTACTGCCGGGAGGATCTGCGTAAGCTCAAGCGAATTACGTTGCTGTGGGATTACATCAGGGAGGTAACGGAACGTAATCAGGGGCTGCTGATGGGGCGGACACGGGTAATGCAGTTCGCCGATTAATCGGCGCTGACCACAATCGCGACCCGGCGGTTTTCCGTGCGGCCGGTCGCGGTGTCGTTGGACGCTACCGGCTCGCTGCTGCCCAGGCCTTGTAGCTGAATGTTTTCCTGCTTCATGCCCACCGTGCCGAGAACATTGGCAACACTCTTGGCCCGGCGCAACGAGAGCTGCTGATTATAGGTTTCCTTGCCCGAGGCATCGGTGTGGCCGTCGACGCGCACGCGTTCGATGCCGACGCCCAACAGGGCTTTGCCGATGCGCTCGACGATCTCGGTGCTTTGCGGATTGAGGCTTTCGACGTCGCTGCCAAACAGCACTTTGCCCGACAGGCCAAATTCCCAGCCCTCATCGGTCAGTTCGAACCCCTGTTGTTTGAGCACCGCGACTTGCGCCGGGGTCAGGCCTTTTGGCGGCGCGCTCTGGCAACCGCTCAGAACGAGCACGGCCAGCAACAACACAGCGTAAAGAGAACGAATGGACAAAGTGGACACGGCTATCAGCTCCTGGAGGGTTCGGAATCGACCGGGTGCTCCGCCCCGGCAGTGAATTGGGCGCCACGCGACAGGCGCTTGGCTTGGTACATTGCCGCATCGGCGGCATCGAGCAAGGCGCTCGGGCTGGCGCCATGGTCGGGGAACACCGCAATGCCGATACTCAGCGACGTCACCACGCGGGTGTCACCCGGCAGCGCGATGGGCATGTCCATGCTGGCGAGAATCTTGTCGGCAATGCGCTCGGCATCTTCGATCGCATGCAGCGGCGCGAGCAGTACGGCAAACTCGTCGCCGCCCAACCGCGCGACCAGATCGCCTTCACGCAATTGCGCGCGAACGCGGTTGGCCACTGCCACCAATACCGCATCGCCGGCAGCATGACCGAAGTTATCGTTGATGCCTTTAAAACGGTCGCTGTCGAGAAACAGCACAGCAGCGCGTTCATCGTGCTTGCTCGCGCTGCGCAACGCGCGGATCAAGCGTCCTTCGAAAAACGCGCGATTGGGCAGGCCAGTCAGGCTGTCGTGGCTGGCCTGATGAGCGAGGGTTTCGTTTTCGTTTTGCAGGTGGGTCTGCCACGACTCCAGCTCGTCGAGCAACGCATTGAAGTCATTGCCCAGATTATCGAGTTCGGCGATTTGCGCCGGTGGCACCCGCCGATCCAGCGCTCGTTCACTGCGGGCGGCGTGCGCCACGGCGGCGAGGCCGCGCAGCGGGCCGATGATGCCGCGCAACTGACGCCGGGCCAGATACAGCGCCACCCAGGCACTGATCGCCGTGCACAGGATAATGCCTGCCAGACCGCTGAGCAGAAAGCGCATCAGACTGCCGCCATGCCCGGTGAGCAGCACCCGGCCGATTTCTCGGTCCTGATGTTCAATGGGCAGGCTGACGGGTTTTTCCAGGATCGCGCGGGCGATCTGCATTTCCAGCTCGGAAATCAAACCGTTTTCCGGGCGCTGCCATTGCGCTAGCAGTTGTCCCTGGCTGTCGAGCACCTGAGCATCAGCCACTTCTTCGGTCGAGGCGATCAGCGCCAGCGCTTCAGTGGCGGCAGCCTTGTCGTTAAACACCACCGCGGCCTCAACGGTGTAGCTGATTGAACGCGCAATCAAATGCAGGTTGTGATCGGCATACACGCGCAATGCGAGCACACCGAGCAAGGTCAGCGAGACACTGGCCATCGCCACGGCGACCAGCGCGACAATCAAATGCCCTCGGCCAATCACCGAGCCCAGCGTCGGGCGGCTATTCGGTCTGAACAGCCTCATGGTGCAGCCGCTTTGCGTCGCGACAATTGCAACACGCTGGGGTGAATGCGCACGCCACTGCGGGCGACGGAATCAAGATTGACTTCGAACGACACTTGTTCATCGCCCACACGCAGACAGAACAGGCTGCCAACCGTGCATTGATCGCCACCTTCGCTGATGCTCAGCACTGGATGCCCGATCAGCGAAGCAAACAAGCGACTGCGCTCATCGTTGGTGAGCTTGCCGATATAGACCGCATTGCATTCGCTGACGATCGCCGGGTTGTCGGCCAAAAGCCGTCGCACCAGCACCGGCCGGCCAGTGGCCTGAGCGGTGCCTTTGACCAAATCATCGGTGTATTCGGTGGGGCCGACGATACACAAGCGCAACTGCGCAGGTTCGACCGGCCAGCGCGCATAACTAAGAATCCCCAGCACGACCTGGGTGACGGATTTGGCCCGTTGTTCAGCCATACCTGCGGGCGCTTGCGCCATAGCCACGCCCGTCATGAGCCAGAACAGGCCGACCAGCACGGCTTGCTTGCAGACAACGACGCGCCCTGCCTCCCAGACAGACACCTTCATGCAGGAAACTCTCTTGGATCGTAGCGAAATGATGCCGCAACGGTAGCACAGCGGCGAAGGGCCAGCGAGGCGGTGAGCACTGACCGGTTGGTCAATAACCGCCCCACCGACAGTGCGAGACTTCAATCCTGAAAGATGCCGTTTTCCTCCAGTTCCAGCATCAATCCGCTCAACCGCTTGACCTTGCGCTGCACCGCCTCCTCGAACACGCCGGCTCGGGATTCGATCAAGGTGAACCAGTGCTTGGCTCGGGTGATGCCGGTGTAGACAAGTTCTTTGGTCAGCACTGGATTCAAGGCATCGGGCAGGATCAGCGCGGTGTGGGCAAACTCCGAGCCCTGGGATTTATGCACGGTCATCGCGTAGACGGTTTCGACATCGTTGAGCCGGCTGGGCAATACGAAACGCACGCCGCCCTGGCCGTCGTTGCGCGGGAAGGCCACGCGCAACACAGGCTTGCCGGCATCAGATCCTTCGCCCTCGGGCAGCTTGAGAGCGATACCGATATCGCCATTCATCAGACCCAGACCGTAATCGTTGCGCGTCATCAATACCGGACGGCCTTCGTACCACTGCTGATCGTTTTCGATCAGGCGTGCCTTGAGCAATGCCGCGGTAATCCGCTGATTCAGACCTTCGACACCCCACGGTCCTTTACGCACGGCACACAGCAGCTGAAACGTATCGAACGCCTGCAAAACATCCCGCGCCCAGACGATCCAGTCCGGGTGCTCAAGCGGCCTGCCCGGCGGTGGACGCTTGTCGCGCAGCACATTCAGGTAATGGCGGTAACCTTGCGGACCGTCGCCGTGGCCCTCCAGCAACAGACGCTCCAGCGTGTGGTCGTGTTCGCCCTTGAGCGCCAACGAATACACATCGGCGTAGTCACCGGCCACCAGCAACTGCCGCGCCTGCTCCGGCAATTGTTGGTTGACCCGCCGCGCGAGCTGACCGATGCCGCTGCTTTCGCCGAAGCGCCGGGAGTGACGCAGCATCACCACTTGCTGAGCCAGGGGGTGAGAACCGTCGACGTCCTCATGCAAACCGCTGTCTTGTAGCGTCTCGCCACTGACAGTCTCCAACCACTGTCGAGTTTGTGGGCTATACCAACCACCCTCGGCGTCGCGGCACAGATCGCCCAGCACCGCACCCGCCTCCACCGATGCCAGTTGGTCCTTGTCGCCGAGCAGAATCAGTCGCGCATGGGCCGGCAGGGCATCGAGCAGATTGGCCATCATTTCCAGGTCGATCATTGAGGCTTCGTCGACTACCAGCACATCCAGTGGCAAGCGATTGCCGGCATGGTGGCGGAAGTGGCGAGTGCCCGGACGACTGCCAAGCAAGCGGTGCACGGTGGTCACGTCGCAAGGGATTTTCGCGCGGACCTCTTCGCTGACTTTCAGCGATTGCACTTGCTGACTGATCGACTCGGTCAACCGCGCCGCCGCCTTGCCGGTCGGCGCCGCGAGACGAATGCGCAACGGCTGACCGGCCTCCACGGCTGGCGCTTGCAGCAAGGCCAGCAAACGCACCACCGTGGTCGTTTTGCCGGTACCTGGCCCGCCGGTAACGATACTGAAAGCACCGCGCGTGGCGAGGGCACAGGCGAGCTTCTGCCAGTCGATCACTTCGCCAGGCCCGCCCGACTCGAACAATCCGTTCAAGCGCTGCGGCAAGTCAGCAGGCGTCGGCTCGACCTGCTCCAGGCGCTGACGCAACGCCGCATCGATGCGCCGTTCGTACGCCCAGTATCGACGCAGGTACAAGCGCTTGCCGGATAACACCAGCGGACGCTGCTGCGCTGCATCACTGGAATCCGCCGCCAATGCCACCAACGAACTGCTCGCCAGAACCTTGCACCAGTGCGCACCCTCCAGCGCGTCCAGCAGTTGCGAAGGCAGCAACAACACACCGCCTTGCACATCACCCTCCGGTGGCAGCGATAACGCGAAATCGGGCGCCTTCAGGGTTTCGAACAGATCAAGGCAGACGTGACCGTGGCCGAGTTGATGGCTGGTCAGTGCCGCCGCGAGCAACACCAATGGATCGGTGTCCGGCTCCAGTTCGTGAAGGAAGGCGACGAATGCCTTGTCCAGCGCACGCAGCCAACCGCGCTCGACCCAGCGCGTGAGCAACAGCAACAGATCATCGGCACGGCTCAGCGGCGCGAGCTTCGACAGACTGTCGGCTGCCAGCGGCGTGGGAAGCAGATCGGCAAAGGTGCGACTCATAGCAGGACTCCCTGTTCCCAGGCGGGTTCGGTCTTGGGTTCGGGTTTGCCTTGAAACATTCGGTCCAGGCGCTCGATCAGTTCGCGTGGCGGACGAGCGAAGTAAACGCCGCGACTGTCGGCGCGTGTGCCACGCAGGAACAGATACAACGCACCGCCGACGTGTCGGTCGTAGTCGTAATCCGCCAGCCGCGCCTTGAGCTGTCGATGCAAGGCCAGCAGGTACAACACGTATTGCAGGTCATAGCGGTTGTCGAGAATCGATTGCTCCATGGCTGCTTCGGTGTACGCCTGATCATCCAGGCCGAGCCAGTTGGATTTGTAATCGGCGACGTAATAACGGCCATTGTGTTCGAACGTCAGGTCGATAAAACCCTTGAACATGCCGTTGAGTTGCACCGGTTCCGCCGCGACCCGGGCGACACCCTGATGAGTATGCTGACGCACCAGCTCATCGAGTTTGAGCACATCGACTTTATGGCTGGCAAACCAGAACTCCATTTCGACGCGAAACTGTTTCAGCTCCTCCAGCACCACGGGCGGGTGCCCGTCCGCAACAGGAAGCGGCAGCTTGAGCAAATGCTGCAGCCAGTCACTGAGCGTGGTAATCCAGCCCTCCCAGCCACGCAGATTGCAGCGCCGCGCGATCGCATCTTCCAGGGCCTCACGGGAAACGGCGAAACCTTCATCGCCGGCCCACTCAAGTAAACCGTGGAGGAACGTGCCGGGATTGGGGCCGCGAGGAAAACGATGGATATCGGCGCCACCGGCAATCATCTCGCGCGGCGCATCCGGATCGAGGCGCTCGTCATCGAACAGCTTTTGCGCTTGCGGACTGTCCGGCGCCTCATCGCTGCCGACGCTCAACACGTCGCTGATCCGCAACGCACTGTAGGAAGCGATCCACCAGTTTTCGCTGGCCTTGCGCTTGGGCACACGGATGGCACTGAGTACCGCCTCATTGCGTGGCGGACGGTAATGCTCGTCGGTGGGTTGCGGCATCTCCATAATGCTGATTGCCGCGCAGTCCTGTTGCAGATCTTCCAGCCAACGCTTGAGTTCGCCGGATTCACTCAATGCAGCACCACCGCCGAGCAAGTAGCCCAGTGCGGAAAGATGCAGCACCGAGCTGTTGTTATTGCCGCGTTTGAGATCCGTCACGCCCAGCCAACAGGCATGCTGCGCGCGCGTCAGAGCGACATAGAGCAAACGCAGATCTTCAGCGAGGCGCTCATCATCCGCTTGCGCAATCAGCTCGGCGGTTGGCTTGAGGCTAACCCGGGCCTTGCCTTCGGCATCGTGGTAATGCAGCGGCAAGCGACTGCCATCCACAGGCTTCGCCGAGCAGATGAACGGCAGAAACACCAAGGGATATTCCAGGCCCTTGGATTTGTGAATGGTCACGACCTTGACCAATTGCTCATCGCTTTCCAGGCGCAGGATCTGTTCCTCACCCGCCTGCCCGGACAAAACCAGCAACTCGGCCAGATGACGGATTAGCGCTTGTTCGCCGTCCAGTTCCGCGGCGGCTTGCTGCATCAGCTCCGACAGATGCAGAAGGTTGGTCAGCACGCGCTCGCCATCACTGCGCTTCATCAGGGTTTGCGGCAAGTGAAAATCGTGCAACAGGCGCCGTAACATCGGCAGCACGCCTTGCTTGCGCCACAGTTCGCGATAGCCACGGAACTGCATGACGCGGGTTTCCCAGAACAACTCATTCTGGTTCAGCCGTTCGAGCTCGGCCAAGGGCACGTTCAGCGTGACACAGGCCAGTGCGGCTTTGAGCAAGCGCTCGACATCCGGTTCGGCACAGGCCTTGAGCCAAGCCAACAGGTCGTGGGCTTCTTGCGCTGCGAATACCGAATCCTTGTCCGACAAATACACGCTGCGCACGCCACGGTCGGCCAGCTCACTGCGCACAGCTTGAGCTTCCTTGCCATCGCGAACCAGAATCGCAATGTCGGACGGCCGTAAGCCTCTGAAGTCTTTGCCATCCTGAATGAATCCCGCGCGCGCACTCTGCCCGCCATTGAGCAGCGCAGTGATTTCGCTGGCGCACGCTGCCGCTAATTGTTGACGGTAAACCAGGCCCGACAAGGGCTGGTCGGCAGGCAACTGCCAGACATTCAAGGCTGCAATGTCTCGCCCGTCGACCTGCAGGTGTTCCTTGCGTCCCTGAGACTCAACGGGGAGGAATGGCACCGGGTTGTTGCCGGTTTTCTCGCGAAATAAAAACGCACCGCGTCCCTGCTCGCGAGATTCGGCGCGTGCAAAGACATGATTGACCGCCTCGACCATGCCATGGCTGGAGCGGAAGTTGGTACCCAGCGTATGCAGTCGGCCAGTGGTGGCCTGACGCGCGCACAGATAGGTGTAGATATCCGCCCCGCGAAAGGCGTAGATCGCCTGTTTCGGATCGCCGATCAGAAACAGGCCGGTTTCGGCGCTGTTCTCTTCGATGCGATAGATGCTCTCGAAGATCCGGTACTGCACCGGATCGGTGTCCTGAAACTCGTCGATGAGCGCGACCGGGAATTGCTCACGGATCAATGTCGCCAGTCGTTCGCCACCGTCGGACTGCAATGCGGCATCGAGGCGCAAGAGCATGTCGTCAAAGCCCATTTCGGCGCGACGACGCTTCTCTTCTTCGAAACGTGTGCCGACCCATTGGGCGGCGTGTTGCAGAACCGCAGCATCGGGCGTTGGCAGCGCATCGAGGCTCGCCTTGAGAGCCGACATGGCATCCAGACCCGGGTGCGATGGCGGCGGCCCCTTCCAGGCTTCGGCCATACCGTCAGGCGTCAGACGCGAGAATCCGGTGCCGATGTCCAGTTGTTCCAGGGACTCGTCTTCAGCCCATGCCTTGAGCTTTTCGAACCACGGTTCGAAATAGCGTGCCTGCATCTTGCGCCCGTCGACCGTTTTGCCGGCCACGCCCTGATGGCAGATGGCGAGCAATTCGTCTGCCCACAGGCGCCAGGGCATTTTCAATTCAAGCAAGGCCACGCGGCGCTCTTGCAGGCACTCGTCGATAAGTTCGGCGGGAGACCTTGTTTCATCATTGTCGCGCTCGCTGGCAAACAGACCGCGCACCCGTGGCAACAAGGCCACAGGCCCGCCCCAGTTGTTGCGAACCCAATTCAAGGCGTCGCCCTGCATTGGATAACAGAACAGACGCCAATAATCGCGCAGCACTTCGCCAAGCAGGTCGCTGTGATCGGTTTCCAGCGACTGGGTGAACAAGCTGCCACTGTCGAACGCATGCTCACGCAACATGCGCTGGCACCAACTGTGGATGGTCGAAACGGCGGCCTCATCCATCCACTGCGCGGCGACATCGAGGCGGTTAGCACAGCCTGGCCATTGCCGGGGTTCGTATTGATCGCGCAATTCGGCGATCAGTGCGTCAGGCGCCGGCGTCTCGTCGCGGAAAAATCGAGCCGCCTCTGCCAGACGCGTGCGTATCCGCTCACGCAGTTCCTTGGTCGCGGCATCGGTGAATGTCACTACGAGTATTTGTGGCGGCAGCAACTCACGACCGAATCCGCTCGACTCGTCACCGTGCCCGAGGATCAGCCGCAGATAGAGGGCAGAAATGGTAAAGGTCTTGCCAGTACCGGCGCTGGCTTCGATCAACTGGCTGCCATGTAACGGAAATGCCAGCGCGAGGGGTGCTTTGGTACTCATGTGCGTGCCCCCTCGGTGGACAGCGAACGCCATGGCGCTTCGAAAAGCGGGCGGTACAAGGCATCGCACCAGCCGGAAAATGTTTCGTCGGCCAGCAGTGACTGGAAGTCAGCGAACTGCCTTAGCAATGCGGGACTTTCGCGGCGCTCACCGTCAGTGGTCTGCCCGTCACCTTCATACGCCTTGCAAGCGGCAGCTTCGGCTTTCAACGGGTCGGACTGAGACAGCCACGCGAACGCGGTTTTCACCGCTATCGGTAGCGGTTGGCGCATGCCCGCCTGCCAGGCGAGGAGCAGATCGCCAAGAAAACGCGTCGCCCGTGCAGGCTCCAGCGGTTCAAGCAGCAGCGTGTCATCGCTGGCCACCAAAGCGGTCGTCAGCGAAAGGCCACTGGCGCACGCGACGAGATGGTTGACCCAAGGCTTGGTCAGACGATGCCATTTACGGTTTTTGATCGAGCCGATGCTGTTGGGAATGGTCGTGACGGACAACAGACCGCCGTCGGCGCGCTGATGCAAACCGGCGAGCCAGCCTTCCAGACGCAGACCGTGCAGCTCCAGATTGACAGGCAACGCACTGGTCAGCGGAACAGGCCAGAGCGTCAGCAATTGTTGATAGCGCTTGAGCAGATCCGGCAACGGCTCGATCAATTCCCGCTGCAGGCATTCGCCGAATCCTGCCATTGGCAACAGACCGCTGTTTTGCAGCCGACGGGCCTGTGCGTCGAGCGCTTGATCGATATTTTCCGGTTGCCTCAGCGCCGCTTCGAGCAGGCTCTCGCTGAGCGTATATCGCTGTAACGCGTCCAGCACGAAGGGTTCTTCGTCCGCCAGTGGTGCTTCAGCAGCCTCGAAATACACCTTGAGTCGCTGGGTGAAGAAATGTCGAACCGGGTTGCGCAAAAAGTCCTGCAACAAAGCCAGGGTTAACGGTTCTTCTTGTACATAAGGGGCAAGCAACTCGACACCGGTCTGAGGCTGGTGCTCTTGATGCAGCACCTGCCACTCGCTGGCATAACTGAACAGCTGATCGCCTTCATGAAAATAGCGCGCACTAAACGGTTGCAGCGGGTGTTCCTCGGTCAGGGCCTCCAGCAAATCGCCGTGCTCATCGAGCAATCGCCAACCGCTGGCCAGATGATCGCGTAACTGGCCGATTAGCACAGATGCCGGCCGCTCGCTGTTGTCGCGAATGCTGCGGCCCACCCAACTGATGTAGAGCTGATTGCGCGCAGACAGAAGCGCTTCGAGCAAAAGATAGCGATCGTCTTCTCGTCGCGAGCGATCGCCGGGGCGGTAATCGCTGCCCATGAGGTCGAAGTCCAGCGGAGGCTGCGCGCGAGGATAGTCGCCATCGTTCATGCCCAGCAGGCAGACCAGTTTGAAAGGAATGGCGCGCATGGGCATCAGCGTACAGAAATTCACCGAACCGGCGAGGAAACGCTGGGACAGGCGACCCTGATCCAGCCCGGCGAGCCAGGCCTCGCGAACCACGGTGAGCGGCAGCTCATCTGTGAGATTCACCGCTTCGCAAGTCTCCAGCCAGGTTTCGCGAAGCTCCTCAAGTTGCGTCAGCAAGTAGTCGTCATGCTCATTGCTCGCTTTGAAAAACAGCTGCATCAGCGCTTGCAAGCGATACCCCCACTCGGCGGGTTGTGCCGGTTGAGTGAGCTGCTGGTGGGCCAGTTCCAGCGCATCGAGCAAGGCCACAAGAGGCCCAATCAGCGCAGCATCCAGCCCACCGATCTCATCGTAGGGCTCAATACCTTCACAGGCGCTTGCGCTGCCGACGGCGTATCCCAGCAGCATCCGACGCAGGCCGAAATGCCAGCTGTTCTGTTCTAGCTCGTCGGGCAAACCAAGGCCAGCTCGCTGCTCTGCGTTCATCCCCCAGCGTACGCCCGCACCTTCAATCCAACGATGCAATGTTGGCAGGTCGCGCTCCTCAACTCCGAAGCGGGCACGTAATGCAGGGACGTCGAGCAGGTCGAGGATCTCACTGACCGGAAAACGGCTGTCGGGGAGCTTGAGCAGATGCTCGACCGCAATCAGCAACGGATCACGACCGCGTTGCCCCTGATCCGCCAATGTAAATGGAATGAAACGCGGATCATGGCGATCGAGTTGACCAAACACCGCTCGGATATGCGGCGCGTAACTGTCGATGTCCGGCACCATCACGATCACATCGCGTGGACGCAACTGCGGGTCGGCACTGAAACGTGCCAGTAGCTGGTCATGCAGAATTTCGACTTCGCGCTGCGCGCTGTGGGCAATGTGAAAACGGATCGACTCGTCCTGTGCCAGATCGACAGCAGGCCAGTGCTCGCGAGTTTCATTGAGCGGACGTAACTCAAGAATGTCGTCTTGAAGCTGGTTGAGCATATTATGCGGCTGGGTCTCGCTGAACAGGTCGATGCGCCCGTCACGAAAGGCTGCCCGGTAACTGTTTGGGTCGTCATAACTATCGAGCAAATTTATATAGTCTCGGCCTTGTTTACCCCATGCGGCCAGTAGCGGGTGCGCATGTTGATGCAGGGTTTCAGCGTCCAGCACGACCGGCATGCCGCTCTTGCGCGATTGCCGCTTGTACTGGTGACGGAGCAAATCCTTGTCGGCGACGATATCGGCCCAGTGATGACGACACGGGTTGTGCACGCAGAGCAATACCTGACTGAAACGCGCCAGTCCGGCCAGCGCCTCGAGGACTTGTGCGGGGAGTGAGGAAATCCCGAAAACGATCACTCGCGGCGGTAAGCCGGTGGGGGCCTCTGCGAGCTTATTGATGCGCTCGATAAATCGCTGATGCACACCGGCCCGGCTTTGCGCCATGCCCTTTTCGCCTACATCGTCCAGCAGCGCCCGCCATAATTCAGCTTGCCAGCAACTGGTGGCGGGGAGCGCTTTTACCTCGCCCCGGACATTGCGCAACTGGTGGCGACCCTCGGCCCAGTCCTCAAGCCAGTCAGCCCGATATACTTGATATTGGTCGAAGAGATCCGCCAGTCGCTCGGACAGTTGGTAGCGCTTGCGCAAGTCCGTGTCGTGAGTCAGAAAACGTTGCAGCGGTTCGAAATGCGGGCGGTCGATCATCTGCGGCAACAAGCGCATCAGGCGCCAGGTCAGCGGCGCTTTATCGAGAAGGGATTTGGGCGGGATTTCATCGCGACCCAATACCAGACGGTATAGCTGCCACATGAAACTGCCCGGCAATTGCACATCGATCGCTGCGGCGATACCGCAGCCGCCCAAGTCGTCTTCCTGCGGATCTTCTGCCAGAGCCAACTTGAGCCACTGCGCGATGCCGTTGCTTTGTACCAGCGCAATCTCGTTCTCCAGGGGCGCTAGTGGGTAGCGCCGCATGATGCTGATCACAAGGCTGCGCAGCTCGTCCAGGCTATTGCTCTGAACCACCATGAATGCAGCGTTGAGGGACTGGGCGTCCGGCATAAAGGCTTCCTTGGAGAGTACAAAAGCTAAGGCAGAACCTTAGCATTGTCGGCAGGTTGTGACAGCCGGGCGGTGTCGGCGAATGCTGTAGGAAATTTCTTGCAGGCAAAACAAAACCCCAACTGCTTTCGCAATTGGGGTTTCGGAATTTAATCTTGACGATGACCTACTCTCACATGGGGAAACCCCACACTACCATCGGCGATGCATCGTTTCAC
>Ga0196970_1001602_pt1 | contig 14408 bp, 13 predicted proteins | sample S1v_513CmetaG_FD_148672 | JGI IMG/M metagenome (GOLD analysis project Ga0196970, IMG submission 148672) | Soil microbial communities from Anza Borrego desert, Southern California, United States - S1+v_5-13C | ecosystem: Environmental > Terrestrial > Soil > Desert | place: USA: California... | reverse complement strand
AGCTGCACGGCGCGATCGTCGGTGCGCTCAACGACCCCGACACCAAGCGCCGCCTGACCGCGCAAGGCTTCGAGATCGTCGCCAACACGCCGGAAGAGTTCGCGAAATTCCAGGCGCAGGAACTGGCGCGCTGGAAGCAGGTGATCGAAACCGGCAAGATCGAAGTCGACTGAACCCACTCCGCCGCGGGCCGGCAAATCCGGCCCGCGCACTGAATCATCCCCATCCTGGAATCGAACATGTCAGCACCATCCACAGCGCAGGCTTCGCGCGGCGCGCCGGTCATCACCGAAATGCGCGTCATCCCCGTGGCCGGCCGCGACAGCATGCTGCTCAACCTGAGCGGCGCGCACGGCCCGTACTTCACGCGCAACATCGTCCTCCTCACCGACTCCTCCGGCAAGACCGGCGTGGGCGAAGTGCCGGGCGGCGAAAAGATCCGACAGACGCTGGAAGATGCGCGGCCGCTCGTCGTCGGCCAGCCCATCGGCGGCTATCACCACATCCTCAACGCGGTGCGCAAGGCCTTCAATGACCGCGATGCCGGCGGCCGCGGCCTGCAGACCTTCGACCTGCGCGTAACCATCCACGCCGTCACGGCGCTGGAAGCGGCGCTGCTCGACCTGCTCGGGCAATTCCTGGACGTGCCCGTCGCCGCCTTGCTGGGCAACGGCCAGCAGCGGGAGCAGGTGGAAATGCTCGGCTACCTTTTTTACATCGGCGACCGCAAGGCGACCGACCTGCCCTACCCGAGCGAACCGGATGCCGACAACGCCTGGTTCCGCCTGCGCCATGAAAAGACGATGTCGCCGGAATCCATCGTGCGCCTGGCCGAAGCAGCCTACGAGCGTTACGGCTTCAACGATTTCAAGCTCAAGGGCGGCGTGCTGCGCGGCGAGGAAGAGATTGCCGCCGTCACCGCGCTGGCCGAGCGTTTCCCGAAAGCGCGCGTCACGCTCGACCCCAACGGCGGCTGGCTGCTCAAGGATGCCATCCGCCTGTGCCGCGACATGCACGGCGTGCTCGCTTATGCGGAAGACCCGTGCGGCGCCGAGAACGGTTACTCCGGCCGCGAAGTGATGGCCGAGTTCCGCCGCGCCACCGGCCTGCCGACCGCGACCAACATGATCGCCACCGACTGGCGCGAAATGGGCCACGCGATCCAGCTGCAATCGGTCGACATCCCGCTCGCCGATCCGCACTTCTGGACGATGCACGGTTCGGTGCGGGTGGCGCAGATGTGCCACGAGTGGGGCCTGACCTGGGGCTCGCACTCCAACAACCACTTCGATATTTCGCTGGCGATGTTCACGCACGTCGCCGCGGCCGCGCCGGGCAAGATCACGGCGATCGATACCCACTGGATCTGGCAGGACGGCCAGCGCCTGACGAAGGAACCGCTGCAGATCCGCGGCGGCATGGTGGACGTGCCGAAAAAGCCCGGCCTCGGCATCGAGATCGACATGGACCAGCTTGAAGCGGCGCACCAGATGTACCGCAACATGGGACTGGGCGCGCGCGACGACGCGGTCGCGATGCAATACCTGATCCCCGGCTGGAAGTTCGACAACAAGAAGCCCTGCCTCGTGCGGCCCTGACTTCTTACCTGAAGGAACATCATGCAAGACACCATTCGTGAATCGACCGCCGCCGAGATCGACAGCGCGGTCGCCAAGGCCGCGGCTGCGAGCCCGGCATGGGCCGCGTCGGATGCGGCGGCCAGGAGCGCTTTGCTGCGCAAGCTGGCCGAAGGACTGGAAGCCGCGCGCGAACAGCTCGTGGCGCTGGCCAACGAGGAAACCGTGCTCGGACCGGCCCGGCTGAACGGCGAGCTCGACCGCACCGCCTTCCAGCTGCGCGCCTTCGCCGATGCCGTCGACGCCGGCGAACCTTTCCAGGCGATCGAAGACGCGGCGGTGCCGGGTGCGCCACCGGCCGGGCGTCCGCATCTGCTGCGGGTGAACGTTCCCCTCGGTCCGGTGGCCATGTTCTCGGCCAGCAATTTCCCGTTCGCGTTCTCGGTGCTGGGCGGTGACACCGCCTCCGCGCTGGCGGCGGGCTGCCCGGTTGTCGTCAAGGCGCATCCCGCGCATCCCCGCCTCTCGCGCGCCGTCCATGCACTGGCCCTTGAGGCGGTACAGGCGTGCGCTGCGCCGGACGGCGTGATCGGCATGGTGGAAGGCGCGTCGAAGGAAGTCGGCATCCGGCTGGTGCGACATCCCGCCATCGAAGCGGTGGCCTTCACCGGCTCCTTTGCCGGCGGCGCAGCGTTGCAAAAGGAAGTGCAGGGCCGCGACAAGCCGATTCCCTTCTATGGCGAGCTCGGCTCGATCAACCCCATCGTTGCGCTGCCGGCCGCCTTGAAGGAAAAGGGCCCGGAACTGGCAAAGACGCTGGCGGCATCGATCGCGCTCGGCTGCGGCCAGTTCTGCACCAGCCCCGGCGTCCTGATCGTGCTCGACAGCGAAGCGACGGACAGCTTCGTGCGCCTGCTGGCCGAAGAGATGGACGCGCAGGCGCCGCACGCGATGCTGTCGCCGACGATCCGCACGGCCTTCGATTCCGGCGTGGCCCGCCTCGTGTCGCACACGGCGGCCCGGCGCCTGACGCGCGGCGAGCAAGACCCCGGCGGGAATCCGGTTCCCAATCTGGTGGAAGTGGATATTGCCGCCTTCATCGCACATCCCGAACTGCGGCATGAAATCTTCGGGCCTTCCTGCCTCGTGATGAAGGCGCGGACGGTTGCCGAGGCGCAGCAGGCGCTGCAGGCGGTGGGCGGCAGCCTGACGGCAACGGTGTGGGGTGCGGAAAGCGGCGATGCCGATGCGCGCGCCATTGTCGGCGCCGCGATGAGCATGGCGGGCCGCGTCTTGTTCAGCGGCGTGCCGACCGGCGTAGCGGTCGCCCGTGCGCAGCATCACGGCGGGCCGTGGCCTGCTTCGACGGCGCCGCAGACGACTTCGGTCGGGTTGATGGCGATGCAGCGTTTCCTGCGGCCGGTTGCGCTGCAGGATGCGCCGGCGTGGCTGGCGGGGAATTACCGCTAATGCGCATGGTGGGTTTCGCTGCGCTCTATCCACCCTCCGATTCTCTATAAAGGACTGCAGGGTGGGTAGAGCGAAGCGAAACCCACCGCGCCACGACACCCGTTAATAGCATTCAAGATCCGATAATAATTTTTCCCCTCCCCGCTCCCCGCCTCTAACATTCCCGTTCGCGCATCCCAAGTCCCCCCGCGCATCCCATCGCAGTTCCCACCGATACACCCTTTTCTCGGAAGAGCGCACATGACGGGCATCCTTTCATCCTTTTACAGAGCGGTTACCTCTTGCTGGAATCCCCCGGCTGCAAAAGACGAGGCGGAACTCGACCTTACGTCGCCGGGTCGTCCGTGCGCGGACGGTTCGCTCACGACCATCATCGCGGACGGAAAATGGTGCAGCTCCGGCGCCAAGGTTGAGCCGGTGGATTTTCGAGAGGATGTCGCTGCTGGTGCGACAGACCCAGGCACGGTCACCGATGGGTGTATGTACAAAAGCCTGGAGGAATTTGTACAGCACCACACCGTCCGCGCGGCGCGTCCTTCCGTGCCCCCTGTCGACACTACCATTCAGGTGGCGACGAATGGAACTCCCCCGATTGAGTCCGTCGAGACGGTGAAAGAACGTGTTGCGGAGCATAGGGAAAAGATATTTGCGGTTCTTGAGGATGCGGCCATCTTTTGGCGTAATCGCCAGGATAGGCCCAAAGACTTTCTTAGAACGGCTATGTGGAACAGGACCGATGCCCTCGTTAATTTGCTGCCCCATACCGAAGCACACAGGGAGAACCAAAAGGCCCTTCTCGATGACAAGTACGAGAACATCCCACTGCTCCTCGCTTACCACGACAGACAAGTCGAACAGGACGAAATCGAGGTATCGCTGCGCTATGGGAAGAAAATTCTCGATGCGCATGTTCAGGCCTATGGCAACGTCCTCCCGCTCCACTGGCGGGGTATCGCTGCGGAGGCTGACCGGAAACTGGAATTCCGTAAATTTCTGGAGACCGCCAGACAGGCGGGCGTTCCGACCTTGGCCATATTGCATTGGCCCGGTCACTGGCTGGCCTTTGTCGCCGACTTGTGCGGCACGAAACCGGTCTTCTATATCTGCGACACGAGCGCGTCGGTGGACGATGTCAAAAGAAAACGCGCATTGGAGAACTATCTGCGGGCTCTTGCCTACCTGTCGGACAAAGAGATCAATCCGGGCAATACCGTGTATTGCGGGTATGCGATGCAACGATTCACGCCGAATGCATGTGGTGTACTCGCCTGCTGGATGCTGGAGCAACTCGCCGCGAAAATAAAGAATCATCCGGAGCTTCCGATCGATGCGCTGTTCGACGCTTGCGCCAACGACTGGTGGCCAACCGGTGCGAGTGAGGAGGACCACAAGCGATTTGTGCTCCTCTTCCGTGCAGAAATGCTGGCGCGCCTGCACGCATAGAACGCCAGGAGTCAAAATGATGGCCGCGCCGCCTGTGAATGGGCGGGCACGGCCATTGAAGTTTACAGGGGAAGGAAAGTGATTAATCTGAATTTGCAACCAGCCGTGCCGGGGCACATCAACCAGACCAATGAAGCGCAACCCGGCAGGCGGATTGCGACAAAAGAGGAGTTCGTCAGGGAACTCAACGAAGGGCGCTCGAATTTTTCCGGCATGGATTTGCAAGGGGTGAGACTGTGCGGCCTCAACCTGACAGGGTGCGATTTCAGCGATGCAAAGCTTCAAAAATGCGGATTTACTTCCGTCCGTCTTGATCGCGTCAATTTCTCCGGTGCGGACCTGACCGGCGCGAGCGTGTTTGGTTGCAAAGCAACCGGTTTCACGATGGAAAACGCCTGTTTGGAAGAACTTAGCGTCCTCGACAACACGTTCATCTCCTGCCGTTTCTCAAACGCCAACCTGTCCCGCGCTTACATTAGCAAATCGGCCTTCCATGACTGCGAGTTCGTTCGAGCGAATTTGACGTTTACCACTTTCAGGCAGAACACATTCCTGGGCGCCGACTTCAGTCGAGTATCGACTGAGGGCAAGGGAGATGTTGTGGACTGCATCTTCCGGAAGGTTTCATGGCAGGATGGGGCCACCTATATGCACTTCTGGAACGTCGAATTTGAAGACGTCAACTTCCGCGGAGTTTCCCTCTTGGATGTCCAGTTTGGCTTTTGCCATTTCCGGGGACCGATTGACTTTGAATGCTGCTGGAATTTTGACGACATTTCAAACTGCACCTTTGAGAATGTCAATTTCCTATCTTTGACGAAGGCGCCGGCCGCGTGGGGGCGAGTATCCGGTTTCGAGAAGGAGCGAATTCATTATGAAAGGTACCGGCCGATATGGGCGTCGGTCATAAGATGGGAGCGTAAATACGATCACGACCGAACCCCGGTACTCGATCTTGCAGCCTACGCGGAGCAAATCCTCGACCTCGACCCGGTGACGCGCAAGTTCCTCCGGGAGAAAGTGGCATCTATCCTGAAGGAGAGGCCTGAGCTGGCAACGACCGAGGCGCTCGATCTGTTCCATGAAATCCAAATGATCGATGACGAGATGACGGAAGCGGAGATCCAGGAAAATAAACGCGCTTCCGAAAAAAGGGAACGCGTGCTGTCGTCGTCGAGCAGCGGCTCCAAGAACTCCGATCTCGTGCCGGAGAACGTCAGCAGCTGGAGCCTGAACTCCACGAGATCAAGCATCACGTCGGGGAGCAAAACCAAGAACGGTAATGCTTCTTCGGGCACCGACACCGCCAATTTTCTACAATTGTTTGGCTAGCGGCTCACGCACTTGAGGCATCGGTGGGTTTCGCTTCGCTCTACCCACCCTACAGTTCTTTATCCCTACGGTTCGTTTAAAGGACTGTAGGGTGGGTAGAGCGAAGCGAAACCCACCAGAACCGCCACCCGTGCTTATCCTTCATCCGCCGTCACAATCCGGTTGCGCCCCTGGAGCTTCGCCACATACAAAGCCTTGTCGGCCCGGCGGAAGGTGTCATCGGCCGTCTCGCCGTCGCAGCACGAGGCCACGCCGACCGACGTGGTGAGGGCAATGTCCCCGGTCAGCGTCGACCACGGGTAGGCCAGCACCGCGTCGCGGATGCGTCCGAGCGGCACCTGCGCGGCTTGCGCGCCGATGCCTTTCAGAATGAGCACGAATTCGTCGCCGCCATAACGCGCGACATAGTCCACCACCCGCATTTCCCGCTGCACGATGCCGGCGAAGGCCTTGATCACCGCATCTCCCGTCGCGTGCCCAAAGCGGTCGTTCACGGTCTTGAAATTGTCGAGGTCGAAGACGGCGACGCTGAATGGCACGCGGGTACGCCTGAACGCCTGGTATTCTGCCTCCAGCCTGTCGTTCAGGTCGCGCCGGTTGCCCACTCCCGTGAGCTCGTCGTGCGCCGCCAGCTGCCGGAGCTTCTGCAGCGTGCTCTCCAGCTCTTGGGTGCGCTGCTCGACCAGCTTCTCCAATGACGTGCGGTAGCGCTCCAGCTCCCGCTCCTGCCGCTTGCGGGCCGTCACGTCGCGCACGATGGCCACCAGCAGGTCTTCCCTGTCCATGCGGAACAGCGCGAACGATCCCTCGACATCGAGGATTTCGCCCCAGCGGTTGCGCAGCTGCGTTTCCATCGTCATCGACTCTTGCGCGAGCAGGGTGTCGATCATCCGCAGGCGGTGGCCGGCATGCACCCACAGGTCGATGTCGGCAGAGGCACGGCCGATGACTTCTTCCCGCCGGTAGCCGATCAGTTTCTGGAAGCCGGGATTGACGTCGATGAAGACGCCGGTGTGCAGATTGGAAAAGGTGGCGTAGTCCGGCATGGCGTGGAAGACGCGCCGGTATTTTTCAAGTTCGATAGAGTCGGGGGTCAATCGCGCAGTGGTCTCTTCCATGCCTGCCCTTCCACGGGGCCGATAAGGTACGTACCTTATTCTATCGAAATTCTATTTCCCCGTGGAAATTTTTGCAGCTAATACAGCGTGTAGAAAACCAACCTGCCTTGTGCGGCATCGAAGTACAGTGCGTGCCAGGGGATGGAGACCAGGGCTTCGTTTCTCTTGCGCGCCAGCACCACGTAACGCAGCTGGTGCGTCAGGATGTCCACCATCAGGTGGTCCACTGTGCCGATCCGTTCGCCGTGCGCGGTCACAACCGGGCAACCGAACAGCAGGTCGGCCGTGCTGGAGTCGTTGGCGGACAGCCGTGCAAACCGCGGCGGCCCGCCTTTCGGTCTTCCGGGCCGCGCCCGGCTTCCACCCAATATACGTTGCATGCTCGTTCCGTCCGTTGCGCCCGTCAGGTTTGTGGGGAAGTCCAGCTCACGCGGCGCGAGCCTGCCGCGCCAAGGGCGCCGCCGCCGATGCCGATGGCCAGCGCCAGGGCAACGGCGAGGAAGACTACCCATGCCGCCGTGCCGGCGCGCTGCACCGCGTTTTCAGTCGTCTGCCGTCCTTGCTGGGAGGCCGCCTGCGGCGAGCCCGTGATGATCAATGCCTGGTCCACGATGGCGGCTGCGCGCGTCTGGTCGACACCGAGCCGGCCGGTGAGCAGCTGGATCGCCGGCTCGCGCTGTCCCGCTTGCACCATTTGCCGGAACTGCTGCATGGAGGCTGCATCGAGCTTGGCCCCCTGGGATTGCATCATGGCCGCGATCGGTCCGGCCGCTCCGCCCTGGACGCCGGCCTGTGCCAGCTGTCCCATGTTGTTGAACACGCCGCTCATCAGCGTTCCGCCAACCGAGGAGGCCAGCACCGCGAACAGGATGGTAGTCACCGCCCACGACACGGCGCCATGCAGGACGCCGTCGGCCTTGCGCTTGAGCCCGGACATGCGCGCGGCGACATAGCCGCCGACGAATGCGGCGACCAGCATGCTCAAGCCTGCCCAGATCAGCGGACCGGTGCCCACGCCCTCGCCCTGCGAGACCTCGGTCATCGACAGCCCGGTCGCAATGCCCAGCAGTGTCAGCGCAAGCTGCACGGAGATGCCGACGGCGACGCCGGCCAGGATCGCACCCCAGCGTATTGCCGGGAACGTCGCCCGGCGCATGTTGTAATTGACGGCCTCGTCATGCCGCAGCGCATCGCCGCGCGGCGAATGCGGTTCATTGATCGCCATGTTCTTTACTCCTGTCACAACGTATCCGTGGACGGGGCACCTCCCGTTCGGGCCCACCAATGGACCAAACGCAACAACCATGCCCGCCACGCAGCAACGGGCCGGCGCGGCGGCGGCAACAGTCCCGCGTAAAGATTGCAAACATGCTGGTAAAAAAATCAGGCAACGGACTGGACTTCCTCGACACTGTCCATCCTGGCTTTCATGCGGCGCAGAAACTCTCGCCGCACACGCCACTGCTTGGACGGCGTGACCTTGATCCGGCAGCGCAGCCCGACTGCGGCGTCCTCCACCTTCTCCACGCCGGCCATGTCGATGCCCTCGAGGATGAGTGAGCCGACCGCCGGATCACCGCGCATGTCTTCCACCACCTGCTCCATCAGGCGGAACACGCGGTCCAGGTTTTCCTTGCGCGGCACGTTGATGTCGATGACCGCGTAGGCGTAATCGCGGCTGCGGTTCGTCACCGTCGTGATCATGCTGTTGGGAATGAAGTGCACGCTGCCGTCGTAATCGCGGATACGGATGTGCCGCAGCGTCACGCGCTCCACGTAACCGCTCTTGCCGGCCGCCTCGATGTTGTCGCCCTCGCTGACCTGTCCCTCGATCAACAGGAACAGACCTGTAAAGAAATCCTTCACCAGGCTCTGCGCGCCGAAGCCGATCGCGATGCCGGCCACGCCGGCGGTGGCAAGGATGGGCGCGATCGAGATGCCGACGGTGCCCAGTGTGGCCATGATGCCGACCGCCACGATCACGATGTTGGCGGTGTAGCGGAACACGTTCATCAGCGTTTCGACGCGGCGCGCATCGCCCATCTGGTCGGCGCGTCCGATGAGGTAGGTTTTCAGGAGCCGCAGCACGCGCCGGATCATGCGCAGCACGACCCAGGCGAGTACCCAGATCGTAAGAATGCGCAGCCAGGGCCATGCGGCGTCCAGCACCTGCCTCCATTCGTTTGCATCCATGTTTTTCTCTCCCCGAAAAAGCGAAGTGCAGGCGCATGCGCCTGCACTTCGGTCGAGCAAGGCCCCGCCGGAAATCAGCGGAAGCGCTCGACGATCACGCCGTTATCGAGCCTGACCCGGTCGCCCACCTGCACGCCCGGCGCCACTTCCTGCGCCAGGGTCTGCACCGCGCCGTTGTCCATGCGGACGGCCACGCGGTACACCTGTCCGGCGCTGGCGCGGTTCTGTTCCATCTGGTGGCCGACGACACCGCCGCCGACCGCGCCGGCAACCGTCGCCGCCTTGCGTCCGGAACCACTGCCGACCTGGTTGCCAAGCACGCCGCCGACCACTGCGCCTGCCACCGTGCCCAGGCCGATGCCGCCCGCCTGCTCGCGCGGAATCACATCGATCGCCTGCACCACGCCGTAGCCCGTTGCGCTGCTGGTGGTGGTGGTGGTCGGAATGGTGCTGGCGCTGGTGGTCGTGGTGGTGGCCGGGTACGTCGAAGAGGAAGTCTGGTTGGGGGAACTACCGCATGCCGCAAGCGCGATGACGGACGCGCCGAGCACAGTCAGCTTTGCCAGTTTGGTTTTGTCAGTCCACATGTTGATCTCCTTATTCGAATGACCTTTGTTTTTCCTGCGCAAGTCGCCGCGGGGAAAGATGGCGGACATGCGCCGGCTCCGTCCGGCAAGGGATGCAGGTCTCGTGCCAGAAACACAAGCGGTCGCTGTCCGCGCGCTTATTGCAAACGCCGCCGCAGTTTTTACATGCGGCTGTATTTGTTACTTGCCTGCGGCGCGAATTTGTCTGAGGAACATCAAACCTTCACCCGCAAAGCAAGGAGATGCCAATAATTCAACGACTAGGTACATGGTTTGCTTTGGATGCAAGGCAGCACTTTTCACCCACCGAAGAAACCACAAAATCATGCGAAAAATTGCCCTTATCAGCGAACACGCATCTCCCCTCGCCTTGATCGGCAGCACCGACAGCGGCGGGCAGAATGTGTACGTCGCTCAGCTCGCCAGGCAACTGGCGAGGCTCGGCTACCTGGTCGACATCTTCACCAGGCGCGACTCGGAATTCCAGGAACAAGTGGTGGACTGGGTTCCGGGCGTGCGTGTCGTCCACGTGCCTGCCGGCCCGGCGCACTATGTTCCAAAGGAAGCGATGCTGCCGTTCATGGAACAGTTCGGCCGCTTCGTGATCCGTTTTGCGCGACGGCAAAAGCTGCCCTACGACCTCATGCATGCGAACTTCTTCATGTCCGGCATGGTGGCGCGGCAGGTCAGGAAGACTCTGGGCATTCCTTTCGTCATGACCTTCCATGCGCTCGGCCGCGTGCGCAGGCTGAACCAGAAGGAGGCGGACGCCTTCCCGGACATCCGCTTCGCCATCGAGGAGAGGCTGATGCAGGAAGCCGACCGCATCATCGCCGAATGCCCGCAAGACCAGTCCGACATGGAACAGCTGTACGGCGCCCCGAGCGACCGCATCGACATCGTTCCCTGCGGCTTCGACCCCGACGAGTTCTGGCCCGTCACGCTGGACGCGCGCCAGCAGCTCGGGCTCGGACAGGATGAATTCATCGTGCTGCAACTGGGCCGCATGGTGCCGCGCAAGGGCGTCGACAACGTGATCCGCGCCGTGGCCATCCTCAAGCACCAATACCAGGTGCCCGTGCGCCTGCTGGTGGTCGGCGGCAATGCCGAGCAGCCGGACCCGATCGCAACGCCCGAACTCGGACGGCTGATGGCGCTGGCGCAGTCGCTGAACGTGTCGGAGACAATCACCTTCACCGGCCAGCGCCGGCGCGAGCAGCTGCGCTATTACTACAGCGCGGCCAATGTGTTCGTCACCACGCCCTGGTACGAGCCCTTCGGCATCACGCCGGTCGAGGCGATGGCCTGCGGCACGCCGGTCGTGGGCACTGCCGTCGGCGGCATCAAGACCACCGTGGTCGATGGCGAGACCGGCCTGCTGGTGCCGCCCAATGCGCCGGAAATCCTCGCCGAAAAACTCGTCTGGCTCCACCGCCATCCGCACGTCGCGCAGCGCATGGGCTGGGCCGGCATGCGGCGCGCCTACCAGCACTTCACCTGGCGCAATGTCGCGTCCCATATCGCCAGCGTCTACGAAAGCGTGCTCGAACCGGCGACCAGCTACGCCATGCAGCCGCTGGCGGCGTCCGGTGAAGTGAGCTTGCGCAGCTGACCGCGCCGCGCGGCGTTTTTTCGACCGCGAATGCCGTTTTCGTCAAGGAGGACGGCATGGCGCGGACTTACGCTGTGTGCGGACACCTATCGACATTTTCGAACTGATGGAGAGGGAATTTTGAACAAGACAAGCGTATCGAGCTATGTACCGAACCCGGCGGAAGCCGAACTGTTCGCCGGCAAGACCATCCTCGTCACCGGCGGCGCCAGCGGACTCGGCGCCGCGCTGTGCCATGTGCTGTCGAGCTGCGGCGCCAACGTCGTGGTGGGCGACCTGAACCTGGACCGCGCGCAGACCGTCGCCTCGCTGCTCGAAGCCTCGGCCGGCAAGACGCACGCGATCGGCTTCAACGTCGGCGATCCGGTGGCCGCGGAGCGCGCCATCGACGAGACCGTGAGCCGCTTCGGCCGCATCGACGTACTGCTCAACAATGCCGGCACCGATGTCACGCAGTCCATCGAGGAACTGTCCTACAGCGACTGGGACCGCGTGATCCGCACCAACCTCTACGGTCCCTTCCTGCTGTCGAAGTACGCGGCGCGCCACATGAAGGATGGCGGTCACATCGTGAACATCGCCTCTACCGCCGCCAAGCGCGCCTGGCCCAATGCCTCGGCCTACCATGCCAGCAAGTGGGGCCTGCTCGGCCTGTCGCATGCGCTGCACGCGGAACTGCGCCCGAAGAAGATCAAGGTCACGGCCGTGCTGGCCGGCGGCATGCGCACGCCCTTCCTGCTGGACCGCTTCCCCGATATCGACACCGCCACGCTGCAGGACCCGGTGAACGTCGCCGTCGCCGTGAAGTCCGTCCTGCTCCTGCCCGAGCAGACGGTCATCCCGGAAGTCATGGTGCTGCCGATGCAGGAGACGTCCTGGCCATGATCGCCTGACGGCCCGAGAACAGCATGCGCGCCATTTTCCTGGACAAGGACGGCACACTCGTCGAGAACGTGCCCTACAACATCGACCCGGCCCTGGTCGAACTGACCTGGCATGCAGGCCAGGGCCTGCAGATTCTGCGCCAGCTTGGTTACGCGCTGTTCGTCGTGACCAACCAGGCGGGCGTGGCAAAGGGCTTGTTCACCGAGTGTGCGCTCGGGCCGGTGGAACACCGTATCGCCGAACAGCTCGCGCAGTACGGCGTGACGCTGGACGGCTTCTACTATTGCCCGCACAGCCCCGACGGGGTGGTGAGCCGCTACGCGATCCCCTGCACTTGCCGCAAGCCGATGCCGGGCATGCTGCTGCGCGCCGCGCGCGAGCACGGCGTCGACCTGTGGCAGTCATGGATGATCGGCGACATCCTGCATGACATCGAGGCCGGCCGCCGCGCCGGGTGCCGCACGGTGCTGATCGATAACGGCAACGAAACGGAATGGAAGATGTCGCCGCTGCGCACGCCGCACCTCACCGCTTCAGACTTGTATGCCGCCGCCACCATGATCGCCGAGGCCGATGCCCTGCGCCCCGGCACCATGGGCGGAGCGGCCGCGTCATGACGGCCGCCGGCTGGCAACAGGCGAAACGGATTCTCTGCATACGCCTGGACTACATGGGCGACGTGCTGATGAGCACACCCGCCATCCGCGCGCTGAAGCAGTCGTTTCCCGGCAGTGAAATCACCCTTCTCACCTCGTCCAGCGGCGCTGCGGTTGCAAGCTTCATCCCCGAGATCGACGACGTGATCGTCTACGCCGCGCCGTGGCTGAAAAGCAGTGCGGAACACCAGCCCGACGCCGATATGGAGATGATCGGCATGCTTGCGCGACGCCGCTTCGACGCTGCCGTCATCTTTACCGTCTATAGCCAGAATCCCCTGCCGGCGGCGATGCTCTGCTACTTCGCCGGCATTCCGCTGCGCCTGGCGCATTGCCGCGAGAATCCCTACAGCCTCCTGAGCGACTGGGTGCGCGAGACCGAGCCGCAGGAACAGGTGCGGCACGAAGTGCGCCGCCAGCTCGATCTCGTCGCCGCCGTCGGCGCAAGGACGGACGACGAACGCATGTCGCTGCGCGTGCCATCCGCTGCGGCCGCACGCGTCGTCGACCGCCTGCAGTCGATGGGCATTGATGCCGCCGCGACCTGGATCGCGATGCATCCCGGCGCCACCGCGGCCTCGCGCCGCTATCCGCCGCAACACTGGCGCGAAGTGGCACGCGCACTGCGCGCCACCCTCGACTGCCCCATCGTCTTTACCGGCAGTGCGGAGGAAGCGTCGCTCATCGATGACATCCGCGTCGGCCTGCCCGGCACGCATTCGCTGGCAGGGCAGCTCGACCTCGGCCAGCTCGCCGCGCTGATTGCGCTCGCGCCGGTGCTCGTCTCGAACAACACCGGGCCGGCGCACATCGCCGCCGCCGTCGGCACCCCGGTCGTCGACTTGTATGCGCTGACCAATCCCCAGCATACGCCGTGGAAAGTGCCGAGCCGGGTACTGTTCCGCGACGTGCCCTGCCGCTACTGCTACAAGAGCGTCTGCCCACAAGGACACAATCTCTGCCTGACCGGCGTCACGCCGTCCGAAACCGTCAAGGCGGCGCTCGACTTGTTGCGCGGACTTGAGCCGGAAGCCGAGGCGCGCATGCCGCCCATGCGCCCGGCCTGAAGGGCAGAACATTTCCCGCTGCAATTTTTACATCTGCATGCAAAAACGGAAGCGATGAACCCGGGGACAGGCGGCCGGAAGTTTCGCCACGACGACGTTTTCGGGCACGCGCCACCCAATCCGCGCGTATTTGCAGCGCATGTGCGGCACAGGCGCAGCGCCGCGCCGCTTGGCATGGAGCTTGCGATTGACCCGGGTACGCGATACCCCGTAACACGCCACCCCAACGGTAGCCAACACAAGGAGCTCGATATGCCACGCAACGCGCCTTCCAAGAGCAGCAAGACATCCTCGCGTCCAGCCCGCCGCACTTCCAAAGGGTCGGAAGATGACGCACTGCACATTCTTGCCGAGGATCACAAGAAAGTCATGGAACTCTTCGACGAGTTCGAACGGATGAAGGAAGACGAGGAAACCGACGACGAAGCCAAGCAGGTGCTGGTCGAGACCGCCTGCGCGGAACTCACC
>Ga0196970_1001601_pt1 | contig 14409 bp, 18 predicted proteins | sample S1v_513CmetaG_FD_148672 | JGI IMG/M metagenome (GOLD analysis project Ga0196970, IMG submission 148672) | Soil microbial communities from Anza Borrego desert, Southern California, United States - S1+v_5-13C | ecosystem: Environmental > Terrestrial > Soil > Desert | place: USA: California... | reverse complement strand
CTGGCTCCACGTTCAATCCGCGCACAAACTCAACGCGATGCGCTGAGTTCAGCACCTCGCGGAACGTTGCGGAGGTGTAAGTCCAGTTGTTCGTGGCCTCCGTAACTCGCATTGGCCTTAAAACACGGTTGTACATGTTCCAGACGAAGCGCTTGGCTGCGCTATCTTCCGTGGTCGTTGTGCTGGTTGTGCGAATCGTGCCAAGGTAGCGATGTGTAGGCGACGCGCTTTTCACATAGACGCCATCTTCCAGTGTTATCCCCGTAGCTCGCGTGGTCGCATTGGTCCACGCGGTAAGCGAAAGCGTTAACGTGCCTGCGTTATCGTGCACGAATACATCATAGTTTGTTGCATCGCTCAAGGTGCCCAGCGCCAGCGTCAGTTCACTAAACTGGTAGGACTTCCAGTAGCCGTTCGTCAGCAGGTCTAGCCGATTGCCAAGATAGGGCGTGAAATAGAGATTAGTTTTACTGGTCTGGTCTGACGTGCTGGACACCACACCGCTTTCAAGGGTGAGCCGCCCCTGACAGAAGCGGGTATCTGTGGCTTGCGCCGCGCTGCTCGCATCCGCCGTCAGCAACGCTTCGGTCGTAGAGATAAAGGTGCCAACCTTCTTCTTGAACGTTCCCGGCGTGGCCGAATAGCTGCCATCGTCCGCAAGGAAGCACGCTCCGCCCGCGCCTCCACCCGTCAGCCCGGACACATAATAGAAGTGGACTACGTAGCAGGTCGTGGCACTGGCACTGCTGGCGCTGCCGAGCGAGCCTTTATGCGCGATGAAGCCGATAACGTCCGCATTGGCCGCCGTGGTGGCAAGCGCCTGCGTAACAGTGTTGTTGCCGCTGAGGCGCACGGCATCACCCACCGCGTCACCGGAGCCGCAGGTGTAGGACTGGCCGTAGCCGAGAGAGGCGATGCGATCCTTGACGAGCGCGGCAATCTCGTTGCCGAACTCGTAGACGCCAAACTTGGCATCCCAGCGTTTGCCGTTGAATGTAGCATAGGTCAGCGGGTCCGTGCGCACGCGGAGCGGGAAAGCGTGCCCCTTCGCGTCTCCTGCCGCCGTGGTGTAATCCGTGGCCATTTAAGAAAGTCTCCAAGCAGATACAACAATCGTTGCCGTCGCATAAAACAAGCCGCTGGGCAGCCCCGTGGTTTTGGGTTGCGTCATCTCGAAAGCGCCATCTTCCACTACGCAGCCGTGATAGGTGGTGCCTGCCAACACCAGCGTGCCCACCGTGCTCGTTAGGTTCGCTTCGTCGGCAAGCATGGCCGTCGTCACCGCATCCCCGCTGGAATCCACGTAGCAGACCACGAGCGTTATCTTGCGGCCGCGATAGCCGAACTTCTTCGTGGCTTGTCCGTCAATGCCTGCCGTGGAAATCTTCTCACGTGCATAGATGCGCCCACCAGGGCGGTATTCCACGAGGAACTTACCCGCGCTTTCCACTGTGTAGGTTGCGGAGTAGGTTACCGATCCCGCGCTAAAGACAGCCGTTTGCGCCATCGCGCCTAGTCTCCGAGATGCATCACTTGGCCGAACACCGCACCCGCTGCGAAGCGCTTGTTGCGGTCCGCCATGCGAATATCTTCCTGCCTTCGCTTTTCCGTTTCCCAATAGCGCGTGGTGGGCGTCTTCGCGTCTTCTTCGGCCTGCTTGCGCTTGGCAATCTGCTCTTTGTCGGCCTCGATGCGCGTGAGCCGATTCCGGCCTTCTGGCGTATCCAGCGTGTTAAGCACCATCTGGTCGGCGAAGTCGCGCTTGAACTTGTCGGTGAGCTTGTTCACGTCGAAGCCCTCCGCACTCAGGACTTGCTCAATGGTCCTTCCGTGCAGCTCTGAGAAATGCTTGCGGCCTGCGGCAATGTCTTGGAGGCGCTTTGTCGTGGCGTTCTCGACGTTTGTCTTCGCCTCTTCCTCCATGATTCCGAGTTCTTTTTCGGCACGCCAATTAATTAGCAATCCCAGCGGATTGCCCGCAGTGAGCAGTCCGATGATACTTTTCGCCGTCGATACGCGCCCCTGCGACTGTTTCAACCGCGCTTCGCCGCTCTTAATGGCAGCCTTTCCTACTTCCTCATCAATCAACAGCGTTTCGCGCGTTCTAAAGCGCCGGAGCATCGCCTCGGAAGCCTTCTTGCGCACCTCTTCGTATTTGATAGCCCGCTCGAAGTAGTCGTTCACCATGTCCGCAGCGAAGCCTGCCACTGGTAGCACGCGCGCCGCAGAGACTGCCGAGCCACCAAAGCCCAGCTTTGACGCGCCCGAGTTGATGAGCTTCTCGATGCGATTGCTACCCACCAGTGACGCGATGTCGGTGAAGCTCCCGCGTCCAGAGAGCACGTTTTGCAGCGCTCCCGACTGAATCAGATTTCTCGCAAACTTGGAACGCGAGATAGCCCGGTCCACTTCTTCGGTGCGCCGCTTCGCTGTTTCTGCCTCACGCCGCAGTGTCTGCTGTGCTGCAATGCCGCGCTTGGCTGCATCCTGCACTCGCTCCAGTTCTCTAAGACGCTTGCGGGAATTAGAGTCGAGCTGCTTACCCTCTTTCTCAGCACGCATCGCCTGCTGTTCCAGCTTCTTGATTTCTGCCTGCGTGACAGCCACGGCTTTGTTCAAGTCGCCCATCTTGAGCAGGATGTCGGGGTCGAGCCCGATGGATAGTGTCGGCCCTGGCATCAGTTCGCCTCCACGCCAGCCGCGCGCACGCCATCGCGGATGTATCCGGCCCACTCTGCTTGCAACGCCGCGAGGTCGGTTTCGCGCGCCAGAAAGAACGGCCACTTGGGCGGCAGCACGGTAATCTTTCCTTCCGCCACCATGCGCAGCCCCTTCTCAACTTTGCTTGTGGGATTGTCGGTAATCTGCTTCTTGAGGATGGCTTTCTTGAGCGTGCGCTTGGCTCTGTCACCAAAGCTGCCAGCCGCCTGCTTGCGTGGTACGAGCTTCTTGGTAATCAGGTCGCGATACAGAGAGCCGACTTTCTTGGTGAGCGGCTGCCGCACGCCGCCGTAGCGGAACACGCCCGCTGCTGCGTAGACGTTGCCCTTCTTGTCGCCCGGATACTTGATGCCATCGCGGAGTTCAACGCGGATGCGAGTCGGCGAGATGGAAATGAAGGGGTTGCTCAGAGCCCGGAGCATCGTGCCTGACCGACTCTCCAGGCCGCTGGCGGAAAAGGATTGAATCAGCATCCGCGTGATGGTTGCCCGCAGCTTCCGCGCAGCTTCCACCTGAATGTCTTCCATCTTTTGCGGTGTCAGTTTGGACAATGCGGCAAGCTGTGCGGCACCACGGCTGCCAGATACATCCCGCGCCGCCTGCCCCATGCTGCTGAGAGAAGTGGCCAGCCCTGCCGCCATCGCCTACCTCTTCGCGTTGCGTTCATGCGTCTGCACCACGCCAGCCATTGCCCGCGCGGCTTCCTGCTCAAAGTCTTCGATGCTCGTAAACTTCCGGGGCTCCTCTTGCGGCGGCTGTACTATCGCCTGCCAGCGCCCCACCAGCATTCCGCAGAACTCGCAGCCAGACTCAGCACGCTCGCCGATGCGTTGCGCCATTCGCTTCTGAGCGCGCTTGGAGGGCTTCTTCACTCCGGCGATCCGCGCCAGCACTCGCACGTCCTTACGAGCTACCTTTATCATTTTCGCCATGCGTTCGGCTTGGAACTGCTCTTCAAGCTGCGCCTTCTGCGCTTCCCAAATGGCGTTCTGCCGCTTCTCCTGCTCCAAAATCGGCAGCAGCAGCGGCTTGATGTCGTTGCGCTCCCAGATTTCAGGCCGCCAGTTGCCAACCACCAGGCCATCCGCAAGCTTCTCCAGCGTCAGCATGGGCGGCAGTTTTTGAACCTCGAAGGGTGCCTCGCTGATGCCCACGTAAGCGGTGAGCGCCACGCGCCCGGTGAGTCCGCTGGGAGTGCCGTCTTCGTTGGGAATCGACCACGGGCCTTTGAGCGCGATGCCGTTTGGCTTGCCGCGCTCGCGTGCCTCTTCAGGCGGCAGGCGGTTCAGCAGCTCCAGGACGCGGGGCTTGTGCTCGTCTGTGTAGAAGACAACATCGTAGGGCAATGCCCACCTCCTAGTTCACAGTGATCGTGATGGGGGCAAGGGAACTCCCCTTGTAGATGAAGTCCGTCTGCATCACGTGCGGCGAGCTGTCGTAGTCGCCGTGGTTGGAACCCGCGAGCATCGTGGCAATCGCCACGTCCGTAGTCGTGGTGGATGCAGGCGTAGAGAGGAACTGCGCCAGTTTGAAGGTCAGCGTGTTCGACGTTCCGCGCGCAATCGGCGTAGCGTGCCCCTGATACCGCGCACGCGCCGTGCAGCCATAGCTCTTGATGGCCACGCACTCAGGCGCGACGGCGGTGCCGGGGCGGTTGATGTCCCACTCAATGTCTTCGTCAAAGCCGCCGCCGACTGGCTCTGCAAACTCAGTCGCACCGTGCGAGATGACAGACATGACGCGGGTATTCTGGCAAACGCTCATAGCACTTCCTCCCTCAACAGCCCTGCGCGGTTAGGTCGATTCTGTAGTAGCCGAACACGGGACTCTGCTTGCGGTTGATGATTGGTTCGCTCCAAGACATGTCCACAATGGGAGGCTTCGCCCATGCCGCCCGCAGCACGTCTAAAAGCCCTTCAATCCCGGTCAGGTCGTTATCCGTCTCACGTGCGAAACCGAAGTAGAGCATGGCCGTGATGCGATAGGTCGGGACTCGCACCTGCTCTCCCACACCCACCAGTTGCCCGCCGCGAATGCTTAAGTACGGCCCGGCTGAGACGATGGTGCCGATGAAGTCCGCGCTGGGAGCCACGTCGTCATAGCCCAGCACCACCCGTGACTCGCTCAGCGTGAATGAACCGCTCGTGAGCCCGTTGGCTGCCGTCTTCAGTGCCGCGCGTATGGTTCCAATGCCAGCCATCTCGCCTCACTGATGCATCACGCCAATGGTTGCCGTGCGCGTGCGCACGCATTCCAGCCGAAAGAGAGCGCCATACCCGCCACTGATGTCCCGCCAGAGTTCCACGCGGTATGTCTTGTTGTCGAACGTGATGCCGTCTCCGATGTTCACGCCGTTGGCGGGCGGGAAGTTCGTCTGCTTCGGAATCAGGAACGGCCTTGCTATCGTTTCCGCGTCGTGCCCCATCTCGAAGGACAGGTCCGTGCTTTCGGCTCCAGGATGCGCCGAGAGCGTTACCGCGCTGGCGTTGCGGTTGGTGTAGCTCACCGTGTCCCCGAGTAGTTCCAAGATTTCCTTGGCTGCATTGGCGGCCACGCTCTGAAATTCATCGCGCACGCTCATGCTTTAGCCCCGCCGAATCGGAATGAAGCCCGTGCTCGTGTTCGGTGCTGCGTTCTCCCGGCGCTTGATGCTGTCCACGATATGCATCACTGGCACGTAGGTCTGAAAGAGTTCCTTAATCTGCTGCCGCTTCTCGTCTGCGGTGTAGGTCAGCGAAGACAGTTCGCCGATGGCACCGCCCTCAATGCGGCCCACGTTCAAGCGCACGGCGTCCCAGGCCACCACCAACGCCTCAACCTTCGTGGTGCTGTCGCTATCCAGCGTGCTGGTCAGGTACGTGCGTAGCGCGTCTTTCAAGGTGTCCAGGTCGCTGAGTTCCAACACGACACCGTAGCCGTTGTGGATCTTCAGCGAGTCGGCGTAGATGACGCGCGCAATCTCAAAGCAGGACCGGATAGTCGCTTCGTTTGAAATAGCCATCAGTTCCTACCCCGCTCCTCACGCTCAACCCACTTCCCCAGCGCGTAAACCACCGTCCTCAGTTCCGCAGCCGTCCACGTCGCCGGGTCTTTGTCCATGATGGCCTTGGCTGCCACGATGAGCGCGCGAATGGCCTTCTTCTCCGTCACCTCCGCAGGTTCCGGCCTGCTCGCATCCCAAGCCGCCTTTGCCGCCGCGTGCTCCTGTTTGAGCGCCAGCACTTCAGCGCCCGTCATCTTCCGCCAGCCTTGCCGCGCGTTCTGGCCCTCTGCGAGCGGCTGCTGCTTGACAGGCCACTTTGCCGGGAGTTCTTCCGTGTTCGCCGTGTCTTCAGCGAGCAGGACTTCGTAGTCCGCCGCGAATGCGGGAGTGGAGAGCAGCGCGAGAATCAGGAACAGACGCACGTTAGCGGCCTCCGGTGGGGGTGAATTTGAGGTAGTAGTAGAAAATGTAAGCGAACCGATTTGTTGAACCTGCCGACTTCACTAATGACCAGTTAGCCGTAACTCCCCTAGAACTGCCTGTTGGAATGTTTGTCGTAATAGTACCTACCGACGAACCATTGATAAAATATTGCACTGAATTACCAGCAGCATTCACCACAATTCGCAGGCGGTAATATGTATTTGCTGCGACCGTTACGCCGCTATCTGCCGTGGTTTCTGTGCTATTGGAGCGCGCAACTAGCGTCCACTTGCCGCTATTCTCGTCATGTGTATATCGAAACATCACCGCGTCTGTGCCGTTGCCTACTCCATCACCAAATCCCGCTGATAACGTATATGTATCTGTTCCATCCGAAAGAGTTGTCGTGCGCGTTCCCAATTCACATATCGTCTCTCCGTAGCCCAGAATGACGCTATCGTTGGGCATGAAGATTCGCGCGGAAGCCGTCGTTCCGCTGAAGGTTGAGCCAATCCACGCATTGATTTCATTTGCCAGAGACGACGTTATTGACACGTCGCCAGTGCCGCCGACGGCTTTGGCAAATCCATACGCTCCTGAGGGACTCGTTAATGGCGCGAATGCGAATTCCTCAAGAAACTCCCAACTCGTGCTCGGATTCAGCCCTCCGCTCGCAGGCAAATTCGTCAGATTCGCCCCGCTCACCGCTGGCAACACCGCAGGGAAGCGCGCGTCGGGGATGGTGCCGCTTGTCAACTGCGTGGCATTCAGCGAAGTCAGGTCTGAGCCATCAACGCCCCAACTCGCATCCGTCCCGTCTGTCGTCAGGAATTTGCCGGAGTTGCCGGTTTGAGAGGGGAGAGATGCGCCGCCGCCGCCACCCCCTCCGCCATAGTTCGGCACGTCCTCCGCCGACGCCGGAGACCATGCAAACGAAATGGCCACGAGTGCCGCCGCACCTGCCAGCAGCACGCCGAGGCCAAGCTGTTCCTTCCGTGCTTTCGTCACGCTGATGCTCCCTACGAGCGAGGTTTGTAAATCGGATACGCTGTTCCAGATGCAGTCTTGAACGTGAACCTGCGCGTGGTCGAGTTGAGGGGAAAGGTTGCGTTCGGCAGAATCGGAATACTGCCGCCGCCTGAAGTAGTGCTTACCTCGCCGCCGTTCTCATTCACCCAGACTGTCACATCTGCGGTGGGGTTAGTAATCGAGCCGCCGCCACTATTCAGCGTTGCGGTGCGCTGGGTGGTGTCTGCCTCAAAATCCCGGCCCGCGCTGCCGGGAAGCGTCACGTCTGCTGATGCCATTGCCAGAGCCTCCGTTTAAGCGTTAGCCCTAGTTCGAGGTGAACATTGCGGCCCAGGTCGTCGAATCGACGCCGACGAAAATAGCCATCGTCTTGCCTTCAATCGTGATGGCGGTGTCTGAGGTGCCATCGTTGATGTCGTCACCGCTGGCCGGGTAAATCTTGAGTCCAGAAGTCGCCACCGTGTCATAGACGATGTAGATAGCGCCAGCCGAGGCCGCAGGCAGAATGACACCCTTGTTACCATCCGAGGCTGTGACATAGGTAATCTGATGCGTGATGGCCGTAGCATCGCCCTGCGCAGATCCAGCCGCCGCCTTTGTGCCCACATTGCCCAGCGCGAGCAAGCCTGCCGAGCTGGTCGTCACGCCGCCGTCTTTAATCAGCGTGCTGTCGATGGTCACGCCGCTGGCAGCCGTGGTCTCGGCAATGGTGTTCGTGGCGATGCTGGAGCCAGACAGTGCGGTGAACGTGTTCGCCGTGAAGGTGAAATCGTCCGCGCCAGAAATCTCGATATCAATCTGGTCGTCGGTCGGCGCGCTGATGGTCGTATCTGCGTCGGCATCCAGAATCACAGTGTCAGCGCCACCGTTGACATCTACGCCATTGGTAAACACCTGCGCCTGGTCTGTCGCGCCTTCGACTGTGCCGTCCGCAGCGAGGAAGCCGGAGGCCGAAGAGGTGAACGCCACGCCCGTCCAGTTCACGCCGTCCGACCAGACAAGGCCGCACTGGTTCTGTGAAATCGTGACAATCGTGGTTGCGCCTGCGTTCTTGACTACGAGGTCTTCGGCGTCATCTGCCGCGTTGACGATGAAGAACTCGTAGCCTTTACTGGCCACGACTTCCGGCAGTGTGATGTTGCGGCTGCTGCCGCCCGGGTCGAGCACCTGTACACGCTTGGAGGCTTTCGAGAGCGTGACGTTCCCCGCCAGCGTGGCGACGTTCGGCACATTGTCATCGAAAACCTTCTTGCCCTTCCAATACTGCTCGCCCTCACTGACGCCACCCGAGGCGGCGAAAAGCGCGGAGCACGTCAGCAGCGCAAAGGCTGCGAAAATTCCAATCCGTTTCATGTGGTTCTGGTCTCCGTGATAGGTTCGTTCGTTAAACGAGCTTGAAGTGCGGAATGGTCCGCTCGCCTTTGGCCGCGCCGGGAACGTGCTCGACGGGACGCACGCCGATCATTGACACCCAGCGCTCTTTCTTGTCCTTGGAGAAATTCACCAGCAGGTTGGCAATCGGAGAGATAACCGTTCGCGCGCCCGCGCCCTCGCCTACCTGACGCTCGGAAGCGTACAGAAGGATGTCCCGATACGGCTCCAGTCGAATGGTTGCACCATCGAGCAAGAGCGCCTTTGCGGGGGTCGCGAGGCGGGACTGATATTCCGCCACTGCCTCAATTTGCCGCTCTAACGGCAGCGCAGCGATAGCCGCGAATTCGCGAGCAGGGTCTTTGATGGAGGGCACCGCCGTGATAGTGCCCTTGTTGCTCGGGATGGGACACACCTTGGCTTTGTATTCAGAGCCGTCGTTGTCCACGTAGATTGCATCCCGGTATTCAAGCCCGTTGACAAAGTACAGCCCGCCGTCCTGAAACTCAGGATGTTGCGGCTTGGCCTTCGGCTTCTCCGGGGCTTTGTCGTCGTTTGCCATTGTGCTGAATCCTTAGTCGATAGCCTTAAAGCGGCGGCACCATTGCCGCCGCTTTTCAGATGCTTTGTGTTAGGCGAACGCGCTGGCGTTGTGGACCAACTCGCCGAGCAGAACCTCGCGGTGGTCGCTGTAGACCACGGACCAGTTCGCAGCCGAAAGCAGCGCCGCATCGGTCGGGTTGGCACCGCCCGCGCCGCTGTTGTAGCCCATGCCCTTGATGCCGACCCAGTAGTCAACGTCACCACGGGCGCGCAGCAGCACCTGTTCCTTGCTGGTGTCCAGGAAGGGCGGATAGACGGTCAGCGGCAGGCTGTAGCCCACCTTGATAGCGCCGGGCCCCAGGATGAGAGCGTGCGCTTTGTTGAAGCCGCCGTCCGCCGTGGTCAGCGCGGCGCTGTCGCACATCGTCAGGCTCACGCCCAGCGAGCTGAGGATGATTCCGGCACGGGTCGCTTCATCGGCGATGCCAGTCACGCCTGCCCCCAGGTATTCGTCCACCAGATCCTGCATGGACTCCGAGCGGCAGATGACGGCCTTGACCTTCTCGCGGCTGTCGCCGAACTTCGCCTTGAGCGCATTGATGAGCGTGCGGCTCAGGTTGGTGCGCACGGTTGCGCTCCACACATCATGCGTGTGCGCCGTGGTCGTCATGGCCGCGATAGCGCCGCGCGCCGCGTTCAGGATGGTTTCGCGCAGCATCAGGAAGGCCGACTCGCCGAACTGCATACCGATCTCAGCGGAAATCTGCTCCGAGGAAGCCCGGCTCAGGCGGCCCGCGTCCAGCGAATGAACCACGCTGCCGAGCTTCTTGTGGACCTTGACGGCCTTCTCGTCACCGCTGGTCAGTTCCAGGTCCGTCACCGCCGACACGCTGGTCAGGTCGCGGCGGGTGCCGAGCGAACTGATGCGCTTGAAGACGGGCATGGAGAGATACTGGCCTTCGCTGGAGAACACGGGGTCGTTGACCAGCTCGATCGGAGCGCCGGAGCCCGGCCCGCCAATGAGGCTCATCACGTCCATGTTTTCAACGAACGCCTGCCGCGCGTACTGAGCGGCCACTTCGGGAATGAACAGGTCAGATGCGAGAGTTTCGGCCATGAGTCAGGATTCCTTTTTCCGTGCGGCGCTGTAAGGCCGCGCTATTTGTGTTTTCGTTTCTGGCGCTCGCGGTCGGCCTCAAGCCGCAATCTTTCAACGCGCGCCGGATCGGCTTTCAATGCTTCCCGCAGCCGTTTCGGGTCCTTCATCAGTTCGTCATGCGTCAGGTTTCCGAAGATTTCATCTGACGACTTGATTGCTCCCGGAGTCGTCGGCTTCAGTCCTTCGGTGCTCGCTGCTGGCTTGGCCGGAACAAACATTCCGCCTTCGTCCGTCTGGAGAAACGCTTGAATCCAGTTCTTGATAGGAGTCCGCGTTTCGCCTTCCCGGTAGTAAACCTGCATGTCGTCGGCAACTTCGACGTTCTCGCCGTAGACAGAGGTCACGTACTTGCGAAGGTGTTCGGCCTTCTCGCCCGTCACGCCAGCCGCAGCGGCTAGAATGGCGGCGTTCTTCGCCTGTCCAAAGATGGTCGCCTTCAGCGTCCGCAGTTCCTCGGCCTGCCGCTCAAGTGTCGGCTGCTCGATGGTCTGCTTTGGCGGCGCTTCCTGAACTGGCTGCTTGGTGGCAACGCGCGCTTTCGCGTTCGCTGCGTTCATAGCGGCCTTCAGGTCGGCAACTTCTTTTTGGAGTTGAGAGACAACCTCTGCATTGTTTTGAGTCGCGGCAGGGGCGACGGCGGGCGGAACAACCTCAGCTGGAGCGGCAGCCGGGACCGTTGGTTCTGACATTCAATTAACCTCCTACGGGTTCACTCTGCAAGTTTTTCACGTCGATACTGTCAATCAGTTCATCCATAAGCCGCCCAACCGTCTCGGCACGCTTTGCGTCTGCGGTCTCCACGAAGCGCTGGCGGGTAAGCGCGAGCTGCTGAAGGGCAAGCGGTATCTTGCCAATCTGCCCGTCATCGGTTGCTGGCGCATTTGCCGGGTTGCCGTTGATGGTCGCAGCGCCGTCCAAGTCCGCATCTCGAGCTTCCTTCAGAATGGCCGTCTTTGCTTCCGCGCTCGCCGTCGGGGTCAGCGCCAGCGCCACGTTCGCAAGCTGCTCGCGGTAGGCGGTCTCCGGATAGCCCTTGATGCTCTGCACGTCGATGATGTTCTTCACCTTCTGGTCCAGCGTCAGCACGTCGCAGTAGTCCAGCCCGAGCACGGCGGGAGCGTCTTTCGCGATGGGTGCGCGAAACTCGGCTATCAGGCGTGCTGCGGCTTCAACGGCAGTGCGGATGCCAGAGGCGTAGGCGGTCAACATGGCGCTGAGCGGCTGGCGGTCGATAACCTTGGCTTCTGCGGACTGGCGCGCGTTCTGCGTCTGCGTGCCCACCGCATTAAGGCCGATGGACTGGAACACCTCGTACATGTTGGTCTTGCCGTTTTCCCAATCCTTGAAGAGCGCATCCGCCGCACCTGGCTGCGGAGCCGTGAACGACGCGCTTCCGCCCGGCCCGAGATTCAGCGCGCCAACAGACACGTCTACAATCTGGTCAATCGGCTTATCTGTGACGATGGTAAGAATCTGGAACGCGATGCTATTGAGATACCACGTCAGCGAAGCCTCGCGGTTGAAGACTTTGAGCGCGGGTTCTTCCATGCGCTGCATGGCCCACAAGCCCTGATGAATCTTCAGCGGCACGACAGGCAGGCGGGGGAAGCCGTGACGCTTGATGCTCTTGCACGCGACGACGGCATCTTTCGACGGCGGCGTAGCCTTGTCGTATTTAATCTCGTATTCAACGAAGTCCGTTTCCGTAATGTACGTCCACAGCTCGCGAACCTTCGTAGCCGGGCCGATGGGCGCTTCGCGGATAACGTCCTTGCGGTAGGTGCGTATCCACTTCAACTCCGCTCCGTCTTCCTGCCACATGTCCACGTCGCGCGCACAGAGCACGCGCAGCATGGCGTCAAAGCCGCCACCGTTTTTCTGCTCAGTCTGGTGTTTAAACTGGCCGCCCGGCCCCTGCACTGCGAGGAACGTGCGGAAGTGCTTCAGGTGGTCAATGGCCGCGTTGCGCAGCAGGAGCGGTAGCGGCGTACCCAGCCCGTCCGCGTTGTTGTTGAGGTTCTTCCAGTATGGCGACGTGTCTTCGCTGATGATTTCTGGCTTAACATTGAAGACGGCAGAAACGAAGTAATCGAGGATGCCTGCCACGAGGTTCGTGTAGCGACTGACGCGCTTGCGTTCCTCCCAGCGATTGTTCATGCCGTGGAAGGCATTGCGGGCGGCTTGGCCAACGCCCACGTTTTCAACGCTGGTGTCTATCGGCGCGGTAGCGGCCTTGGGATTCTCAATCTGTCGCTGGTCAAGGTATTGCTCAATATTCTTGCGGAACTGCTCGCCGCCGCAGTAGAGGTCTTCGTAGCGTTCAATCAGGTCCGCGCGATAGTCGGGATGCTTCGCTGAGATTTCAGCGTAAGTAATCGCAGACGGGAATTCCGATGGCCGCGTTGTGCCAGCGGCCGGAGCAGGAGCTGTCGAATTTTCATTCGGCGCGGCCATCGGAATATTGAATCCGGATAGGCTGCGGCACTTCGCACGCGGTAACTGTGCTACCTAATAGATTCCATGTCAATCTTAAAATCGCAAAATCTTTGTTGTTTTGCGCAAATAACGGAAGTAGGTTGGTAGCAGAGGGTTCTATGGCCGAAATAATCCCGCTCCCAAAACGCCGCTCTCCCAAGCAGCTTGCCCGTGCGTACATGATGGGGGAACTTGAAAGCAATGACTACCCAGCGCGAGGCGGACTACGCAACGCCATGCTGATTGCCGACAGCGCGGATTCTGAAATTGCGCGCATGCAGGCGTTGGCCTTTATCGAACGCCTCGCCGACCTTGCCCACGAGCAAGACACTGCGGAAATCCACGACATCAAGCTCGTCGCCATTGAGAACCAGGGCGGCAGGATTGTTGAGGCTGGATGATTCGCCTCTTTGCCACGCAAGACCAGTTCGACATCATCAACTGCACGGCCCGCTTCATGGGCCTTTTCGCTGGCAGGCGCTGGGGCAAGACAGACACCTTCTTCAATCGCTGCGTCAAACGCTGTGTTGAGTCGCCCGGCCTCCAATACGTCTACATCGCACCGTCCTACGGCCTCGCCAAAGAGCAATACGAGCGCATCTGTGCCAGCCTTGGGACGCTCGTGCGTCGTGCCGTGGGGCAGCCCAAGCCCGTGATTGAGCTAGTCAATAGTTCCCGCGTTCACTTCCGCAGCTTCGACAAACCCAAGTATCTACGCGGGCTCCGCCGCATTGGCGAGGTGTGGGTAGACGAAATCCAGGACATCAAAGAGCAGGACTTCTGGGCAGTGGTGCGCCCGCTGGTGTCCGACGTGCGCGGCACCATCGTTGTCTCCGGCCAGTTTCGCGGCCTGGCCTGTTGGTACTACAAGCCGTTCTTCGAGAAAGGGCAGGTCGCCGGGCAACACCTATATCGGAGCTGGAAGAAGCCTTCGTCCACTGGTCTTGTGTTCCAGGACGCCGAGGGGCAAGAAGAACTCCGGCTCGCTCAAGAGCAGATGACTCGCGCGCAGTACATGCAGGAATACGAATGCGAGCCAGTCGCCAACCAGGCCGCCGTGTTTCTGACTGAGGACTTGATAGCTTGCCAGCGAGGGCAGATCCTGACAGCCCCACGCGCCGGGCAAATCTACGTCATCGGTTATGACTTGGGAGAAATGTCGGACCCGTCCGCGCTCTGCGTGATGGAGGTCCGCACGAAGACCGTCGTTCACAGCGAGCAGATACCGCTGCGAACCAAGCACGAACTCCAGGCCACGAACCTAGCGAAGAAAGCGCGCTTCTGGAACAACGCCCAGGTCGTTATCGACGCCACGGCAGGCGGCGCTGGCGGCCACAAGATTGCAGACGAGAACGTGAAGCATTATCGCAAGTTCATCCCGGACGTGCGCGCGCTGGTCTGGGCTCCGAACTTCAAGCGGGAGATGGTGCGGGGCTTGTCACTGGAGATTGAGCAGCACACGATTAGCATTCCAGCCGAACACATCCGCCTACAGCGGCAGCTCGCAGCGTTCGAGTTCAAACGGCGCGGGGATGAATACACGTATTCTGGTCCGGACGGAACGCATGACGACGAAGTTGCCGGATTACTGATGGCGAATCACGCGGTGCGAGCGGGATGGGTCAAGACGAATGGTAGCGCGGGGCTGGGAGCGTTGCTGCACTAGGCGTTATAGCCTTTTATTTATTGGCAACACACATTGAGG
>Ga0196970_1001600_pt1 | contig 14425 bp, 11 predicted proteins | sample S1v_513CmetaG_FD_148672 | JGI IMG/M metagenome (GOLD analysis project Ga0196970, IMG submission 148672) | Soil microbial communities from Anza Borrego desert, Southern California, United States - S1+v_5-13C | ecosystem: Environmental > Terrestrial > Soil > Desert | place: USA: California... | reverse complement strand
CTGGCGCTCCTTCGGAATGTTGTAGCGCTTGGCGACCGTTTCCGCGGTCTGCAGCATCGGCCAGTAGATTTCCGGCTTGTTCTGCTTGAGCCACACCTCGCCGATCATGTGGGTGTTGGCTTCGTTCTGCACGCAGGAGATCGACTCGACGCCGCCGGCGGCATAGATGTCGCCTTCACCGGCGATGATGCGCTGGGCCGCGGTGGCGATGGTCTGCAGGCCGGAGGAGCAGAAGCGGTTGATGGTCATGCCCGCGGTGGTGACCGGGCAGCCGGCGCGCAGCGCGATCTGGCGCGCGATGTTGCTGCCGGTCGCACCTTCCGGCGTGGCGCAGCCCATGATCACGTCTTCCACTTCGCCGGCATCGATCTTCGCGCGCTCGATGGCGGCCTTCAGTACATGACCGCCCATGGTGGCGCCATGGGTCATGTTGAAGGCACCTTTCCAGGATTTGGCCAGGCCGGTACGGGCGGTGGATACGATGACGGCGTCAGTCATTTGGGGCTCCTTGTGTTGAATTGGTTGACGTCCAGGTCGGTGCGAGGACGATTCTTATCCGGGTGCGACGAAAGTGAAATTTGAGAATATCACATTTTTAGCACGATCGTTCGTAAAAAATAATTTTCTCTTTTTCACGTCTCCGCCTGTGCTTTTCATAGGGAAAGATGCAAAAACGACATTGCCGGGTTTGTAAGGTTCTGTAAGTTTCAAGCAAGCGTGCCGTAAGGTTCGGGTCGCACACTGCCAAACGTGCAATCAAATGGGCAAGTGTATTTGCACATTCATATTAATTATTCGAGTTTGAGGAGATTGGCATGGCGACAGTACAAGCTACGGCTGCGCGCGGCATGACAGCAGAAGAGCGGAAAGTCATTTTCGCGTCTTCGCTGGGAACCGTGTTCGAGTGGTACGACTTTTATCTATACGGCTCGCTGGCGGCGATTATCGCGAAGCAGTTCTTCGCGGGAACCGACCCCAACACTGCGTTCATTTTCGCACTGCTGGCCTTCGCGGCAGGCTTCATCGTCCGCCCGTTCGGCGCAATCGTGTTCGGCCGGCTCGGCGACATGATCGGCCGCAAGTACACCTTCCTGGTGACCATCCTGATCATGGGTATCTCCACGTTCATCGTGGGTCTGCTGCCCAATTACGCGTCGATCGGCCTTGCCGCTCCCGTCATCCTGATCTGCCTTCGTATTCTCCAGGGCCTCGCGCTCGGCGGCGAGTACGGCGGCGCAGCGACCTACGTTGCTGAACACGCTCCGCACGGCAAGCGCGGCGCCTACACCGCATGGATCCAGACGACCGCTACCCTCGGCCTGTTCCTGTCCCTGATGGTGATTCTGGGCACCCGTACCGCCATCGGCGAAGCCGCGTTCGCTGACTGGGGCTGGCGTATCCCGTTCCTGGTCTCCGTGTTCCTGCTGGCAATCTCGGTATGGATCCGTCTGTCCATGAACGAATCTCCGGCTTTCGCCAAGATGAAGGCTGAGGGCAAGACCTCCAAGGCGCCGCTGACCGAATCCTTCGGCCAGTGGAAGAACCTGAAGATCGTTATCCTGGCGCTGGTCGGCCTGACCGCCGGTCAGGCTGTCGTGTGGTACACCGGCCAGTTCTACGCCCTGTTCTTCCTGACGCAGACCCTGAAGGTCGACGGTGCAACGGCCAACCTGCTGATCGCTGCTTCGCTGGTGATCGGTACCCCGTTCTTCATTGTGTTCGGCGCACTGTCCGACAAGATCGGCCGCAAGCCCATCATCCTCGGTGGCTGCCTGATCGCTGCACTGACCTACTTCCCGATCTTCAGCGCCATGACGCATTACGCCAACCCGGCGCTGGAGCAGGCGATCAACAGCTCCCCGGTGGTGGTCACTGCCGACCCGGCGAAGTGCCAGTTCCTGTTCAATCCGACGGGCACCAAGAAGTTCACGTCCTCCTGCGACATCGCGCGTACCGTTCTGGCACAATCGTCGGTGAGCTATAACACCCAGGAAGCACCGGCCGGCACGATCGCCTCGATCAAGATCGGCGACAAGGTCATCCAGGGCTATGACGCAACCGGCCTTTCCGCAGCCGAGACTGCCGCCAAGGACAAGGAGTTCAAGAAAGAGCTGGGCGACGCCATCAAGGCAGCCGGCTATCCGTCCAAGGCTGATCCTGCCCAGATGAACAAGGGCATGGTCCTCCTGCTCCTGGTCATCCTGGTGATCTACGTGACGATGGTGTACGGCCCGATCGCAGCCATGCTGGTCGAACTGTTCCCGACCCGCATCCGCTACACCTCCATGTCCCTGCCCTACCACATCGGTAACGGCTGGTTCGGCGGCCTGCTGCCGACGACCTCGTTCGCACTCGTTGCTTACAAGGGCGACATTTACTACGGCCTCTGGTATCCGATCATCATCGCCCTGATCACCTTCGTGGTCGGCCTGCTGTTCGTGAAGGAAACCAAGGATCGCGACATCTACGCGAACGACTAAACGTCTAATCGTCCCAGGCGTACCTTTCGGTATACCTGGTTTTGAAGCCGCCAGTTATCTGGCGGCTTTTTTTATGTGCGCAATTTGTTGGAGGGCGACGGCAAGATAAAGAAGTCATCCCGGCGAAAGCGGGGATCCAGTGTCGTTTGTCGACGCCAATAAAGTCGCTGGATCCCGACTTTCGTCGGGATGACAAGCGATGATCAAGGCCGCAGTGTCAGCACGCCCATCCCGCCCTTCTCCACCTCTTCGCGCCGCGTCTTCATCGGCAGATAACCGACCTCGGCCCAGCGTTGCACAAAGCTCCGGTAATGCGGCGACAGCACGTTCCCGGATTGCCCGGTGGAGTGGATGAACTGCGAATTGTCGAGGTTGGACAGGTCGTAAACTGCACGCAGGCTGGCAGCGTGGCGGTTGGCGAACGGCGCCTTCTCATCCTTGATGTTGTGCCGGCCGACATTCACCGTAAAGGTGTCGCCCGGCGTCGGCACGCGGATGTCGAACAGCTTTGCCAGGAGCTCGACGCGCGCGAACGGACGGTGTTCGGAGCGCGCCGCATGCGCTTCGCCCCACTGCCATTGCGTCATGTCGGCGCCGTAGCGCTGTTCGAGGTCGGCAAGGGCGGCGTCGAGCGATGCGGCGAGGATACCGGCGCAGCCCTGCTGCGTCGCTCCAACGGTGACCGTCACATCCTTGCACCAGCGCCCCTGCCCGTCCTTGTCCAGGAGGATGTTGACGGTGGGGCGATGCACGTTGCGTTGTTCCCAGTAATCCTTCAGCAGCGCCTCGCCGAGTTCATCGGCGAAGATCTGCTTCGAGGCCATGCGCATCCAGGCGTTGTAGATCAGCGGCTCGGGCCGGTCGGCGTCCATCGCCCCGTCCCAGCGGCGCAGCATGTCGAGCGCCGCCCTGGCACGTTCGGTGCGCGGAACCGTGTTGCGCAATACCGGCAGGATTTCCTGCGCCGCCAGCGAAAGGTGGTCCTTCTGGATCGCGGCGAAGCTGGCCATGCTGTGCTTCGGCGTTGCGTCCAGCAGTGCGTCGATGCGGCGCGCACGGTACGGCAGGGTCCATTCGCTGGTCAGGAAATGCGGATAATCGGCGTCCACGATCTTGTGGTTGGCGGTCACGACCCGCTGCGGATCGGGATTCAATTTGCGCGGAAGCTCCTCGAACGGGATGAATCCCGCCCAGTCGTAGCGGGCATCCCATCCCGGCGCCGGAGCCAATCCCTTGAGATCGTTTTCCGCCTTGCGCACCGGGATGCGCCCCGGCGCAATGAAGCCGATGTTGCCCTTGACGTCCGCATACACGATGCTCTGCTGCGGCGAGGCGAAATCCCTGGCACCGTCCAGGAACTGCTCCCAGTCTTGCGCCAGATTGAACTTCATGCCGGCCTGCAGCGTCAGGTCATCCGGCCGCAGTGCGGTCCATGCGAAGGCGACCGCATATTTCGTTGCGTCGACGGGCGCCTTTTCCATGATCGGGATCGTGCCGGAAATCACCGGGCCGTGACGCGTTTCGCGCACCTCGATCGTGACGTCCGGCTGCCCTTTCACCTTGATCGTCTCGCTGCGTACCTGGAACTCGGCCCAGCCGTCGGGCGTCTGGTATTTCCTGCGGTCTTCCGGATGAATACGCTCGATGTAGAGGTCCTGGACATCGGGCGCGGTATTCGTGAAGCCCCAAGCGATATGGTCGTTACGGCCCAGAACGACCGAGGGAATGCCCGGCAGCGTGGCGCCGATCACGTTCAGGCCGGGCGCCGAGAGGTGAGCGAAATACCACAGCGCCGGTGCGGAAAGGCCAAGGTGCGGGTCGTTTGCGAGCAGCGGTTTGCCGGTTTCAGTCAGCTTGCCCCCTAGCACCCAGTTGTTGGAGCCCATGCCGTCGACATGGGAGGGCGGCGCGGCGGCGGCGACCTTTTCCATGTGTGCCGTGGTGCCCGACAGTTCGCGGTAAAGACGCGTGTAGTCCTGCGTGGGCAGCACAGCATCGCCGGGATACGGCGCCAGGAATTCATTGATCTGCGCCAGCGTCAGGCGCTGCGACAGGCGCATGCGCAGCAGTTCCTGCGTCCAGTTGCCGCCAAGGTCCCAGGCCATCATGGTTTGCCAGCCGATCGAATCCACCGGCGACCACGGCTCCGGCGCCGGTGCGCCGGTCAGCAGGAATTCCGGGGGCAGCGGCCCGCTGCGGTCTTCGAGATAGGCATTCACGCCGCGCGTGTAGGCGTCCAGCGCATCGCGCGTCTGCTGCGACAGGTTGCCCAGGATTCTTTCCGCATTGCGGCGCACGCCGAGCGTGCGGATGAAGCGGTCGGTATCCACCGCGTTCGGGCCGAGCACCTCGGCCAGCCGGCCGGCGGGAATGCGGCGGTTCAGTTCCATCTGCCACAGCCGGTCCTGCGCATGCACATAGCCGAGCGCAAAATAGGCGTCCGCCGGCGATTTCGCGTAGATGTGGGGAATGCCGTGCGCATCGCGCACGATGTCCACCTCGGCGCCCAGCCCCTTCAGGGTGCGCGTTCCCTCCACCTGCGGCTGGCTGGCGGAGCGATACCACAGTCCGGCGCTGGCCGCGGCAAGCAGCAGAAGCAACACCACCAGGGCAACTTTTTTCAATATTGCAGTCATACGGTAATTGGGCTCCACGTTTATCGGGCTCCTCGTTCTCCAAGCGTGCGAGGTTATCACAGCGCCAACGGGCAAACGGCCGCCCCTTTCCTTCTGTCGAGAGGGATGGATTGCCAGGTGGTAAGATGTCGTTTCGTGTAATGACTATGCAGTCGAATTCCTATCTTATGAAATTTGATGTCGCCATTGTTGGCAGCGGCCTTGCCGGACTGTCCGTCGCCCTGCACCTCGCGCAGACGCACAAGGTCGTCGTGGTGTCCAAGCGCAGCCTGCTGGACGGAGCAAGCAACTGGGCGCAGGGCGGCATCGCCGCTGTCCTGGATTCCGGCGACAGCCACGAGCAGCATATCGCCGACACGCTGGTGGCCGGTGCCGGGCTGTGCGATGAGGGCGCCACCCGTTTCATCGTCGAGAACAGCCGCGGCGCGATCGAGTGGTTGATCGAACAAGGCGTGCCTTTCACCCGCGACCCGACCGCCGAGTTGGGCTACCACCTGACCCGCGAAGGCGGACACAGCCAGCGCCGCATCATCCACGCGGCCGACGCTACCGGACATGCGGTCCAGGTCACGCTGGAGCAGAAAGCCCGCAACCATCCGAACATCACGGTCCTGGAAAACCACTACGCCATCGACGTGATCACGACCGACAAGATCGATGGCGCCGACGGGACGCACCGTTGCCTTGGCCTGTATGTGCAGGATGTCAATACCGGTGCCGTGATGACTTTGGCGGCAGACCACACCGTGCTCGCGACCGGCGGTGCCGGCAAGGTCTACCTGTACACGACGAACCCGGATACGGCGACCGGCGACGGCATCGCCATGGCTTGGCGCGCCGGCTGCCGGGTGGCGAACATGGAGTTCATCCAGTTCCATCCCACCTGCCTGTACCACCCGTATGCGAAGTCCTTCCTGATTTCGGAAGCGGTACGGGGCGAAGGCGGCCTGCTCAAGCTGCCCGCGGAAGCCGGCGCGGCGGCCGGCAAGCGCTTCATGGAGTCGCACGACGAGCGCATGGAGCTCGCGCCGCGCGACGTAGTGGCGCGGGCCATCGACTTCGAGATGAAGAAGCGCGGCCTGGATTACGTCGACCTGGACATCAGCCACCAGCCGCCCGAATTCCTGAAGGAACACTTCCCGACCATTTACGCCCGATGCCTGGAGCTCGGCATCGACATTACGCGGCAGCCTATCCCGGTCGTTCCGGCGGCCCACTACACCTGCGGTGGCGTCGTCACCGACATGTTCGGACGCACCGACCTGCCCGGCCTGTATGCGGTAGGAGAGACGGCCTACACCGGACTGCACGGCGCCAACCGCCTTGCCAGCAATTCGCTGCTGGAATGCCTGGTCCTGGGCCGGGCCGCGGCGCAGCACATCGAACAGCAGCCCAAGCCACGGCAGTATTCCCTGCCGGCCTGGGATGAAAGCCGCGTGACCGACGCCGACGAGGAAGTCGTCATCGCGCATAACTGGGACGAACTGCGGCGCTTCATGTGGAACTACGTGGGTATCGTGCGCACGACCAAGCGTCTCGAACGCGCGCAGCATCGGATCGGGCTGTTGCGGGAAGAGATTTACGAGTATTACTCGCATTTCCGCATCACGCGCGACCTGCTGGAACTGCGCAATCTTGTTGACGTCGCATCGATGATTGTGGAAAGCGCGCTGTCGCGGCGGGAAAGCCGCGGGCTGCACTTCAGTCAGGATTTTCCGGAGACGCTGCCGAAGGCGCTGCCGACGGTTTTGGCGCCGGGGAAGCGGTGATGTGCTGAGGCGCTTGGTGGGTTTCGCTGCGCTCTACCCACCCTACCGTTCACTATGTGCGTGGTGGGTTTCGCTGCGCTCTACCCACCCTGCGGTTCTCCATAAAGGATGGTAGGGTGGGTAGAGCGAAGCGAAACCCACCGCATCCCAATCACCCGACGATACGCAGCGAATAATCCGTCGCCCGCACGTCCTTGGTCAGCCCGCCGATGGAAATCCGGTCCACGCCGGTTTCCGCGATGGCGCGCAGGGTGCTCATGTTGACGCCGCCTGACGCCTCCAGCAGCGCCCGTCCATTGCTGACCTTCACCGCCTCGCGCATCATCTCCAGGGTGAAGTTGTCGAGCAGGATGGACGTCGCGCCCGCCACCAGGGCTTCTTCCAGCTCGACGAGGCTCTCCACCTCGATCTGAATGCTGACGCCGGCGTGCAGCGCATGCGCCGCCTTCATCGCCGCCGTGATGCCGCCCGCGGCGGCGATATGGTTTTCCTTGATCAGGATGCCGTCGTACAGCGCAAGCCGCTGGTTCTTGCCGCCGCCCACGCGCACCGCATACTTCTGTGCAAGGCGCAGTCCGGGCAGGGTCTTGCGGGTATCGAGCACCGCGGCGCGCGTGCCCTTCACCACCTCCGCATACTGCCGGGTGACCGTGGCTACACCCGACAGCAGTTGCAGGAAATTCAGCGCCGTGCGCTCGGCCGTCAGCAGCGCGCGGGCCGGCGCGTCGATCGCGCAGACTTCGCTGTCCGCCGTCATCGAGTCGCCTTCGGCATAACGCCACTCGATGCGGATGCGCGGGTCGAGCTGGGTCATCACGCCCTCGAACCACGGTGCGCCGCACAGGACGGCCGGCTCGCGCACGATCACGCGCGCCTTCACCCACTCGTTCTCGGGTACCAGCAGGCCGGTCACATCGCCGGTGCCGACGTCCTCCTGCAGGGCCGCGCGAAGGTTTTGCTCGAATGCCGCGACCAGCGCGGCGTCAAATGGTGCAAATGGGTTCTTCAGTGTGCTCATGCGGGTCCGATCCCAGCAAACAGTTTTTGTTCTTTTGCCAGGTCGCCGCTCGGGCGGACATTGGCCTTGCGTGCAGCGGCGAACGCCAGCATGCGGTCGATGCAGACAAAGGCCTTGCGGCCGGTCTCCGGATCGACGTGGATTTCGTTCTTGCCCGACTCCAGCACCTCGGCCAGGTTTTGCAAGCCGTTCATGGCCATCCACGGGCAGTGCGCGCAGCTCTTGCAGGTGGCGCTGTTGCCGGCGGTGGGCGCGTCGATGAAGCGCTTGCCGGGCGCGGCCATGCGCATCTTGTGCAGGATGCCGTTATCCGTCGCGACGATGAATTCGTCGGCGTCCAGCGACTGCGCCGCCGCGATGAGCTGGGAGGTGGAACCGACCACGTCGGCCTGCGCCACCACGGCCTCCGGCGACTCCGGGTGCACCAGGATCTTGGCCTTCGGATGCTCCTTGCGCAGCAATTCCAGTTCGATGCCCTTGAACTCGTCGTGCACCAGGCAGGAGCCTTGCCACAGCAGCATGTCGGCGCCGGTCTTTTTCTGTATGTAGCTGCCGAGGTGCTTGTCCGGCGCCCACAGGATCTTCTTGCCCTGGTCGTGCAGGTGCTGGACGATGTCGAGGCCGATCGACGAGGTCACCATCCAATCGGCGCGCGCCTTCACCGCCGCGCTGGTATTGGCGTAGACGACAACCGTGCGGTCGGGATGGGCGTCGCAGAATGCGGCGAATTCGTCCGCCGGGCAGCCGAGGTCGAGCGAACAGGTGGCGTCGAGGTCCGGCATCAGGATGGTCTTGTCCGGGCTCAGGATCTTCGCCGTCTCGCCCATGAATTTCACCCCGGCCACGACCAGCGTCTTGGCCGGATGGTCACGCCCGAAACGCGCCATTTCCAGGGAATCCGACACACAGCCGCCGGTTTCCTCGGCAAGGTCTTGCAGGTCGGCATCCACGTAGTAGTGGGCCACGAGGACGGCTTCTTTTTCCTTCAGGAGGCGCTTGATCTTGTCCTTGAGCGCAGCCTTTTCCTCGGGGGTGGGGGCAAGCGGTATGCGAGCCCAGGCGTTGGCAACGCAACTGGTGCCGGATTCCATCTGCGGACGTTCGAATTCGACAGTCTTTATCGGTTGGATTTGCATGGTAGTGACGCAAAAAACGGGCGCGAAAGCGCCGAAACGGAAAGTATGCCTGATAACGGGGAACTGGGGGGTGCAGGGCTTATTTCAAGTGCTTGACGGAGCCGGACACCGACTCCCTATACTTTAAATGTTGCCACATGGCAATTTTGCATTTACTCAACCCCGTTTCCAGCGCATACTGCTTCTGATCCATGTCAATGCCCTGCCGGTTCAAGACATTAAAAATAGGCTTCGTCCGACGTTGCCGGTAGGAATAAAGATGACATGGACCGGTAACGTGCTGCACGCCCCGGAGAGTGGCGGCAGCTGAAAACGGAAAGACGGATTTCGCGAGGGGGAGGAGACACCAATGACGCACCGCATTTTCGACAAGACCGACAAAGGTCGCGAAGAAATCGCCACGCGCAAACATCAGCTGGCATCCCGGCTGCGCACGCTGCTGGTCATGGTGGATGGCAAGCAAAGCGCCGACGACCTGTTGAAGAAAGTCGGCGGCATCGGCCTGACGCAGGACAGCATCACGGAACTGCTTGATCACGGGTTTATCCAGCTTGTGGCGGAGGTGGAGCCGGTCGCCCCGCCACCGCCGGTGCCGGAGGCGGCCCCGGTCGCGGAGCTCCCGCCCCTGCCGGAAGGCCAGAACCAGTTCCAGGCGATTTACCAGTTCTACACCGAGACCATCAAGGGCACCATCGGCCTGCGCGGCTACACGCTGCAGCTGAAGGTGGAGAAAGCGGCCTCGATCGACGATTTCCGCGCCCTGCGCGATCCCTACCTGGAGGCCGTGCTGAAGGCCAAGGGCAAGGAAGTCGCGCGCGGCATGCGGACACGGCTCGACCAGTTGCTCTACATGGGCGAGACCGCGCCCAATACCACCGTCATCGGGCTGAACGCGGCGATGGCCGAATAAGGCGCAATCCGCCTTATCGGCCTTATTCGATCCCCTGGCTGGCGAGGTATTCCTCGTAGCCGCCACGGAAATCGATGATCTCGCCATCCCTGATCTCGAGCACGCGCGTTGCGAGCGAGGAAACGAACTCGCGGTCGTGCGACACGAAGATCAGCGTGCCGGCGTACTTGTCCAGCGCGATGTTGAGCGATTCGATGGATTCCATGTCCATGTGGTTGGTCGGCTCGTCCATCAGCAGCACGTTGTGGCGGCCCAGCATCAGCTTGCCGTACATCATCCGGCCCTTTTCGCCGCCCGACAGCACCTTCACCGATTTGCGCACATCGTCGCCGGAGAACAGCAGGCGGCCGAGAATGGAACGCACCGCCTGGTCGTCGTCGCCCTCCTTCGTCCACTGGCCCATCCAGTCCGTCAGGTTCTTGTCGACCGCGAATTCCTCGGTCGGGTCCTGGGGCATGTAGCCGATGTTGGCGTGTTCCGCCCACTTGGCGACGCCCGAATCGGCCTGCATGCCGCACAACTCGCCGCCGATGCAGCGCAGGAGCGTGGTCTTACCCGCGCCGTTGGCGCCGATGATCGCGATCTTTTCGCCCGCCTCGACCAGGATGTTGAAGTTCCTGAAAATCGTGCGGTCATAGGATTTCGACAGCCCCTCCACCTCCACCGCCTGGCGATGCAGTTTCTTCTCGCCCTCGAAGCGGACGAACGGGTTCTGGCGGCTGGACGGCTTGACGTCCTCGACCTTGATCTTTTCGATCTGCTTGGCGCGGGAAGTCGCCTGGCGTGCCTTGGACTTGTTGGCCGAGAAGCGGCGCACGAATTCCTGCAGTTCCGCCACGCGTTCCTTGGCCTTGGCATTGGCGGCCATGAGCTGGGCGCGCGCCTGGGACGAGGCCAGCATGTAGTCGTCGTAATTGCCGGGATAGATCTTCAGCGTGCCGTAGTCCATGTCCGCCATGTGCGTGCACACCTGGTTCAGGAAGTGGCGGTCGTGCGAAATGATGATCATGGTGGAGTTGCGCTCGTTGAGCACATTCTCCAGCCAGCGGATGGTGTTGATGTCGAGGTTGTTGGTCGGCTCGTCGAGCAGCAGGATGTCCGGATTTGAGAACAGTGCCTGTGCCAGAAGCACGCGCAGCTTCCAGCCCGGCGCGATGTTGCTCATCAGGCCCTGGTGCTGGTCGAGCGGGATGCCGACGCCCAGCAGCAGTTCGCCGGCGCGCGCTTCCGCGGTGTAACCGTCGTACTCGGCGAACTTCGCCTCCAGGTCGGCGGCGCGCATGTAGTCCTCGTCGGTCGCCTCCGGGTTGGCGTAGATCGCGTCGCGCTCGGCCATCGCGGCCCACATCTCGGTGTGGCCCATCATGACGACGTCGAGCACGCGCATGTTCTCGAAGGCGAACTGGTCCTGGCGCAGCTTGCCGAGGCGCTCGTTGGGATCGAGCATGACGGTGCCGGCGCTCGGCTCCAGGTCGCCGCCGAGGATCTTCATGAAGGTGGACTTGCCGCAGCCATTGGCGCCGATCAGGCCGTAACGGTTGCCCTCGCCGAATTTGACGGAAATGTTTTCGAACAGCGGCTTGGGGCCGAACTGCATCGTGATGTTAGCGGTGGAAAGCACGGGTAAAACCTTTTGCGGGAGATTCGAAATTAACCCGCCATTCTACCATTCCGCACCGCGTCAATCGTGGCCTAAAGTGCATCCTCCAACAGATTTCGCCGTGCTGCCATGAAAGACTCCGCCGCGCGCTTCAATGCCGCTTCGTCAATCCGCGGCTGATAGAGCGAGCCGCCGATGCCGAATCCCGCGGCGCCGGCGGAGACATAGGCAGCCATGTTGTGCGGCTGGACGCCCCCGACCGGGAACAGCGGCGTGTCGACCGGCAGGATCGAGTGCATCGCCTTGACCGCCGCCGGCGGAATCATCTCCGCCGGGAACAGTTTCAGGCCGTGGGCGCCCGCCTCCAGCGCGCGGAACGCCTCGGTCGGGGTTGCCACGCCGGGCAGCGCGATCATGCCATGCTTGGCCGCATGGCTGATCACGTCGGGCGCGCAATGCGGCGAGACGATGAGGCGGCCCCCGGCCTCTTTCACCGCGTCGACATCCTGCACGGTGAGCACGGTGCCGGCGCCGATCAGCGCGTCGTCCGGCGCATCGCGCAGCAAGGCGTGGATGGCATCGATGGCGCCGGGGCGGTTGAGCGGCACCTCCAGCATACGGAAACCGGCCTCGAACAGGATTTGCCCCACGCGCGGCGCCTCGGCCGGTGTCAGGCCGCGCAGGATGGCCACGAGGGGACAGGGTGAGGGTTTGAACACGTCCATGATGGTACTCAACGGGAAAGATTGAACATTGCGCGCAGGGCGGCGAGGTAAACGCTGTCGGGCTGCCACGCACGCGCCGGGATGCCGAGCAGTTCAAGCGCGCTCAGGTAACGCGCCGAAAGCGCGGCGCTGCCGATCACCTGGACCGGCGCCGACATGGCTTCGCCGGCCTTCTTGACGATCTCGAACAGCTCGGTGCCGATCAGTAGGCCGGATAGGTAGGAGGCCGCATGGTCGCCCGGCATCATGTCGGTCACCACCATTGCGCGGCAGCAGAAGGCGGTATGGGTGAAGCCGCCCTGCCGCGCCGCGCGCAGGCCCGCAGCGAAGGCTTCCTGTACGGGTTCCTGCGATGAGATGACCTTGGACAGCGTGCCGTGCTGCGACATCAGGGAGTACAGCTCTCCCGTCATGAAGGTCATGAACTCGGTCATGCGTCCGCTGTCGGCATGGGCCCATTTGCTATGGGTGCCCGGCAGCAGGAACCAGCCGCCGGAAGCGCCCGACTCCAGCGCGCCCAGGACCTGGGTTTCCTCACCGCGCATGACATCGGGCAGGCCGTGCGGATCGACGTAGCGATAGCCCGGCACGATGCGTACCCGGGTGCCGGGAATAGCGGTCTCGACCGGCATCAGGGCGTCGCCAAGGCGCGACAGCGGATGCTCCGTCGACAGGTAAGGCACTTCCTTCCAGCCGCTGCGGCTGCCGACCATGCCGGACATGATGACGTCCGCGCTTTCCAGTTCCAGCGCTTCCATCAAGGCCTTCAGCGATTGTTCGAATCCCTCGTGCACCTGCAGGATGCCGACCTCATCCTGATGCTGACGCACCAGTCCGCCCTGCGGGTCGAGGACGTAGGCCCTGCGGTTGCTCGTTCCCCAGTCGATGCCGAGTAGCGTAGTTGTTTGTGCTGTCATGATGATCCCATGCGTTTGGACGGCGCCGCTCAGGCCCAGCCGCCGTCGACGATGAACTCCTGGGCCGTGCACATGGCCGCATCGTCCGAGGCAAGAAAGAGCACCATGCGCGCGATATCGCCGGGCATCAGGCGCCGCTTCAGGCACTGACTGCGGTCGATCAGCTTTTCGCCCTCCTCGTCCAGCCACAGGTTGACCTGGCGCTCGGTCATCACCCAGCCCGGCGTGACGGTATTGACCCGGATGTTGAACGGCCCGAGGTCGCGCGCCAGGCCGCGTGTCAAGCCGCTGACAGCGGCCTTGGTCGTGGCGTACACGGTATAGCCGCCGTTCGCCAGATGCCAGCTGATGGAGCCGAGATTGATGATCGCGCCCCCGCCGCGCCGCTTCATGCCTTCCAGCACCGCCTGTGCGGCGAAGAACATCGGGCGCTGGTTGATCGCGATGCAGTTGTCCCAGAAGGCCGGCGTCACGTCTTCCGGTGCATGGCGCTGGTCGTTGCCGGCATTGTTCACCAGCACATCGAAATCACCAAGGCTTTCGGCGAGCGTGCCGATGGTGTCCTGCAGCGCCTGGACATCGCGTATGTCGCACTGGCGGAAAACCGGCTTCGGGTAACCTTCACTGCCGAGGCGCTCGCACAGCGCAAGGCTGGCGTCCACCGCGATATCGACGAAAGCGACCTGCGCACCCTGTTCCGCGAACCCGGCAACGATTGCCTCGCCGATTCCCGACCCGCCGCCGGTCACGAAGACACGCTTTCCCTCGAGGCTGGTGTAGCGCGCCAGCGCCGCCTTACTGCCTTGTGACGACATCTTTTTTCTCCTGAACTTTCGATCCCTCGGCAAATCAATGTTGATGCTGGGTCGAAACCTTCCCGCCATCGGCAAAAAAATTCCGAGAGCCTCTCATGAGCATCCCCATCAAGAAACGTCGCAGCCAGGCATGGTTTGAAAAGCAGGACCGCGACGGCTTTGTCCACCGCAGCTGGACACAAAAGCCGGGCTACCTGCCCGACGCCTTCGACGGGCGCCCCGTCATCGGCATCTGCAATACCTGGTCCGAATTAACCCCTTGCAACAGCCACTTCCGCGAACTGGCCGAGTTTGTCAAACGCGGTGTACTTGAGGCAGGAGGATTCCCGCTGGAGTTCCCCGTCATGTCCCTCGGGGAAACGCAGCTGCGGCCGACGGCCATGCTGTTCCGCAACCTTGCGAGCATGGATGTGGAGGAA
>Ga0196970_1001599_pt1 | contig 14430 bp, 14 predicted proteins | sample S1v_513CmetaG_FD_148672 | JGI IMG/M metagenome (GOLD analysis project Ga0196970, IMG submission 148672) | Soil microbial communities from Anza Borrego desert, Southern California, United States - S1+v_5-13C | ecosystem: Environmental > Terrestrial > Soil > Desert | place: USA: California... | reverse complement strand
TACGCCAGCACCGCCAGCGCGCCCTGCGCCTCGACGAACGCCGTCAGGCCGGCGCGCTGCGCCGCCAGCCCCTCCAGCGTCAGCGTGCGGTGCAGGCCCAGCGCGAAGAACGCCGCGAAGCCCGCCGCCAGCACCGCCAGCGGCAGCAGCCGGCGCGCGGATGAGGAACGGGGCGTGTCGTCGGCGTGGTCGAGCATGCGACACAGAGTGACGCCGCGGCCGCTCACCGGCCAGTCACCTTGCCGTGAACGGGGCGGCGCTGGTAGAAGCGTGCGCATGAGCGACCTCGCCCGCCACATCGACGCCCTCGCGCAAGCCCGTGTGCTGTGCGTCGGCGACCTCATGCTCGACCGCTTCGTCTACGGGTCGGTGGACCGCGTCTCGCCGGAAGCGCCCATTCCCGTGCTGCGCATCGAGCGCGAGGCGGTGATGCTCGGCGGCAGCGGCAACGTCGCCGCCAATGTGCTGGGCCTGGGGGCGGCGTGCCGCTTCGTCTCGGTGGTCGGCGACGACGGCCCCGGCGCCGAGGTCCGGCACATCGTCGGGCGGCAGATCGGCTCGGCCGAGGGCATCGTCGTCGAGCCCGGCCGGCAGACCACGCTGAAGACCCGCTTCATCGGCAGCCGCCAGCAACTGCTGCGCGCCGACGCCGAGACGGTCGCCCCGATCAGGCCGGCCTCGGTGGAGGCGGTGCTGGCGGCTGCCCGCGCGGCGCTGCCCGACGTGGGCGCGGTGATCCTCTCCGACTACGGCAAGGGCATGCTGACCGACGCGCTGGTCGCCGGCCTGATCGAGGCGGCGCGCTCCGCCGGCCTGCCGGTGGTGGTCGATCCGAAGGGCACCGATTACCGCCGCTATCGCGGCGCCAGCATCGTCACCCCCAACCGCAAGGAGCTGATGCAGGCCACCGGCCTGCCGGCCGACGACGACGCCCAGGTGGAGGCCGCCTGCCGCCACCTGATCGAGACCTGCGGCATCGACGCGGTCATCGCCACCCGCTCCGAGCGGGGCATGAGCGTGGTCACCCGCTCCGGCCCGGCCGTGCACCTGCCGGCCGAGGCGCGCGAGGTGTTCGACGTCTCGGGCGCCGGCGACACCGCCGTGGCCGCGCTCACATCCGCACTGTCCGCCGGGGTGGAGCTGAACGACGCGGCGCGCCTCGCCAACCTCGCCGCCGGCATCGTGGTCGGCAAGGTCGGCACCGCCGTGGTCCGCGCGCCGGAGCTGCTGGCCGCGCTGCACGCCCAGGAATGGCGCCAGGGCGAGGCCAAGGTCGCCGCCCGCGAGGAGGCCGCCGAGTGCGCCGAGCGCTGGCGCCTGCGCGGCAAGCGGGTTGGCTTCACCAACGGCTGCTTCGACCTGCTGCACCCCGGCCACATCTCGCTGCTGACCCAGGCGCGGGCGGCGTGCGACGTGCTGGTGGTCGGCCTGAACAGCGACGAGTCGGTCCAGCGCCTGAAGGGCCCGACCCGCCCGGTGCAGTCGGAGACGGCGCGCGCCACCGTGCTGGCCTCGCTGTCCTGCGTCGACCTGGTGGTGATCTTCGGCGAGGACACGCCCGAGCAGCTGATCCGCACGCTGCGCCCGGACGTGCTGGTGAAGGGCGCCGACTACACCATCGAGACGGTGGTCGGCGCCGACTTCGTGCAGAGCTACGGCGGCAAGGTGGTGCTCGCCAACCTCGTGGCCGGGCAGAGCACGACCAACACCATCAGGCGCATGCAGGGGTGATATCATGCCCTCTCCCATTTCGCTGGGGGAGGGACACGATGACAGTCGCCGCCCACGCCCTCTACGCCCTCGCCTGGGCCAGCTTCGGCCTCGGCCACAGCCTGCTCGCCATCCCGGCGGTGGCGGCGCGGTTGCGGCTGGGCGCGTACACGCGGCTGGCCTACAACGGGTTCGCGGCGCTGCACCTGCTGGCGGTGCTCGCCGCCGGACGCTGGCTGCTGCCCGATCCCCTCGCCTTCGACCGGCCGTTCTGGCTGGTGGCGGCCCAGACGGCCGCGGCGCTCGCCGGGCTGGGCGTGTTCCTGTGGGGGCTGTCCGGCTATGACCTCGGCCGCTTCGCCGGATTGACGCAGATCCGTGCGCACCGCGCCGGCGCCGCCCCGCCGGCGGACGAGCCGCTGCGTGTGCGCGGCATCAACCGCTGGGTGCGGCACCCCCTCTACGCCGGGGCGCATCTGATGCTGTGGGGAAGTGTGGCGGACGAGCGGTCGCTGGCCACCGCCGTGTGGGCGTCGCTGTACCTGCTGGCCGGGATGTGGCACGAGGAGCGGACGCTGGAGGCGCTGTACGGCAACGCCTACCGGGATTACAAAACGAAAGTGCCCGCCCTGCTGCCGTGGCGAGGGCGGGCGCTTCGGTAGGCGCGTGCTTACATCTTCCTCTCGACGTTGTCCGCCCCGCGCTCCATGGCGCGGCCGCCGGCCTGGACGTCCTGGCCCATGCCCTCGAAGGTGTTGCACGCCGTCAGCAGCGAGCCGAAGAGGGTGAGCAGCACGAGAGCCTTGATCTTACGCATGGTAGACTTCTCCAAATCCGTTCGGTCCGGGTAGCAGGGGAACGGTTGCCATGCCCCAAGGGTTTCATGCGTCGCCCGAATCCGGGTGGAGCACCCCGGACGAGACACCAGGGAGGGGAAGATGTTCGAAGGGTTCGCGCACCGCCGCATCGCCGCCAGCGGCGCCGAGATCCACGCGGCCGTCGGCGGCGACGGGCCGCCGCTGCTTCTGCTGCACGGCTTTCCGCAGACCCACGCCATGTGGCGCCACGTCGCGCCCCGGCTGGCCGAGCGCTTCACCGTGGTGGCCGCCGACCTGCGCGGCTACGGCCAATCGGAGAAGATCCCCGGCGACCCCGCCCACGTCCGCCATTGCAAGCGCACCGTCGCCCAGGACCAGGTGGAGGTGATGCGCGCGCTGGGCTTCGAGCGCTTCTACGTCGCCGGCCACGACCGCGGCGCCCGGGTGGCGCACCGCATGGCGCTCGACCACCCGGAGCGGGTGCAGCGGCTGGCGGTGCTCGACATCCTGCCGACGCTGCACGTGTTCGAGGCGGCCGACCAGGCGATGGCCACCGCCTACTATCACTGGTTCTTCCTGATCCAGCCCAACGGCCTGCCGGAGCACGCCATCGGCCTCGACCCGGAGTACTGGCTGCGCCGGCTGCTGGGCTCCATCGGCACTGGCGGTGCCGGCGGCGAGGTGTTCGACGGCGAAGCCTTCGCCGAGTACCTGCGCGCCTTCCGCGACCCCGCCACGGTGCACGCCATGTGCGAGGACTACCGCGCCGGGGCGAGCATCGACCTCGACCACGACCGCAAGGACCGCGCCGAGGGTCGCCGCGTGGCGTGCCCGACGCTGGCGCTGTGGGGCGAGCGCAGCGTCGTCGGCCGCCTCTACGACGACCAACTCGGCATCTGGCGCCGCTACGCCCCGCAGGCCGAGGGGCACGGCGTCCCCGCCGGCCATTTCCTGCCCGAGGAGCGCCCGGCGGAGGTGACGGAGGCGCTGCTGCGGTTCTTCGCCTGAAGGGTGCGCGCCTTCACAGGTCCGTGAGGCCCCTGGTTGCCGACGGGGATCGCGATAAGCTTGCGGATGACGCGCTCATGCCATGACCGGAAGCCGAGCCATGTTCCGCCGAACCCTTGCCCTGACCGTGCTGACCCTGACGCTGGCCGCGTGCGGCCCCTACGTGGACCCGACCCCACGCGACGTGACGGCCGCCGGCCCGGAGGCCGGGCTGCACCACACCGGCATCGCCGCTAACCACATGACCCGGATCGACCCGCAGTAGTGAGGAGCCGCGGGTCGATCCGGCCTGAGCGTCACCCCTCCAGCGTCGTCCGCCCGAACGGGTTGCCGAGCTTCGAGCCGAAGGCCGCCTTGCGGGCTTGGCGCCACACGCCGCCGTCCCAGCGCGCGTGCGGTTCGGTGTGAACCGCCTTCACCATCGGCTGGGTGTGCGCCCAGGCGCGGAACGCTTCCTGGAACTTGGCCGCCGCCGCGGCGTCGGGGGCGTCCAGGGTCACCGTCACGGTCACGTCCATGCTGTCCTCCCTCGGGATGGTGTCGCTGCCCCGTCAACAGGCGCGGCGGACAGGCATCGCGATTCCGCCCGCGGAGTCATGGCCGCCCTGTCCGGAAGGGCGAACTCGGCCGTTGCGCGGCCGGGCGCAGGGGGGCATAAATCGCGGCGACAAGGCCCTCCCCGGCCACCCCAACAAGAACGCGGCGGAAGGAACAGCGCATGGCTGAGAGCACTTACGATGTCGTCGTCATCGGCGGCGGTCCCGGCGGGTACGTCTGCGCGATCCGCGCGGCGCAGCTCGGCTTCAAGGTCGCCTGCGTGGAGAAGCGCGCGGCGCTCGGCGGCACCTGCCTCAACGTCGGCTGCATTCCCTCCAAGGCGCTGCTGACCGCGTCGGAGAAGTTCGAGGAGGCCAAGCACGGCCTCGCCAAGTTCGGCGTCAAGGTCGGCGGCGTGGAACTCGACCTGCCCGGCATGATGAAGCACAAGGACGAGGTCGTTAAGTCCAACACCGGCGGCGTCGAGTTCCTGTTCAAGAAGAACAAGATCGACTGGATCAAGGGCGCCGGCACCATCACCGCCAAGGACACCGTGTCGGTGGACGCCAACGGCGGCACCACGCTGAAGGCGACCAAGGCCATCGTCATCGCCACCGGGTCCGAGGTCACCCCGCTGCCGGGCATCGAGATCGACGAGCAGAAGATCGTCTCCTCCACCGGCGCGCTGGCGCTGCCGGAGGTGCCGAAGCGCCTCGTCGTCATCGGCGGCGGCGTGATCGGGCTGGAGCTGGGCTCGGTCTGGGGCCGCCTGGGCGCCCAGGTCACCGTCGTCGAGTTCCTCGACCGCATCCTGCCGGGCATGGACGGCGAGGTGTCGAAGCAGATGCAGCGCATCCTGGCCAAGCAGGGCATGACCTTCAAGCTGGGCGCCAAGGTCACGGGTGCGAAGACCACCAACACCGGCGTCGCCCTGACCGTCGAGCCCGCCAAGGGCGGCGACGCGGAGACGCTGGAGGCCGACGCCGTGCTCGTCGCCATCGGCCGCCGCCCGCACACCCAGGGCCTGGGCCTGGAGAACGTCGGCGTCGAGATGGACCCGCGCGGCCGCGTCAAGACCGACCGCCACTTCCAGACCAACGTGCCGGGCATCTACGCCATCGGCGACGTGGTGGAAGGTCCGATGCTCGCCCACAAGGCCGAGGACGAGGGCGTTGCGCTGGCCGAGATCCTCGCCGGCCAGGCCGGCCACGTGAACTACGACGTGATCCCCGGCGTGGTCTACACCTGGCCGGAGGTCGCGTCGGTCGGCAAGGGCGAGGAGGACCTGAAGGCCGCGGGCATCGCCTACAAGGCCGGCAAGTTCCCGTTCACCGCCAACGGCCGCGCGCGTGCCATCAACTCGACCGAGGGCTTCGTGAAGATCCTGGCGGATGCGCGCACCGACAAGGTGCTGGGCGTCCACATGATCGGACCGAACGTGTCGGAGATGGTGGCCGAGCTGGCGCTGGCCATGGAGTTCGGCGCCTCGTCGGAGGACATCGCCCGCACCTGCCACGCCCACCCGACCCTGTCGGAAGTCACCAAGGAAGCGGCGCTGGCGGTCGACGGCCGTCCGCTGCACATGTGATCGGAGCGGGGGCAGGATTGCCTTACTTGCCCCCACCCTCCCCGCGCCCTCCGGCGCGGGTCCCCTCCCTCCCCCGCTCTCGGCGGATCGAAGATCCGCCGAGAGCGGGGGAGGGGTAAGGGGTGGGGGCAAGCGCATGACGCTCACGCCCGCCCGCCTCACCCTGGTCATGTGCCTCTCCGAGGTGCTGACCATGGCCGGCACCATGACGGTGCCAGCGTTGCTCCCCGTCTTCATCGAGGCCTGGGGCCTCACCACCGCCGAGGCCGGCTGGCTGGGCGGCATCGCGCACCTGGGCTACGTGCTGGCCGTCCCGGTGCTGCTCGGCCTCACCGACCGGCTCGACAGCCGCAAGATCTATCTCGCCTCCACCGCCGTGGCGGTGCTGTCCTGCGCCGGGTTCGCGCTGTGGGCCGATGGCTTCTGGTCGGGCATGCTGTTCCGCGCCCTGGGCGGCGTCGGGCTGGCCGGCACCTACATGCCCGGGCTGCGCGTGCTGTCCGACCACATCGCCGGGCCGCGCGCCGGGCGCTGCATGTCCTTCTACACCGCCAGCTACGGCATCGGCGTCGCCGGTTCGACGCTGACCGCCGGCCTCGTCGCCGGGGCGGGCGGCTGGCACGCCGCCTTCTGGCTCGCCGTGGCGCTGACGCTGGCCGCCCTGCTGCTCGGCCTCGTCCTCATCCCGCGCACCGTGCCGGAGAACGCGCCGCCCAGCCTCGCCGCCCTGTTCGACTTCCGCCCGGTGCTGCGCAACCGCAAGGCCATGGGCTACATCCTCGGCTACACCGCGCACAATTGGGAGCTGTTCGGCTGCCGCGGCTGGCTGGTCGCCTTCCTGGCCTTCGCGGCGGGAGCGCCGGGGGGCCAAGTGCCCGCACACGTCACCGCGCTCGCCGCCGTGATCCTCATGGTCGGCGTCGCGGCCAGCATCCTCGGCAACGAGGCGGCGCAGCGCTGGGGCCGCGACCGCTTCCTCACCGCCGTCATGCTGGCATCGGCCGCCATCGCCGCGGTGATCGGCTTCGCCTCCGCCCTGCCCTACGGGGTGCTGGCCGGGCTGGCGCTGGTGTACGGCGCCACCATCACCGCCGACAGCGCCTCGCTGACCGTCGGCATGGTCGGCGCGGCCGGGGCCGGGCGGCGTGGGGCGGCGATGGCCATGCACTCGCTGTTCGGCTTCGCCGGCGCCTTCGTGGCGCCCATCGTCTTCGGCGTGGCGCTGGAAGCGGCGGGCGGGCCGGAGAGCGTGGCCGGCTGGGGCGCCGGGTTCCTGACGCTGGCCGCCGCGGTGGCGATGGGGCCGCTGTTTCTGCGGGTGCTCGGCCGATGATCATTCCCGTCACCGATCCCGCCGACCCGCGGATCGCCGCCTACCGTGACGTGCGCGAACGCGACCTGACCGGCCGCGAGGGGCACTTCATCGCCGAGGGCGAAGTGGTGCTGCGCCTGCTGATCCGCTCGCCCCGGCACAGCGCGGTGTCGCTGCTGCTGGCGGAGAACCGGGTGGCGAAGCTGGCGCCGCTGCTGGCCGAGCTGCGGGAGGACGTGCCGGTCTATGTGGCCGCGCAGCCGGTGCTGGACGCCGTCGCCGGCTTTCCGCTGCACCGGGGCATCCTGGCGCTCGGCCGGCGGGCGCCGCTGCCGTCCGCCGACGAGCTGCTGGCCGGGCTGGGACCGCGGGCGCTGGTGGTGGCGCTGTTCGGCATCGGCAACCACGACAACATGGGCGGCATCTTCCGCAACGCCGCCGCCTTCGGCGCCGACGCCGTGCTGCTCGACCCGACCTGCTGCGACCCGCTGTACCGCAAGGCGATCCGCGTCTCGGTCGGCGCCACGCTGCTGGTGCCCACCGCGCGGCTGGAGGGCGATCCGGTCGCCCTGTTCGAACGGCACGGCTTCGCGACCCTGGCGCTCAGCCCGTCCGGCGCGACCGTGCTCTCGTCCCTGCCCCGCCCCGACCGCGCCGCCGTCCTGTTCGGCTCCGAGGGGCCGGGGCTGCCGGCGGAGCTGCTGGCGCGGGCGCAGACGGTGCGCATCCCCATGGCCGCCGGCTTCGACTCGCTGAACGTGGCGACCACCAGCGGCGTCGTGCTGCACCACCTTGCCTGCGCCGCGCCCGGCGCGTCATGATCGGGCTCAACGAATAAGGAGGGGACCGCCATGCTTACCGGATTCACGTCGCCGCTCACGCCCGAGGGCCGCTCCTCGCTCGCCCCGGCGCCGCCGTGGCACTACGCCGGCTGGCTGTTCTCCATCGACTATGAGCTTGACGCGGGCACGGCTGCGAGCTTCCTGCCCGACGGCTTCGGCACGGCGACCGGCCGCGCCACCGTGCATTTCGCCGACTGGCAGGCGACCTCCGACGGCAGCGAGCTGCTCGACCCCGTCTATTCCCAGTACCGCGAGTGCTTCGTGCTGGTGGAGGCCGAGCGCGCCGGAGCGCCGGTCAGCTTCTGCCCCTTCATCTACGTGGACCAGGACGTGTCGCTGATCCGCGGCTGGCTGCAGGGCCTGCCGAAGAAGCTGGGCAGCGTCTGGCTCACCCGCTCCTACCCGGTGGACCACGTGGCGGGCGCCCCGTCGCGCGCCGGGACAAAGCTCGGCGCCTCGCTGGCGGTGAAGGACCGGCGGCTGGCGCAGGCGGCGCTGACGCTCACCGGCGGCGAGGGCAAACACCTCGGTCTGCTGGCCCGCCCGACCTACGGCCTGTTCGGCTTCCCCAGCATCGTCGGCGGCGCCAAGCCGGCCGAACCGCAGCTGGTCCGCATGGTCGCGGATGCCAAGCAGTTCGGCCCGTTCTACGCCGCCGAGGCCGTGGTCGAGCTGTACCCCTCGCCGCGCGACGAACTGGCGATGCTGGCGCCGAAGCGGGTGCTGGAGGCCTCGGCCGGCTACTTCGCGATGACCGTGACCCAGGTGGCGGCGGGGTGAGCCCTTACGCCCGGCCGACCAGCGCCACCCGCGACCAGGGGCGCTGGACGGCCAGGGCTTCGACGATCATCGGCCCGGCGATGCCGGCGGCGAGCGATGCGCCGAACACCAGCAGATCCGCGTTCCATCCCATCCGCACCAGCGCGATGCGCGCGGCCGCGGTGAAGAAGGTGTGGTAGAGATAGATGGCGTAGGACGCCTCGCCCACCGTGCACATCACGCCGCTGGACGGCATGACGCGCAGCAGCGTCATCGCCCCGCCCATGCCGCACAGCAGCGCCACCCCGCTCTTCCAACCGATGTGGAAGGGCACGAGGTGCAGCAGCGACGCCTGATGCACCGCCAGCCCGACCGCCAAGCCCAGCGGCGCCAGCATCCACACCCGCGGTTGCCGGAACCTGTCCGCGAAGCGCCGCACCGCCACCCCCAGCAGGAAGTGCGGCAGCAGCGTCGCCGCTTCGTTCACCGACCAGACGTTGGCCTCGGTGTCGATGGCGAAGAAGGCGCCCAGCGCCAGCGCGAAGCCCAACGCGAACCTCCGCGGCGTCGCCATCAGCCCGAACGCGTCGGCCACGCCGGCCACGGCGAAGATCAGGAACAGCGCCTGCAGGTACCACAGGTGCGCGTAGGAGAAGACGTAGATCCGCCACATCGCCGCCGGCGCATCGGTCCCGTGCGATCCGGGCGCCGCCGCCTGCAGCAGGTAGAACACCGTCGACACGATGACGAACGGCAGCAGCAGCCGCCGCACCTTCTTGCCGAAGAACACCCTGAGCATGCCCTCCCGCACCGGCCGCGCCGCGTAGACGTAGCCGGAGATGAAGGTGAACAGCGGCATCCGGATCAGCTCGAAGCTGCTGGTCAGGTAGCGGTACAGCGAGTCGTCGCCGACGTGCATGCCCGACCCCGGCACGCCCACCGTGTGGTAGGCCACCAGCAGCAGGCAGGCGAGCCCGCGCAGCTCCGTCACGTTGTAGCGTGCGTCCGTTCGTGCCATCGCCCTCCGCCCTGTGCCGGGCGCTCCTTCCCCTGTGCGCACTGCCAAGGTCGCGACGGCCCCGCGCGGCCGCAAGCCGCCCGTCCGTGGCTTCCCCGCCTTGGCCCGGCGCCCACCACTTTCGAAAGTTCGCCGCGACCGGAGACTCCGCCGTAGGCAAGCCGGCGAGGCTGCCCTACCATGGCGGCATGCCCCTTCCGACCGCGACCCGCAGCCTGTCCGCCAAGCTCCTGGTGCTGACCGTGCTGTTCGTCATGCTGGCGGAGGTGCTGATCTACACGCCGTCCATCGCCCGCTTCCGCCTGACCTACCTGCAGGAGCGGCTGTCGGCCGCCCACCTCGCCGCGCTGGCGGTGGAGGCCGCCCCCGACCGCATGGTGACCGAGGAGCTGGAGGCCAAGCTGCTCGCCCATGTCGGCGCGCACGCGGTGGACCTCGTGCAGCCGGACAGCCGGGTCTACATGCTGTCGCGCTCCATGCCGCCGCAGGTGGACGTGGTCGTAGACCTGCGCGGCGCCGGCGTGGTGGAACTGATCGCCGACGCCTTCGGCGCGCTGGCGCAGACGCGGAACCGCGTGCTGCGCGTCATCGACCGCTCGCCCAAGGACATGGCGCAGCGCGTCGAGGTCGTCATGGACGAGCGCCCGATGGTCATGGCGATGATCGACTATTCCGAGCGCATCCTGGTGCTCTCCGTGGTCATCTCGCTGATCACCGCCGGGCTGGTGTTCCTGGCGCTGGTGGTGACGCTGGTGCGGCCGATGCGCCGGCTGACCGAGAGCATGGTCGCCTTCCGCCACGACCCGGAGCACGCCGAGCCGACCTTCGCCCCCGACCCGCGCCGGGACGAGATCGGCGTCGCCCAGCGCGAGCTGATCGCCATGCAGGACGCGCTGGGCACCGCGTTGCGCCAGCGCGAGCGGCTGGCGGCGCTGGGCACCGCGGTGGCGAAGATCAACCACGACCTGCGCGGCATCCTCTCCACCGCCGCCCTGCTGTCGGAGCGCCTGGCCGAGAGCGCCGACCCCGAGGTGCAGCGGGTGACGCCGCGCCTGATGGGCGCCATCGACCGCGCGGTCGACCTGTGCGGGCAGACGCTGTCCTACACGCAGGACGGCGTGCTGCCGCTGCGCCGCGCGCCGGTGGACCTCGCCACGCTGGTCGAGGAGGCGGGGGCGGAAGTGGCGTCCTCGCTGCGCACCGACGCCGCCTGGGTCAGCCGGGTGCCGGCCGGGCTGACGCTGTCGGCGGACGGCGACCAGCTCGCCCGGGCGCTCGCCAACCTCGGCCGCAACGCGGTGCAGGCGGGGGCGGATTCGGTGACGGTGGAGGCGCTTCGGACGGACGGCAGGCTGGTGCTGACGGTGGCGGACAACGGCCCCGGCCTGCCGCCGCGGGCGCGCGAGAACCTGTTCCAGCCCTTCGCCGGCTCGGCCCGCGCCGGCGGCACCGGCCTGGGCCTCGCCATCGCGCGGGAGATCGCCCGGGCGCACGGCGGCGACCTGCGGCTGGTCGAGAGCACGGGGAGCGGGACGGTGTTCGCGCTGGAATTGCCGGTGGAGTGATCCCTACTCCGCCCGCGCCCGCGACCAGAACGGCTTCGCCCTGTCGAAGCCGTCCCACTGCTCGTTCAGGTGCGCCTCCAGGTCGGCGACGCCGCGCGCCAGCCAGCCGATGACCAGACCGGCGGCGCGGCGCTCCCCCGTGCCCGCGCGGCTGCCGTCGGCGTGCAGGTCGTGCAGCAGGCGCGTCGCGGTGGCCACGTCGTTCAGGTGACCCAGCGCGTCCTGGAACGCCGCCAGCCGCTGGATGTAGCGGCGCGCCGCCTTGTCCTCGTACAGCGAGCGGAAGAACTCCGCGGCGTAGCGCAGCTTCTTCAGCGCGATGCGCAGCTGGTGGCGGTCCTCCACCGACAGCTCGGCGAAGCCCTGCCCGTCCTTGCGCGCGCGCTTGCGGCGCTTGGTCAGCAGTTCGTCGGCGAGCGTGATGACCGGCTGCAGCAGCCGCGCCGACTCCTCGCTGACCGGCTGGGCGCGCCAGCCCTGGTCCTCCAGCCACGCGCCGAGGCGCAGCATGAACGCGGTGTAGCGCGGCGACAGGATCGCCTCGCGCGCCCCCTGGTAGGCCGCGTCGCGCCGGGCGCGGGCGGCGGATTCCAGGGCGTCGATGCCGCTGAACAGCGGCGCCTCCTGGACGTTGGTGCGCTCCAGTCCCTTGCGGACCGGCTCCAGCAGGTCGGTCAGGAAGACGTCCCAGTCGCGCGCCGGCCCCAGGTGGCCGCCCAGCCACTTCACCTCGCCGACCAGCCAGTCGTACTGCTCCGCCGGCACGTAGGGGCGGAACAGCGCCAGCGCCGAGCGCAGCCGGCGCAGCGCCACGCGCATCTGGTGGATGCCCTCGGGATCGTCGCCCTTCAGCGAGCACGCCTCGTTCGCCGCGAGGTGCGCCAGACAGTTGGAGACGATGCGGCACAAGGCGCCCTCGACCGTCACCTCGGGCGACAGCGCGATCTTCTCGGCCTTCACCGACTCGTCCACCGCGCCGGCCGCCAGCGCGAAGCCGCGCGCCGCCTTGGTGCGCGACTCGAGGCGCAGCGGCGCCGTCTTCGCCAGTTCCAGCGCCAGATCGAACAGCGCCTTGGACTCGCCCTGCTTCAGCTCCAGCTCCACTTCGCACAGCGGCAGGACGGCGCCGGCCGGGGTGCGGATCTCGCCATTGTCGAAGGCCACCTCGATGACCGAACCGCCGCCCTCCAGCACGCGGACGGTGCGCTGGACGGCGGTGGTGAACATCGGCTGCAGCTCCTCCATGCCCACCGAGTCGAGCAGCGCCCGCGCGTCGGGCTCGGTGAACAGCGACAGGTCCAGCGCGGGGCCGGGCACCGGGCATTCCCACTCGGCGCGGCCGAGCCCGCCGCCGGCGAACGGCGGCCCCTTGAGGGTCTGGACGAACCGCTTGCCCTTCCTGCGCACGCGCAGGCTGACCAATTGGCGCGCAAGGCGCTGGTCCGGCGTGTCGTAATACACGCTCTCCAGCGCGCTGGTGGCGGCCCGGCTGGCGGCGCCGAGCGCCGGTGCCGAGCGCAACGCCGGCAGGTCTTCGGGCCGCGCGGCCAGCTTCAGTTCGGTCTCGCGGTTGGGATCGGCGTCGGCCATGGCATCGAAAGGGGGAGGTTCGGGTCGAACTTTTCTACACGGACGTATTCACGTTGCCTAGCCGCGCAAATTTTGCAGTTTCATTGCGTTTTTATGACGGCGCCTCTCCGGCCTTCTTCAGCACCATCACCTTCGACATGAAGGCCGGCGTCTCCGAGACCACATCCAGCCCCGCCCCGGCGAACAGCGCGCGCAGGTCCTGCCGCGCGTAGTCGGCGTAGAAGGGCTCGTGGAAGGCGATGGGGAACAGCTCCAGCAGGCCGTCCATCACCGGGTTGTCGCCGGTCTGCAGGCTGTCCACGAAGACGGCGATGCCCTGGGGTTTGAGCACCCGCGCCCACTCCGCCGCCACACGGGCGCGGACCTTCCGCGGCAGCTCGTGGAACAGGTAGATGCAGGTGACGATGTCCTGGCTGACATCGGGAAACGGCAGCGCCTCGGCCGCCGCCTGCACCGCGCGGCTGGTGCGCGCCCACGGCGCGAGGTTGCGCCGCGCCTCCGCCAGATACGCGTGCGACAGGTCGAGCGCGGTGGTGTCCAGCCGCGGCCAGTTGTCCTTCACGAAGGTGAGGAAGCGCCCCGTCCCCGCCGCCACGTCCAGCAACCGGCAGTCCGCCACCGCGCGCGTCCGCAGGTGCTCGAAGACCGGCACCAGCGCTTGGCGCCGCATGGCGTCGGCGCCGCCGCCGAACAGTACCTCGACCTGATGGTCGTAGAGGCGGGCGCTGCGCGCCGAGAGGTAGCCGTCCGTCTGGAAATGGAAGTTCTGGCGGTAGTAGGCGGGCAGCGCTTCCGACCCCGGCGGCGGGTTGGCGCGCACCTCGGTGCCGATCTGCGCGCGGCGGCGACGCGTCACCTCCGGCAGGTCGCGGAAGAAGGCGGCGGCGTCCGCCACCACCCTGGCGGGGCTGGGGATCAGGTCGTGCGGCAGACGGTAATAGCCCGCCTCGATGTTGGCGAGGTCGCGCTCCATCAGCGCGCGCAGTTCGGCCAGCACGCCGCGGGTGTCGGGCACGCGCAGGCCGTGCGGGCGTCGCTCGCGCGGGATGTTGGGGCCGGAGATGCGGGCGGCCAGCGCGTACTGGCCGAAGAACCACGCCACCCGCGCCGCCTGGGATGCGGCGTAGGCGAGGCGCCCGGCCGGGCCGACCAGGGGCGAACGGGGGAACTCGCGTCGGAGGGAATCGGTCATAGCGATAAGGTGGTGGCCCTATCCGCCAAGGCGAGTCCGGGCCGCGACCTTCGGTCCAGCCCCGCCGTCCGGCGTTGCAAAGCCGGGCGCGCTGTGCTTCGTTGCGCGCCAGATTCGAACCTTCTGGGGTCAGTGGCCATGAGCGACTTCAACACCATCGACGACCTGAACGTGAACGGCAAGACCGTGCTGGTGCGCGCCGACCTGAACGTGCCCATGCAGGACGGTACGGTGTCCGACACCACGCGCATCGACCGTCTGGCCCCGACGCTGAAGGAACTCGCCGGCAAGGGCGCCAAGGTGGTGATCCTCTCCCACTTCGGCCGGCCCAAGGGCGGCCCGGACACCAAGAACTCGCTGCGCCACGTGCTGGGCGACCTGTCCAAGGCCGTCGGCCAGGAGGTGGCCTTCGCCGAGGACTGCGTCGGCGACACGGCGAAGGCCGCCATCGCCGCGGCCAAGCCGGGCCAGATGGTGCTGCTGGAGAACAC
>Ga0196970_1001598_pt1 | contig 14432 bp, 13 predicted proteins | sample S1v_513CmetaG_FD_148672 | JGI IMG/M metagenome (GOLD analysis project Ga0196970, IMG submission 148672) | Soil microbial communities from Anza Borrego desert, Southern California, United States - S1+v_5-13C | ecosystem: Environmental > Terrestrial > Soil > Desert | place: USA: California... | reverse complement strand
TGCGGTGGCGTTTTCCAACGGTTTCGCCAGCCCCTCGCGCGACTGAGCCGCGATGCTGGCCGGCGATGCGCTCGGCGTGCTCGGCGGCCTGTTCTGGGCGGCCACCACCCTACTCATCCGGCGCTCCGCGCTGTCGGAAGCGCCGCCTGCCATCACGCTGTTCTACCAGCTGGCCAGCTGCGGCGTGATCCTGGTGGCGATTGCATGCGCGATGGGGCAGGGAAACGGCGTGGCGATGACGCCGATGGTGTGGGGCAGCCTGTTCTTCCAGGCGGTGATCGTGGCTTTCCTCAGCTACCTCGTGTGGTTCTGGATGCTGCGCAAGTACCTCGCTTCGCGGCTGTCGGTGTTTTCCTTCCTGACGCCGCTGTTCGGCGTCGGCTTCGGTGTCTTGCTGCTGGGCGACCCGCTCGATCCGCGCTTCGTTGCCGGCGCGCTGCTGGTGATGCTCGGCGTTGTCATGGTGAACACCAGGCGCTAGCGAAATATCTTTCAGGAATTCCGGCGGCACTTTTCGCGTCCGCGATTGCCAAAGTCTTCCGTATCCACCTTTTCGGTACTGGAGTCTGCAATGTTCCTGCGCTTGGGTCGTCTGTTCCGTTCTGTCGGCCGGGAAATCCTGGTGTTGTGGTATGCCTGCCGCAACCCCGCCACGCCGTTCCGCCTGAAGCTGGTGGCGCTGCTGCTGGGCCTGTACGTGTTCAGCCCCATCGACGTCGTGCCCGACTGGCTGGCCCTGCTCGGTTTCGTCGACGATGTCACGCTGCTGGCGCTCGGCATCCCTGCGCTGCTCAAGTTCGTGCCCGCGCACGCCCTGCATGAGGCGCATGCCTCCGCCGACGGCCTGTTGTCGCGCTTCCGCTTCGGCATGCACCGCTGAGTTTGCGCGCGCGCAAACAAGATCACCGTCTCTTTGCTCCCGTTTCCACGCGCCTGCCTACCATGTTGGCAGGCGCCGGCGTGTGCCGCGCGCCCGCAGCGCAAGCGAACGAGGAGGCGGTGATGTCACAACTGAACGTAGAGACGATACGCGGACTGTACGATGCCTTCAGCCGGGGCGATGTTCCCGCGGTGCTGGATCGGATGGATGAGCGCGTCGAGTGGGTCGAGGCCGATAATTTCCCGTACGCCGATCGCAACCCCTATGTCGGCCCACAGGCGGTGCTCGAAGGCGTATTCAAGCGCCTGGGGCATGACTGGGACGAATTCTCGGTCGATCCGCAACAGATGATCGACGGCGAAAACAATGTCGTGGTGCTGGGCGTGCACCACGGACGCTACAAGGAAACCGGCAAGGAGCTGCACGCACAGTTCGCGCATGTGTGGAGCCTGCGCGACGGGCGCGTCGTGCGCTTCCAGGAATACACCGACACCAAGCAGTTCGCCGACGTCGTGTCGTAAGGCTCAGGCGCCGACGAGGCTGTACTTCTCGGCGTTCTCCGCCAGCCAGCGCGTCGACAGGCCGCTATCCTGCTGTTCGGGATGGAAATCCTTGCGGAAATACTCGCGCCACGGGCCATATGTCTCGCGCACCAGGCCGCGCTTGCCGAACAGGAAGCCGGCGGCGCTCTTCCATGTGCTCCATTTCCATAACGTGCCGTCGCGGCGCAGGTTGCTGATAGTCTGGCGGATCGTGTCGCCGAGGAAGATGGTGGTGACGCGGCGCATCCAGGTGACGCGCCATTCGTAATCGCCGTCCAGTGCCTGGTACAGGTCGAAAGCGGTGCTCTTGTGCTCCGATTCCTCGGCGCTGTGCCACAACCACATCGTCTTCAGGCGCGGGTCGCCGTCGAGCACGTCATGGTTGCGCAGCAGCCAGTCGGCCAGGATGGCCGTGAAATGCTCGTTGGCCGCGGTGATTGCCACCCAGTGGCGGTACTCCACGCTGTCGAGCAGCTTCAGGCGCTTCTGCGCGCGCGGCGCCCAGTCGTTGACCAGCCCCTGCTTTTCCAGGTGGCCGTTGAACAGCGAATGCAGTCGGCGGTGCGTCGCTTCCTGGCCGACGAAGCCCTGCACTTCCTTGCGGAAACGTTCCTGCTTTTCCTCCGGCAAGCTCTTGTAGCCGTTGCGCACCGAGTCGATGAAGAATTGCTCGCCGACCGGAAAGCTCATCGACAGCGCGTTGAACAGCGCCGTACGGAAGGCATCGCCGCCGCACCAGTGGCGCGCAAACGGCTTTTCGAGGTCGATCAGCAGGCGGCGGACAACAAGGTCGGTCATCGTGGTGCTCCGTCGGATTTCAGGTTGGAAAGGTATGTGCGGTTGGTACGTACCAGTACCAGCTATCTTCATATGCAGGATTGGTACTGTCAAGTACCGCCTGCTAGAATGCCTGACATGACGCAAAGCCTGTCCGACCTCGATTCCCCCGCGCGCCACCGGCACCGCCTGCTCGAAGGCATGGCGCACGCGGTCGCGGTGAAAGGCTACGCGGAAACGACGATTGCCGACATCGTGCGGGAGGCGGCCGTCTCGCGCCGTACGTTCTATGAGCATTTCTCGACCAAGGCGGAATGCCTGATCGCACTTTACGAGGCCGCCAGCCACGGCGCACTCAAAGTGCTGCGCGACGCGATCGACCCGCAGCGTGACTGGCAGGACCAGGTGGAAACGGCCATGTCCGCCTATTTCGGCTGCCTGGCGCAGAATCCGGTGCTGGTGCGCACGCTGTTCATCGAGATCCTTGGCCTCGGGGCGGAAGGCCTGGCTGTGCGGCGCCGCGCGAACAACGAGATCGCCGACTTCATGCTCCAGGTCATCAATCGCAACCGCGGCGCGCGCCGCCGCCTGTCGCCCGAGATGGCAATGGCGATCGTGGGCGGGGTGAACGAACTGGTGCTGCAAGCAATCGAAAAGGGCCAGGTCGGCAAACTGCGCGAGCTTGCCTTGCCCGCCGTCCTGCTCGTCCGGGCCGTGACGCAGGAGCGGGACTGACCCTGCCCGCGTCCGGAACTTTAAGGCCGGACACGTTTCTGAGTAGTCAAATATCCATAGCAAGCGCTGCTTGCACCTTCACGCACGCCCGGTGGCCGGCACGCCAGCGCCCGATGCTGCCCGACCAGGAAGACACCCACCCATGAACGCACCGGACATCGGGACGCGAAACGCGCACCGGAAGCCCGCAATGGCAGCGCAAGCCGGCTTTCTGCGACGCAACGCGCGCGCCATCATCCTCTGGCCGGCCTCCGCGCTTCTGCTCGCATGCCTGCTGTGGGGAGCAGTCCTCACGCTGCTGGAACACGACCGGAAAGAAGTCCACGAGCAAACGATCCGCCAGGCAGAGTCGCTGGCGCGGGCGTACGCCGTCCAGCTGGAGCGCACCGTCAGTTACATCGACCAGATCACCCTGCGGCTCAAACATGACTGGGAAGACCCGTATTCCATCGTCAACCTGGAGCGGCAGCAGGAACGCGGACTGTATCCGGAAAGCTCCATGCTCTATGCCAGCATCGTCGACAAGGAAGGCGAGCTCGTCACCAGCACGCTGAAGACGCAGCAGCGCATGTCCTTCGAACGGGAGGCGACCTTCCAGGAGCACAAGGCGGGTGAGCCCGGGTTGCTGATCAGCGGGCCGGAACTGTCGCCGCGGCTGCAAAGGCAGGTCATCCGCTTTACGCGCCGGCTGGAAGACGTCGACGGGGCTTTCTTCGGCGTGGCGATGGTCGCCGTCGAACCGACCTTCCTGGGCGCGTTTTATGAGGAAGGCGTGCTGAGCGCCGATGATTTCGTCTCCGTCCGCTACACACACGGTCCGCTGATGGTGACCAAGTCGCGCCGCTATATCGGCTCGAAGCCGGTCTTCTACTGGAACAACCCGATTTTCACGTCGCCGCAGGGCTCCGCGATCGAGGCCGCCGACAAGTTCCAGGATGGCCAGTCGCGCATCGTCGCGTGGTCCAGGCTCAATCGTTATCCGATCGTCGCGCAGGTCGCGCTGTCGGAAAAGCATGCCTACGCCGCCTACCATGAAACCGCACGCCGCTACTTCGCGGTGGCGACGGCGGGCAGCGTGCTCCTGTTTCTGTTCGCCAGCATCGGTACCGTGCTCTCCGCGCGCCTGGCATGGCGCCGCCAGAAGGAGCACGAGGTCAGGGAAACCTACCGGCTTGCCGTCGACGCGGCCAAGGAAGGCTTTTACATGCTGCGCCCGGTGCGCGATGGCAGCGGCGGCATCGTCGACTTCCAGCTGGCCGACTGCAACGAGCGCGGGGCGGCGTTGGTGGGCATGAACAAGGCCGAGCTGCTGGGCAGGACCGTGACCGATCTGCATGCGGAGGACTACGCACATGCGGCGCTCGACCGCCTGCGCCTGGCGATGGACGAGGGCTATTACGAGGACGAGGTGCGCGTCTCCCCGCGCAGCATGCTGAAGGTGGCCTGGGTGCACCGCAAGCTGGTGCGTTCCGGCGCCGGGCTGGCGATGACGATCCGCGACATCTCGGACCTCAAGGCGCATGAGCAGGAACTGACCAACATGGCCAACGCCGATGCGCTGACCGCCCTGCCCAACCGGCACTGGCTGACCAACTACCTGCCGGTCGCCATCGAGCAGGCGCGCGCCAACCAGTTCAGCCTTGCCGTCATGTTCATCGACCTGGACGATTTCAAGAACATCAACGATACCCTCGGCCATGCCGCGGGGGACGAGTTGCTCAAGGCCGCCGCGGAGCGGCTGCGTTCCATCGTGCGCGGCAGCGACCGCGTGATCCGCCTGGGCGGCGACGAATTCACCATCGTGCTCGAACGCGTCAGGCGCGTGGATGACGTCTCGCGCGTGGCACGCACCATCATCGGCGCACTCGCCGAGCCATTCTCGGTCGCGCATTCGAGCGGCCACCGGGTGCATGCCTCCATCGGCATCAGCATGTACCCGCAGGACGGCGAGGATGGCGAGACGCTGCTCAAGCACGCGGATGTCGCCATGTACGCCGCCAAGGCCGCCGGCAAGGGTCGCTATCAGTTCTACCAGTCGCATCTGTCGGACCGGCTGGTCCTGCGCATCAGCCGCGAGCAGGCGCTGCGCCAGGCCATCGAGCGCGACGAATTCGTGCTCCATTACCAGCCGCGCGTGGATGCGGTGAGCGGCAAGCTGTGCAGCATGGAGGCGCTGGTGCGCTGGCAGCACCCGGAGCGCGGGCTGGTGCCGCCCATCGAGTTCATCGAGGTGGCCGAGGACACCGGGCTGATCCTGACGCTTGGCCGCATGGTGATCGAAAAGGCATGCGACCAGATCGCACGCTGGAAGGCAGAGGGCTTGCCGGTCGTGCCAGTGTCGATCAACGTCTCGGCGCTGCAGTTCAACGAAGGGCAGGTGAGCGCCTTGCTGGCCGCCTCGATGCGGCGGCACGGGGTGGAGCCGGCGCTGGTGGGCGTGGAGCTGACCGAGTCCTGCATGGCGGGCCAGGATGAAACCGTGAACGGTGAGCTGGACGGCCTGCGGCGGTTGGGCGTGAAGCTGCTGGTCGACGACTTCGGCACCGGCTACTCTTCCCTGTCCCAGCTGCAGCGCCTGAACGTCGACGTGCTCAAGGTCGACCGCGCGTTCACCGTCACCCTCGATGACGGCAACGAGGGCAAGGCCCTGTTCAAGGCGATCGTGTCGATGGCCGACGCCCTCGACATCAGTATCGTCGCCGAAGGCGTGGAAACCGCGGAGCAGCTGCACGTCCTGCAGTCGCTCGACTGCGACGAGGTGCAAGGCCATTTCGTGTCCCGGCCCGTCCCGCCTTCGGAAATGGCCGCGCTCATGCTCAAGCGCTTCCTGTTCCCGGAGGCAATCGCGCCGCGCCGCGGGCCTCTCCCGGTTTGATCGGCGGCACACTTCCTTTCCATGCTTTCATGCCAAAATGCAGGATTATTTCGCCTGCCCCAACGGAGGGAGGACGTCAAATGCGAAAAGAACAGAACACGGAAACCGATTCCCTGATCTCCACCGGCGTGCCCGGTCTGGACGAGATACTGTGCGGCGGGCTGACCCGCGACCGCCTCTACCTGGTCGAAGGCCAGCCCGGTTCCGGCAAGACCACCTTCGGCCTGCAATTCCTGGTCGAGGGCGCGAAACAGGGCGAGCGCGTGCTCTATATCTCGCTGGCCGAGAACGCAGTCGAACTGCGCGCCGTGGCGGCATCGCACGGATTGTCCATGGATGGTATCCAGATCCACGAGGTTATTCCCAGCGAAAGCCTGCTCGACCCGAAGGAGCAGTACACGATGTTCCACGCGTCGGAAGTGGAGCTCGGTTCGACCACGCAGGAAATCCTGGCCGCGGTGGAAGCGGTGCGGCCGTCGCGGGTCGTGCTCGATTCCCTGTCCGAGCTGCAGCTGCTCGCCGACAATCCGCTGCGCTACCGGCGGCAGGTGCTCGCCTACAAGCAGTATTTCGCCAGCCGCGCCTGCACCGTGCTGCTGCTGGACGACCGCACCGCGTCCAACGCCGACCTGCAGGTGCACAGCATCGCGCATGCCGTGATCTCGCTGGTGCAGGAGGCAAAGGAATATGGCGCGGACCGGCGCCGCATCCGCGTCAGCAAGTACCGTGGCGTGGAATTCCGCGCCGGCCTGCATGACTATTCGATCGTCCGCGGCGGCCTCGTGGCCTACCCGCGCCTCGTCGCCTCCACTTCGCGGGTGACCGCCCGTCGCGAACAATTCGCCACCGGCCTGGAGGAGCTCGACAAGCTGATGGGCGGCGGCGTCGAGGAAGGCACCAGCACCCTGATCTCCGGCCCGCCGGGTACCGGCAAGTCGTCGCTGGCGGCACAGTTCGTGTCCGCCGCAGTCGCCAGGGGCGAGCGCGCGGCGATGTTCATCTTCGAGGAAGCGGCCAATAACCTGATCAATCGTGCCGAGGGCCTCGGCATGCGCCTGGCCGCGGCGCTGGAGTCGGAACAGCTGACCATCCAGCAGATCGACCCGGCCGAGCTGCCGCCCGGCGAGTTCGCGCATAGCGTTTGCGCGGCCGCCGACAGGGGCGCCAAGGTGATCGTCATCGACAGCCTGAACGGCTACCTCAGCGCGATGCCGGACGAACGTTTCCTGACCACCCACCTGCATGAACTGCTGACCTGGCTGGGCCAGCGCGGCGTCGTCACCGTCCTCGTCGGCGTGCACCAAGGGCTCATCGGCGGCAACAGCGTGGCCAGTGTCGACGCAAGCTATCTCGCGGACAATGTTGTGCTGCTGCGCCATTACGAAGCGGATGGCGAGGTGCGCCAAGCCGTGTCCGTGTTCAAGAAGCGCGGCGGACCGCATGAACGCACGTTGCGGGAGTTTTCCATGTCGAGCCGGGGCATCCACGTCGGCCCCGTGCTGCGCCAGTTCCACGGCATCCTGACCGGGGTGCCGACTTTCCGCGACGGTGCACAAGACGGCACCGGAAACGGCAATGCCGGCTGAACGGCAGGCGCTCGAATCGCGCGTCTTGGTCTACGCCCCGACGGGGCGCGACGCAGCGCTGGCTCAACGCGTGCTGGCCGCCGGCAACATCGAGTGCCACATCTGCCAGACCATGCAGGAAGTGCTCGCCGAACTCGAGCGCGGCGCGGGGGCGCTGCTGGCGCAGGAGGAAACCCTCGTGCCCGCCGCGCTCAAGCAGCTCGGTGACTGGGTGGCCCGGCAGCCGCACTGGTCCGACATCCCGGTCCTCGTCGTCACCCACCAGGGCGCCGACTCCCCCAGCCTGCAGACGGTGATGGCAACGCTGCGCAACCTCACGCTGCTGGAACGCCCGGTGCGCACGCGCGCGCTGATCAGCACGGTGCAGTCGGCGCTCAATGCGCGCGAGCGCCAGTACCAGGCACGCGAGGCGGAACGGCGCAAGGATGAATTCCTCGCCACCCTGGCGCACGAACTGCGCAACCCGCTCGCACCGATCCGGACCGCAATGAGCCTGCTCTCGCTCATGTACCCGGCGGCATCCGGCGTGAGCAAGGTGTGCGACGTAGTGGAACGGCAGATCGGTCACCTGACCAGGCTGGTCGACGACCTGCTGGACGTGGCCCGTATCACGAGCGGCAAGATCGTGCTGCAGCGCGAGCCGGTTGCGCTTTCATCCGTCATCTCGCATGCGCTGGAGATTTGCGCGCCGCTGCTGGAAGGAACGCAGCACGCGCTCGACGTTTCGCAGCCTGGGGAAGACGTCATGCTGGACGCCGACCCGGTGCGGCTGGTGCAAAGCCTTGCCAATGTGCTGGGCAATGCGATCAAGTTCACCCCAGCGCCCGGCGTCATTTCGCTCAGGGCGGAGACGAGCGGCGACACGGCCGTCTTTCGCGTGAAGGACAACGGCATCGGACTGGAGCCGGAAGCGATCGACGGCATTTTCGAGATGTTCGCGCAATGCGATCCGTCGCAGAACCGTGCGCGCGGCACGGGCGGGCTGGGCATCGGTCTGAGCCTTGCGCGGCGCTTCATCGAAATGCACGGCGGCACGATCACCGCTGTCAGCAACGGGCCGGGCACCGGCACCGAATTCACGATGACGCTGCCCATCGTCGCCCATGGCGCGCATCAGCGCGCATCCGCCGTGACCGTGCAACCGCCTATCGCCGGCAACCGCCGCGTGTTGGTGGTAGACGATAACCAAGACGGCGCCGACATGCTGACGCAGTTGCTCGAAGCCGACGGTTTCACTGCCGAAGCGGTATACAAGGGTGAGGATGCGCTCGCCTCCATACAGGCAGCCAGGCCGGACATCATCATCATGGACATCGGCATGCCGGGGATGGACGGCTATGAAGCCGTCCGCCGTATCCGCGCGCTGCCCGGCGGCAAGGACATCCTCGTCATTGCCGTAACCGGCTGGGGGCAGGAAAGCGCCAAGCTCCAGGCGCGCGATGCGGGCTTCGACCACCATCTGGTCAAGCCGGTCCGCTTCGAGAAGATCCGCGATTTCCTCGCGCGCCGGGGCGGCTGAGGCCAACGCCGCTATCCTCACTGCATTTGTTGTCGCGCAGAACGCGCCGGGGCAATCGCGCCTATCCTGCATGCATCATGCCCGGCTATCCATTCGACCCCGATTACCTTGTCATCGTCGCGCACCTGCTTGGCGCCGTTCTTGCCGGCGGCGTCATCGGCCTCGAGCGCAGCTATCACGGCCGACCCGCCGGCTTCCGTACGCACACGCTGGTCTGCCTGGCATCCAGCCTGCTGATGATCGTGATGCTGTTCCAGCGCAAGTGGCTCGGCACGACCGCGGGCATCATCCAGACCGATCCCACGCGCATGGCCCAGGGCATCATGACCGGCATCGGCTTTCTCGGCGCCGGCGTGATCTTCAAGGAAGGATTGAGCGTGCGCGGGCTCACCACTGCGGCATCGATCTGGATGACTTCGGCCATCGGCATCCTGTTCGGCATCGGCTTCTACTTCCCGGCGATCCTCGCCACCGTGCTCACGCTCGGTGTGCTGTCGGTATTCCGCCGGATCGAGGCGCGCATGCCCTCGCATTCGTATGCCCACTATGCCATCCGTTTCGGGCGCTATGACGCGATGACCGAGGAACAGGTGCGCGACGTCCTCGCCCGCCACGGTTTCACCGTCGCCAACATGAGCTATCGCATCACCGACGACGGCGCCTGCTTCGAATACCGGATGGTCCTGCAGACCGCCGACGAGCGCAACGCCGCCATCCTTGCCGATTACCTGCGCAACCTGGCACAGGTGCGCAGCTTCCAGATATCGCCGACGGGGGACTAGAACGCATTGCGATCAATGCAGTCAGACGGGCATATGCTACTTGTGGAGAACATCATGCCCAGCACACTCGTCAGGATCTACGACACCCTCGCCTCCGCTGAACATGCGCGCCAGCAGTTGCTTGCCTCCGGCTTCACGCCGGACAGCGTCCACCTCGACAGCCGGCTGGATGAAGCCGGGCCCGTCGAGGGCAACGGCGTGCTCGACGCCAAGGACATGGGAAACGGACCGCCTGACGGCCCGATCAACGAGCTGCTCGGTGTCGAAGAACGGACCGACGCCTACAACAATTCCGAGCCGGTCTGGCGCGGTACGTTCATGCTGACGGTGGATACGGATGACGATGTGCAGAATGCGCGCGCGACCGACATCATGGACAAGACGGGCGCGCGCAACGTGGACGATTTCAGTTCGTGGCGTCGCCACGAGGGATAGGGAGGCGGACGTTGGGCCGGCATTTGGCACGGCGGTCGCCCATCAGGCGGCGCAGCTCGTCGATGCTGATGCCGGTCGCTTCGTGCATCCACAGCAGCATGGAGCCGCCGATCTGGAGACGGCCGGCGCGAATGTTGCCGATCACGTGGCGCGCGATCTTGAGCCGGCGCGACAGGGCAACGTCGCTCTGCAGGCCGAGGCGGGCGTTGACGGTGTTGAGAAGTTGATTCGGATTGTAAGAAATAGTGCGTGCTGCCTGTGTCATTGCTTTCCTTGTTCAAAAACAAACTTGGGAGTGCATTGACTCTTCGATAAGGGGGGAAGTTCCCCCCTTATGCTCGCATTCCACGCAGCAAGGCTTGCCCGCACTTATCGTGGCGCGCCTTGGCGCCGCTTGTTCGCCGCCATGATGCCGGCGCCGACGACCGCCACGCCGACCAGCGTGCGCAGGGAGGGCCGCGGCAGCAGGCGCATCGCCGTGGTCACCAGTGCGGGCGGCGACTGGCGTTGCGGATCGGAAAACAGCGAATACGACGTCCCGCTGGTGAGGGGTGCGGTTTCGGCGAACAGCGCGGTCATTGCCTTGATGAAGGGCTTCATGTCCTGCGGGCCGCGGCTCGTTACCCAGTTGCCGTCCTGCACGACAGCCTGGTCCAGCCACACGGCGCCCGCATTCACCATGTCGTCGCGCACGCCCGGCCAGGACGTCATGGTCCGCCCTTGCGTCAATCCGGCGGAAGCGAGGATCCAAGGGCCGTGGCACAGGCTGGCGATCGGTTTGCGGGCGGCATCGAACGCCCGCACGAAATCGCGTGCCGCCGCCGACTGGCGCAATAGGTCAGGACTCATGAATCCGCCGGGAATCAGAAGTGCGTCGTAGTCGCCCGGATCGGCCTCGTCCAGCGTGCGGCTGACCTTCACGCGGCTCGCCGGTTCATGCAGGTTGACGCCGCGGATGCTGCCGGGACGCAGGGAAATGATGTCGACCTCCGCTCCCTTGGCTTCGAGCGCCTTCACCGGCATCGTGAGTTCGATTTTTTCAAAGCCGTCCGCCGCCAGTACGGCGATACGGCGGCCATTCAGTGTGGTTCGTTCAAACATGGTCGCTCCTTCGTTATGCTCTGGTCGGGAATCAGGAGGATCAGAGCGCGGAAGGGACGGATTAGTTCGGATTTCCGATGATCAATCCAGGCCCAGCTTGTTGCGCATGGCCTTGCCCAGCGTCTGCCGCGTGCGGGCAAAGTCTTCCCATGGATCGCCGCGCTCCTCGAGCCAGGCCGGCGAAGTCGCCACCGTCCACTCCGCCGCGCTGCCGATGCCGTCGAGCTCTTCCCAGTAAATGGGCACGGACACGGCCAGGCCGGGCCGCGCGCGCACCGACCACGGGGCAACCGTGCTGGCCTGCCGCTTGTTGCGCAGGTAGTCGACGAAGATCTTCCCGACCCGGTTCTTCTCGCCCATCCGCGCGCTGAAGTGTTTGGGCAAGGTCGCGGCGAGATGGCGGGCGACGGCCTGCGAGAAGGCGGACATCTCGTCCCAGGAATGACGGCGTACGAGCGGCACGACCACGTGCAGGCCCTTGCCGCCGCTGGTCTTGAGGAAGCTCTCCAGCCCCAGTTCCTCCAGCACCACGCGCACCAGGTGCGTGCCCTCGACCACCTTCTTCCACGGCAGCGCCGGATCGGGATCGAGGTCGAACACCATGCAGTCGGGGCGGTCTATCCTGTCCGCCGTCGCATTGCAGGTGTGCAGCTCGATGGCGCCCATCTGCGCCGCCCCGACCAATGCCTCGATGCTGTCGATGACCATCAATGGCTCGTGGCCCGGATCGAGTGCGGGATCGAGCATGCGCATGCCCGGGATGGAGGTGCGGGTGAGATGTTTCTGAAAGAAGTGTTCGCCGGTCACGCCGTCCGGGCAGCGCAGCAGGTAGACGGGCCGGTTGTGCAGCCAGGGCAGCAGGCGGTCCGCCACGCGCTCGTAGAACCGCACGAGGTCGAGCTTGGTCTGGGCGCTGGCGGGATCGATGATGCGATCCGGGTGAGTGATCTTCACCCCCTGCACTCCATGCAGCTTTGCGCTCGCGGCGGCCCTGCGCGCGGGGATGGGAACCACCTGCTTCCTCGCCTTGCCGTTGACCGCGGTGCTTGCCGCTTCCTCGCGCCGGATCTCCGATGCCGGCTTGTCCATGCGCAGCCCGTGGAACACCGCCTGCCGCAGCATGCCTTCGCCGGTCCACTCGGCGAAGGAAATCTCCGCCACCAGCTGGGGTTTCACCCAGTGCGTGCCGGCCTTGCGCACGTCGGAGGGCATGTGCTCGAAGGGATTGGATTTCTGTTCCAGCGCATGCAGTTTCTTGTACGTGTCATGCAGCACATCGCGGTCGAAGCCGGTGCCGACCCGCCCGGCGTAGCGCAGCTTGCCCTGGTCATACACGCCCAGCAGCAGCGCCCCGAAAAACTGGCGGCTGCCCTGCGGTTCGGTATAGCCGGCGATCACGAACTCTTGCCGGCGCCGGCATTTCAGCTTGATCCAGGAATCGCTGCGCCGGCTTTCATAGGGGGCGTCGGCACGCTTGCCGATGATGCCTTCCATCGACATCCGGCAGGCGCCGTCGAGCAGTTGCTGCGGCGATTGCGCAAGCGGCGCGCTGTAGCGCAGGATGCCGGGCGAGGTGGCTGCCAGCACTTGCTCCAGCAGCGCGCGCCTGTCGCGCAATGGCGTCTTGCGCAAGTCATGGCCGTTCAGCCACGGCAGGTCGAACAGGAAGTACACCAGGTCCTTGCTGCGATGGTCGTGGATCGCCTTCTGCAGCAGCTGGAAGTTCGGCACATCCTGCTTGTCGAGGAAGACGATCTCGCCGTCCAGCCAGGCGTTGTCCAGCCCGAGGGCGCGGATCGCCTTGGCCTGCGCCGGCAGTTTCGCGGTCCAGTCCTTGCCGTCGCGCGTCAGCAGCCGCACCGCGCCGCCGTCGACGCGCGCCAGCAGGCGGTAGCCGTCGAACTTGATTTCGTACGTCCAGTCGCCTTCGCGCGGGATGTCTTCCACCAGCGTCGCCAGCTGCGGCTTGAGCGCCTCGGGCGGCGGCGACTTCTTGCGCAGGGAAAGCGCAGCGTCGTCGGTCTTGCGTTTTTTGCCGCGACCCGAAAGCACGCTGTGGGGTTCGGCCTCGGTGACGTCGTATTCCGCGGCGTTGCGCGCGGCCTCATCCTTTTCCTTGATCAGCAGCCATTGCTCCTTGCTTCCGCCGGGCAGGCGCGTGCGCACCAGCGTCCATCCGCCGTGCAGCTTCTCGCCGTCGAGGCGGAACTTCATCTTGCCGGCCTTGTAGGCGGCCACCGGATCGCCCAGCGGTTCCCAAGTGCCGATGTCCCACACGTCGACATGGCCGGCGCCGTACTGCTTCTCGGGGATATCGCCTTCGAAGTCGATGTAGTCCAGCGGATGGTCTTCGACATGCACCGCCAGCCGCTTGTCGGCCGGATCGAGGCTCGGCCCCTTGGGCACGGCCCAGCTCTTGAGGGTGCCGTCGAACTCCAGGCGGAAGTCGTAGTGCAGCTTGCGCGCGTGGTGCTTCTGCACCACGAAGCGCAGGCGCTCGGCGGGCGCCCCTACTTCGCCGCGCGGCTCGGGTGTGACCCGGAAGTTGCGCTTGGCGTGATAGTCCGACAGCTTGCCCGGCATGGCTTAATGCACCGCTTTCGAGCCGCGCGTGTTGGCGCGCTTGCGGGCGGGCGGCGGCGCCTTTTCCTTCTTCGGCGCGGCGGCCTTGCGCGGTGCCGGCGGCGTCCTTCCCTGCAGGCTCTTGCGCAGCAGCTCGGTGAGGTCGACCACGTTGCTGGGTTCTTCCGGCGCTTCGATCTTCACGTCGGTGATCTCAGTCGCCATGCCCGCGTCGACCTTCTGCCTGACCATCTTCATGATGTCGTCGCGGAAGGTGTCCTTGAACTGCTCGGGCTGCCATTTCTCGGTCATGCTTTCGATCAGCTGCGTCGCCATCTGTAATTCCTTCGGCTTGAGCGCGACGCCCTTCAAGCCTTCTTCCGGCAGGTCGAGCTCGTCGGCACTGCGCACCTCGGTCGCCCAGCGCAGCGTATTAAGCACGATGGCCTTCGGCGTGGCGATCAATGCCGCGAGATGCTGCTTGTTGTGCAGCACCACCAGCGCCACGCCGATCTTGCGCGTCTTCAGCAAGGCTTCGCGCAGCAGCGCGTACACCTTTTCGCCGCCCTTCGTGGGCGCGAGGTAGTAGGGCGTTTCGAAGAACAGGAAATTCACATCCTCCGCCTCGGTGAAGCCGA
>Ga0196970_1001597_pt1 | contig 14446 bp, 13 predicted proteins | sample S1v_513CmetaG_FD_148672 | JGI IMG/M metagenome (GOLD analysis project Ga0196970, IMG submission 148672) | Soil microbial communities from Anza Borrego desert, Southern California, United States - S1+v_5-13C | ecosystem: Environmental > Terrestrial > Soil > Desert | place: USA: California... | reverse complement strand
TGCGGATCCAGGTTATCGTTTGATCAATTATTTGCTGAGATGAAGACATTTTGTGCCTGATTGTTGAATGAATCTTATCTTTCCAATGATAGCTTAACAGATTCATTGTAAAAAGTGTGGATTCTTAAATAGAGGTTAGATGCGAGGGGCATCCACCTCAATTGGAGGTGGAGAGACTCCTTGTCTGACCTTATTAATGAGGTGGTCTAAATATAGAAGAGAAAATCGACTGAACCCTGGCTGCCTCTCGTTCAACTGGATTGGCTGAATGTATTGATGGATTATGGATAACTCTGATACTTCGTTGATATAAAGCTCTAGCTTCCATTAAAGGATTCTGAATTTCAATTCCATGGACGTGAGCGTGGTTTTCTTCCTCTTCTGCATGCTGTGTAGCAATGTCGTTGATCGATGTAATTCTTCCTCTATCTAGAGGGCATGTATTGTGATTAGTATTTAACCAAGGTTGTAAACAGTCTTGATGATATTCGTGATTACAATTTAATTTGTATATATTGGCATCTGGTAAAATTTCCTCTATGCAAATCGCGCAGACTGGTCCACTTGAAATGGTAGCCGAAGCAGTGGCCATTTTATCCTCTTGGGTTAAGTCGATACGGCTAGGATTATACACGAGATTTGGGATGGAGTCATCTTAAAGGAATTTCTGTCGAAACTCTTTTTCGAGGTCTGCGGGTTGCCTGATATTCTTGAAATTGGTACTCGGATCCGATTGAATACTCAATCAGCAAGAGGGGAAGGCTGGATTCTTCGCCCTAAATATAACTTTACCCTTATCGACGAACCAATGGTCGAGGTTTTGAATATTTTCTGATGTTGGTTGGGTTTCCCAGACGATTTGTTCATGTTGCAATAACACCCCCAGTGGCCTTCCGCATAAAAAACTGGTTAACTTTGCCTGAATTTTATTATGGTTTATACTCACTTGGAGGTTTGTATAAGTATCATTACTCAATACATGGCATTTTTTTGAGAATATGATTGTTCCTGGAAGGGGTGAATTTCGATTTAAGGTGTCTAGAGTTTCTACTGCTGCTGCAGCCTTTTGAACTTCAGCTTTTTTCTTTTCTAATTGTGCCATTTCAGCTTCATATCTCGCCTTTTCTTTCTGCACACTCTCTTCATAAGTAGCTTGTATCTTTTCGTTTTCTTCTTTGTAAGCAACTTCTATTCTTTCCGTTTGTTGTCGCAAAAGTCTTTGCCTTTTAGATGTATCGTCTACAGGATGTGTTGGAAGAGACGATTGTCTGATATAATGAAATTTGTGGCAGGCACGTATTGCAAGTTGGAAGAGAATGGCGAATAACGGTAAAATTCCTGCAGAAATAATGTAAGTAAAAATTTTACATGCAGTAGAAAGGACTGACGTCTCCAGATGTTTAGTTGTACAGCCTTTGCTGCCATTCGCAGCTAATTGCACGGGCTGCGTTACTACAGCAATTTCTCTATTTTGAAAAAGTGGGCTTAAATAAAGAGCAGGATATAGAGTTAGAGGATTTTCTGATTCAACGGGGGTAAAAGAAGAAATTTTAATTAAACTTACCATCTTAATTTCACTTTTAATTTACAAAAATTATAATTCAAATAAATGTATAACTTCAAGTTAAAAATATTATTTATAAATATTTTTTTTGATCTTATGTGTTGTAGTTGTGTTGAAAAATTCAATGCTGTTAAGCAGAGGAAAAAAATCAGGATTTTTCCTGGTCCTGCCATTTTGGAGAAGGAGATACGTATTCAGAACTTTAAGCTGTGAGGGCTTTAAGAAAAAGGTCATTCACATAATAGACATCGCGACCCTTTTTGAAACCCTTTAGAATGCCGATTCGTTCGAGTTCTTTTAGGTAGACAGAAGCGGTTTGCCTTTTCGCAATCCCACTTTCCTCGAGGAATTTAATTTTGCAATAAGGAGATCGGAATAAAATTTCGATTAAATCTTTTGAATAAATCCGAGGCAATGTAATTCGGACTTTTTCAGCGGTTTCTTGGATCAGGTAATGAATATTTAATATCTGTTTTCTGGTGATGATTGCAGTTTCCTCAAGACCCTGTAGGATATAAAGAACCCACGATTCCCAAGCGTTTGATTCTGTGACTTGTTGTAATCCGTTATAGTACGCTGTCTTATTTGTTGTAATATATCGAGATAGATAAAGGATAGGAAGGTCTAACAATTGTTTGTCAACCAAGTATAGGATATTCAATATCCTTCCAGTTCGTCCGTTCCCATCATGAAATGGATGGATGGCTTCGAATTGATAATGCAAAACAGCCATCTTTATGAGCGGATCCAAGGAAGATTCTGTATGCATAAAAAGTTCGAGATTCGATAATTTTTTTCTTATTATATCTTCGCCTTCAGGCGGTGAATATTTCACCTCTCCCTTAGGATTGACTAGCTTCGTTCCTGGTAAATTTCGTATTCCTTGGGTTGAATTTTTAAGTATCTGCACTAGCTCAATAAATAAAGGAGTAGTCAAAAGTCTTTTTTTTTGCGTTATGGCATGATAGCCATACCACAGGGCGTCCTTGTAATAGAGAACTTCTTTTGTTTGGGGTTCAATCGAAATATTCCCATCTGCAAACGCTTTATATAGTTCATCGTTTGTGGTGACAATGTTCTCAATCTCAGATGACATTTTTGCTTCTGAAAGACCTAAGGCTTGGATCAAAACTGCCTGGTTTGGGATTAGGTGGCCTGAGATTTTTAATTCAGCGATCGCTTTATTAGCGCGGACAGCCATTTTTAGGATTGGAACCGTTTCCAAGTCTGTTTTAGGAGGTAGATCTGGTAGATCGTTATAGGGAATATTGCGATCAAAATTCATCTTGGCGGACCTCTTATGTTTATGAAATCGACAGATCTAGAAAATATGTCGAAATTTGGATTATTTTTTCGACATATTTTTTATTTTATTTCTTAATATGCTTATAGCTAGTGTGTTAATATTTTTTTTGAATCTTTCAGCCTGACTTATTTAGGACTACCAGGAAAATAGTAATTATCTAATAAATAGACGTTTAAATGCTTTAGATTGAGAGACAACTAAGAACTTTTAATTGCGGAAATTTTCAGTTTATATTATGATTTATTTCTCAAACTATAATTTAACCATGAGATGTTTAATATGCCAGTTTACAATATAAGAACAACTACTCCAGAAGAAAGAGCAATCGCAGTCAATGCTAATCGTAACGGATATGCTACAAGTGTTACTGCGGTGATTAATGGTCGAGTCTATCAAACGAATTTAAACCTCTTCTCATTTTTAGGGTATTTCCCAGGAATTAGTATAATTACTGGATTATTTCGTCTTATTGTCGGCATGTTTACCTTATGTTTGAGTCCTAATTGGGCTAACCTTCAAATTCTGCGTGGTACTTTGGAAATATGTTGTTTAGGTATACTATTTCTCCCTTTTGATTTAGGTTGGCTAAAATTTGAAAGAGTTCCGGACTAGGAGCGTGTTTTAAATCCAGATTTCATCGTCAGCGGCAGTCAGGCGTTGGAATCTCGCTATTTCCTGTTCTGCCTGAGCGCGTAGTAACGCGTTTCGTTGTCGCATTGCTGGTTGTTGTTGTATTATCTCTTGCATCAATGCTTGTGCTCGATGTTCGCTCCCTGCAAGCTCCAATTATTCCTCAATCTTTCTTCGATGTATTTCATAACATATCAGACCTGTAGTCATTGCTATATGGAACGCCCAGCCCATCTTATTTCCAAATAATTTTTGTGCAGCTACAGATATAACAGCAAATGTTGTACCGACCCCAAATCCAGTAATGCGAGCCCTCCTACCTCCTGGATGCATTGCAGCTCCAATCAGGCCTGTAACCGCCATCGCTACAAAAACATTATCTTTAATACTAGAAATACTACCCATGCCGTTCATTTTAACCCCTCGTTTAATTGTTAAAAATAAATTAACAAAAAAATATTAAATAAAAAGAATAATTCACTCAGAAATTATTGCGAAATAGCTGCGGATGAATAGTTTGTTTCTCTCAGTTCACTGGATCTGTAAATTTTTTGTTTACCACAACAAAAATTCAGGCTCGACTTGGCACCCAAGAAAGATACGATTCTCCCTTCCAGAAAAAAGACATGTGCCGCATCAGCAATTGGCAACAGTATAACCAATCGTTAGTAAATCGTAGGAGCATTACTTTTTGATTCGATGAGGCCGCCGAAGATGAGTCAATTGTACCACGCGGGGTTAGGTTTGGGCCATTCCGAGAACCCTTCAAATATTCCAAATCTAACCCCCGCGTGGTATAGCAATCAATTTACCTAAAAGAAGCCAAAAAGACTAAATACTTTTTAATGCGGTTTCGTCCAGTCTAGTGCATAAATATTGCTTAATTGATCTTTTCGTAGCTGGATTTTTCTGAGTTAGTTTCTTTCTATATGTCAGTACAAACAAAAGGTTTCAGCCCTTGAAACTGAAGCCTTAATTTTGATTGGAGGTGGAGAGAATCGAACGCTGGTGGCTTATCTTCTGTTTTTCATAGACAAATCTACTCAAATTTCATATCCATTTACGTAATTTTTACGCAGTAGACTGGCTGAAAGGAGATTAAAGGTATTTTCCTAAAGGCTACTAGAAGGGTTGTCTGTCCGTGGTTTATTGGAATCGTGATAAGACCATTCGTTGCCAGGTCCCGCGATGAATACTTTTTTTTCTGGGGTAAAAAGTTTCCATTGTTCACGCTCTTCGGTGTAAAATGAAAAAAGATGTAATTCTATATCTTTTCCAAAGGTGAGCGTAGCATCAAATGCGTCATTCAATAGGATGACCTCATTCAGTTCCCTCTGTGCTAGTTGGGTTAGGCAATTCTCTATTTTTTCTCTCGAATCTTCTGATCCGACGCATGATTTTTTGTTAATATCGATACGCCAGGCACACATGTATACCCATAAACGCCATTCACCAAAATATATTGTTCTGAAACCACCCGAACGAGTTTTTATCTGTTCTTCAGAAACACGTCCAAAGTCAAATGTAAGAAAACTACCATGTCCCAATTTTACTCTAGTAGGTTTGGTTCCGAGTATTTTATTAAAAAGAGTATTAGCAAGCTCTGCTCCTTTTAGATCACTAGTTTTTTTTGGCATCATCATAAGACCACTCATTTCCAGGTCCAGCAGTAAATACTTTGTTGTTAGGGGTAAAAAACATCCACTGCTCATCTTCAGTCACTCGAAAAGAAAATAGATGAAGCTGATATTCATCTCCAAATACAAGTGTAGTATCAAAAGCTTCATTCAATATAATAACGTCTTTTAGTTCCTTATTTTCTAATTCACGCAAATGATGTTCGATTAAATCTCTCGAATCATTGCTTCCTATAAACGGCTTATTTTTCTTATCAATACGCCAGGCACACATATATACCCACAAATGCCACTCACCGAAATGTATTGTTTTGAAACCACCTGATCGGGTTTTGATTTTTTCTTCAATATCTTGTCCAAAATCAAATGTAAGAAAACTACCATGTCCCAACTTTACTCTAGTAGGTTTGTTTCCGAGTATTTTATTGAAAAGACTTGTTGCTAATTCTATGCCGCTTACTTCATTGCCCATTGAATAACCAATATCCTTCTTCTACTATTTCGTGATATCCGTAATCCTGACCAGAAATTTCTCGATGAAGTTTTTTTTCTTCATCTTTAGATAATTGTCTTCCAATCTTCTTTTCGATTTCTTTCTTTGCGTCTTTAAACTGATCATTTTGCGGGCCATTCCATCCAGGAGTTCCATCGCGTTGATTGCCATCTTTTGCTTTTTGGATTACCTTATAAGTTGCCCAACCTACAGCAGCTCCCGCTCCTGTAATCAAGGCACCTGTACCCCATGCTGGAAAAGTAATGACAGCCCCAGCTCCCCAAGCGACATTCAATAGGGGAATAGCAAAAGCAAATTTTCCATCGGGATCAAAATAAGATACAGGATTGCGTAAACAATATAAATAAACATTAGGGTGTTGAAGAGTTCCGAAAGGATCAGGAGAGATCCATTCTTTGATCTCAGGGTCGTAGTAACGGCTGCCAAAATAAACAAGATTAGTTTCGATGTCATAATGCTTTGAAGCGAATAGCCAAGGAGTGGGGGAGTTGATCTCATTCAGATTTTGCCCAAAAGGATCAATCGGGGGGATTGAAATGACTTCTTGATTTCTTATGTTTATCAGTTTTGATAGATTTCCTTGGTAAGTGTGAATCGTTGCGTAGACTTCATCTTTGGTTTCTATTGCTATGGGGAGTGTAAAGTTGTCATCAAATGAAAGCCCAGGAATCCGAAGTTGTTTAAGCTCCTCATCGTCTCCGTATATGGCTATTTCATTGTTCCCAAAATAAAGGTAAGTTTCAGTTTCTTCTTTTCCATTTTGATCGATTTTTTTAGCGATCCTTCTGTCAAAATCATCATAGAAATAGGTAATTTTAGATTGATCTGTAATCGCTTTTACTAGTCTTCCGTACTGATCGAATTCAAAAGAACAGCTTCCTTGTTTTGATGTTTTTCTTATTAAGTTGCCATTCTTGTCATATTGAAGCTCTGGACTTTCTTTTTCTGTTTTAGATGAGATAAGTTGATCATAGTTGTCATAATGGTATTGAAGAGCTTTGTCATCGAAAAAATGAGTAGTAATGAGACCTTGGGAATTAAATTTACATGTCTCTTCGCCATATGGGGATTTTGTGCGGATAAATTTTTCATTCCTATCTTTTTCATATAAGATTTGGCCTAAATTAGAGATTAATTCCTCATGAAATAGAGCCCCTACATCATCATATTTATAGGAATGAGTATAAACAATTTGGTTGCTAGGGGAAATTCTAGATATGTGTAAAAGATGGGTGTCGTCGTATTCGTAAGATATGCAGCCGTTTTCTTCTATCCAAATTTCAATGACTCGGTTCATTCCGTCATAAACTATTTCAATCGATTTACCATTCGGAAATGTTTCTTTAATTAGTTTTCCATCCCGATCATATTCTCTCTTCACGTTCGAAAATTCACTTGGACATTCAGCCCAACCAGATAAGTGTAAAATGAAAACGAGAAAAGTGAAAAATTTCATAAATATCCTTTAAAAAAGTTAAAAAATAATTTACTTTCTTGTTTTAGTAAACAAAAAATTTTCTATGCGCTTAATTTTTTGCAATAAAACTTCTTAAAGTACGTAATTTTGAGTAAAATGCAGGTTGTGGATCTCTGAGGGAAGGTTGTTCATCGAATTTTTTCTATAGAAAAGACACTAATTTTTCCATTTTACACTGTGGTAAAAGCTAAGAAGGTAAATAGATGTTTCTGGATAAAGATTTTCTCTATAGGTTTGACAAAAATATTATGAGGAAATTTTCTTATCTTCCTTCAAATATTCAAACGATGGAAGTAAGACAGTTAAACCACATTCTGAGGGTAGATAGCAATCTGCCTTGCGATATGTTTAATATTTTGTGTTGTAATGGGGCCACAGATCCTTCTTCTGTTTATAAAAGCGTTGATTATTTTCGATCAAAAAAATTGCCCTATGCCTTTTGGGTGGGATTTGAAAATGAACCTTCTTGGTTGGAGACAGAATTACAAAAACTAGGGCTGATCAGTGATGAAATGGAATGGGCAATGGCTTGTGATTTAAGTAAATATCATGAAGAAATCGCTCCGAATCAATTCCATGTTACAAAAGTACTTAGTAGAAACGAGATTCAGGATGTGATCCAAGTAATAAAAAAGATTTTTCCGGAATGTGAGCATGATGCAATTAGTTCATTTTATGATCAATCAGCAGATGCTCTGCTTTCCTTAAATTCTCGTTTGATTTTTTTGGTAGGATACGAAAATTCAGCTCCAGTATCTCTTGCCTCTGTGTACTTTGATGAGGGGCTAGCTTCGATATTTGATGTGATTGTCTTGCCAGAGATGCGTGGAAGGGGTATGGGGAAATTTATGACCCAAAGAGCGATGCTGGCAGTTAAAGCAAAGGGTTTTGATAGATGTATTTTGACAGCAACGAATGATGCGAAATATTTATACAAAAAGCTGGGATTTGTAGATGTAAAAACAATGAAAGTCTACCAGGAATCGACATAAAAAAGACTTAGAATTTTCCGAGCCTTTTGTGTTTGGAGGTGGAGAGGTACTATTTTCAGAACTTTTGATTGAGCTTGAAATCAAGAAAAGATTATATCCCTTCGAACTTATAGATCGGCTAATTTTTTTCTTTTCTCAAAATTATAACTGTTTAAAAACTAAGAAGTTAAAATTTTGTTTTATTGGAATGCACGGTTAATGATCAAACCGTGCGTTGACAATGCACGGTTTTACGGTGGAAAAGAGGGGCAAAGTGCGGCCGACCAAAGAAAAGCCTGCTCCAAGCTCGAGTAAAAATCTTTGAACATGATCCAATAGCCCTGATTCTAGTTCTTGTTCATCGTGTTTATCTCTTAGAGTTAAAAAATCAAAGCAGTAAGGGTCTTTTAATGTTTGATGAGCCAAGTCAGATTGAGGAGAGCGGAGAGTTATTTGAAAATTGGTAATGGCTTTTCCTTCTCGTTTATGAAGGTCGCTATCCAGCCAATGCAGTAGGACATTTCGACTCCATCCGTGTTCAATGGTCTTATGAGCGTACCAGAGTCTGGCTTGGAGAGTTTCAAGTTTTTGAAGGAGAAGGATGTTATGACCCCATGGAATTTAGCCAACAACCTGTTGGCTAATTGCAAATTCTGGATATTCCTTTGCGAATTGAACCATGTACTTGATATTTGTTAGAGAGAAGCCTTTCATTTCTGGGAAAGTGGATTTGAGGTCCTTGGCTAAATTTTCGACAGTCTTAGCGCCCCAGCCCTTCACCTTTTTGTTTGAGATGGATTTTAGAGCCTATTTCCCGGTAAAGATTGATGAGTTCGTGGTTAACAGCTAAAGCAGCTTTTACCTGAGAGGTGAAGATTTTTTCTTTAATCTCTTTCAAAAACTCTTTGTATTCTTTCAGGTCTTTGGTCAGAACTTTCTCGACTGTATTAGATGACATTTTATTCTCTTGAGTGTAAGTCGGACGGTGTAGTAGGAAAGAGCGAAAAACTAAATAGTTTTTACTACTGTTTCATCCAGTCTAGTGCGTAAATACTGCGTAATTGGGCTTTACGTAGTTGAATTTTTTGATCGGAATTTTCATTTACATGTCACTAAAAACAAAAGGCTCCAGTCGTAAAACTGAAGCCTTAATTTTGATTGGAGGTGGAGAAACATATTCAGAACTTTTGATTGGAGCAGATGCGAACAGTTCATGGTTCTATCAGGTCTTTTAAAAATAGCTTAGATAACAACCAAATGGGGTAGCAAATCTAAATCATCCTTCCTATAACGAAGGTTGCATGCGTACATGCTTAAATTTTACGTATTCTCTCGGCAATATCTCTAGTATTGACATTAGGAATAGCGAAATAGTTTCGGCCATCCAAAGAGATACGGTGGGTTTGGACTCCTGTCGCAGACACACGTCGTTGAATGTCTTCAATATCAGATGGTTCAGTAACAGCTACTAATGCGTCTACGTGATACCCTGGACGAAGAAAAGCCCTGAAGTTGGTTTTAAAACAATCACTTAAAAACTGAGAGTGGGAGTTATAGTCAAGAATCTCTCTTGTATACTTTGTTTTTCCAGTGATTTCTCTAATAATTCTTTCGCCAAATGGTTTAATATCTTTTTGAGCTAAAAGATACGTGTGATCTATTAAAGTACCTAAAGTACCATTCGTGATTACTTCTATATCATCTACACTTTCATCATAGCGACTTGATGAATGCGGGAAGTAATAGAGAACCTCATCCTGCAAGCCGTTTTTCTTAAATTCATCAATTAATCCTCTTGCGTGGATTGCACCACAAGCAAAAATAATACCTTCTTCCTGCTGAGTTCTGAGTTTTAATAAGTTTTGGACCATAGTAGTGATTCGATGATCTTCTCTAAGTCTGATACCTGACATTCTTCTCGAAAGATCAACAGAATTCATTTCATCGAAGTCTTCACTGCTTACATCAATCCCTTTTAAAGATATAGAGAGCTTTGTAGCTTCACAAAATATCTCTTTTAGCATGCGAGATGCAGGTAATTGTTTGACCTTCTCGGCTACATCTACATATTTTTTACTAGAAACATACAGTCTCAGTAGCTCAGCCAAACTGCGAAAGCTCATGTCGCTCAATTTGCTTGTTATCCCTACTTGCTTTAAAAGTTTTTCAGCTTGTTGTTGGATATTAGAGTCAAGGTCTAATCCCGATTTATGCCGATCGACAATTTCAGCGGATGATAAATTTTGAGGGGCCTCGAAACAAAAAGTGTCGTAACCTTTTTTGCTCAAGTCAGGCAACAGATCTTTTAGGACAGATTTAGGAATTGTATCCCAATGACGTTCAAAAATGATAACGATAGGTAATGACATTTTTACACCTAAAAAAAATAATTTATATTAATAATACCATAAACAGCAGTTTTTGGTGATTAATTTGATTAAAATCAAAAACTTTTGAATTTAGTGTTACAGAACTTGAAAATAAGAGACGTAAATCTCTCATTAAAAGTGACTAAACTGTTTAAAACGGTGGTGGACTACAAAGAGTGTCCAGCCAATTGGAGGTGGAGAGATGCTATTGCAGAACTTTTGACTGTCGCAAATTGAAAAAATTTTCTACTATCATCCTATGATGAGAATTTTTGATAGTCACCTCCATATCATTGATCCTAGCTTTCCGCTGATCCCTAATCAATCGTATCTTCCTCCACCTTTTACCGTAGAAGATTATCGCATAAAAACGAGGCATCTGAATATTGTCGGTGGAGCAGTTGTTTCGGGCTCTTTTCAAGCTTTTGACCAGGAATATCTTTTGGCAGCTCTGAAAAGGTTAGGACCTTCATTTGTTGGTGTTACGCAATTGCCCGCTTCCGTTTCCGATGAAGAGATTGTTCAGTACCATGCTGCTGGCATTAGAGCAGTGCGTTTTAATTTTAAAAGGGGTGGATCTGAGAAGCTTGAAAATATGGAGAGTTTTGCGAGAAGAGTTCACGAAATCGCTGGTTGGCATATTGAGTTGTATATCGATTCAAAAGATTTATCAGAGTTATCTCCCCTGATCCTCAGGTTACCAGCAGTGAGTATCGATCACTTAGGTTTATCCCGCGCGGGGTTTCCCTTTTTACTCGATCTGGTAGAAAAGGGAGTCAAAGTCAAGGCCACTGGATTTGGGAGAGTAGATTTTAATAATATTTTAGACATTTTAAAGGAAATTGTGAAGGCCAACCCTGATGCATTGATGTTTGGAACTGATCTCCCATCGACCAGAGCTCCACGTGCTTTTTCCGATCAGGACATGCAACTAATTTTAGATTCTTTTGATGAAGATGTATCAACCAAAATTCTCTATTCAAATGCTGTTCAATTTTATAAGCCGAAAAAGAACGACGTGTAGGAAAAATCCTGAGAATGTTCAGTGAATGTGTGTTCTCTTTCTGTTGAATTTTTCGGTGTGGATTTTGTGTTTTATATCTCTAAAAACAAAAAGCTTTAGCCCTTGAAACTGAAACCTTAATTTTGAATGGAGGTGGAGGGATGCTATTGTAGAACTTTCGATTGGAGTAAATTTCAAAATTTCATACCCTAATCTAGAATTTAGGAATTGATTGTTTATGAAATTGTCTAAAAACATAGATTTCTCTGGCCGACTCATTCGTCTTATTATTGCTCTGTTTCTTCTAGCTATCTCCTATTGGAGGGCCGATTGGATCATCTTTGCAGTAGCTTTGTTTGTTTTGTTTGAATCATTCGTGGGATGGTGTGCTCTTTATCAGATTCTGGGCAAAAACTCATGCTCAATTAAGAAGAAATAGATCTCTTGTGTAATTCAATTTATTTGAAAAAAATCGAAAATTTCTTTTTTGGTTTTAAAAAATCAGAGGAAAAAGAGCGTTTTTAGCGGGCAAATGGGATTACGCGATATTTACCCAGTTTAAGAAAGAGTTGTCACATTTTTTACGAGTGTCACACGAGAAAAAAGAGGGGATCGGTACTTTGACCTGATTCAGATTTTTCGGTCCATCTTGAAGTTTGTCAATTCAATACCGTTTCGTACCATCTTTTGTTCGGTAAGAACTGCAAATCCTTGCTTTTCAAAAAAAGGTCTAGCAGTGATGCTTACTTCAGAAAAAATGTGATGAATATGACTGCTCTTTGCTCTGCGAAAGATTTCTTCCATAAGAGCTGAGCCTACGCCTTTACCAATCCACTTGTGATGGCAATAGAAACAGTCAATATGACCATTTGGCTCAAACTCAGCAAATCCAACGATTTCATCTCCGACAGTAGCAATGATTGGTTTGGTTCTAGGGAATTTTTTTGCCCATCCTTCGGTGTTTTCTACGCTTGATTTTGGAGCCCACACGTTTACTTGCTCTTCCGTATAGTGTTGAATATTGATCTGGTGAATCGTGTTGTAATAGATACTGGCAAGGGCTTGCACGTCTTCTGGTTGATAGTCTCGAATGGATATTTCTTTTTTCGTGGTTTTGTCTCTTTCTGTCACTGCTTCGGGGTAAGACCTTCTGCGGAGTTGAGATATTTGATTATTAAATATCTGACAAACCGACAAGCCCCATGGAGGGTTTTCTATTTTTGATTCAGTGTAATTTTCGTTTGTATACTCGCCAATTACTCTTCTCCAAAATTTTGTTGCTGATTTAGAACCTAAAATTTGCCTTACTCGCCACGGCCCAGGATGTTGATTAAACACGGCAAAAGCCATATTTTTACCAATCATTTTCTTTCTGTAAGCAGGAACAACATAAAAGTCTACGATCTCAAAATAACCATCAATAGACTCGACAATCGAAAAACCAACGATCTTGGAGCCTTCTTTCCAATAGTAACCGAAATTTGGAGTGTGCCAATCGACGTCTATAGGGTATTTCCCATCTTGATTTTTCTTTTTTCCTGAGGTGGGGGAGAATTCATCCTCATAATCTTGGGCTAATTCATCGAAGATATACGAATTCGATTCGTTAATGAGTTCTAACATATATCCTTTATGAAAAGATCGGCATCTTTTTGGTTTTTGAAGATAAGAAAATCAGTCTGAGGATATTTTTCTCTGAGTTCTTCAATTCGGGTTCTTTTTTCTTTATCAAAGTTCCAAGTGTATTTCAAGAGTTCCCAGTTGATGGCTCGTAAGCCTCCAAAATCTCTTTTGTAGTTAAACAACCTTTTGAAAAACCTCCAGAAACAAACAAGTCGGGAAAAGTGGAAATATATTAGAACATCAGCTTTAGCGAATCTCATTTCGAAAGTCGAAAATGAACATCCTTCAACCACCCAGGCTGTTTCGTCAAGCATAGCTTTTTGAATTTCTATGAATTCTTGCTTATCTCTTTTCTTACCGCCAGGCTCGAACATGTGCCTGTCCAGGTGGTGAACGGGGATGTCTAAGGTTTCACCTAGCTTGGAGGCAAATGTTGACTTTCCGCTTCCAGGGAGGCCGATCAATGCAAACTTCTTGTAGCAGGTGTTTTTCATGACTGCTTGCTTTTCTGGATAGTGTTAAATATTGATCTTGTGGATGTGTGATAGTAGATACTGGTAAGAGCGTCAGTATCTTCAGAACGATAGCCACTTATAAGGATTTTAAGAGTCATAATCTTCTATCTTGTAACACAATTAAATTCTTCTTCAAATTGCCCGATCGTTTTTAGAATTAATTCCCATGAGGGAATCTCTCTGAAAAGCATGGACTCCATCTGTAAGTAATCTCTTTGAAGTTCCTTCAAAACATGAGAAGGCGGAATAAGTTTTAAAGTTCCTCTCCTAGCAGTGCCATAGTTTGCCCAACCCGATGTAAAATAAATGCTTTTGTGATTGGCTACTCTTTCAAGTAAGAATGACTCTTCAAGGGCTTTTTCCTTTATCGGAGAGTTGAGTAATCGGAAAAAATCGTAGAAGTGTCTGGAAATGCGTGAAGGAATTTTTTTATCTGCAGGTAAATGAACATATTGATGCAGGATAGTCGCTTTCTCCCAAAACGTTCTTTCGACATTCAGTACACGAATCTTGGTTTCCGTTTCATGGATTTTTTCCCTTAAAGCTTCTTTGGTATAGCTATGAATGATATGGTCGCTGACAGGCCAATGTTCTGATCTTGCACCAATCTCTATTTTCACCATAGGTCGGATGTAGTCCGCGTTTGATTTCTTGCTTTGGTATTCAAATAATAACGTTTGGGAATCAGGGTCATCAGAATCGGAAAAGAGTTGCCATCCCTTGTTGGTTCCAAGCTTTGCCCTGATCAAGGTTGTTAGCTCATGTAACATGTCATTTTGTACATAGTTAGCGCAAGCTTGGGAAAGATTTTCAATAATGAGATTTTGTTTCTTCTTG
>Ga0196970_1001596_pt1 | contig 14446 bp, 13 predicted proteins | sample S1v_513CmetaG_FD_148672 | JGI IMG/M metagenome (GOLD analysis project Ga0196970, IMG submission 148672) | Soil microbial communities from Anza Borrego desert, Southern California, United States - S1+v_5-13C | ecosystem: Environmental > Terrestrial > Soil > Desert | place: USA: California... | reverse complement strand
TTGCTCATTCTGGATGATTCGGTCGGTGCTCATCGGCGCACCCCCTTGCGCAAAGCTCTGGCGCTACTCTTGGCCGCAGTAGCAGCCCCGCGTCCGCTCGTGGTCCTTCGGCCTGCAATCGCAAACGCCACTAAGCTCCCGATCACAAGCGCAGCAGAGCCGACGGCCGACTGCTTCCAGCCCTCCTTCAGATACACCGTTGGGACTTCGGGGGTAGGTGGCAGGTTGTACTGTCTCTCATCCCCACGCACGATGAAGAAAGCGTGTATACCTTTCACACTCGTATCGACCGGGTCATAAATCTTCGCGTCCTCCATGCCCCGGCTTTGCAGTTCTCGCACGCGCTCTTGTGCGACGGTCCGCAGATGGCTTTTTTCACCGAACTTGATCGACTCGGTCGGACATGCTTTGGCGCACGCCGGTTCCATACCAGCCTTCTGCCGGTCATAGCAGAATGTGCATTTGAAGGCGCGACCGTCATCCTTGTTCTTCTGCACCACGCCAAACGGGCATGCAACCACGCAGTAAGCACAGCCGTTGCAGATGTCCGGCTGCACGTAGACACCGCCGAACTCCGTTCGCACGATAGAACCGGTCGGGCAGGCTTCGAGGCACCCGGCTTCTTCACAGTGCTTGCAGACGTCGGAAGAGAACGCCCAGGACGCAAGCTCCCCGGCATTTCCACCCAAGCCCGGTGCAGGTGCGTGCTCGACAAACTTTACGTGGCGCCACGTTGAATGGCCGAGTGCTCCGGTGTTGTCGTAGGAAAATCCGGACCAGGTGAATCCGTCAGCGGCAACGCCGTTCCATTCCTTGCAGGCCACCTCGCAAGCCTTGCAGCCGATGCAGAGAGTGGAGTCCGTCAGAAACGCCGTCGTTCGATGGCCGTTCACACCTGGGTCAGCCGGTCGGGTACTCATGCGGCCTCCCTCATCTTCTGATTCAACATGTCAAGAGCGGCCGCACCCCTCGGGCGACGGCCGGGGATGATGTTGCACACAAGCGCCTTGGCCTCCATGATCCGGGCATTGGGCTCCTCTGAAATCGCTAGCAGGTCGTTTGGCGAATCGCCTTTGCTAAGACCTTTCCAGCCCCAGTGGTAGGGCAGGCCCACCTGATGGACAGACTTCCCGTTGACCCGCAATGTCGCCATGCGCGGTGTGACAAGCACTCGCGCCTCCACGATTCCTCGTGGACTCAGAATTGTGGCAAAGCTTCCATGCACGAGGCCTGCTTCGGCCGCCAACTCGGGCGACACCTCGCAGAACAGCTCCGGTTGCAATTCGGCAAGATGGCTCAACGTGCGGCTCATTGCGCCGGCGGTGTGGTGCTCTGTCAGCCGGTAAGTAGTCAGGATGAACGGGAAACGCGTGTCTCCTGGCGGGACATATGGGTTATCAGGACGCTCCATCGTCTCTGCCGCAGGATTTGACTGCACATTCGGGTACAGCGCGTTTCGGAACGGCGATTCCAGTGGCTCATAGTGCGTCGGCAGAGGCCCATCCTTCAGGCCGCTGTTGACGAACAACCATGCTGTGCCGTCCGAATGCAGAATGAAGGGCTTGTCTCCCGGTATCGCAGTCATGCCCCTCCCGTTCCGCAAGTCGCCTGGATCGTCTGGCCGTTTTTGCAGGTCGAAGTCGGCACGATCCATTCCGGTCCATTCGCCTTTGGCCTCGTCCCACCAGACGAGCTTCTTCCTTTCACTCCAAGGTCGGCCGTCGGGTCGCGCGGACGCGCGGTTGTAAATGATGCGACTATCGTTTGGCCACGAGAATCCCCAGCCGTGTCCGAGATAATCCTTCGGTTCGCGCTGGTTTGCCCTGTTTACGCTACCCTCCGGAAACACACCGCTGTAAATCCAACAACCGCAGGCCGTCGACCCGTCGTCGTTTAATTCGCGATATGCCTTGACCTGCTTTTTATCCGGCCACGTGTACCCGTTGATCTCCATCAGCACTTCTTCGGCGTTCGGTTCACCCTTAGGACCGTGTGTCGAGTAGTCCCATGTAAGTGCGTTCAGCGGCGCATTTCGTGGTATCGGTTCCCGAGCAGCCTTGTCCTTTAGACGGCGACCCAAGTGGTAGATAAACGAGATCTCGCTCGTGGCATCTCCGGGCGGTTCGACTGCCTGGTTGTGGTATTGGAGCAGACGCTGCGTATTGGTAAAGGTGCCGTCCTTCTCCGCAGATCCGGCCGCTGGCATCAGGAATACTTCCGTTTTGATTGTGCTCGGGTGCACCTCGCCGCGCTCGACCTCGGGCGAGTCCTTCCAGAATGCTGAAGTTTCGGTTTCGACCAGATCGCGTACCACAAGCCACTTTAGATTTGAGAGCGCCTTTCGTTGCAGGCGTCCGTTTGGTGCTCCGACTGCCGGGTTCTGCCCCAAGACGAACAAACCTTCCATGTTGCCGTCCGCCATCTCCAGCCAGTATCCAAACTCGGAGTGGTCTCCGGTTACGCGCGGGATCCAGTCGAAGCCCCAGTTGTTGTGTTCGCCAACGGCATCGCCGTAATACGCTCGCAACAAGCTGACGATATAGTTTTTGAAGCTTGCCCACACGCCAGTCTGGGTCGTGTGTTTCTTCAGGTACTTTTCCCACGTGTTCGTTTGGTTCTCAAAGAACGGCATTGGCAGATAGCCGGGCAGAATGTCGTATAGCGTCGGAATGTCGGTTGAGCCCTGAATGGAGGCATGTCCACGAAGGGCCAGAATGCCTCCACCGGGCCGGCCGATGTTGCCAAGCAGCATTTGCAGAATTGCGGCCGAGCGGATGATCTGCGGCCCCTTCGAATGCTGTGTCCACCCGACCGCGTAGCAGATTGCGCCTGTGCGCTCTGGCCCGGAAGCGCTCGTGAAAGCCTCAGCGGCTTTCAGGAACACATCTTTCGGAACACCGCACTGCTCTTCAACCATCTCCGGCGTGTAGCGCGCGAAATGCCTCTTCAGCACCTGGAAGACGCAGCGTGGGTGCTGCAGAGTCGGGTCGCTGGTGAAGATGTTCGAGAAGCCCGCCTCACCTCCGCGTTGGCCGTGACCGCCTGCCGCAGGCACTTGGCCGGGTGCATCTCTGTTTTCACCATCGAGACGTCGTACGGGTTCTTCTTCGTACAGCCATGACGTCGGATCGTACTTGCGGGTCTCCGGATCCCAGCCCGAAAACATGCCACCGAGATCTTCCGCGTCGCGGAACTCTTCCTTCAGAATCATCGGCGCGTTCGTGTAATGAACAACGTACTCGCGGAACCACTTGTCATTGGTTAGGACGTAGTTGATCATGCCCCCGAGAAAAATGATGTCGGACCCACAACGGAGTGGCGCCCAAATGTCGGACATTGCCGAAGTGCGGTTGTAACGCGGATCGACGTGAATGATTTTCGCGCCGTTCTTCTCACGGGCTTCAATGACCCACTGAAATCCCACCGGATGGTTCTCGGCCATAGACGATCCCATGATGAGGATTGCGTCTGCGCGGGCAAGGTCCTGCTGAGCGGTAGTAGCGCCGCCGCGACCGAATGAGGTACCCAGACCGGGCACCGTTGAGCTGTGTCATATACGTGCCTGGTTACTTATGCAATTCATTCCCAGGCCGGCGGCGAACAGCTTCTTGATCAGGTAGTTTTCTTCATTATCGAGAGTGGCCCCGCCTAAATGCGCCATTGCCAGCGTATGCATCACAACTTCGCCGTTCTCGTCTTTCTCCACGAACGTGTCCTGGCGCGTCTTCCAGACCCGGTCAGCAATCATGTCCATCGCCGTTTCGAGGTCAAGGTACTCCCAATGATCCGAATACGGGCGGCGGTACATCACTTTCGTGATTCTGCCCGGGTGCGTATGCAGTTGCATGGTGTCAGCACCCTTCGGGCAGAGGTGGCCTCTTGACACCGGCGACTCTGGGTCACCCTCAATCTGCACGATTTTGTTGTCCTTGTGGTAGACCAACTGGCCACAACCGACTCCGCAATAGGGACAAATCGAACGCGAAACCTGACAATCCTGAATCTTGGGGCCCAAATCTCTTGTGGCTGGACTCATGGCGACTTCACCCGTGCCCCGCCAATCACCAGTGCGGATCTGTTTCAGAACTGGCCAACCTTTCAGGAAACCACCCTCGAACATGGGACACCCCGAAACCGGATCAGGCGCAGTGCCGGCTCCACCAACGCCTATCACCCGTCAGAACTATCGTTGATCGGGAAGGTTGCCGTCGGATATAGCTTCTCCGCTCGTAAAATTGTGCATTGTTTCAGCGGATTGTCAGATTCGGTTTCCAATCGGCGGAAGGCAATCTACAATCTGCAATTTCATGAGATTTGCTCGCCGAACTAACTGGGAACTGCGCCCGAATCGTTTTTCGCAAGCGCTTGACGCACACTTCGCCTCCGGCAAACGCCTTCTGGACCTGACCGCTTCAAATCCGCCCGAAGCGGGTTTGCGGTACGACAGCGAAGCCATACTGTCAGCATTCAACAACCCTGGGGTGTTGGAGTATCACCCCGCACCGAAAGGTCTGCTCTCCGCGCGATGTGCTGTCGCAGAGTACTACGCAGAAGTTTCGTCAAGGGTTGCAGACACGGCAGGCGTCGCGTCTTGTGCCGGGCCAGTCTCGCTTGATCAGATTGTTCTGACTACCAGCACCAGTGAAGCCTACACGTATGCATTTCGCCTGCTATGCGATCCGGGGGACGAGGTCCTAATTCCCACACCCAGCTATCCGCTGTTCGAGTATCTAGCGGGCTTGCAGGACGTGCGGCTCGTGCCTTATGACCTGTTCTACGATCATGGCTGGCAGATTGATTTCTATTCCCTCACGCAGGCCATCACTCCCCATACTCGCGCAGTAATTCTGGTTAATCCGAATAATCCCACCGGGTCTTACGTAAGCACTACGGAAGCTATGCAGTTGAACGCGATCTGCCGCGAGAGGGACATGGCCCTGATCGTCGATGAGGTGTTCCTTGATTACACGCTGAACGAACCCAAGCCAAGTTTTGCATTCAACACTGAGGCATTGACGTTCACGCTGAGCGGGGTATCCAAGATCTCGGGGCTGCCGCAAATGAAGTTAGCTTGGGCAGTCGTTAGCGGGCCCGAAGAGATTGCGGCAGGTGCCCTGAGTCGCATTGAGGTAATCGCCGATACGTACCTCTCGATGAGTGCGCCGATCCAGTATGCTGCCCCGGTCTTGCTCCAACAGCGACAATCGGTTCAGGGACAGCTCTCGTCACGCGTTCGCACTAACCTTGAGGAACTGGATCGCCAGACCAAAGGTACGATGGTCAGCCGATTGGCGGTTGAGGGAGGCTGGTATGCCATTCTCAGAATCCCGCGGCTACGCTCCGACGAAGAGTTCGTAGTCGCGCTGCTCGAACGCGAAGGCGTGCTCGTACAGCCTGGGTATTTTTATGACTTCCGATCAGAGGGCTTCATCGTTGTAAGCCTCATCACGCCTGAGCAGATCTTCAGTGAAGGGCTGGGTAAGCTTCTTCGATTTCTTGGCTGACTACGCCGATCACTCATTGATGAACGGGTTCGTTTCGCGTTCCTGTCCAATGCTCGTCAAGGGACCGTGTCCCGGCACAACGATCGTGTCATCCGGCAGCGCCATCACACGGTCCTTCAGCGAGGCGATAATCTTCTCGAAGGAACCGCCGGGAAGGTCCGTGCGCCCTATGCTGCCCGCAAACAAAGTATCGCCAGCAATAAGCTTTTGTTGGGCAGGGAAGTAGATGCAGACGCTACCTTCGGTGTGTCCCGGAGTGTGCAAGACGTCAGCCGCAATCGTGCCGACACTCATCTTGTCGCCATCGCTGAGCGAGTGATCGATCACGACTGGCTCGGGCGGACGCATGCCCAGCCAGGAGGCCTGCACATCCAGCATCTTCAGCAAGGCCTGATCGTTCTGATTCAGAAGTATCGGCGCCCCGGTCTTCGCCTTCAGTTTCATAGCACCGCCAACATGGTCGATGTGGGCGTGCGTAACCACGATCTGCTTGAGTTTCAACCCGTGCTTGTGAAGCACGGACAAGACGTCCCCAATATCGTCGCCTGGATCAATGACCATGGCTTCACGCGAACCCTCGTCACCGATAATGGAGCAATTACATTGAAGCGGACCGACGGGCAATATCTCGTGAATCATGCCTTCTATCTTAATCGACAATGCTCGGACAATATAAAAAGCCTCCCGTGCGGGAGGCTTGAAGCTGCGAATTAAATATTACTGCTGCGGTGTCGTTGCCGGAGCGCTGGGAACCTGCTGAGTCGGCGTAGCGGGCGGAGCAGCCGGTTTCTGGGTCGGTTCAGATTGCTGCTGCGTGGCAGCGGGCTTCGAGCCGCTCAGAACGGAACCACCGGAAGTGCGGCGTGCAGCAACGATCGACAGCGTGATCGAGGTGACCATAAAGATCACAGCCGACCAGGTAGTCGCCTTACCCAGGAAGGTGGCAGCGCCACGAGGACCGAATGCAGTCTGGCTGCCCATGCCGCCGAACGCCGCGGCGATGTCCTGTCCTTTGCCGCTCTGCAACAGGACCACGATGATGATGAACAGAGAAACGATGATGTGGATTATCGTGACAAGCGTGATCATTACCGGTTTTGACCGCTCTGGCGCCCTTGCGCCAAACCCTTCCTAATATTCACTTTCGGGCAGTGCAAACAGCACATTCTTCAACCCTGTCGCTCCGCTCATTCACAATGATGACGGGGAGGGAAGAATATGGTGCGGAAGGCGGGACTTGAACCCGCATGCCTCTCGGCGCCACCCCCTCAAGATGGTGTGTCTGCCAATTCCACCACTTCCGCACTGACCCAAAAGGATTCTTGAGGCACTCCGATTATAACGAAAAAGGTGGCGGTATGAACAGTCTCTAGCGCCGAAGTTGAAAGAATGTGCGAGAACCCTGGAGAGCCCACGGAGAAACAACTTCGATGATTGTTGATGATCAAAGGATTGGATGACCCGGCGGCGTGCCCGAAGGCCGCCGGGTTATCATCCCATCCTTCAGCATCAAATCATGAAACTCATTACCACTTCACGATTGCCGCAAAGCTGTCGGGTTTCAGACTCGCTCCACCTACGAGCGCGCCATCTATTTGCTCCTGCGACATGAGCGCATTTGCATTCTCGGGCTTTACGCTTCCGCCATAGAGGATGCGCAGGTTGTTGGCGAATTCCTCTCCAAACGCTTTGCGAACCTCTCCGCGAATCGTTTCGTGCGCTTCTGCCGCCATCTCCGGTGTGGCAGTTCTGCCTGTTCCAATCGCCCACACGGGCTCATAAGCGATCACTAACTTGGCAGCTTTCTTACCGGAAATTCCGCGGAAAGCACCAGTGCACTGACGGCGCAGAATATCGTCGGTCAGTCCGGCTTCGCGCTCTTCGAGTACTTCACCTACGCACACGATCGGTGTAAGCCCTGCTTCAAGCGCCTTTTCCAGCTTGCGGTTAACGGTGTCGTCGGTTTCGCCGAAGTACTGGCGGCGTTCCGAGTGGCCGATGATCACGTGCGTGCAGCCAACCGCGAGCAGCATTTCGCACGAAATCTCTCCCGTGTACGCGCCCTCTGTTTCCCAGAAAACGTCCTGACCGCCGACGGCTACGTTGGAGCCCTTCGTGGCTTCTACGGCAGCGTTCAGGTCAACGAACGGGGGACAGATGACGATCTCGTCGCGAGTGTGATCTTTCACCAGCGGCAGGAACGATTGGAAGAACTCGCGGGTCTGTTCAGGATTCTTGTACAGCTTCCAGTTGGCTGCGATCAGTTTCTTTCTCGGCATCTCTTACTCTCTTGACTCCAATTGTCAGCGGCAGAGATCTCGCGTGCCGCTTGAAGGTAAATGTTGTAAGCGTCCGCGCCCCACAGGACAAAACGCACCAGGTGTACGTATTCCGTCGTTCGGAGCGATTCAAGAACGGTTTTGACAACGATCGGCGCGGCGTCTTCGATGGGATACCCGTATGCTCCAGTTGATATTGAAGGGAATGCCACGCTGGCGACCTTGATCATGTCAGCAAGGCAAAGGGTGTTGCGATAGCAGTCGGCCAGGAGTTGCGGCTCGCCCGACTCGCCGTCCTGATATATCGGGCCGACTGTATGAATCACATATCGCGCTTTCAGATTGCCTGCACCTGTAGAGACAGCTTTTCCCGTTGGCAGCGGCCCCTGACGATCGCGCACCTTCTTACATTCTTCCAGCAGACTCGGCCCCGCCGCTCGATGAATGGCGCCGTCAACGCCCGCCCCGCCCAGCAAACTTGAGTTCGCGGCATTGACGATGGCGTCTGTGTCCTGATGCGTTATGTCACCTTCCACGAATTCGAGAACCCTGTTATCGGGAAGGTCAATGCGATATGTAACTGTCATCTCTGTGGTCGCAACAGCTCTGGCGATGACGCGAAGGAGCGGCCGAAGCCGCCCCTCTCGTCTTTGCTTCCTGACTACTTGTTGTCGGTCAGCGCTGCGACACCGGGCAGTTCCTTGCCTTCCAGGAACTCGAGCGAAGCACCACCACCAGTCGAAATGTGCGTGATCTTGTCCGCCACTCCGGCCTTCTTCACTGCCGAGACGCTGTCGCCGCCACCTACAATCGACGTGGCTTCTGCGTTTTCCGCAACAGCGGCTGCGATCGCATTCGTGCCTTTTGCGAACGCCTCCATTTCGAACACGCCCATCGGACCATTCCAGACGATCGTCTTGGCGCTTTTCACCGTAGCGGAGAAGAGTTCAATCGTCTTGGGACCAATGTCGAGTGCCATCTGGTCCGCAGGAATTTCGTCGACGGTCTTATGAGGGGCTGTCGCCTCGAACTTCTCTGCGACCACGTGGTCCAAAGGCAGCAGGAACTTGATTCCTCGGCTATTTGCCTGTTCCAGAAGCTGCTTGGCCAGTTCGAGCTTGTCTTCTTCCACCAGCGACTTGCCGACTTCGTGACCCTGCGCTTTCAGGAAGGTGTACGCCATGCCGCCGCCGATGATCAGGGCGTCAACCTTGCCAATCAGGTTCTGTATGACCCCGATCTTGTCGCTGACCTTTGCGCCGCCAAGGATGGCTACGAACGGCCGCTGCGGATTCTCGAGTGCCTTTCCGAGGTACTCTAGTTCCTTCTCCATCAGGAACCCGGCGGCGGATCGCTCGACGTACTTGGTGATGCCTACCGTCGAGGCATGTGCACGGTGCGCCGATCCGAAAGCATCGTTGACGTAGTAATCAGCCAGCTTGGCAAGTTGTTTAGAGAAGTTCTCTTCGTTCTTCTCTTCTTCGGCGTGGAAACGAACGTTCTCCAGCAGAAGGGCCTGACCCTTCTCCAACTTACCGGCCATTTCTTCGGCCTGTACGCCAACGCAGTCGGTTGCGAAGCCAACGTTACAGCCGCGGCCCAAGGCTTCGTCCAGCAGAATGCGAAGGCGCTCGGCAACGGGCTTCAGTGAATACTTGGGATTGACCTGCCCCTTTGGGCGGCCAAGGTGGGATGCCAAAATCAGCCGCGCTCCATGCCGCAGTGCATATTCGATCGTCGGCAGAGTCTCACGGATACGGGTATCGTCGGCAACGCGAGCGCCATCCAGAGGGACGTTGAAGTCCACGCGCATGAAAATGCGATTGCCGTTTAGAGGAAGATCACGAATGGAAAGTTTGGACATTAGGAAGACCTCCGGCGCAATTCAGGACTGCTATGGGCCGTATAAAGCAGATCTCGTGACCGTCCGGTTCGCCGGTAGTCACGGGAGAACAACTGGAGGTGTGCGGCGCCGGATTGGTGAATCCGGCGCTGCACGTTCTCTTATGAGCTGTGCACCCAACTGAGGGCGCGTTGTAATTACAGACCCTTGCCTGCGATGTAGTTGATCAGGTCGCGTACGCGGCAGGAGTAACCCCACTCGTTGTCGTACCACGAGATGACCTTCACGCAGTTGCCATTGACGACGCGCGTCATTGGAGCATCAACGATGGACGAGCGGTCGTCGCCGCGGAAGTCGATCGACACGAGCTGATCTTCTTCGTAGCCGAGGTAGTTCGCCAGCGAACCTTCCTTCGAAGCCTTCTTCAGCGCGGCGTTCACTTCCTCAACGCTGGTCGCCTTTTCGACGAATACGACAAGGTCAACGACCGAGACGTTCGGGGTCGGCACGCGCATTGCGAAGCCGTCCAGTTTGCCCTTCAGTTCCGGAATCGCCAGGTAGATAGCCTTCGCTGCACCGGTCGAGGTTGGAATCATCGAAAGGGCGGCAGCACGAGCGCGGCGCAGGTCCTTGTGCGGGAAGTCAAGAATGACCTGATCGTTCGTGTAGCTGTGGATCGTGGTCATAGTGCCGCTCTGGATCTTGAAGTTGTCGTTGACGACCTTCGCGATCGGGGCAAGGCAGTTCGTGGTGCACGACGCATTGGAGATGATGTTGTGCTTCGCGGCGTCGTACTTGTCTTCGTTCACGCCCATCACGATCGTGATGTCTTCGTTCTTCGCAGGCGCTGAGATGATGACCTTCTTCACGGAGCCGCGGAGGTGCGCTTTCGCCTTCTCGGCATCGGTGAACTTACCAGTCGATTCCACCACTACCTGAGCGCCGACCGACTCCCACGGAAGCTGCCCCGGGTCCTTCTCGGCGAATACCTTGATCTTCTTGCCATCAATCGCGATGAAGTCGTCACCGGCTTCGACGGTGTGACCCTTCAGGTTGCCGATTACGGAGTCATACTTCAGCAGGTGCGCCAGCGTCTGCGGGCTGGTCAAGTCGTTAACTGCAACGAATTCGATGTTCTTGTCTTCGAGGGCTGCGCGAAGGACGTTGCGGCCAATGCGGCCGAACCCGTTGATACCAACCTTTATTGCCATTACTTTCTCCTGACTTTTGAACGAGCTCTATCCAGAACTGCGGTACAGCTAGTGATTATCCCTACTTGAAAGAATCAAAAAATCGTACCATCGCGCTTCCTGAAGCGGCAAATTGCGGTGAACGCCCTAACCTGATATGTTTTTAGAATTGGGCTAAGGTCCCGAAACGGGACGCGCGCCGGTGTGAGTTTTGTCACATGGCCGAAGCAGCGCGGGATTATCGCAGCGCTGTCCGGCGCGGTTTGCGAAAACTAAAAATGCAAAAATGGATACGTGACCGCATGCGGCGGCGGAAAAAGAAAACGGGGGCCGATGGGACTCCCGCAAACGAACAGAACATACCCCTTCAGCCCGCCTATCCCGAGAGCAGTCAACCCGGAACAGACGCCAGCGAAGATAACGACCTTGGCGTTGCCGGCTCCACAGACGCTCCGGTGACTGAAGCGGATACTCGCAGCACCGCACCGAAGAAAGCGGCGAAGAAAACGACACGACGTCGCAAGAAGCGCAAGCCCGCCGACGAGCAGCCTGCGATTGATGCAGCCGCCGAAGAAGGCTCACAGCCCGTGGAAGAAGCGCAAACGGGCAGTGTGATCGCTCCGTTGACGCCTCGCGGTTCGGAAACAGACGAAGCTCCTTCCGAGCCTCCTGTCGAGGAAGCTGCCACGCCGGTCAAAGTCGAAGAGGTTGCGCCTCCGATGCCGCCAGTAGTTGAGGAACCGGAAGCACAGCCCGCTCCCGCTGCTCCGCAGCCGGTGGCGCCAGCCGCGAAGAAGCCACAGCGCGCCTCGAAAGGTGCCGTGGTACTGGCCGTTGGCCTGCCTGGCTCCGGCAAGAGCACGTGGTTCAATCGCCATGGCGTGTCGCCGCTGTCCAGCGACAAGATTCGCGAACTACTGTTCGACAACCCCACAGAACAGCGTCATCAGGACTTGGTCTTCGGCACACTGCGTTCGTTGCTGCGCGCTCGACTTATCGCTCGCATGCCTATGAACTACGTCGATGCCACCAATCTCTCGCCAAAGGAGCGCCGTCACTGGATCAAGATGGCCAAGGACTTCGGCTACGAGGCGCAGGCGGTGTACTTCGACGTGCCTCTCGAAGTCTGCATTGACCGGAACCGCCGGCGTCAGCGAGTCGTGCCTGAAGATGTCATGCAGCGCATGGGTGCCAAGCTGCGGCCGCCAACCTTCGATGAAGGCTTCTCGAAAATCATCGTGGTGCGAGTAAAACAAAGGGTTGCGGACAAAGCTTCAGCACGGAAGGAAGAATCGCCGGGCCAGCATGAAGGCGCCGCCCAAGCCGAGTGACACAGTTTACATGGTTGGACCACAGGATCAGGTAACGAGCAGCAGCACGTGCACGATCATGTATGGCAAGCCCGTCGCCGCTGCCATTCAGGAACAACTGAAAACCGCTGTCCCGGACTTTATCGCACGACACAAAGTCGTGCCCTTGCTGGCCATCGTACAAGTCGGCAAGAACCCGGCTTCAGAGCGCTACATTCGCAACAAGATTCGCGCCTGCGAGCGTCTCGGAATGCGGGCGACTTTGCACGCGTTTGACGACGAAATCTCCGCCGACAAACTTAAAGAAGAAGTTCACAAGTTAAACGCATCTCCTGAGAATCACGGGATTCTAGTGCAGCTCCCGTTGCCGCGGCACATCGAAGAACCCGAAGGAGAGGGCACCAGCAAGTTCGAGATCTTCGACGCAATCTCAGCGGAAAAGGACGTTGATGGCGTCGGTCGTGACGCAATCGCCGGTCTCTATCGTGCCCAGCAGGACCGCATGACTTTTCTTGCCGGTACCGCACTGGCCGTGCGCCGCATGATCGCCTATTACGGTGTACATACGGAAGGGAAGCAGGCCGTTGTTGTTGGTCGCAACGACATCACCTCCAAACCGATTCTTCACATGCTTGGCGGACGTATGTGTAACGCCGCCGCAATCTGGTGCCATCGCTATGTCGCACCTGAAGACCAGGCTCGCCTGATTCGCGAGGCCGACATTTTAGTTACTGCAGTTGGCAGCCCGCATTATCAGATCACGCGTGACATGGTGAAACCCGGTGCCGCCATCTTCGACGTGGCGACCCGGGTCCTGCCTGACGGCACACTGACCGGCGATGTGGATTTTGAGCAGGTAAAGGAAGTCACTTCGTGTATCACCCCCGTGCCCGGCGGAGTCGGTCCGGTCACGGTGGCCGCCCTCACCGAAAACCTGCTGCGCGCAGCCAAATTCGCGGTCGGAGCAGGGGAGTTGGGGTACACATTCTAGCGGCGTAGAACAGTCCTCATCCCCGGCTTTCCACCCCGTCCCGCGACAACGCGCACTGTGCCTACGGCTTTCCGCAACCCCGAAATCAGCAGAATTCTTTGCCAAGCCTTTGACGCGAAACGAGAAATGAACTTTGTCGCTATGTCGGTTTCCTCCGCCTCGATTTGTCATAATAGAGGTGAACAGCACAGCAAACCGACGATGCCGACCGCTTGAGAGGGTGAGACTTAATCGCTGAAGCCTGATGGCTGAGAGCTGAGGGGCTGGTTTCTATCCCTGTATTTTCAAAATTTTCCGCTCAAGTTGTTTACAGCTTCGGAATTACCGGGATGATTTCGAAAATCCTTTGTTTTGAAAGACCCGATATGTAGGGGAGGGGCGGGGGGGACCCCGCCACGTCAGGCAGCAAGCCTCCGCTAGCCCTTGATATACGGCAGCATCTGCTTGAAAGCTGGTGTTCCTGAAGCGCGGAGCAGTTCATACATCGCCATTTCAGTAGACGAGATCACCGCGCCCGCGTCGTGCATGCGTCCGAGGCCCAGCTTCCAGTTCATCTTGGTTCGTGAACCGACGGCGTCGGCGGGCACGTGGACCAGATAGCCGCTATCAAGGCCAGCGAGCACAGTCTGCATCACACAGATATGCGCTTCCATGCCGCACACCAGCATCGTGCTGCGGTTACCGGGGAGCGATTTCACGGCCGAGCAGAAGCGTTCGCTGCCGAAACAACTGAACTCCACCTTGTCCATGTGCTCGCCCGCAGGCAGCAGCGAAGTGATCTCCGGCACGATCTGCCCAAGACCCCTCGCGTATTGCGTCGTCACCAGCGTCGGGATCCCAAGGATACCTGCCAAACGGATCAGCAACTGTGAGTTCTTTACCAACTCATCCTTGTTGAAAATCGGAGGCAGCAGCTTTTCCTGAATATCGATTACGACGAGCGCGCACTTGTCCGCTTGCAGCGGCTGACGAGCGACATTGTCGCCTGTAATAGGAAGCGTGTGAATCGTGCCGGTCGTGACCATCATTTCTCCTCGCTCGTTTAGGTCTGACCACATTTTAGCAACGTGCGGCACCAACGCTGGACGCTATCTGCTAGGTCAGGCCTCCGCATTTTTGCACATCACATCTGCCGCGGATTCGCATTCTCGGTTGACTGTATCCGAGCACAACAAATACAATCATTTGCGTCGGTGAACGTAAAGCGTTCAGCGGCGCTCCACAAACTTGACCGCAGCACAAGTGCTGCCCCCTCGTTCAACGGCAGGACAGCTGACTCTGGATCAGCATATCGGGGTTCGAATCCCTGGGGGGCAGCCAAATCCCTTC
>Ga0196970_1001595_pt1 | contig 14448 bp, 6 predicted proteins | sample S1v_513CmetaG_FD_148672 | JGI IMG/M metagenome (GOLD analysis project Ga0196970, IMG submission 148672) | Soil microbial communities from Anza Borrego desert, Southern California, United States - S1+v_5-13C | ecosystem: Environmental > Terrestrial > Soil > Desert | place: USA: California... | reverse complement strand
GCGGCACGTCGTAGACCACGCGGGTCGTGTTCACGGGACCGAGCTGCGCCTGGGTTCCGGTCACCACGGAGGCGCGCGACACACTCAGCAGCCGGCCTGCGTTCGAGTCGGTGCCCGAGGTGCCGTACTGGAACGTGTACTCCGGCTCACCCGAGGGCTTCACGGCGGTCACACGACCGGCGCTGTCGTAGGTGTACTGCGTGTAGAGCGAGTTCGCGGTCGGAGACGAGCAGGTGGCACTGTTCGTGATCCGCGGGTCCCACACGCGCCCCAAGCGGCCGGACGAGTCGTACTGGTAGCACGCCACCGTCCGCCACGTGGCGCGGGCAGCGTTGATGTCGGGCGTCGTGGACACCCGGATCGAGGACACCTGACCGGCGTAGCTGCCGTACCCCGAGATCGACGTCATCGTCGTGTCGGCATACACGTACTCGAGCACCTCGCACCCGACCGCAGGCGGATCCCCGGTGCAGGGCGCGGACGAGTTGGGCGTGCCTGCGACACCCGGCTCGATGGGCGCGATGATCCGCTTCAGCCGGTTGATGCCACCGACGATCTCGTAGATGTAGCGCGTCGCGGTGGAGTCGGTGACACCGGGAGACGTCGTCGCGACCGGGAAGTCCTTGGTTCCCGACGACGCGACGAAGGTCGTGATGGTGCCGTCGACGTCGGTGAGGGTCCAGCCCGTCGTCGTGCCACCCGAGACTGTCTGGGTGAGGCTCAGACCCTCGGCGCCCGCCATCGGTCGCCACGGCCCACCGGCCTCGCTGAGGAAGTAGACGTCACCGCCGCCGACCAGACCGACCGCCGCGACGTCCGGGTACGGCCGACTCACCTTGGTGAAGGACGTCCCCGACGCCATGTCGCCGACGCCCGAGGACCATTCAGGGCCGAACGGCGCCCACACCTCTCGGACCGACAGGTCGTCGAAGTACACGTACTTGTTGCTGCCTTCGGCGTACCCGTTGTAGAGGCGCACGAACGCCTCCGTGCTGCCGACCGGGATGTTGACCCGGACGCTCAGGCGCTGCCAGCGCCCTGCGATGGTCGCCCGGGACGAGAGGATCGGGAGGTAGGTGCCGGCCCCCGTCTTGACGTGGACACCCAACTTGAGGCCCCGTTCGTGCAGCGGCGGTGCTGCACTCCACGTGTCGTAGATCCACCCGGAGACCTCGTACGTGTGCCCGGCCTGCATCCCGAGCCGCATCCCACCGACATCACCGCCGATCGAGGCATAGCTGCCGTAGGCGGAGCTGTTCGCGGCCGGAGTGATCTTCAGGCTTGAGCCGCCGGTGCGGTAGAAGTTCGAGTCGATCGCCAGGGTGGAGTTGCCCGGGTAGATGCCGGCGAGGGTTGACGCATTCTGCTGGGTCGGGAGCAGGAGTTCCGTCTGCTTCTCGTATCCGTCCTTGGGGTCACGGGACGAGGCGGTGCGTGACACAACGAGGCCGAACTCCTCGACGTCGGTCGCCGAGAGGACGTGGTCACCGGTTGCGAGGTTCACGGAGCCCGGGCCGACGCCTGCGGACGCAGCGGCGAGCTGTCCGGGGTCCACGATCACCGCCGGCCACTCCGTCGTCGCGTAGAGGCCCGGACCGTAGAAGAACGGGGCGATGCGAACATGCTCTGGAGAGTCGACGCCGACGCGAGTGGTGTGCCAGATGAGGTAGTCACCCGGTTCCGGGATGTTGCCGTCCTGACCGTTGACCCACGCAGCACCGGTGCTGGTCGTGATCGTTCCCGGGCAGGTGTGGGGATCCGGGCTGCTGTCGACGAAGTCGCACAGCAGCGTCACCTTGCTGTATCCGGCCGCCGGCGGGGCGAGCTCGATGCGCACCTCGCTTCCCACCGTCTGCCCGTCAGCCGGGGCAACGATCGCTCCGTTGTGCCCGACGTAGAACGTGTACTCGGAGACGCCGGAGACGTTGCCTGCCCGGTCCACCGACTGGACCCGCAGCACCTGCCGGCCGAGGTTCGTCGGGGTCACGGGCAGCGCGGTCGATGTGCTCCCCGCCGTCACCGCAACCGTCTTCGCCGGGTCGGGCGGGCCGTTGAGCGCCCAGCGGTACCGCACGAGGGATCCATCCGCGGTGCCCTGTGCATGCGTCAGCGTGAAGGTGCCCGCGACGTTGAACCAGCCGTGCCCGAGCCCGTCGTCCGGGTACTCCGTCGAGGCGACGAACGGTGCCCCCGGGACCGTGGTGTCGACGGAGAACTGCTTCGTCGCGGTGGCGGACGTCCCGACGCCGTCGGACGCCTTGACCCGCATCGTGTACGTCGTGCCCTCGGCGAGCTCCCCGCCCGGCACCTTCCACTGCGCGACAGAGCCCGCGGGAGCCGTCACGGTTCCCGTCGCCTCCACGGCCGTGCCGTTCAGCACCTCGAACGTCACTGTGAGGTTGCCGCCGTCGCCGTCGTTCACGTTCGCCGTCAGAGTGGGCGTGAGCGTGCTCGTGTACGCGATGTTGTTCGTCGTGTCGCCCACGGGAGACACCATGAGGTTCGCCGGCGTCTCGGGGTTCGAGGCGTAGTTGACCCAGACCGTCGGGCCGAAGTCACCGTTCTCGGACGACAGGAACTTCTTCCACGCCGCGGAGTCCGCCTCGTTCGAGGCGCGCAGACCCAGCGTCATCGTCTGGTAGCTGTGGCTAGCGGCCCACGCCATCGCGCCCGTGACGGGCGCCGTCGACCATCCCTCGCCGCACGCCGACGAGTAGCCGCGGGTGGTCGAGACGACGGCCTGCTGGCTGATCCAGGACGGCTGCGCGGTCCAGCGGGTCGCCGTCGAGACGTCTCCGGTGTGCCACACCTCCCAGTTCCGGGCCTGGCACGTCGCCGAGTAGTAGTTGTAGAGGTACAGCTGCGAGTCGAGAACCCGCTTGCCGATGATCGGAGCCGTGTTCACCCGCAGGAAAGAACGAGTGACCGTGCTGCCGCCGTTCCACGAGCCCACGTAGAGGTCGCCGCTCGCCGAGAGGTCGGACGAGACGTTGGACTGGACGCTCGTGTCGAAGCCGATGCTCAGGTACACCTCGGGGTCCAGCACGACGGGGTACTCCACCGACGGGTCCTGCAGCACCTCCGCCTGCGGCTGCAGGTCGATCTCGACGGTGTTCGCGTCAAGCTGTGCGATGTCGCTCTCGACGAGCACGGCCTCGCCATGAGGGTTGCCGTGGGGCTCGCCGCTCGCGCCGGGCGCGTCGTCCCCGTTCCGGCCCCGGCCGTTGCCGCGTCCGGGTGTCGCCGACTGGTCGGCCCGGCGGAGTGCGGCCCAGTCGGGCATCGGAGCCGTACCGTCACCCTCGGCGATCGGAACCCACTCCGTGGTCACCGGGTGGGCACGCGTGGCGTCCGCGTCGGCGTCCCACATGAGAGCCTCACCGACCCGCGCCGCGACCTGGCCGTCCTCCGTCACGACCTCGACCGCACCGTTCTCGACCGGGCGCGTCCCTGCACCTTCGGTGGCGACCTGCAGCGGGAGGCTGAGCTCGGCGCCCGGCTCAGGGCGCTCGTGGAGGACGAAGAACTGCTCGAAGCCGCTCGCGGTGACGTCGACGACCAGGTCGATGCCCGGGCGAACTGCCTCGTAGACCGCGCGGTGACCCTCGATGCGTGGCTCGGGGAGGGTGCCCTCCCACGTCAGCGCCGTCGTCGAACCGTCGTCGGCGACCAGCTCAGCGACCGTGACCTGGGCTCGTGCAGGGGTGCCCTCGGCGTCCGCAGGTGAAGCCTCTGCGGCGGCGTCCGCTGCGGCGTCGTCCGCGTCGGCGTCGGCGGCCTCGGCAGTCTGAGCGGGCTCCATCACCTCAACGCCAGAACCCTCAGGAGCAGCGTCGGGTGCCGCCCCTCCGGCTTCGGCGGCGGCAGTTCCGTCGTCGGGCGCACCACCCGAGAGCGCAACGTCTCCCGGGTGAGCGACGGGGCGGATCAGGCCGTCCTCGCCCTTGGCGAGGGTCAGGTCGACGGCGGCCCAGTCGGCCTCCTGGAGTCCGTCGCCGCCCAGGCGCACCCACACCGGACCGCTCGAGACACTCGCGGCCATCGTCCCGTCGGGCAACGCGAAGACGGACCCCGTCTCGGTGCGTTCACTCATGACCTCGACCGGCTGGTCCTCGAGCCGCGCGATGGTCAGGGCCGTCACCGGGTCGGCGGCCGTGAGCGGGGCGTCGTCCTCCTGGGCCTGGGTGGGCTCGCTCGTGTTGTCCTGCGCTACGGAGACGTTGGGCCGGGGGGCCGCTGCCGCCGGAACCTCGGAGCCGGTCAGGAGCACCGCCCCGGCGGCTGCGAATGCTGTCCACACGCTGAGGCGGCCCCAGCTGGACGGACGGCCGAACAGCTCCATGATGTTCACGAGCACTCCCCTGGTAGCAGCGGAGCGCACTCCACCGCGGCTGGCTCCGTCACGAGTCACCGCGATGCGGACCATCGCGCGACGGCCCGGAATCTAGCGGCGCGCTTCGTCGCACCGGAATGTCTCGAACCGGCACGACGGCATCTCTACCGCCGAATTCACCCATACGGCGCAAACTTCCTAACACGCCGTTAACACTCGCGGGCCGTGATGGCGGGGGCATCATCCGCCGACAGCCGGGCACGGCCGATCATGGTGTCGGGCAAGGCGATACTGTCCCGACCCGTGACCCCTCGACCAACGCCCTGGACCGACGTCCCCTACGGCCCGCACCCGGACCAGGTCGCCGAGATCACTGTGCCCGACGGCGCCTCCGGACCGTGGCCGCTCGTGCTGCTGCTGCACGGCGGCGTGTGGCGGGAGCCGCACGACCGCGTGCACGTCAGGCCCCTGGCAGCCGCGCTCGCAGCGACCGGCGTCGTCGTCGCGAACGTCGACTACCGGCGCGTCGACGGCGCGGGCGGGTGGCCCGCCACCTTCGAGGACGCGGCCGCTGCGACGGACGCGCTGCCTCGGCTGGTGACGGCGGCCGGGCTCGCGGAGGTCGACCCTCAGGCCGTCGTGCTGGTCGGCCACTCCGCCGGAGGTCACCTGGCCCTGTGGTCCGCGTTGCGGCACCGGCTGCCGGCCGGGGCGCCCGGGCGCCGGACCACGCCGCCTGGCGTCGCGGGCGTGGTGGCGCTCGGCGCCGTCGTCGCCCTCACCGAGTTCCATGCCGCGAGCGACGACGCCCCGACCGTCGAGCGACTCATGGGTGGGTCACCTGCGGACGTCCCGGACCGCTACCGCTCGGCGGACCCGGCGCGGATCGGCGCGCCCGACTGCCGCACGATCCTCGTCCACGGGACGGACGACGAGGCCGTTCCGGTTGCGACGGTCCGCGACTACGCGGCTGCTCATCCCGGCGTCGTGGAGCTGGTCGAGCTGCCCGCGACAGGCCACTTCCCTGTCATCGACCCCACGTCCACCGCGTGGCCGGCTGTCCGCGCGGCCGTGCACCGCGCCGCGGGGCGCGACCGCGGGGCGTAGCCAGGCCGCCGTCGCCCGGCGTCGGCGGCCGGTCAGGCCGTGGTGACCGCCATCGAACCGCCCCCGGCGGTGAACTCGAACGGGATCGTCCCCGTGAGCCCGATGAGCTCGAGCATGTTCGTCACGAGGCCGGGCGGGTCCCGGAGGATCGCCGTCGAGCCCTCCTCGGACGCCAGCCGGTGCAGCTGCAGGATGAAGGCGATCCCCGACGAGTCGATGAAGGTCACGTCCGCGACGTCCACGACGTACGGGCCGCCCTGCTTGGCGAGCACCACCATGGCGGCGCTGGCCTGGTCACGGAGGGTGGCATCGACGTCGCCCCAGAGGCGGACGCAAGCCCGACCGTCCGCCTCGACGATCTCGATGCCGCCCGGGTAGGGCAGGTCGTTGTCCACAGCACCTCTTCATCTCGCGGCCGGGGCGTCCCTCGGTAGGACGACCGGACCAGGCCCGAAGTTCCGCGGTGCGGCACTGCGCCACGGAGACGGGGCCGCGAGAGAGCGTAAGGCATCCCGGTGACGGGCGCCTTTCGGCCGCGGACGCTATGTGTGGGTCAGCCCTCCGGGTCGGTGACGTCGGCGACCGTCGCCCCGAGCGCCAGCGCGAGCCTGCTCCCGTCGACCGTCGCGGCGACCCCGTGCGCGCCCGCCCCGATCGACACCGCCTGGCCGGCCACCCGCGCGTCGGCGATCACGGGCCACGCCGTCGTCGCACCGAACGGGGTGATGGTGCCGCGCTCGTACCCCGTCACCTCGCGTGCGACGGCGGCGTCCGGCATCGAGAGGCGCGCGACGCCGAGCAGCGCCCGCAGCTTCGGCCACGAGATGGTCCGGCCACCGGGGACGAGCACGAAGAGGTAGTCGTCGTCGGCGCGGCGGACCACGAGGGTCTTGATGAGCTGCTCGGGCTTCAGCCGGCGTGCCGCCGCTGCCTCCTCCAGGCTGCGCACCGGGCCGTGCCGGACGATCCGGAAGCGAAGCCCGCTCGCCTCGAGCGCCGCGAGCGCGCGCGCCTCGCCGTCGGTCGGCGTGCTCTGCGCGGGGGTGGTGGCGTCGTCGATGGGCTCGTCGGTCTGGTCCGGCTGGTCCGTCACCGTCCCATGGTCACACGGGCGGCGCCCGGCGCCGACGCCGCGACCGCTCGCCGTATTCGCCGTGAGGTCACGCCGCGGGACAGGGGAGAATGGTCGGTCGTGAGTGACGGGCCTGCCCAGCAGCCGGCGTCGGGCAAGGGCCGACGCCGCAGCGGGCGACGCCGTCGACCCGCCGAGGCGGGCGCCGGGCACGCCCCGACCGACCGCGCCACCCGGCCGGCCCGCACCTCGCCGGAGGCGCACACCCCGCACGCCGCAGCCCGCCGCGCCCGGCTGGCGGAGGCGCGCCGCGCCGTCGTCGTACCCCCGATCGCGTACCCGGAGGAGCTGCCGGTCTCCGCGCGGCGTGACGACATCGCGGCGGCGATCCGGGACCACCAGGTGGTGATCGTCTCCGGCGAGACCGGCTCCGGCAAGACCACGCAGCTCCCCAAGATCCTGCTGGACCTCGGCCGGGGTCGGGACGGGCAGATCGGCCACACGCAGCCGCGGCGGATCGCGGCGCGGACGGTCGCGGAGCGGATCAGCGAAGAGATAACGGGCGGGTCGGGTGCCCTGGGCACGATCGTCGGCTACCAGGTGCGGTTCACCGACCAGTCGTCGGAGGGCACGCTGGTCAAGGTCATGACCGACGGCATCCTTCTCGCCCAGATCCAGCGCGACCCGAAGCTGCTGGCGTACGACACCCTGATCATCGACGAGGCCCACGAGCGGTCCCTGAACATCGACTTCATCCTCGGCTACCTGACCCGGCTGCTCCCGCAGCGCCCGGACCTCAAGGTGGTCATCACCTCGGCGACGATCGACTCCGAGCGGTTCGCGCGCCACTTCGGCGCCCCGCCGACGCCGGAGGCCCCCGACGGCGTCCCGGCGCCGGTCGTCGAGGTGACGGGCCGCACGTACCCGGTCGAGCTCCGCTACCGCCCGCTCGTGGACCCGGACTCCCCCGACGAGGAGCGGGACCTCATGACCGCCATCTGCGAGGCCGTCGACGAGCTCATCTCCGAGGGGCCGGGGGACATCCTCGTGTTCCTGTCCGGCGAGCGGGAGATCCGGGACGCCGACGACGCCCTGCGCACGCACCTCGGCGAGCGCGCCACCGACCGGCGGCACCCGCGCGCCGTCGAGATCCTGCCGCTGTACGCCCGGCTGTCGTCGGCCGAGCAGCACCGCGTGTTCGAGCCGCACGCCACGCGCCGCGTCGTGCTCGCCACCAACGTCGCCGAGACGTCGCTCACCGTGCCCGGCGTCCGCTACGTCGTCGACCCCGGCACGGCCCGGATCTCGCGGTGGTCCAAGGCGACCAAGGTGCAGCGCCTCCCGATCGAGCGGATCAGCCAGGCGTCGGCCAACCAGCGGTCCGGCCGGTGCGGGCGCGTGGCGGACGGCATCGCGATCCGCCTGTACTCCGAGGCCGACTTCGACTCGCGCCCGGAGTTCACCGAGCCGGAGATCCTCCGGACCTCCCTCGCGTCGGTGATCCTGCAGATGGTCGCCGTGGGCGTCGCCGCCACGCCCGACGACGTCGCGCGCTTCCCGTTCGTGGACCCGCCCGACGTGCGCGCCGTCCGCGACGGCGTCCAGCTGCTGACCGAGCTGCACGCGCTCGAGCCGGCGCGCCGGGGGGCCGGGCACGGTGGCGACGCCGACGCCGCGACCCGGCTCACCGACGTCGGGCGGGCGCTCGCGCAGCTGCCGATGGACCCGCGGCTGGCTCGCATGATCGTGGAGGGCGGGCGGCGCGACGTCGCCCGCGAGGTGATGATCATCGCGGCCGCGTTGTCCATCCAGGACCCGCGCGAGCGGCCCGCGGAGGTGCGGGAGCTGGCCGACGCCGCGCACGCGCGGTTCGCCGACCCGACGTCGGACTTCCTCACCTACCTGAACCTCTGGCACTACCTCCGCGAGCAGCAGCGAGAGCTGTCCGGGAGCGCGTTCCGGCGCCTGTGCCGGGCCGAGTACATCAACTACCTGCGCGTGCGCGAGTGGCAGGACGTCGTCGGGCAGCTCAAGGAGATGGCGAAGCCCCTCGGCATCACGGTCCGCCCCCCGGCCCGGGTCAACGCCCCCGTCCCGTCCTCCCCCTCCCCTTCCCCCTCCACTTCCACCTCCGTCCCCGAGTGGAGCAAGGTGGCGCCACCACGCTCCACTCGAGCCGATTCGCCGCCACCACGCTCCACTCGAGCTGATTCGCCGCCACCGCTCTCCACCGGAGGGGCAGGGGAGGGCGGGGACGGCGACCCGTACCGGGGGCAGTGGGACGCCGACCGGATCCACCAGGCGATCCTCGCCGGGCTGCTGTCGCACCTGGGGATGCAGGAGGCCACGGAGGTGCGGGCGTCCGCCGTCGCCGCCCGCGGCAAGGCGGCCGACGCGCGGGGACGCCGTCCGCAGGCGCGCAACGAGTACCTCGGCGCCCGGGGTGCGCGGTTCGCGGTCTTCCCCGGTTCGCCGCTCGCCAAGAAGCCCCCGGCCTGGGTGATGGCCGGCGAGCTTGTCGAGACCTCCCGCCTCTGGGCGCGGGACGTTGCGCGCGTGCAGCCGGAGTGGGCGGAGGAGCTCGCCGCGCACCTCGTGAAACGCACCTACTCCGAGCCCACGTGGTCCGGCAAGCAGGGCGCCGCCGTCGCGAGCGAACGCGTGCTGCTGTACGGGCTGCCGATCGTCGCGGGCCGCCGGGTGCTGTACGCGAAGGTCGACGCCGAGCACGCCCGGGAGCTCTTCATCCGGCACGCGCTCGTCGAGGGCGACTGGACGACCCACCACGCGTTCTTCGCGCGCAACCGGGCGCTCCTCGCGGAGGCCGAGCAGCTCGAGCACCGCGCGCGACGCCGCGGCATCGTCGCGGACGAGGACGCCCTGTTCGACTTCTACGACGAGCGCGTCCCCGCCGACGTCGTCAGTGCCCGGCACTTCGACCAGTGGTGGAAGGACGCGCGCCGCCTGACGCCGCAGCTGCTGGACTTCTCGCTCGAGATGCTGGTCGGCGACGTAGCGGTGGACGAGGCGGCGTTCCCGTCCGCGTGGCCGCAGGGCGACCTGGAGCTGCCGCTCACGTACCAGTTCGAGCCGGGCACCGAGTCCGACGGCGTGACGGTCGACATCCCGTTGTCCGTGCTGCCGCGCGTGCGGCCGGAGGGCTTCGACCGGCTGGTGCCCGGTCTCGCGGAGGACCTGGTGGTGGCCCTGATCCGCGGCCTGCCCAAGGCGGTGCGCGTGTCGCTGGTGCCGGCGCCCGACGCCGCGCGGGAGCTCGTCGCGTGGATCGTGGCGAACACGCCCGCGTGGGCCGACGCCGTCCGGGCGGCCGACATGGCGCCGTCGTTCGCGTCCGTGCTGTCTTCGGCGGCGCGTGCGGTGCGCGGTGTCGAGGTTCCCGACGACGCCTGGGACACCTCGCGTCTGCCCCCGCACCTGCGGATGCGCTACCGGGTGGTGGAGCAACGCGGGCGCGGGGTGGCCGTGGTCGAGGAGGGCTCGGACCTCGTGGCGCTGCAGCGCCGGCTGGCCGCGCGGTCCGCCGACGCCGTCCGGTCGGCTGTGCGGTCGGCGGTGCGGGACGCGATGCGGGAGGCGAGTAGCGAGGCGTCACCGGTCATGTCCGGCGGAGCCGGCGGGGGGGCCGTCCCGCCCGCGTCGCTCCGCGACGCACGCCCGGAGCCACACCCGGCCGGCCCCCCCGCCCGCTCCACCTCCGCTGAGTCCTCGCCTCGCGCGGTGGCGGCTGGGGCTGGGGCTGCGCAGGCGGGGCTTGAGCGGTCCGGGCTCGTGACGTGGCCGGAAGGGCTGCCGGGTGGGCGGATCCCTGAGGTGATCGAGACCGTGGCGGCCGGCATGACGGTGCGGGCGTACCCCGCGCTCTTCGCCGTCAGTGGGGCTGGTGTGGGGTTGCGGGTGCTCGCGACCGAGGTGGAGCAGCGGCGGGCGCACCCGGTGGGGGTGCGGGAGCTGCTGCTGACGGAGGTCGGGCTGGCGACGGCCCGCATCAGCACCCGGTGGAAGGGTCCTGAGGCGCTCACCCTGGGCGCAAGCCCGTACCCGACGACGACCGCCCTGGTCGCCGACCTGCAGCGCGCCGCCATCGACGCCGTGGCGGCTGAACGCGGCGTGGACCTGGGCGCTGTGCGGGACGCGTCGTCGTACACAGCGCTGCGGGACGCCCTGCGGGATGCCCTCGAACACCGGACGTATGCGGTGGCGCGCGACGTCGTCGGCGTGCTGACCGCGGCGCGAGAGCTGGACGCCGACCTGCGGGCGGTGACCTCGCTCGCGCTGCTCTCGACGGTGCACGAGGTCCGAGGCCAGCTCGACGACCTGGTGCACGACGGCTTCGTGGCCGACACCGGCCAGGCTCGCCTGCCGCACCTGGTCCGCTACCTGCGCGCGGCCCGGTACCGACTGGCCCGCGCGGCCGAGAACCCGACGCGTGACGAGTCGCTGGCCTGGCAGGTCGCCGAGGTCGTGGATGCCTACGACGACGCCGTCGCGGGCGCCCGCTCGGCGGCCGCCGACGCCGACCGCGATGCCCGCCTGGAGCGCGTGCGCTGGATGATCGAGGAGTTCCGCGTCAGCCTGTTCGCCCAGCAGCTCGGGACGGCCCACCCGGTGTCGGCGAAGCGGATCAGGGCGGCGCTCGCCGGCTGAGGGCACATAAGGAGAGCAACGGCTGTCATCGGCGTGGAGCCGTACGGGTGAAAGGACTGGCGATCCCACGTCTGGGCCTCTTCGGACCGGAATGATCGGCGTGGACCAGCCGCCCGTCCAGCGACGGGGCGCGCACCCTTGAGGAGGATCCATGTCGGATGCACCCGGGAGCGCGACGCGATGGCGGCGTTCCTGTCCCGCATGGATGCGCAATGGCCGCGGGCGCCGTTCCAGGTAGCCGCGCCGGCGTCGATGCCCGCCACGACCACCGGCACGACGGCGATCGAGAACGACCCTCACGTCCCCGGCCCCACGCGCCGATGACGTCGCTGGCCGACCGGCGCACCGCCGCGTCGGCCACCTCGAGAAAGGCAACGACGTGAAGCACTCCCACCGGATGGCGCTGCGCGCGCCAGCAGCGGGCGTGGCAGCGGCCGCGCTCACCCTGGCCACCGTGCCCCCCGCGCAGGCGGCGGGCGAGACCGAGCTGCTGGTCGTGGACGGCGTGGTCCGCGTGGTCACGTTCGAGAGCGCCCTGTACCCGCCGGACAGTGTCGTCGTCGACGCCGGGGGCACCTACGTGCCCGTGCCTGCCGCGCTCGCGAGCGGCCTCGGCGACCGACAGCCCGTCGACCTGACCCTCAGCGCGCCCGCCGGCACGACGCCGCAGGAGGCCCTAGCCGTCGTCGGCGGCCTGGCCACGGGCACCGTCACGGTGGCCGACGTCGAGCCGACCGCGTCCGCTCCGGAGACCCCGCCGGTGGCGACCGACGGCGAGCACACCGTCCTGGTGCTGCCGGTGTACTGGACCCCGTCGCCGCTCGTGAGCCAGGAGCTGGGGACGTGGGCACAGAGCGGGTCGACCGCGGTGTCGAACTTCTGGACAGCGGCATCCGGCGGTGTCCTCACCACGACGACCAACCTGCGAGACCCGGTGCAGATCACCGACCCGGGCACGTGCGACCCAGCGGTGCTGCGCAACACCGCTCTGGCGGCGCACGGCGTCGCCGCGCCGACCGACCCTCGAACCCACGTCGTCGTGCTCAGCCAGTACCGCCCGGACTGCTACGTGTCCGCGGCAACCATCGGCGGTCCCGACCTCTGGATCAACGGTTCGACGTGGCAGCTCCCGTGGGTCCACGGCTTCGGGCACTCGCTCGGACTTCGCAACGACGAGACGCTCGACTGCCCGGGCGCAGGCGTCACGATCACGCTGGGCAGCACCTGCCTCACCGACCGCGGCTCGAGCGACATCATGGGGTCCGGTCTCCGGGACGCCGTCGACTCCGCAGTCCTCGGGGCGGGCCTCGCAGAGGCCCTTGGCTGGGGCACCGGCATCACGGCCGACCCGACCCAGGCGATCGAGGTGGACCTTTCGCCGGGCGGCACCCGTGTCGCCACGAGCGGCGTCCGCGTCCCCCTGGCGGACGGGACGGATGCCTACGTCGAGCGGCGCGCGTCCGGCGTGGTGCTCACTCGCATCGTGGTCCGGAACGGCGTGCCGGTCAGCCAGTCCCTCACCGCCGAGCAGTACCACACGCCGCTCAGGCCGGGCGCGGTGGTGGTCGTCGGGGACTCGACGCACGCGGTCGCGGTGCTGACTGCGGACGCGGCCGGCGCCCGGGTGGCCGTGACACCGCGCGGCCTGGACACGACCGCCCCCGTCGCGCCCGTGATCACCAGCCCGGCCTCCGGCAGCTGGTTGCGAGAAGACGTCGTCGCACCGATCACCTGGACCGCCGCCACCGACGCCGGCAGCGGGCTCGCGGGTTACCGCCTGCTCCGGGACGGACGAGAGTCGACCGCATCGGCGCTCACCGCCGACCGGACGACGCACGACGCCTACATCTCCAGCGGTAGCCACACCTACGAGATCCAGGCGGTGGACCGTGCCGGCAACGTCTCCTCGAGCGGCTCGCTCACGGTACTGGGTGGCTCGCTGCCCCCGGCTCCGGCCTTCCATCCTGTCTTCCCCGGCTTCGGCTCGGCGGCGATCTACTGGTCGGTGAGTCCCACGACCCCCCAGGTGCTCGACTACGAGCTGACGGTCACACCTGGCGAGACCGTCGTGATCCCCGCCGGCACGGCCCACCATCGCCTGGAGGGCCTCGCACCTGGCGAGTACCAGGTCCGGATCACGGCCCGGAACGCCGTCGGCACCTCACCGGTTGCCACGACCACCTTCACCGTGGCCCCCCCGACGATCACGGCGTCCGTGACGGCGCTCGGGACGGGCGGCGTCTCCCCGGTGAAGGTGAGCTGGTCCGTGACGGGCACGCCCGGCTACCTGGTCGAGGTCGCCCTCGACGGTCACCCGCTGCGGTGGCTGCCGACGTCGGCGTCAGAGCTGACCCTGCCCGTCGCGCCGGGGCAGCACTCGGTCGTCGTCACGACCGAGAACCAGGAGGGCGAACGGGTCAGCAGCGCGCCGGCCGAGTTCGTCGTCGCGGGTCCGGAGGTGCCGGCGTTCGTCGACGTCCCGCCGGGCCACCCGTTCGCGCAGCACGTCAGGTGGATGGCCCAGGCCGGCATCACGACCGGCTACTCCGACGGCACCTACCGGCCGAACGGGGCGATCAACCGCGACGCCATGGCGGCGTTCCTGTACCGCTACGCGAACGCTGCGCTCGAGGGCTACACGCCGCCCGACACGGCGATGTTCTCCGACGTCCCGATGGACCACCCGTTCTACACGGAGATCTCGTGGCTGGCCGAGACCGGCATCACCCGTGGCTACTCGGACGGCACGTTCCGTCCCTCGAGCCCGGTGAACCGCGACGCCATGGCGGCGTTCCTCTACCGGTTCGACGCCGCGGACGAGTACTACCTGCCGCCGGACTACAGCTACTTCGACGACGTCCCGCTGGACCACCAGTTCTTCACGGAGATCGCCTGGATGGCCGACGCCGGGATCAGCACGGGCTGGCCGGACTTCACCTACCGGCCGGGCCTGCCCATCGCCCGTGACGCGATGGCGGCGTTCCTGTACCGGTTCGACCACCCGCTGCCGGCGACGGTCCCGGCGTCGGCGCCCGACGCCGTCTGACGCGCGGGCGTCAACGCCCGACCGCCTGAGCGGTGGAGGGTTTGGGACAGCATGCGTCCGGAACCCTCCACCGCTCCGCGTGCTCAGGCCGCGTTGACCCGCGTCACCACCGGCGTCGCGTTGGTGAAGAGGTCGAGCACCGGGCAGTGCGCGTCGACGGCGTCGTGCAGCTCGGCGTAGCGCTCGTCGGGCTCCGGCCCGGTGAGCTCCACGTCGAGCCGGATC